>Ga0334722_10001851_pt1 | contig 25173 bp, 17 predicted proteins | sample C3_bottom_MG_FD_207210 | JGI IMG/M metagenome (GOLD analysis project Ga0334722, IMG submission 207210) | Sediment microbial communities from Yellowstone Lake, YNP, Wyoming, USA - C3_bottom | ecosystem: Environmental > Aquatic > Freshwater > Lake > Sediment | place: USA: Wyoming | collected... | reverse complement strand
TAGATAGAAAATGTTAATTTTGCTCTCCGAAAATGCTGGCTTAGCTCAGTTGGTAGAGCAGCTGATTTGTAATCAGCAGGTCGCGGGTTCGAGTCCCATAGCCAGCTCAAAAATGCCCCAAATCGAAAGAAAAGGGGCTTTTTTATTTTTTCACATTTGACAAAACGACCAATTTCATATATAAATATCTATAAAGTTACTTCAATATTACTTCAGTTTATACTTCAGTTTTAGTTAATCTACTCAATAATTATTAAGAGTTTCTTCTAATAATTCTATTACTACTCTCTTCAATTCTGAACCGCACCTGAAATTGTGACCAATAAGCGAAGCCGCTATATTCCAGTCATAGGCAGTCCAGTAACAGATATATAGAAAATGAGTGATTTTTTAGGGTATGGCTTTATAATAATTTTTTATTAATAGGTTTTGCACAATTGATTGTGCATTTTATTGACAAATTACACTAATGATGATATCAAATTTAAAAATATTTGAAATACGCTTGACAAATCACACTTTATTTTATATGTTAAGAACAAACGATTGTGCAATTAATTATTTTTTATTGATCCATAATTATAATTAAAGAAGCTATGAGAAGTAGTAATCCTACTTTAAAAAGTATTGCTCAAAAATTAGGTGTTTCAGTCTCCACTGTTTCCCGCGTTATAAATGGAAAATCCAGCCACTATAGAATAAGTAAAGAGACTGAAGAATTAGTTTTACAAGCTGCGAAAGAACTGTCATATTCCCCAAACCAATTAGCCCGTGGTCTAAGACTCAAACGCACTCATACGATTGGATATATAATACCGGATATTTCAAATCCCTTCTTTTCAAGTATCGCAAAAAGTGTCGAGAAGTCAGCTAGGAAACTCGGATACTCAATTTTACTTTGCGATAGTGAGGAAAATACAGAGATAGAATCATCTTCTTTGCAACTCATGTTAAATCGTAAAGTAGATGGATTGATTATATCGCCAGTAGGATTGAAAGTTAACCACTTAGTAGAAATATCACAAAAAAATTTTCCTATTGTTTTATTGGATCGATATTTCCCAAATCTAAACATTCCATTTGTTACCTCGGATAATTATCAAGGTGCATTAGAGGCCGTAAATTTGTTAATTCAGAATGGGCATAAAAAAATTGCTTGCATTCAAGGTCTGATTAATACTTCACCTAATAATGATCGTGTAAAAGGATATCGTGATGCACACTTAAAACATAATCTTGAAGTTGATGAATCATTAATTGTAGGTGATAGTTTCGGAGAAGAAAATGGGTATTTGGAGACAAAGCTTTTATTAAAACGGAGCAGTATTCCAACTGCTATTTTTTCAATAAGTAATCTTATTTCTCTAGGCGCTATCAGAGCTATTTCAGAGGAAGGATTAAAGATTCCTGATGATATTTCTATGGTGTCTTTTGATGATCAGCCCTATTCAAGATTTTTATCCACACCAATGACAACCGTTGCTCAGCAAAGCACTCAAATTGGTCAGATAGCAACAAAACTTTTAGTAGATCAGATTGAATCAAATAGGATATTTGAACCGAAAGGAATTTTCTTACCTACAAAGCTGATTATTCGTAATTCAATTTTACAGATCAATGGACAGAAATATTTTAAAGAATATATAGAATCTCAAACCGCAACAAATCAGTATAATCAAGAGGATCTTACGTGAATATTGATACAAAAAAAATTATGAATAGACTCAAAACGATTGTTGTTTTTACATCTGTGATTTCAACAATTTGTTTTGCAGGAAATACCGGTAAAATTTCAGGTAAAGTTACTGATGGAACAACTGGTGAAGCACTAATTGGAGCGAATGTATTTATCCAAGGACTGAATACAGGGGCGGCAACAGATGCTGATGGTAATTACTTTATTCTGAATGTTCCTCCTGGCACATATACAATAACAGCCTCAATGATCGGCTATAAAACAATCAATAGTACTAATGTCGTAGTTATAATTGATAGAACAACAATATTAAATTTTTTATTACAGACAAAAACTATAGAGGTAAGCGGTGTTACTGTTGTTGCTAAACGACCTATTATCGATAAGGATCTAACTGCAAGTGAACAGATAGTAACTGGTGATTTATTAGAAAACTCTGGAATGCGAACTATCAAGGATGCTCTTGAAAGACAGGCTGGAATTTTCAGCGACAATTCGAATCTTGCCTGGCAGAGAGGTAGAACACAAGCTTACATTAGAGGGAGTTCAATAGTACAATCTGTCTATATGATAGACAACCTTTCTGTAAATAGTGGATTAGTTTCCGATAATTATTCAGGATTTAACACATCAACGATTGAACAAATTTCTGTAATGACAGGTGGATATAATGCTGAGTATGGTGAAGGAAGATCTGCTGTTGTGAATATAATATCAAAAGAAGCTTATGAAGGTATCCATGGAACAATCCTGGCCCGTATGCGTCCGCCTGGAGTATACCATTTTGGGCGTAATATATACAGTAAGGAAAATAATGATTACTTGAGTACTGGAATTGATTATTGGACACAACAGTCGCAGGATGTTAACAGCCAATTTTATCAGAAGAATCCAGATTCATTATTACAGGCTTGGCGAAAGCAAACAACACCAAATGATGTAATGGGTAAATATGCTGAACGAACAGAATGGGAATATGAAGGAACGTTGTATGGTAACATTGCGGAGAAATTAAGTTTTCTTGCTTCAGGAAGATTTAAGCAGGGGGTAGGAATATTTCCGGAAGCAATTCCTTACAATCCTGAATTTAACTTACAAGCATATGTAAATTATAAGTTATCACCAGAGATTAAAATTCGGTTAGGTGGATTTTATGGTGGTTATGAAAGCGCAGATTATACATCAACAAACCTAAATACTTCTGAACAAGGACAGGAATCAGGGTGGCTGGCACCAATGCGTATTGACGAACAATATGCTCGAGCAAAATACAATTTGTTCGGAGCACCTTTCAGACAATGGCCGGAATTACGAAGGTGGTCCCAGCTATACGGCAAAATGACACATATATTAAATAATCAGTCATTTTACGAAGTAACAGTTAGCTATCTGAGAGACAAGCTGGATCGTTCAGATAGAGAAAATCGTATACCGGACAGCTTGTGGTCACCTGACGTTGTGTCTATGGTTCCCAGATATACTTTACAAGCGTATTATCATACCTGGACAAAAAGCAATTCAGAGTCTTATCAAATAAAAGCTGATTACACAAATCAAATCACTCAGGAACATAATATTAAAACGGGATTTACTTTTAAGACTTATGACTTTTCCTATGAAAACTATGCAGCTGAATCTAAAGCAAACAGAGTTAATGATATGAATGTTTTTAGTGGAAAGCCCTATGAAGGCAGCTTATATATTCAGGATAAAATTGAATTTCCAGGGTTAGTAGTTAATCTCGGAGTAAGAGGGGATTTCTTTAACCAAAATAGAAGTGCACCTAAGAATAAGTTTGATCCTCTAGCAATGGAATTGGAAACTCCTGGTCACGATCCAGGGGCTCCTTTAGGTATTCCTGGAAATCCTGAACGTGAAAAAACAAAATTGCAAGTTGCCGTAGCTCCAAGAATTGGAATTTCTCATCCAATCAGCAATAATGCCGTGCTTCATTTTGTATACGGGCATTTTTATCAAAGACCCTCTTGGACGAAAATGTTTGGATTTCCTTTTGTGAATTATACTACTAGCTGGGATAGTGTTTTAAATCCTTATGCAAAACAAACCACCTACATGGACGAATGGCAGGGTTATTATGGTAATCCTGATCTGGGCTATGAAAAAACCATTCAATATGAACTTGGTGTCGATTATAATATTGCAGATGTATTGAAATTAGATTTGACTGGATATTATAAAGACGCAACTCGCGAAGCTGATGTTATAACTGGAGTTTATTCAGCAACCCATCCAGCTACAAAGGCATTGATGATTAGCAATTCCGGCTATTCTGATATCAGAGGTATTGAAACCAAACTTGATTCAAGATTTAATTCAATGTTCAATTTTGGGTTAAGCCATGAAATATACTGGTCTTTTACAGGTGAAGTTGGTTACAGTCGTTTGTATGAAACAGGTTCGCAAAGTTTGGATGTGCCAAAAGGTTTAAGACAACAAAAGGGACCCTGGGGTGGTTATCAGAGAATAAAAGGATGGGTCAATCTTGTCTTTAATAAAGATAGTGGTCCGGAAGTATTTGGGGTCAAACCGCTCAGCAACGTAAATATCTTTGCAAATTTTTGGTGGCGTAATGGGGATCTTTATACTTACCACGCACCTGGTGACCAATCCACAGAACCCAATAATATGAGGTGGTTTAATTATTATCAGATTGATCTTAAAGTTTCAAAAGGATTCGATTTTCTTGGAGTGGAAGCCGAATTCAGTTTGGAAGTTAAGAATCTTCTCAACTCAAAATTCTTAAGATTATTATACGGCGATGATATGGTTAAGTATCAACAGAATCCTAATCTGCCATTAAGTGAAAGGCTTCCGAAAACATTTGATTTTTCTGAACCGAATATTTGGGAATGGTATACTTATGAAGTTCCACCTAGAAGGTTCTATTTCCAAGTAATGTTAAAATTTTAAAGGATAAAGAAGTGATATATAAAAAAATTACCTTTAGCACAGTTGTTTCTTTAATAATACTTACCATATTATGGTCTGAAATGGTTAACGCGCAAGTTACCTGGGGAAAGCAAACCTTAAAAAGAGGAAAACTTTGGGCAACCGTTTGGAACTCATTACAATATGGAGATCCAACTGAAACAGAAAATGGTTTTCATACACTTGATTATCCCGGTTATTCTAAAGGTACAAATGTAAATGATGCCTTGAATTATGCGGAAGCGGTTGGTTACGCTATTTATGGTGTGCGAGAAAATATTGCATCATCATATACAATAAATTCAAGATTCTTTCCTTCAGGGCAGGATATTTTCCCAATTGAAGAAGCAACTCTTTATAAAAATTATAACTTAAAAAACATAGGAATTGCCGGTGAGGAAATTGTAACTGGCGCTCATCACGTGAATGGACTGAATGTGGATATTTCCCGCCGAAGTATGGTCTGGAGTTTCCCTGGTTTGAGTGATTTTATTATTCACGAGGTTACGATCACAAACAATGAGCTAACTTCAGTTGATTCATTGTTTTTTGGGATGAGATATGGGCTAAGAATTACACAACGCTCAGGCACAAGAGGAGATGAAAAATACGGCTGGGATACAAATGAAAAACTTTTTTATTTCTATGATGATAGAACATTTAATTGGGATACTGAAGAACCAGTTATCTATAATTTTGGAGTAGGACCATTACGCGGAGATATTGGAGATGCTGCTGATATTTACAAGCAGGGAAGTAGAGAACATGAACTGAACGCGCCAGGATATATAACTGTTGTCGTGTTGGATTCTGCTGGTGGCAACATATATCAAAATATTTTAGAGCATACAGGGCAAGGTTTGACTGAGGGAGCTCCAATTGTTGATCAAATATTTATCCAAGGTTCATCTTCTAATGCAAGATTTAAACAAGTTATGACTCATCAGCAACCAAGATTATCATGGGATGAAGCCCGTGAACGTGGTGGTGAAGGTGGAAACAAATATGAAAGGAGACCGGAATTTTTAATAAGCGTCGGTCCACTTACCCTAACACCTTTTGCCTCTGTTAAAATTGTTTTTGCAGAAGTGATTGGAGAAATGGATAGAAGTAAAATTGTTGAAGGTGGAGTTGAAAATGTAGATTTACTTGCAACTGCCTCAAAGGATTCTATGCTAGCACATGTCAGAGCTGCCAGAAAATTGTATGAAAATAATTATGTTCCCGAAGTGCTTCCACCACCCACACCAACAAATGGAGAGAATAGTCTTCAAATTACGACTGTGCCTGGAAAAATTATAATTGAATGGCCACCGATTCCTTCAGACTATAAGGATCCAAAAACGGGAATAAATGATTTTGCAGGATACAGAGTATACCGCTCTAATTATTTTACAATAGGACCATGGACATTAGTCAAGGATATAAAGAAAGACTCTGCTGAAATTGTCGATGGTAATGCCAGATATGTTGATGAGAATTTACCATTTGGCGTTGGGAATTATTACTGTGTAACAAGTTACGATCAGGATGGGAATGAAAGCGGAAAAGTTAATAACAATAGATTCCCGGTATATCCTTTAAGAGCACCAAATACGGAATTTCCCAAAAATGTTTATGTAGTTCCAAATCCATTCATCCAACATAGCAACCTAACAGGAACTGGCGAACAATATCGTATGGAATTTATAGGTATACCGGCGATATGTAAAATAAAAATATACACTTTAACTGGAGATGTTGTTCAAGAAATTTATCACGATGATGGCAGTGGTTCTGAATCATGGGGAAGTATAAAAAAATTAGATTATCAACTTAATAAATGGACATTAGGAGTAGCCCCCGGAATATATATATATAGAGTTGAATCACTTGTTCCTGGCCACGAAGGAGAATCTTATATCGGCAAATTAGCAATTGTGAAGTAACGGAGAATACTTAAATGAGTTTAAAAGAAAATCTTATTCGTTTATCATTAATCTGCCTCTTTTCGATTAGTGCAATTATTCAAGCACAATCAGGAATTCCACCTGCTAACATTGAGCGCGCTGGTCAATCTGGATGGCAGTTCCTTAAAATTAACGGGGATGCCAGACAAGCAGCTTTGGCCGGAGCCTATTCCATTATTGCAAATGGTGATGCGAACTCATCGTTCGGAAATCCAGCTTCTCTTACTGATGTGAAAAATTTAGATGCACAAGTCAATATTGTACAATGGATAGCAGATATTAATTATCATTCAATTGCAATCGCCTATCGATTAGGAGATTGGGGCGTTGTTGGATCAAGTATTGCTATGCTTGATTACGGTGACATTCCGGAAACAATCAATGAATCAATCGGATCAAGTGGAACAGAGCCAGTCATTACAGGGAATATGTTTACAGCTAATGATTTAGCCATTGGAATCTCTTATGCAAAAAATATCACCGATAATCTTTCCATTGGTGGAAACATAAGATGGATGCAACAACAAATTGCTGATCTATCAATGAGAAATTGGTCATTAGACTTCGGTACTATATATTATACCGGATTCAGAACTTTACGAATAGCAATAACGGCTAGAAATTTCGGACCCGATTCCCGTTTTGGCGGTTGGAGCGAAAAATACCAAACGGAGTCTGATTATGTTAGAATGCCTCTGGATTTCAGGGCTGGAATTGCTATGGATTTTCTTAATTATGAAGGAAGTCCTCATTTATTAACAGTCTTTGCAGAAGGTGATCACCCGAATGATGGAAGAGAGAAATTTCATTTTGCTGCAAGTTATTCATTTGAGGGCATTTTCTTTCTGAGAGCCGGGTATAAATTTAATTATGATGTACAAAGATTCACTTTCGGCGCAGGTATAACTTATCCAATTGGAAATATTATCGGTACAATTAATTATGCATATGTTGACTTTAATGAATTGAATCAAGTACACATGTTTTCTTTAGGATTCTCGTTTCAATAAAGGAGAATGAGAATATAGAATTAAATAAGTTCTTGAACCATTAATAATATTTTTATTAGACATTTTAATAATTACTAATAATGAAAAATAAAGTCGTAGTTGTAGGAAGTTATAATACAGATCTAACCATTAAAACTGATAGACTTCCTCACCCTGGAGAAACAATAATAGGTGGTAGATTTTCGGAGAGCGGTGGTGGAAAAGGAGCTAATCAAGCCGTAGCTGCTGCTCGGGCTGGAGCGAATGTCAGTTTTATCGCAAAGGTAGGTAATGATGTTCTTGGGAAAGAAGGAATTGATCGATTAAATCAGGAAGGGATTAATATAAAATATGTGTTCTTCGATCATGAATTTCCTACTGGAGTTGCATTTATAGTTGTCGATAAGAATGGAGAAAATAGTATAGTTGTAGCATCAGGAGCGAATTCAAAATTAGGTACTGTAGATATAGAAACTGCAGAAAATGAAATTTTATCTGCAGATGTTGTGCTTCTTCAGTTAGAATCACCAATTAAAACAATTGAAACCGTAGTAAATAAATGTTATGATAGAGGAATTATAGTTATTCTAAACCCGGCGCCTGCACAATCTTTGTCTGACGATATCTTGAAAAAAATTAATGTGATTACACCTAACAGAGTTGAAGCTGAAATGTTAACTGGTATTAAAGTGACTGATGAGGAGAGTTTACGATCTATAACCATGAGGTTTTTCGATTTCGGAATTAAAAATGTTCTTGTTACACTTGGATCAAAAGGAATTTATGCTGGTCTTCCTGATATGATGGAGTTCATTCCGTCTTTTAAAGTTCAATCTATCGATTCAACAGGTGCGGGGGATGTATTTAATGGATCTCTTGCTGCATTTCTTGCGGAAGGAATGCCAATTAAGAAAGCAGTTAAGATGGCAAATGCATCAGCCTCAATCTCCGTAACTCGGATGGGTGCACAGAATTGTGCTCCAAATAGAAGAGAGATTGAAAAATTTATTGTTGCCAATAACTCATCATTAGTAGATGTATTAGAATGAATAAATATTAATTTATCATAAATAAGGAGCAGTAAATGAAAAAAAACTTTTTGTACATTCTAAGTTTTTTAATTCTGACGGTGTATTGCCAAGGATTGATTGCACAAAGCGTTAAGAATATGACCCTTCTTGGAAATTTTGGCAAAGGTGAAGGTGAATCAAAAGCTATTTTTGCTGCTGGTTCAGTTGTATTTTACGGGCTGGGCAATAAAATAATAATTGCGAGTTTTTCTAATCCTTCTTCACCAGTCAAGATAGGGAGTGTAATACTCTCTGATGTTGTTGAGGATGTTGTACGAACTTCCATCAATAGTAACCAGTATTTGGTAGTAAGTGGTGGTAGTAAAATGTGGCTAATAAATGTACAGAATCCAACAACACCTTCACTTGTTTCTACAGTCGATGTTGCCCCTGGTACTGTTTGTGAAGGTATAGCGACGAGCAGTACTTATGCATACGTTGCAGCTGGAGGCGCGGGATTAAAAATATATAATATTGCGACACCATCAAGTCCAACATTAGTAGCTTCAATAGACAGCTTAGCATATTGTGAAAGCGTTCTTATATCAGGACAGTATGCATACATTGCTGCAGGTTCAAGAAGCCATATTGTAGATATTTCAAATCCTGAAATACCGGTTTATGTTGGAAGAATTGCTGGCTATGGAGGTTATCATCAATACCTTAATGTCAGATCCGGATATGCATATGTATGTAATTATGATGCTGGACTGCAAATTATAAATGTGAATAATCCCTCTAATCCAGTAAATGTGATGACAGTACCTTCTGGGTACCGTACAGCGAGAGTTATCTTTGATGGAAATTATGCTTATGTAGCAGTTGGGGATTCAGGGATGTATGTTTATAATGTTGTTAATCCAGCTTCACCGACGCTTGTCAGCACTATTAAAACACAAGGGCGTGCTGCTTCATTATATTATGGTGCAGTTTCTATCGGTGGGGTTCCAACTGGTCATATTTTCATTGCCAACAGAAATCCAGTTCCTGGAGTTAGCGCTATAAATGTTTCAAACCCATTGTCACCTTCCACTTCCTCATTTTTAGCTGCACTTCCTGCTGCTACTGGTACAGCTTATATTCCGTTCTATCTGAATGGAAAGGTTTATGTAGCATATGGTACATCAGGTCTCAGAATAATAGATGTAAGTAATCCATCAAATCCCACATTACTTGGCACTGCTAACCTAGGTGGAGATTCAAGGGATGTAGTTGCAATGGGTAACTATGCATATGTTGCTGCCCGGGACTCCGGAGTTTATGTTGTTGATGTGTCTAATCCTGCTAATCCGGTAAAAGTTAAAACAATTAAAACGGCTCGTGCAAGAGGTATCTCAATTAGCGATACAAAACTATATGTGGCAGCAAGCGATAGTGGTATGGGGTATATTGATATTTCAAATCCCTCAATGTCATTTGTTGCTAAGTACTCGGGAAGCAGTGTATATGGTGAAAACGTAACTGTAAAAGGAAACATCACCGGTTTGACTGATTATAGTCAAATTACTTTTTACGATGTTACAAATCCAACTGCTCCAGTTAAAAAAGGTTCTACCGGTTCATTCAGAACGGGTAATGAAGGATTCTCGATAGATGGAAATTATGCATATGTTCCTGATGGTGATACTCTTAAGATATATAATATAGCTGATCTTATGAATCCTACATTAATTTCAAAAATCAAAATAGGTGGGTATGGTTATAATTGTGCGGTAGACGGTATTTATTGTTATGTAGCATCAGAAGCCACTGGTGTGAGGGCAATTAATATTTCAAATCCTGCTGCGCCTACTGAAGATGGTTATTATGACGATGTACCTCAATCAAGAGGGGTAGATGCTAATGGGAAGTATGTATACGTTGCTGAAAAAACTGATGGATTGACCGTTTATTCCAACGATCTGGTAACAGCTGTTGACAATGAAAAAGGGATATTGCCCGAGAGTATTACATTACATCAAAATTATCCTAATCCTTTTAATCCCTCAACAAATATAAAGATTGAACTAAACACAAATGCTTTTGTCTCTCTTCAAGTTTTTAACTCTTTAGGACAAAAAGTAGCAGACCTTGTTTATGGCCAGTTGCCAGCAGGTATTTCAAATGTAACGTTTGATGGATCATCTCTAGCTACAGGTTTATATATATATCGATTACAGGCAAATGGGTTTTCTATAGCCAGGAAAATGATGATGATAAAGTAAAACAAGCAATTGAGGAAGTTAATAGCTTCGTTAATTAATTCACTAACATATTAATCATTTCAGGAGGTCTTATGAAAAATGCTGGGATACTAGTTGGGGTGTTGTTGATTTTAATGTCATTAAATCTGCCGGTATATGCGCAAATAGCTTTAGATGATAATATACCTGCTGCCACTGTATTGGGGACAAAAGATTTTGTGACTAATACAAACTATGCTTCTCCATCAGATTCAACTTTTTCAGAACCAACGGGTGCAGCAATAGATCCAACAACTGGCAAGTTGTTTATAGCAGATCGCGATAATAGACGCATTTTACGCTTTAGTGCCACTGCTAAATTATTAACCGGAGCCACAGCAGAAGGAGTACTAGGCCAACCAGATTTTGTAACCCGAACCCGAAATACAGGCGGATTATCAGCATCAACTACTAATGATCCGAATGGCCTCTTTGTCGATGCTAATGGTACTCTTTGGGTTGCTGATATGACAAATAATCGAGTCTTAAGATTTAATAATGCATCATCATTGGCCAACTTTTCACCTGCTGATGGAGTGCTAGGTCAACCTGATTTTGTTACGAATACTGCTGGGGTAACCGCTGGTAAAATGAATACACCAACTAGTGTATTTGTTGATGCAAATGGTACCTTATGGGTAGCTGATCGGGCAAATAACAGGGTTTTAAGATTTGATAATGCTGCTACCAAACCTAACGGTGCTCCGGCCGATGGAGTATTAGGACAAACTGATTTTGTTACAAACACAAACGGATTGACAGCATCAGCGATGGATACCCCATGGGGCGTTTTTGTTGATAATGGAGGAAGGCTGTGGGTTGCAGATAGAAAAAATAATCGAGTTTTACGTTTTGATAATGCGTCTGCAAAATCAAATGGCGCTCCAGCCGATGGAGTAATTGGCGAACCTGATTTTACAACTAGCGTATTCAATAAAACAAGAGGTGGACTTGGTGAACCTCGCGGCGTGGCTGTTGATGGTTTGGGCAGATTGTATGTCGTCGATGAGGGGAATACACGTGTAATGGTCTATAGCTATACAAATAGTCTTACAAATGGACCAAATGCTAGCAATGTCATAGGGCAATCTGATTTTACATCTGATCTTTCATCACCTATTACAGCTAGCAGCCTGAATTATCCGGTTTCTATTTTTATTGAAAATGCAGCAAATAATATTTGGATCCCTGATACCTATAACCATCGTGTTTTGCGTTATTTTGTTGCTCCTCTTCCTGTTGAGCTTGTATCATTTAGTGCAAATATAAAATCTAATAAAGTTGAATTACTTTGGTCAACGGCAACTGAATTGAATAATGCCGGATTTGCGATTGAGAAAAAAACAAATGATACCTGGAACCAAATAGGGTATGTAAAAGGAAATGGAACCACAACTGCGCAGCATAACTATTCATTCTTTGATAATGCTTCAGCAGGGAAATATCAATATCGTCTAAAACAAATTGATCAAGACGGCAGTTATGAATATAGCAATGCTATAGAGGTATTAGTTGGGTTGGGTGTACAAGACTATAAACTAAGTCAGAATTATCCAAACCCATTTAATCCTGCAACGACTATTACTTTTGCTATGCAAAATACCGAACAGGTATCAGTAATTGTTTATAATGCTCTTGGTCAGGAAGCTGCAACATTATTTGATGGAATAGCTAACGCAAATCAGTTATATTCACTTACATTTAATGCTGTCAATCTTTCTAGTGGAGTTTACTATTATACATTACATTCTGCTAGCAGAAATGAAGTAATGAAAATGGTTTTAATGAAATAAAGCCTTCTCAAAATAACTTCAAATTGGTTGCCTCTGAAGAGTGGTCAGAGGCAACCGATGTTTAAAAGAAATTAAAGGATGAATTTTTAATTATTGTTTGACTTAATTTATATATAAAATAAAGCGCGAAATTTTTAATGACTTTTAAAGAACGATTATGAATTATTTCAGAATCATATGCTTAATTATACTCATATGGGGAACAGATCATTTTTTCATCTATTCTCAATCAAATGTATTTCAAAACATAATGATTACGCCAACTGCATCTAATTTCACATATCCGCAATCAGTTTTTGTAGATTCGCCGAACGGCAATATTTGGGTAACTGATTTTGATAATAACCGGGTACTTAGGTTTGATGTTTCAGAGCTCACTAAAATAAATGAAATTTATAATTCTTCATTACCGACAGAGTTCGTACTTGAACAAAACTATCCTAATCCCTTTAACTCAAGTACTTTAATTAAATTTTCAACTAATTTTTCTGGTAATGCTAAATTGGAAATTTATAATGTACTTGGTAAGAAGATTATGACATTGTATAACGATATTGTAACCGCAAATACTGTTTATTTAATTAATTTTGATGCTAAATTATTATCAAGTGGAATTTATTTTTATTCTTTAATTACTGAACGTGGTAATGCTGTAAAAAGAATGTGTTTATTGAAGTAATATTATTTCTGTAAGGAATATCTATTAATGAAAATAAAAATTACTTTTCTTCTTATTTATATTTTATTAGCCCGGATTACTATAGCTCAATCGCCATTGGAAAATAATATGCCGGCAAGTGGTGTGTTGGGGCAATTAAATTTTACTTCAGGTGGATTGGGTACTTCTTCGAGCACAATGAATGCTCCTTCAGGCGTTGCGATTGATCCGACAACCGGTAAATTATTTGTCGTAGATAGATATAATAACAGAGTTTTGCGTTGGGATTCAGCAGCTAAGATGATAAATGGATCTTCAGCTGAAGCTGTTTTTGGCCAGCTGAATTTTAACACTTCTACAAGCGGATTATCATCATCAAAATTTAATGATCCTTTAAGGGTTTTCATTGATTCTAATGGTAGTCTCTGGGTCAGCGATTACCTTAACAACAGAGTACTCAGATTTGATAGTGCATCATATAAATCAAGTGGGGCATCAGCTAATTTGGTAATAGGTCAAAACAATTTTACAACTAACTCCAGTGGAACAGCGGTTAATAAAATGTATGGTCCTGTCGGTGTATTTGTGGATAATAATGATAGACTATGGGTTGCTGACAGACTGAATCATAGAGTTTTAAGATTTGATAATGCATCAACAAAAACTAATGGGGCGAATGCTGATGCTGTTTTAGGCCAATCTGAGTTTACTTCCGGAACCAGCGGGTTATCTGCAACAAAAATGAACAGACCTATGGGTGTTTATGCAGATTCACAAGATCATTTGTGGGTTTGTGAAGATGATAATAATAGAGTTCTAAGGTTTGACAATGCTTCTTTAAAGACAAATGGTGCTGCAGCAGATGGAGTCTTAGGTCAGCCAGATTTTACAACAAATACAAAAAGCCAAACTAGAAATGGTGTTAGTAATCTCCGTGGTGTATTTGGGGACCAAACTGGCAGACTTTATGTGGTTGATGAATCAAACCATCGTGTCCTTGTATTTAATCATGCTGCATCTTTATCCAATGGTGCTTTTGCTGATTACGTACTAGGTCAACCAGACTTTGGAAGTGATCCGATTATTCAGCAGGAGATATATGATACTTCTACTTTGAACTATTTGTTGTTTATGCCTCGTTCAACTGCTGCTGTCAAAAGTGGCAAATATCCTTTGATAATCTTTTTACATGGAATTGGTGAAGTTGGAACTGACCTATGGAAAGTTAAACAAGAAGGACTTCCCAGAATTCTGGACGGAAATAATTCCTTCCCATTCATTGTAATTTCACCACAATGTCCTCCCACAACTGAATGGTATTATAATGGTGGTGTTCAAGCACTTGTAAATAAATTAATTGATAGTGCAATTGTGCGATATCCAGTTGATACTAATCGTATCTATTTAACTGGGCTTAGTATGGGTGGAATAGGGACATTGGATTTGGCAATCAGATATCCTAAGAGATTTGCAGCTCTTATTCCGATTGCATTTAGAATTGAAGATGGCTGGGATGTGTGTAAAATAAAAGATATTCCAATGTGGGCATTTCATGGAGAAAAAGATGATGTTATACCTATTTCAGAGGCTGAGAGAGTTATTAATATGTTGAACGCTTGTGGCGGAAATCCATTATTTACGATTTACCCGGATCTCTATCATGATGCCTGGACAAGGACATATAATAATTCTGCAATTTATGATTGGCTTTTAACAAATAAAAAATAGTGAAAACAATCTATACGAAATATTCATTTTATGATAGTATGCTTTGGAATATCCTTCTGTTATATCTCTTCTTATCCTGTTCTATGACAAATGGCCAGATAGATATTGAATCAGAGGCAAAACTTCACTTTACAATTGCTGCGTACCCAAATCAGTATGTCGAGGGTTATCTGTCATATATAAATGGAAGTTACTCACCTTATCAATCTTTTAGATCAGGAGCTAATATAGATTCTGCATTTGTAGCCAGGACATCGGGCAGTGAGGATATGATAGAATGGAGAACAGCCGACATTCCTAAATTCTCAAAGAGTGATTCTTTATCTTTTATCTGGGCTTGTGGTTTTGGCAATAATCTCGGAAATGAATGGTTTGATCTTTCTATTGACGATAAAAATGTTATTTCTTTTTCTACAATAAATGATCCTTATTGGTCTCTAACCGGATTAGATAATGTTCATCTTTCGTTCACTGCTGTTGCTCAAAATTATAATGGTGCTAATTTTGGATATATGGTTTTAACGGTACCGCGTAATTTTATTGGTGATAGACAAGAATTGATTATTAAAATTCGTGGGAGAGTAGCTAAAAAAGAAATATGGTATAGACTTTTTGCTTATAAGGATGTCATTCAGGAAGTAATTAAAAGAGCAGATAAGATTTATTTTTCAAATTTGGAATTCATCCATATGGGAGATGCAGTTCTCACTGTATGTTTACCTCAGGAATATTCCAATTCAATAATAGAGATCTTTAATTCCAACAAAGAAATTGCAAAAGATCATTTAGTATCAAATGGAGTATTATCTAAAGCAAAGATTAATATCCCAAGATTTATTCAGCCAGATTCAAATATCAATACCATCGTAAAAGTCAATGGGAAATTGGTTGATACCATTTATTGGTATGATATTAATAAACAGCGGGTTCGATCATTTATGGATGAAGAACTTGAAGCCGATAGATATGTTTTTCCAATAGGAGATTTTCCGAAATTTCATTGGAAAAATGAAATTATGGTTGAAAATGAAATTGGCAAATTCCCGCTTGAAATCAGTTACTTTAATAAAGATTTTCAACAAGTTATCATCGCTGATAAACCAGGCCGTTATGGTGCGGTGATACAAGGAATTACTCCTTCAGGGTTCATTATTAAAAGATATATTACTCTATTTTGTTCTGAAGCTGAATTTGATGATTACAGTAAAAATGTTCCAATTACTATTAATAAAATAGAGGAATATAATATTGATGATCAGAAATGGGGAAAATATCTAAATAACGCAGAACGATATTCTTTTGGCAATCTAAAACATTTTCCTCAGCATGATGCAGATGCAGCAATTTTTCTTGCAGGTTTAAGTGAGATTGACAGTAGTGGTACTCCTTTTAATACACCAAGGATTAAGGATCGCCAGTGGTGGTTAAAATGCAAACAAATTATCGATGGGATAATTATTCAGAAGAATCCACTATTGCCTCCTAAACCAATTGTCAATGATTCCTCTGTTTTGTTGGGTGACGATATCTTTTCGACAATTCAATATAATAAAGAAAAGATTGAAAATATTAGAAAAATTTGTCATCAGTGGGCAGAAGATGGTGGGGTCCCTAATGTTACAATTATTGTCCGTAGTGGTAAAATTATTTTCTATGAAGCATTTGGAAAAGATGATTCAGGAGAAGAAATAAATAAAAATTCAAAAATATGGATGGCTTCAATAACCAAACTTCTCGCAGGGGTATTAATGATGCAGTTTATCGATCAAGGACTCATTGATCTGAATTTACCTGTCAGTCATTATCTTCAGGAATTTAAGGGAATTGATAATGATAAACTTACACTACGAAATCTTCTAACTCATACAAGCGGATTACAATTCGCGGGTGAATGGGCCTCAGACTGGAACTACTCACTTGAAAATCAAATTGCTCAGGTTCTTCCTACAGTTGATATTGGAAAAACATTTGCTTATCACAGGGTTGGTTATGCTCTTTCAGGTAAAGTTATGGAGAGATTGACTGGTTGCACTATACCTGAGTTGTTTTATGATTACATATTCCGACCACTCGGGATGAAAAGTGCGTATGCAGATAATACTTATGGAGGATTATACTGCACAGCAATCGATCTCGCTCGTCTGGGACAAATGCTTCTTAATAAGGGCATTTATAACGGATGTAGATTTTTCTCAGAACGAACATTTGAAGAAATGCTGCCCAAAAAACTTGCAGTCGGTAATCGAAGTTGGGGAATTGGTACTTCCCCTATGGCCGGCAATGGATTGAGTGATTTGACATTTGGGCATGGAGCTGCATCAGGTTCTGTATTCCGTATTGATCCGAAAAATAATCTTATAATTATCTCGGCAAGAAATAGACCCGGACAATCTTTTGAAAAATTTGAAAAAGAATTTATAGAGAGTTGTTCAGCACTATTAAATAAAAATTGATCAATTGTGATAACAAAAAAAAGAGAATATTCACTTTATTCAAAGAAAGAAGTTGGGCAAATACAGTTATTGTTGCCGGTCGTTTTACTTGTAACTGTATTTTCACTCATCCCGCTACTCAGAGGAATCTATCTTGGATTTACAGATTATCGGTTAGGAGATCCAATAAAATTCAATGGAATTGAAAATTATATTCAATTGTTTAATGATGAATATTTCTGGGATTCTTTTAAGATTGGAATGATATGGACGCTCCTGGTGACAGGTTTACAAATTGGTCTTGGATTGGGGCTGGCCCTACTTCTTAATTCAAAAATCCGATTTGCTTCCTTTTATACAATTCTTGTTCTGCTGCCATGGGCAACACCGCCTATTATAAGAGGTATACTTTGGAGACAAATGTATGAGCCGACTGCTGGTGCAGTTAACATTTTACTAAGTGATATGGGACTTATATCTGCCCCTATTAACTGGTTATCAAGTTTTGAATACGTTATACCAGCAGTAATTATAGCAGGAGTATGGGGAGAAATATCGAAGGCAGCAATTTTTCTTTTAGCGGGATTGCAAACCATCCCAAATGAACTTTATGAAGCAAGTAAAATGGATGGTGCAGGTATATGGGCAAGATTTCGGCATATTACTATTCCGAACCTGAAGCCTGTATTAGCTGCAATAATTTCACTAACATTTATGTGGAATTTTAATACCTTTGGAATTGTATGGGTTTTGACACAAGGTGGTCCTGGTGGAATGACAAGGTTGCCTATGCTTGCAGCTTATGAAGAAGGATTTCGTTATGGATATATTGGTTATGCAGCAGCAATCGGTAATGTTATGGTTATAATACTTTCTCTAATTTTATTTTTTTACATAAGAGTTCAACTGCGTGAGAGAACTGAGAAATGAAGAAAAGATTTCCATATTTTAAAATTGCAATTCACGGACTGATTATTTTATATGTTGTCTTCCTGTTATTTCCTTTAGTCTGGGTCTTAGCAAGTTCATTTAAACCAACACCCGAAATTTATTCAGGTTCACCAACTATTTTACCTCGGCATATTACCCTTGAACATTATTTATCTGTAATAAATGGGCAGCTGCTTTTCAGAAGTATGTGGAATAGTATTATTGTTGGAATTATGTCGACAATTTTAGTTGTACTTGTGGCCGTTCCCTCTGCTTATGCGATGGTTCGCTATAAATCATTTATCAACAATGCAATTTTAGGTTGGATTCTTGTATCACAAATATTCCCTGTAATTCTTGTGATGATACCTTTATATATTGTATTGAGATATATAGGACTTACAGATTCTTTGACCGGATTGACATTGATATACATTGTATGGTCCTTGCCTTTTGTACTTTGGATGATGCATGGATATGTAAAAAGTATTCCGTTTGAATTGGAAGAAGCTGCAGTGCTGGATGGAGCCAGCCGAACGCAGGTAATATTTAAAGTAATTTTGCCATTGCTGCTACCTGCTATTGGAGCTTGTGCCCTTTTTTCTTTTATTTCTGCCTGGAATGAATTCTTTTTTGCTTTTGTATTAATGAAAAGTCCAACTCTTGCTACTTTACAAGTTGAACTAGCGAGGTATACAGGTATGGAAGGTCAAGCAAGAACAGGCCCTTTGGCGGCAGCAAGTATAATTGCTACAATTCCGTCCATAATATTGTTTATAATAATGCGTAAATGGCTAACCACAGGTTTAGTTGCAGGAGCATTAAAAGGATAATGAAGCGAATTTTTTATACTATATTATTCTTAGGCGTTGCTGCAATTACAGTATTGTGGTTTACATATAAGCATGAAAATCCAAAGAATCAGCCTCTTCGTTTTGTTAGTCTCGCATGGCAAGAGGCCACGATAGCGACAAATAAATCCATAGTTGCTGAATGGAATAATGCACACCCGGATTTAAAAGTCGAATATATACAGGGAACTTGGAATGCAGCTCACGATTATTTAATAACTGCTTTTGAGACAGGTGATGTACCCGATATATTCCACTATGAATCTTCTGTAATTATTGATTATGCAATGCGAGGTTACCTTAGAGATCTTTCCCCTTATATTTCTTCTGAGATGAAAAATGATATCCTAGATGTTGCCTGGGCAACTGTTACTAGACCCAATGGCGAAGTTGAAGGTATTCCATTTTTAATTGAATCATTGGTTGTAATCTATAATAAATCACTTTTCAGAGAAGCAGGTATTACGCCACCAGATATTAATCATCCATGGACTTGGGATGATCTGAGAGAAGCAGCAAAAAAATTAACAAAAGATATTGATAAAGATGGGGTAATTGATCAGTATGGTGTTGGTATTGGACTCAGAAATTCTGCTAACATAATTATGAATACTTCCATAAGCTTTGGAGGTTCCTTTTTTAGAAAAGAAGGAAATAGCTTTGTTGTCAAAGTACAGGATGAAGAAAAAAAGTTACTGCAGACCATTATGGATATGATTTACAAGGATAAAACAGTGGCTCCATCCAGTATAGGGGAAACCGGAGCGGGAATGATTCCAGGATTTTTTAGTAACAAATATGCAATGCTAGTCGGTATCGGAGCTTGGGGAAGGCAGCAGATAGTTGAATATGCACCCAAGAAATTCACTTGGGGAGTTATGCCTCCACTTAAGGCTAAAACTCAGATATATGGGGCCAGTACGCAAACATTAAGCATCCCTAAAGAATCTAAACGGGCTAATGATGCAATGAAGTTTATAGATTTTATGTTGAATACAAATAATATGGGTCTCATTGCACTGAATGATTGGATGATACCTACAAGAAAATCGTGCCTCTCAATGCCTGAATTTCAAAATTCTATAGGGGGATGGGATATAACTTGTTCAGCTGTCTCCACTCTCGGAGTAGGTTCTTGGCTGGGTGCTCCCGGATATGTTGAATGGAAGAGCCGTGTTGCTAATCCGGTTTTGCAGGAATTATTTGCTGGGCGGATGACGGTTGATGAAGCTGCAAAAAGAATTGAGCATGAAAGCAATATAGTTCTTTCTCGTTATAAAAAACGGGGGGAAGTATGGTGATATCTATCCAGGATAAAGCACGTGGATCTTTAATGGGTTTAGCAGTTGGTGATGCTTTAGGAGGCCCAACTGAAGGTAAAACACCTGGAGAAATTTATGCCAAGTGGGGAAGAATAACTAATTTTTTATTCGATGATCAAATAGGAAGTGATGATACGGAATATGCTTTGTTTAATGCAAAGTTGTTATTAGACAAAAAGAGAGTAATTACCCAAGAAGATGTTGCGGCTGCGTGGAGAAAAGAAATAATTAAAAGTAATAATACTTATAAGGGTGCAGGATTTAGTGAGATCATTACGATCCAGAATTTATTAAAAGGATTACAACCCCCTCAATCCGGACAACATTTACAAAGCTGGAGTGATGGACTTGCTATGCGCGTTGCTCCTTTCGGTATTGTATCCTTGGGCGATCCTCAATATGCTGCATATCTTGCATCAGTTGATGGCTCGATTAGTCATTCTGGAGAGGGTATTTATAGTGGGCAGGCAGTAGCTGCTGCAATTGGCACTGCGATGTTAAGTGATGATCTAGATAAAATTATATCTTCTGCATTGGGTGTTGTTCCTAAAGATTCGTGGACTTATAGTTCTATAAATCGGGCAGTACAGATTGGTGCTGATGCAAAGGATGTTTGGGATGTATTAGATCCTTTATATAAATCACTTGCAAACACATTTTATTTCTGGACTGATACAGCACCTGAAGCTGTCGGACTCGCTTTTGGAATTATTAAAGCAGCAAGGGGTAAGTTTGAAGATGCTGTGCTTGGTGCAGTTAATCTTGGGCGGGATACAGATACAATTGCTGCCATTTCAGGAGCTATTTGTGGTGCGATGCATGGCATTCAGGTCATCCCTGAAAAGTGGACTAGCCGTATTTCTGAATCAAAGGGCATATGCATAAACACTGTAAAGGGGATGAGCATAATAAATACTGCAGATCAGCTTACTTTACTAGCACAATCCCGGAATATGAAAAATGGATGAAACTTTAAAAAGAGCACGTAACACAATGATTGGGCTCGCTGTTGGTGATGCCATTAGTTGGTCAGCAATGTATCACAGGAGTCTTCTTCTTCCACCCTGGACTAGAAGAATAAGAAGAGAGATAGAGACTAATTCAGAAGAGCAGAATGTTATCTTAACTCCACTACCTTTCTCTCTGAATCAACCTTCAGATAATTTTAATATATCTCCTACAGATGATACTGAGTGGGCCTCCTTCTCTGCAAAAATTTTATTGAAAAATAACTTTGGTGATTATGAAAAATCTGTTCTTGATGAATGGCTACAGTTAATAAGATCAGATCAAATTATAAAAGGTTATATTAGCACACAAGCAGCAATTCGCAATCTTCAAAATGGAATTATGCCGCCCCAAAGTGGAAAAGAAAATCCACATTATTTTGATGATGGTGCAATGTCAAGGGCAGTTCCAATAGGTCTGATATTTGCCGGTCAACCAGAAGAAGCCGCACGTTTCACGAATATTGATGCTTCTGTTACCAACAGCGAGGATGGTGTATGGGGAGCAGAAGCTTTCGCAGCAGCATTAAGCTTAACTTGTGCAGGAGAACATATTGAAAGTTCAATACGAAAAGCAATAATTTACTTACCGGAGTCTTCCTGGATAAGAAGAACGGTGGAGGAGGCTTTAAAACTGACGGAGAATTGTTCTTCTATTTTTGAAATAATTCCTATACTACAGGAAAAAATTGTTAATCGTGAATACAGCTACGGTAATGTTGTCGCTGAGACTTTGGCTTTGACATTTGCAATTTCCAAATTACACGGAAATAATTTTGAAAAAGCATTAACCATTTCTTGTTCGTTTGCAAAAAGCAGTGAAACTTTACCAGCTATGGTTGGTGCTTTAGTTGGGGCAGCACATTCAGATCCAATCGCAGGAGAGTATTGGTTAAAGTCAATTCAAAATTTAAATGGTATTTGTATTCCATCTCTGAAAGGAGTCAATTATCTTTCCTTGGTTGATCAATTAATAAGTATGATGAATAGTAAAATTTGATTATGAAATTATCCTGGTTAGAAATATCAGATCGTATAAAATTTGAATTAAAACAGCGTGAAGAAGAAGGAAGTGATGTGCACAGTTTGTTGAATGAGTGGAAGCAGATTAAGGCATCCGGATTAAGTGAAGTTGACTTTGAGATTCAGTCCAATTTATTTTATCGAAAAATATCAGAAACTCCATATCATACAAAAAATGAAATTGAAGAACCTGTTTTATGGGATGATATAGTAGATAAATGCAAAATTGAATCAGATAATATTCCTTCTTTCTCATCTAAGTTTATAGAAGACAGAATTTTGGGAGGATGGATGGGAAGAAGCGCCGGTTGTTTATTAGGCAAACCTGTCGAAAAAACATCTAGGTCTGGTATTAAAGAATTGCTATCTTCAAATAATACTTGGCCAATCAAGGATTACATCACAGAAATAGGAATTCCAAATTCACTATTAGAAAAATATCCCTGGAATAGGCATAGTGGAGAAGAAAGCTTAAAAGAAAATATTAAATGTATGCCAGAAGATGATGATATGAATTATTCGATGGTGAATTTAACTGTTTATGAAAGATATGGCAGAGAGTTTACGACTGAAAATATTCTGCAGGTTTGGATGGAATTAATTCCAATACTTTCTACGTTTACTGCAGAACGTGTAGCTTATGTTAATGCACTAAATGGGTTGTTACCACCAGAAACTGCTTTGGTTAGAAATCCATATAGAGAATGGATCGGTGCTCAGATACGTGCTGATTTATGGGGTTGGATTTCACCTGCACAACCTTCAAGAGCAGCTCGGTTTGCTTGGAGGGATGCCAGACTGACACATACGCGGAATGGAATGTATGGGGAAATATTTTTTGCTGCAGTGATAGCTCTTTGCTTCAAATATAATGATATAATAAATATAATTAACGAAGCTTTATCATTTGTCCCGCCAAAGTCCAGATTTGCTGAGGCTATTAGGTTTGTTTTATCCATACCTGTTCAAAAACAACCCTGGGAAGATACTGTTGATTTGCTTTACAAACAGTTCGGAAGTTATTACTGGGTTCATACTATAAATAATGCAGCTTTGGTCACTGCTGCATTACTTTCCTCAAATGGAGATTATGGGAAAGGGATTTGTAATGTTGTTATGGGAGGATGGGACACGGATAGTAACGGAGCAACTGTCGGATCAATACTTGGTACGATGCTAGGAGTTGAAAAACTTCCTTCTAAATGGATATCTCCATTGAATGATAAGATAAGGAGCAGTCTAAAAGGCTTTGATAATTATAGACTTAGTGATCTTTCAAAGAGAACATTAAAAATTGCCAATTTTAAAAACAAAAAGTGAAATAGTATTATGATTAATAAAGACAGTTTGTTGAAAGACAAAAAACGATTGTATGATCGTGCAAGTGCGAGTCTACTAGGACACGCGATAGGGGATTCATTCGGTGATATCGCACGTTCAGCTGATTATCATTTTCAGTATGGAATTACAATGGATTTTACCGATAAACCAGCACCGGGGACAGATGATACAGAGTTTGCCCTCTTGACTGCTCAAACATTAATTAAAACTAATGGAAACCTTACAGACGCTGATGTTCTGGAAGCATGGAAGACACATATTCTTCCGTTATCTGAATTGAAACGAGGTGGAGCTAGTGAAAGAGAAGCTGCTGCTAATATACGTCGTGGCATTGTTCAGCCTTTATCAGGAATATACAACTCACATTACCTTAGTGATGGTGCAGCAATGCGTGTTACGCCAATTGGAATTATATGTGCTGGCGATCCAGAGAGAGCAGCTAAATTATCTGAAATTGAAGCACATATAAGTCATTCCCGGGATGGTTTGTGGGGTGCTCAAGCAGTAGCAGCATCCATTGCAGTAGCAATGGCGGGTGCATCTGTAGATGAAATTTATCAAACAGCAATTAATATTACACCAAAAGATTCCTGGATAAGATATACTCTGTTAAAAGCTTTAGAGATTGTGAACGAGAAAAAGACTTTAGAAGAGGCTTGGAAACCTCTTCATGATGCTTTATGGACTGAATATAAATCAGTTGCCCCTGAAGCTATTTCATCTGCGCTTGCAATATTTAAATTGACAGATGGAGACTTCAAGCGTGGAATTATTTATAGTGGAAACTTTGGGCGGGATGCAGATACTATTTCTGCTATAGTTGGTGCAATTAGTGGAGCAATGAATGGAATGATTAGTATTCCTACTGCTTGGGTTGATAAAGTAAAAGTAACAACAGGCGTATGTTTACCATTTACGAAAGGAATGAATCTTTTTGATGTATCCTCTAAATTAACAGAATTAATTAAGTAAGCTATGGAATATTCATATCTAGGAAGATCGGGATTAAAAGTTAGTAAACTCTGTCTCGGAACAATGAATTTGGGAAAACTTGTTGATGAGTCAAAAAGCTTCTCCATTCTTGATGCTGCAATTGATGTAGGGATAAATTTTATCGATACAGCAAATGTCTATGGTGGTATTCATCAACGTGGAAAGACAGAAGCGATAATAGGGAAGTGGATTTCAAAGGAGAAAAACAAAAGAGATAAAT
>Ga0334722_10001850_pt1 | contig 25196 bp, 26 predicted proteins | sample C3_bottom_MG_FD_207210 | JGI IMG/M metagenome (GOLD analysis project Ga0334722, IMG submission 207210) | Sediment microbial communities from Yellowstone Lake, YNP, Wyoming, USA - C3_bottom | ecosystem: Environmental > Aquatic > Freshwater > Lake > Sediment | place: USA: Wyoming | collected... | reverse complement strand
AACGAGCAACTCAACAAGTGAGAAGCCGGAGATAGCAGCCTTATCTGATTTGAGCGGAGAGTCCATAGATTGGTCCGATGATTGCGAGCACAATAAAAGCAACGATAAAACCAACCACAATAAGAACGATCGGCTCGAGCACCGTTGAGAGATCTCGCGACATGGCATCACTCTTCTCTTCAAAGATGACCCCAATCTTGATAAACGTTTCTGACAGTCGACCCGATTTCTCTGCCGACATGATGAGTTGCTGTATCGGGATAGGGATATACTTCTCTGATTTTGGGAAGGTGGTGAGAGCTGTCCTAAAGGTGTCTCCGCGCGCGATACTTACCTGCAGATATTCATAAAATTTGCTGTAGCGTGCATACGAAGAACCTTTCTTCACCGATTCAAGTGCTTCATTCACTTGAAACCCTGCCTGAAGCAATACGCCAAAGATGTAACCGAAACGCGCGAGCTCGATCCCTTGCATCAGATTGTTCACACCGGGAATAGAAAAAAGAATAGCGTCACCAATGAATTTTGTCTTTTTGAAAAAGAAGACGAAATAAATAAAGAGTATGATGCCTAGAATCGCGAGCGGTACCGCAACGGCGCCATATTTTGTCAAAAATGAACCGAGATTTAAAAGCAGTGTCGTACTAAAGGGTAAGGTGCCCTTCACTGACTTAAAGAGGGCCACAAGCCTCGGCAGAACAAACCATGAGCCACCAATCGCCACGATTGAGGCAAGACTGAGCACAATACCCGGATAGAGGAGTGCTGATCGCAGTCGCGAATTGAAGATTTTTTCTTTATGCATTTGAATCGTGACGAGATTCAAATGCTCCGGCAGTCTCCCACCCTCTTCTCCAGAACGAATGAGCGAAATTTCTCGCTCTGATAAGAAATTAGTCGTCTCGAATGCCTGCCAGAGATGCGTGCCCTCATTGACCATTGTCTCGATGGCTTTGGTTATCTTCTTTAGCCGCCTGCCCTTAATAGAGAGATTGAGCGCAGCAAGAGCGCTCGAGATACCCATACCTGAAGAGATTAAGAGACTCAAATTCTCTATAAAATAGTCTTGCTCGTCTCCGAAGCCGACACTGATATACGGCCAGTCGGGTCTATATTCAAACACTGGCTTTGAGAAGCCCTGTTTCTCATATGATTTGCGTAATTCGATTTTGTCCATGACGTGCGTTTATTGGGGCACGACCACGCGTAACAACTCTTCGAGAGTGATCAGACCATCTTTAACCTTCCCCACCCCGTCTTCAAACATAGTGGTGAACCCTTGACTCTTCACCAGCGCTTCTACCTCCTTGGTTGAAGGACGCTTCGCGATCAAATCCTGCAACTCGGGCGAGGTCGTTAAGAACTCAAAGACGCCCACACGACCGCGGAATCCGGTATGCGAACACGCCTCACATCCATTGCCTTTATAGAAGGTAAAGTTCTCGCCATCAAAATAACTACTGACGTCTTTGCCAAACTTGTTTATCTTCGCTTTTGAGTAGACATCGCTCACCTTACAAGAATCACAAATTCTGCGAACCAGACGCTGCGCAATAACTAATTCAAGCGTTGAACCGGCGAGGAATGGCTCGATGCCCATATCGATAAAGCGCGGGATAGCGGTCGCGGCATTATTAGCATGGAAGGTAGAGAGAAGAAGGTGCCCCGTCAATGCCGCATTCACGGCAATATCAGCTGTCTCCAAGTCTCTAATCTCTCCCACGAGAATAATGTTCGGATCTTGGCGCGTGATAGCGCGCAAACCCTTGGCAAAAGTGAGATTAGTCTGGGGATTCACCTGAATCTGATTCACGCCTTGGATCTTGTATTCAACCGGATCTTCAATGGTCGTGATGTTTATCTTCGTGGTGTTGATGATCTTAATAATCGAATACAGCGTGGTCGTCTTGCCGCTCCCGGTTGGGCCCGTCACGAGGATCATGCCAAACGGCTTCTTCGAGCTCTTAGCGATTTGATCTTGGAGTTTTTTAGAAAGTCCAATATCACTCAAAGTGAGATCTCGCACATAGGATGACAAGATTCTGATAGCGATCTTCTCGCCGTCGAGCGTTGGGACAATCGATACACGCAGATCAACTGGGTGTGGGTAGTTCTCTGAGATGTGACGAATCGCACCGTCTTGGGCACTAAAGTGTTCATCAATGCGCAACTTTGCCTGCACCTTCAAGCGATTAACGATGTTTTCGTAATTCTCTTTTGGTAATTCACCCGCGTCATGCAAGATGCCGTCGATCCTGAAACGAACGACCACTTTGTCTTCTTGAGGTTCACAATGAATATCTGATGTTTTGAGAAGAAGCGCGTCTTCAAAAATCTGATCGAGTATCTCGGGAGCGACATGCTTCTTTGATTCAATAATCTTAGAGAATCGTGTTTTTAATCCCTCTTGATAGCTGATAAACACCGCATCAATCTCGTCAGAGAGTGCAAAGGTTATCTTGATTTTTTTATTAGGGAAGAGGTTTTCAAGCTCCGGCTGCAGCTCAGGATTGGTTGGCTCATCGGTGGCAATAACGACCTCAGAACCGTGATGGCTAAAGACAACTGCTCGAAGTCTTTTTGCGAGATCCTCGGGGATCAGGAGTACCTGCTCCTTCGGGGGCTGATTCGCGGTCAAGTTTGAATACGGCACCTTAAGCGACTCGGCGATGGCCTGCCCGATAATGCTGGTGGTCGTGAGACCCTCGGTAATCAAATACTCTACGAGAGACTCTCGGTGCTCCTCGGTATAACTCGAGGCCTTTTTAATATCCTCCGCGCTAACATAATTACCATCGACGAGTATCTTTGCGAGGCTTTCTTGGTCTATGTTCATACAAGATAGGTTTTTAGTTTTTCTACCACTTCTGAAATAGAACTGTCTGACTTCACTAAGAAATCAACCGCTCCCAACTCTCGAACTCGCTTCTCATCTTCGCCTTGACTGAGATTAGTGAGCACCACAACCGGCACTTTTATTTTATTGTCTTTGAGGATTTGCAAGACCTGGAAACCGTCTACCTTTGGCATCAGCATGTCGCACACGATTAAAGAGACGGGGCTCTTCTCGAGGGTGGCAACAATGTTCTCACCATTCTCGGCGGTTTCTACTTCAAACCCTTCGTGCGTAAGCTTCAATTCAAGAGCATGTGCAAGTGGTTTTTCATCTTCTAATACTAAAATTTTCCTTTTTGCATTCATAGCGTCTAGTGATAAATCTATCACTCTCAAGTTTAGCACATGGTCTAGACGTGTTTGGTAGCACTATCCCCTACCCTCTCTGCCTCCACTTTTTTTCTTGTCGCACAAGTTTTGTGACGTCATTGTCGTGTGCGAGAAGCGCTTCAACGACGCGTTCGGTACGAATTGATTGTGAACCTTTGACCAATATGACATCACCTTCTTGAACAAATGCTGGAAGCACTTCTGCGGCGGCATGAGAATTATCAAATTGCATAACCTGAACGTTTTTTGCCTTAGTAAGAAATACCCGCGCACGAATACCAACCGCAACAATAACATCAGCGGACGCGCTCACGAGTGTTGCGATACGCTCATGTTCTATGACCGAATAGCGCCCCAATTCAAGCATGTCACCGAGTACCGCGATTCGTCGTCCCGCTGCCGACGTTGCCTGCGCTCCGCGAGCTATCATTGGAAACTTTTTCAGAGTCTCAAGAGCCTCTTCAACAGCCGCTGGCGAAGAATTATACGAATCATCAATAATCACTGAGTTATTTTTGCCATCAATCAAACGCCCACGCCCTGGAGGTGGTTCATATGCTTCAAGCGCCTCAAGCGCGTCTGTGGGGGTTATGTCGTAGGCAACCGCAGACGCAAGTGCTGCAGCCCCTGGAAGGATTTGTGTCTTCCCTACAGATCCCTTCACGATGAGTGGCAACTGCTCACCATTCACAGAAACGAGCGCCTTCATACCAACAACCTTTCCGTCAACTATATAAAAATCAGCATGCGTGATGCGAACATTCGCGTCCTCTGTCGCACCATATGAGATACAACGCGCCGCCGTGCGCTTCGTACAATCAAAGACATAGGCATCATCAGAGGGAATGATGAGTGGTGCCGCAGCAGCAAGTGCATACGCAGGAGAGAATTCTTCTTCACGCACCTCCTCAGGAGACGCATATGCTTCAACATGCACAGGCACTTCAGGGAGACGAGTCACGACAACCATGTCGGGTGTAGCGATTTTTAAAATCTTCGCGAGGTCTCCCGGCTTATCAGCACCGGTCTCAAGCACCAACATATTTGGATAATGATTCGGTAAGAAGATGAGAGCCAGTGCACTCTTCGCTACAGAAAGCCATGCGAATGGATTGTCCCATGGATTCTGTACCCCAAGGATCGTGAAAGGCACCCCAAACTCACTATTAAAACTCTTCTCGCTTTTACGGACAAAAAATCTGGCGGCAAGTACGGCCGCCACGGCGTCTTTGGTAGACGTCTTCCCTACTGAGCCAGTCACCATCACAATCCTTGGAGCGTAGCGGCGTATAACGACACGAGCACAAAGCCCGAGGAGAAAGGCGATAATGGATTTAAAGAGGGTTTTCATGGTGAAGTGGGCTGGCTCAACGCTTTGACAAAGTCGGCAGTGGGACGATCAGGAGGCACAGCGTAATAGTCAATGAGAAAGTGTGTTAGGTCAAGGAAGGTCGAGTTTAGGGTTTCTGAGGCATAGGTAACCCCTTGTGGATCATTGGTATAGAGCAGAACGATAAACCGTGGATTAAATGAGGGGAAAAATCCTACAAATGAATGAAAGAAACGGTCGTCATAATACCCTCCTCCTGGTTTGGTGAGTTGTGCCGTACCAGTCTTGGCTGCAACCGACATGGTAGGTATCTTGGCTTTGCCTCCCTCAAGCTTTTCATCAACAACCGCATCCATCATTTGAGTCGTCTCCCGCACCGCTGCCGCAGAAAAAACAGCACTGGTCTGATTCCACTCGAGTTGTCGAACAACACCAGAATCGAGTCGTATGGCACTCACCAGATGCGGCTGTACCATCACCCCACCGTTCGCTAACGCTCCCAGAGCACGAATCATTTGCAGTGGGGTCACCGAGATACCCTGTCCGAATGACATATTGTCAAAGTTCACTTGTTGGGTGGTTGAGAGATTGCCTAAAAGAGCACGGCCTTCATTGGGCAAATCAATATTCGTCTTTTGCCCAAATAATTTGATGAAATAGTCACGAAACTTTTCTTGCCCGAGCTCGGTCGCTACCCATGAAGCCCCCACATTGAGTGATTGCACGATGATTTGCTGCATCGGGATAACGCCGCGAGGTTTTAAATCCCAGTTACAAATCTTTCGTGTATTCACGGTAATGCATCCTGTGTCGTTATAGGTTGTGTCAGGGGTGACGACACCTGCATCAAGCCCCGCAGCCATGGTGAGTGGCTTCATGATTGAACCAAATTCATGCACATGCTCAACAAGAGGATTCCCGAGCGCAAGCGGATCAACCTGCTGCAATACATTGGCGTCATAGGAGGGGTAGCTCGCAATCGCGATAATTTCTCCCGTTGCGGGATTCATGATGATACCCCCCGACTCTTCGCTTTGATACTTTTCATTCATTTTTGCAATGTCATTTGCAAGTCGTGTCTGGACATCTGGCTCAATGGTAGTGACCACATCACCCTCTCGCGCATCCTTCGCATCAACAAGAAGATTACCAACGTTTGAAAAAAGTTCTGCAAAAAAATTTTTATAGAGGGCATCACCTGAGCGCAATAGTGTTCCGTCATACCACAATTCAAGACCGGTCCGACCAGCGAGCGTATCGCTTGAACCGTATGAGACGATGCCGATCGACTGAGAAGACAGAGACCCTCCTGGGTAATAGCGCCACCGCTCTTTCAATACTTGCACACCAGGAATATTCTGTGCCGAGAGTGCTTGACCGCTCTCATTTGAGAGATGGTGAGCGACCTCAACATACACCTGACCCTTCTTTGTCGCTGCCGCAAGAAACTCTTCGCGACTAAACAGTGACGAAGATGAAGATGCAACGTCACGTATCGCGAGATACGCAGCTTCAGGATCTTTCACTATCTGTGGATTGAGCGCGACGAGAAAGCCTGTCTGGAGCGTTGCTGCTGAAATAAATTCCCCATTTTTTCGGGTGAAATAAATTGAACCGCGATCAAAAAGGCCGCTGCCTCCAGAGGCAAATTGTCGATCTGCTTTTTCTGAGTAGTCATCACCATGCACAATCTGGACAAAGTAGAGACGCACAATAATGAGTAGGGCGATACATACCACGACCGCAAGAATGAGACGAATGCGGGCTCTAAACTGTGCGCGCATGGGTTAGCGGAGCGCCGTTACGGCCTTTGCGGGCACAAATATCTTTGTCACGGGTACCGTATACCCCGAACGAACGTAATCAGTACTCGTGATTCTCGCAACCGCAGCAAGGTATTGCGACTCGAGTGTTGCCACAACCGCCTCATCATTCCGCACCGACTGAGAAAACTCGATCGTGAGCGCCGCATAGCTCATAACCATTGCGATGAGCCCCACATAGCTGAGCATCAAAACAACCGCGACCCCCGAACAAAAGGTTGTCATAGAAAACGGCATGCGAGAAGAAAAATTATGCATACGAAAAAATAGGACTGGACGACAACTGCTCGGCAGGAACGCTCGTGCGTTCAAAGATCCGTAACTTGGCACTTCGCGCACGCCTATTGGCAAGAATCTCTGCACGCGTTGGGACGATTGGCTTCTTAGGGATCAGGGTACCCCTTCCTGCCTGCACCGCATCGCGCAAGATATTCTTCACCATACGATCTTCGATACTATGGAAGGAGATGACCGCGAGTCGCCCACCGCCCGAGAGCGCCGCGAGTGCTGCGGTGATGCCAACACGCAGACTCCCGAGCTCATCATTGGTCGCAATACGAAGTGCCTGGAAGGTCTTCGTCGCCGGGTGAATCTTCCGCTCGTGATACCAACGAGGCGTCCCCGCAAGTATTGCTGCAACCAGAGACTGGGTTGTGAGAATGCGCTCCTTGGCTCGTGCTGCGACAATCGCGCGGGCGATACCACGCGCAAAACTCTCTTCACCATAGGTGAAGATAATATCGGCGAGATCCTCTTCTGAAGATGAGTTAACAATATCAGCCGCAGTCTCTCCACCCTCTCCATAGGTCATAAGCAGTGGCTCATCTATTACTTGCCCACCGGAGGCGGGTCCGCCTTTGGCGGAAAATGAGAATCCGCGTGGCGCGGCTATCTGATAGCCGCTCCAGCCGAGATCAAAGAGCACCTTATCGACCTGCCCGATCTTAAGTCGCTCAAGCACTCGCTCCAGATTGCGGAAGTTGTCATTGACTACGTGTGCCACTGGTCGTTCTGGTCGACGATCAAGCGCATATGCCTCTCGCCCACGTTCGACTGCTGCTGGGTCGGCATCGATGCCAACAAGTACCCCACCCTCTCCCAGAGCTGAGAGCATCGAGGTAAAGTGCCCTGCTCCACCAATCGTTGCGTCAACAACCGTATCGCTTGGCTGAATCTCAAGTGCTTCGAGCACCTCTTTCATAAGCACGCTGTCGTGTTTTGCTTCCATATCTCTATGTATTGCTTTGTCCAGACGGATCGACCTTCTCGGCAAACGCGTCTGCGTCACGTTCAAGCGCGGCCATGTACTTCTTCCACGAACTCTCCTCCCAGATCTCAAGTCGCTCGAAGACACCGGCGACAACCGCTTTTTCCTTAATCGAGGCAAACGACTTCAGATTCTCCGGGATCAGCATGCGACCCGATGTGTCTACACCAACTTCAAATGAACTCGCAAGGAAGAGTCGTGCGAGACCACGGCGCGCGGCACTCCCATTTACTTCAGCGGCATAAGTGCGCGCCTCCTTCTCCCACGACTTGCGAGAATACACATAAAGACAATGATCAAGGCCGCGCGTCACGACGACGACACGGCCGAGATCTTTACGAAATTTCGAAGGCACCGAAATCCGGTTTTTAGAATCAAAAGTGTGTAGGTATTCTCCAAGGAACATAGGTGTGGGCTGGTTTTGTTGGGAGAGAAGCAGCCACCACTCTGCCTCCCACTTCACTAACCATAATTGGATTATATCCCACCCTGCCCCACTACCCTAGTGAGGTTATCCACCTCTTGACTGTTTAATTTAACAGTGTAATCTATCGATTAGAAGCTAAAACCCCTGAATTAAACAAAAGAGAGGAGGAGTTGTGATGGTTAAGAAAAAAAGAAAAGAACATAAGCGTCTGTCTTGGGAATATTGTGAGTGTGGATGTAAGGGATACGACGTCTGGCTTGGAGCTCTGTATTACTGGTTATTCTGGGATCTCCATGAAAAGAAAAAGCTCTTTTACCTACACACTGGACACGGCGGACATGGTGAACATCTTGGCAAATATAGTTCATTTGATGCTGCTGACCGCGCCGTGCGAAAACACGCGAAACCTCTGCTCAAAAAATTGCGTACTGAGTTGGAAAAAGCAGAAAAAGCATTGTCCTAAAACCTCGGAGGAGCCTCGTGCTCCGGCCGAGGTTTTCTCTTTTTGTTGAATCGTTAAGCAACTTGGAAGTTTCGCTTCCAAGTTATTTATTCTGCTTCTTCCAAAAGATATTCATCAACGTCTCTCAACATCTCTTTCCTTTGTACAATCGACTCAAGCGATGAAAGCGCAAAATCTTTATACTCAGCAATATCTTTAAACTGCTCAAAAATAATACTCTTTTCGCAGATTCCCTTTACCTTTTCATCCGTATATTCCCCCCAACTTGATCTGCTTCGCACTGATTTGGAAGTTTCGCTTCCAAGTTGGTGAACACGATCGTTTAGATTCACATAAGCGCTTAGATGGAGCAGATATTCGTTAGTGTCAACGTGAATAGATTTAAAAACGCCTTGGAAAAGGGTTCCTGTGCGTTCATATTTGTTGTTGAAATATTTTGTATATCCACCCATTCTCTGCATAAGCTTCTCAATTCCGTTTTCAGTTTCCTGTTTAAGAAGTAGATGAAAGTGGTTTGGATTAGCACAGTGAGCTATTAGACTTACGAGCACTTCTTCTTCATCTTGTTCTAACTTGGAAGTTTCGCTTCCAAGTTTCTTAGCAAAAGAGTTTTCGTAGATGCTCCCGATCGGCTCAATGGTATTAAATTCATCTAGACTTTCATAAAATCGTTGAATATCGTATTCATCTACAAAGACAATTCTTTTGTCTACACCTCGATTGTATATGTGATAGTACTCACCCGTCACAAATGGAGTTTTTCTCATCGATTCATTTTAACACTGTCCGACTTGGAAGTTTCGCTTCCAAGTTGTTGTTTCTACGCCGGAAAAGTTAACTGTCTTGTCTGAAGTCGCTCAGTAAAAGCATTCTGCAGAGCCGGTGTAAGAGAAAAGTCTTTTGTCTCTATAGGGTTATGTGCGAAGACGTTAAAACCTTCTTCGTTGTAGCGAGGCACGAGATGCCAGTGTACCTGTTTCACTTCATCCATATACAAGAGATATACTTTCTCAACATTCAAGACATACAGAAGTACATCGCGTGCCACATCTACAATCTCCATCAAATAATCATATTCTGAGTCTGTTAAGTCATGCAGATCTGGAACATCATTTTTCCAAACTATGACGGTGTGCCCTTTGGTCATGGGAAAAGAAGCTAGGCACACGTAGAGCCATTCGTTATCGTAAATAATTGTCTCGACTGGAGGATTAGGAAGTGAGTTCATAACACTATGTTGTTGCCTCAGATAAGCGGGTGAGGACTAGGTCGCGCGGGAGGCCCACGAGGAACCAGCCAGCCTTGGGGCCAGAATCGCGGTTAAGAAAGACCCGGTAGAGTGCCTGAAAAAGCTCTTTGGGCTGTATCGGGATCTCTGTCTTTAATTCATGCATGCGCAAATGTAATTCTTCTCCCGTGCGCTCTGCTGCCTGCAAATATTCGGAAAGTTTAGAAAGAGCATTCTTCTGTATGTCGCTCAAATCAACTTCAGGCATCTCTTCTTGCAGCTCATATTTAAATTCTTCAGGCGCATACGTCGCGAGCCAAAACTTCGCATAGCGCGCACGCTCGAGAAGCGCGACTTCTTCTTCGTCAGTGAGGGCACTCCCCTTCACCCTCACGGCCTCTTTTTTAAGCGAGAGGTGCGCCATCTGCACAATAAATGCAACCTCTCTAAAACGCATCTGCCACACCGCTACGAGCCCCGCGCGATTCGCTGGCAATTCACAGAGCGCATAGAGACGGGACTTATCGTCTGCTTCACCCAAGCGCACTGCTTCAGCAAGTTCGTCATACCAGTCATAGACGCGCGGTACCGACTCTCCCGACGGGTCGATGTCAATTTGTTCGCGAATATCTTTACCAATAAGCACCAAACGAAAGAGCTGCGGCGGAAAGAGATCACTCATGTCCTTTGCCGAACTACCGCGTCCTTTAGACGATGACATCTTCTTCCCTCCCACCAAGAAGAATTCATAGGGGATATCAAAGGGTGGCTCGTAGCCAAAGAGCTCGCGCGCGATATGGTTGGCCACATCACGCGAACCACCCTTGGTCGAGTGATCCTTCCCTCCCCCTTCAATATCGACGCCCTGCGCGACCCACTTCGCCGCCCAATCAACCTTCCAGAAGAGCTTTGCCTTACCGCCAAAAGGCGCGATGCGGCCAGTGTGCCCGCACGGCACACACTCATCAGGAGAACGATCGCAGGAGTAGCCAACCGTCTCGCCATCAAAGTCATACGCGCGCGTGGTCATCATCTTCCCACAGTTCTCGCAGACAACTGAAATCGGCAACCACGATGCATCTTTTTCTGATCCGGAGACTTCTTTTAAGATTTTGCGCACTTCGCTCACACGCTCGAGTGCAATCTTTATGGACGCATCCATCCCTCCTGAGCGATAGATTTCAGTTGCGTGATAATAGTTTGGCGCGAACCCCGCCTTCTGATGTACCTCAACAAATTCAGCACCAAAGTATTCTGCATAGTTTGCAAAGCCCGATTCGGGGCTCGGGACGGCATAGAGCGGCTTCCCTAAGTGCTCACGAAACTTCTCAACATCAAGATACCCAGGGATAGAATCAAACGGATCAAAATCATTGAGCTCATAGCGATATTCGTTCGCAACATCCTGTTCAGAAAGCGCCTCAGAGATCATGCCATGTACCGCGACGCCACGCATCGAGCCCACATGTACCCTCCCCGAGAGGGTCTTCTCGTCACGAATCAAAAACGTCTGCCCATTTTTAGGCTTCCGTGTGTTGCATATCTCGCTCGCTATTCTATCTGCCCACAGCATGGGCTTATCGTATCACAAGTTGTTATGTCATTAGACAACAAAAGCCACCCCGTTTGGGATGGCTTTTTATCGCACACGCAGAATTAGAGAGGGTGATTTAAGAACGGGTAAGTTTGACAATCAATGAACGCTGTTCTTCTATAAGCTTGGGCAAATTTTCAGTGTCTAAGTAATAGTTCCATATTGGTTCCCAGTTATAACGGAAGATCTCAAAGAGATACTCGTCAACATAACGACCTTTGTGGAAGTAATGCTCCTTGCGTACGCCGATGAATTGATACCCGCACTTCAATAGGTGGCCCATACTTGGCGCATTAAACGCTTTCACCGATCCAATCACCTTGTGAAGACCAAGAATAATGAAGGAGTGGTAGAGAAGAAGTAACATCGCTTCAGTACCATATCCGTTACCTTGATTGCCCTGATTACCGATAACAATACCGGCCGTCCCGATGCCTGCTGGCCACTGAATGTTGTGGATACCAACGTGTCCAATGTACTGATCCGCAAGCCTCTTTATCACGGGATCATTGTGAACTATCGCAAATACTTCATCTTTCCCCTTACTCTTATCGAACCCGCGTACCCATTCGATACCACTGGACAGCGTGTAGGGTGGTCGCAGATTGGTCCCCTCAACATCCGTGTGCCGATTAATCCATTGGATAAATATCGGCACGAACTCTTCGTGCATCAGACCGAGCGATATCTTCACTTTCCCTTCATGACAAATAACAGCGTTCATTTCTTCCCCTACTTTCACATTAAAGATCCTGACATTCTTATGAATGCCTTCTGTGATTACTATAGCACAATCTTAAGGGAGTTCAACTACCGGTTACGCTACTTTTTCAATCGTGTAGGTCTGCTTGCCGACCGGAGTCTCAAAGGTGAAGACATCACCCTTCTTCTTACCCATCAAAGCTCCACCGAGTGGCGAGACGTGAGAGAGTTTCTTCACGCGCATATCGGCTTCTTCACTCCCCACAATAGTGTATTCATGCACCTCAGTACCTCCCTCTTTTTTAATAGATACTTTTGAGCCAAAACCAACATCACTCTTCTTCTTCCCATCGGTGAGAATCGTCGTTGTCTTCACTAATTCTTCAAGCTTCTTGATGCGCTCTTCGGTCGCGGCCTGCAGGTCGCGTGCCTCTTGATACTCAGCATTTTCAGAAAGATCGCCGAGTGAACGTGCGTATTCAAGATTTTTTGCAATCTCTGTGCGCCTCACTGTTTTTAAATTCTCAAGCTCTTTTATCATTTCATCAAACTTTTCCTGCGAGACGACGGTCTGTTGTTGTATTTCAGTCATAGTGTGTGTGCATTGTACTTGACTACCACTATCGCGCAAGCGCGCGTGGTAATTCGTGGCGGTCCAACCGCCACGTTTTTACCGCAAATACCACGAGGCGACGCCTCGTGGTATTTCGTGTGTTGTAATAATTAACCCCTATTTCAAAGGTCGTCGTATGTTGGGGTTAATTACTTGATGTCGGAAAATTTATCCTATAGGACAAAAATTCCGACAAGAACTTTTATAAAAACGAAAACCGCCGGACGTATCAGACGGCTTCGAAAGAACTCAGCTCTCTTAAAACTCCTGAGGCGACACATTAGAAGTCAGAAACCAACGACTTCTGCTTCGTCTGGTCCGAAACAAAGATAGTTGATTGTCACTGTCCGAGAGTGGTTGAAGTCGCGGTGCCACCGACGTATATAGAATTCGCTAAGTAAAGCGATTCAAAAGTAGTTTTCATCGCCTGCACTGCCTTGCTGCCTGCGCCCGCCGGGCCTCGCTCAAGCACCACTGCGAAAGCATACTGCGGTTTGTCATAGGGGAAAAATCCCACGACCCATGAGTTGTCATATTGATTCCGCGTTCCTGTTTGTGCCGTACCCGTCTTCGCAGCGACGCTCACATACGGGAAGTTGAGCGCGCTCGCGAGCGCGCTCACCACGCATTGCCGCATCCCTTCACGTACGACCGCGAGTGACGCAGGAGATACAGGAACGATGGTCAATACAGGGGTCGCGTCGGCAAGCAATGTCGGCACTGGAAGCGTTCCGCCATTTGCAATGGCAGAAATCGCCCGCGCCATTTGAATCGGCGTCACTTGCATCGAATATTGCCCGATTGCGGTGAAGTAGGTGTCACCCAAATACCACGGTTCTTTAAAGGTTGCCAACTTCCACGCAGGAGTTGGGATAAGCCCATCTGCTTCTTCAGGCAAATCAATTCCCGTTGCAGCCCCTAAACCAAATTGCCGATACCAATAATCTAAGCGATCAATGCCCAACCCTTTTTGACTCCCAAATCCACCACCAACGGTATAGAAGAAAACGTCAGAGGACCACGCAATTGCCTTACGCACATCGACGAGTCCGAGAGGCTTCCATCCTTTATAAATAAACTTTTTACCCGGATGATACGGATCCGGTAATGAGATTGATCCCGGATCATCGATAATGGTATTTGGGGTGATGAGACCATCAGTGAGAGCGCCAGCTGAGATGAGTGGCTTCACAATCGACCCCGGTGCATAGATACCCTGCACCGCATGATCAAGGAAGGGGTGCCCCGTATTAGTGTTATAGCTCGCGATAGTTTCTCTCGGCTCGCCATCACTCATGACATTAGGGTCATAGGTTGGATACGAGACAATAGCGCGCACCGCGCCGGTATGTACATCGAGAATAACGCCGGCACCGGCGATAAAACCCGCATCGCGTGCGGTCAGAGATATAGCACTCGCAAAAATTTGTTCGAGATCTGCATCGACCGATAGGCGAAGCGTCTTCCCTGCTTCGGCGGGGATAACCATACCTTCAGACCGCACCCGACCAAGGGCATCCTTCTCAACCAATGATTGCCCATTCTTCCCCGAGAGCAGCGCATCATACTTCAACTCAAGACCAGCAATGCCGGACTGCTTAGTGTCGTAGTAGACCCCGCTCGTATCTTTTTTTGGATACGAGACATAGCCAATGATTTGACCAATCGCGGGGATAGGATACGCACGCTTCATCGCCCCCGTGCCGGCATTGCCTATCGCGTTGAGCCGAACTGAGTTTTCACCTTGGACATTCTCCGCAAGAATAACGCCATTTACATCAGTGATAGCCCCTCGTGGAGCAAAGAGCGTAGTCACCTCAAGACTGTTCCTTTCACTCTCAAGCGCGAATGCGGCACCATTGGTCACTTGTAGATTCCACGTTCGCACGAGAAGAACAACAAAGAGGATGCCGAGCGTAACCGCGAGCGAGACAAAGGTACCGCGCGCAAGCGGCTTCTCGAGTCGCCCTTCAAAACGCTCTCTATCAAAAGAGGCATTTGAGGAATCGAGAAATATCTCATCAGGAGCAATCTCCGGATCTTTTCGACGAGTCCTCAGCCACATCATCCTTATATGATACCTGTCCGCAGTCGTCGATGCACGAGAACGACTATGCCTGTTGCAAGAGCTCCATAGAGGGTAAAGAGGGGCACGAAATTTGTAGCTGGTGAGTAATAGAGGGTGTCAGCAAAGATTCCGACGGCAAGAGGAATAAAAGGTATGAACGCTGATGCAAAAAGAGCAAACGCTGCGGTAAACAGCCAAGGGAAGAAAATAACCGAAATGAATGCGAAGAGCGTCAGTAGCCCACCCGTCGCGAAAGTGAGTGATACACCGCGTATCATGGTTGTGAAGAAGTCGCGACGATAGAGAACGTTGTGCCCGTATCGCGCAGCGTTACCCACGCTACTGAAAAAAGATTCAGGGTGCTCTGAATACGAAGGGTCACGCCGGGCACGCTTGGATCACTATCGATACGCGCAACCTTCCCGATCGGGAGCATCCCGGGACCAGGAACAAACACCGTATCACCTACTTTGATTGATGCGGCGCGCGCGACGGTTGCACTCATTGCTCCCGCTCCGGCGCCTTGCAAGGAGATTGGCAAATTAGTATCCCCCACCCACCCAGAGGTAACAAAATCATGGGTAGAAAAGAGCGTAACACGTGAGAAGTCTGGCAAGACGGATGAGACAACTCCAAGCGGCACGCCACCACCCCCAAAGGCCTCTTGGCCCAGTGTGACACCGGCCTTTGCTCCAGCGGCGAGGACTAGCGTGTCATACGGACTCTCGGGCGGACGCGCAACGACGCCGGCGAGAATACCTTCTTTTATCAAAGAGAGTCCAGCCGTACTCGCTTCTTTTTTTATCAGAGCTTGATTCTCAAGCGTCAGTGCCGTGTTCTCTTCTTGCAGTCGTTCATTCTCTTTTGCCAACGTCGCCGCGTTCTCAAATCCAGAAAAAAGTGCACGGCCTTTACCTGATAACGTTTCTGCCGAGCGAAACACGGGAGTGAACACATACCAAAAAAAGTTAGGAGCGAGAAGGCGCACCCCAAGCACCACCAGAGCGAGGGTCAACGCAAACACGCCCCACGAAACGTCCGTGGGCGAGAGGAGGCCGTTACGCTTCGCTAAGAATGTCCTCTTCATTGATGAAAAAGTCTGCGTAGGGAGCAGGATCCTCGGTGATCATACCTGCGCCACGCACAACTGCTGACAGCGGATCTGGTGCGACCTTGACCGCGACACCAAGCATCTTCGCGAGTATCTGCGGTAGACCACGCAAGAGTGCCCCACCGCCAAAGACGGTCACCCCACGCTCAAGCACATCAGAGAGAAGCTCTGGCGGTGTCGCTTCAATAACCTCCTTCATCGCCTCCATAAGAGCATCGAGCGAAGGGGTGAGCGCACTACGAATGTGTGAGTCAGTCAGGAGTACTTCACGCGGGAGACCGGTCGCGAAGTCACGACCGCGCACGTTATGCGAAAGTATTTCAGAGAGTGGCACGACCGCGCCGATAGCAATCTTCACATCCTCGGCAGTCCTCTCGCCAATGCCGAGCTTAAATTCATTCTTCACGAATTCAATAATGTTTTCGTTGAAGCGATCACCGGCAACATGAGAGCTCTTTGACGCAACAACCCCATTAAGCGAAATAATTGAGATGTCAGCAGTGCCACCACCTATGTCGAGCACCATAGTCCCCACCGCCTCACTAACCGGCAGTTTTGCTCCAATAGCGCCCGCAACGGCCTCCTCAACAATAATCGCCTCGCGCGCGCCAGCGTTGCGGGCCGCATCACGCACCGCACGACTCTGCACATTGGTGACACCCGTGGGCACCCCAATCACCACCCGCGGACCGAAGAATCGCGCACGACCATTCTGGGCTTTGTGAATAAGATACGTAAGCAACTCTTCAGTCACTTCAAAATCAGAAATGACTCCATGACTTAATGGGCGAACGACGCGAATGTGCGAAGGAGTTTTGCCGAGCATTGTCTTTGCCTCCTTCCCTACGGCAACAACCTGATGGGTCTTATCATTGACCGCCACCACTGACGGCTCGTTAATCACGACGCCACGACCACGGACATAGACGAGTGTGTTCGCGGTCCCGAGATCAATGGCGATGTCGTTGCTGAACAGTAAGTTTTTAGAGAACCGCGCCATAAAATTAGGAGCAGGAGGCAGGAGGCAGGAGGCAGGAAAGCAAATCTGCGCGAGATTTTTTTTCTACTCCGCCTGTTGCGCGATTCACTACTTCAAACATCCCTGTCGCTACCGCATCTTTACCCACCACGATACGCGTCGGTATGCCGAGCAGGTCACTCTCGGCGAATTTCTCTCCTGCGCGCAAGTCGCGATCATCATAGAGCACTTCAACGCCAGTCTTACTGAGGTCAGCATAGAGAGCATCTGCTGTCTTAGAAATGTCATCACCATCTTTCCCAAGTGCGACAAGGTGAATGGCAAATGGCGCAACTGATGCGGGCCAAACCAGACCCTTCTCATCAGCGAGCACCTCTACGATAGTTCCCATCAAACGCGTCGGGCCGATACCATACGAGCCCATAACGACAGGCTTCTTCGCCCCTGTCTCATCAGCATAGAGAAGACCGAGTGGCTCAGAAAAACGAGTCCCGAGATTAAAGATGTTGCCAACTTCTATTGCTTTTTTTTCAATCAACTTCTCTTTCTCGAGTCCCAGTTTTGCGAGCGTCGCATCAGTGCAAACCTCTTTATTGACTGCGATACCCTTCTTCTCGTCGAGATAGATGGTGTCCTCACCCGCCTCAGAGAGCGTCTGGAACTCTTCAGAGAATTCGCTGAAGATACCGCCGGAAGCAAAGGTGACATAGGTGCGATCGCCGATACCTAACCTCGTAAAGACCTTTAGATATGCCTCGCGCGCTTTTACAAAAAAAGCATCATGTTCTGCTTCATCCTTAGAAAAAGAATAGAGATCCTTCATCAAGAATTCTTTGCCGCGCATGATGCCCGACTTCGCGCGCAACTCGTTGCGAAACTTGTTTTGGAATTGATACGCGTAGACCGGCAAATCGCGATACGAAGAAATATGTTCAGTCATGATGCGCGTGAGTGGCTCTTCATGAGTGATGCCGAGCCCTGTCTCCCCACCCGATTTGAATGAAGTCTTAAACCAATTATCAACCTTTTCGTCATCCCACCGATCAGTTCGCGACCAAAGATCTTTGTCTTGAAGCGCCGTCATCACCATCTCTTGCCCACCAATGGCATTCATCTCTTCGCGGATAATCTGCACGATTTTATTAAGCGTGCGTAGCCCGAGCGGCAGATATGAATACACTCCCGCCATCTCTTTATGCACATACCCCGCACGAACCAGTAACTGCGCGTTTTTAGAAACCTCATCAGCCGGTGCCTCCCTTCTTGATTTGGTAAAGAGTTGTGATTGTCTCATAGGCAATAGTATACGCCCACCACGACATACGGGTAAAGAGAATGTTGACAGACACACTTTTTCAGGGTAACAATAGATCCAGACATAGTTCTATCAAAATACAGTATGGAGGTGGGCAATGAAAATAGGAGATGATAGACAGGGTTCGTCAGAGGCCAAACAACTTGAGCGGCGTCTCTTAAATGTCAGACAACGGATCAAGATACTTTCTCGAAACAAAGGGACCAGCACACAGCGACGGAGACTGACCCTCTGCAAAATCGAGCTCGAAAAAAAGATGCGTTCATTGACCCAAACGAATGCAGTATCACAACCAGTATCACAATAGGCCCTGCGCCGAAAGGAGGTAAAGAGAAGATGAATAGTCGTCTTAAGAGAGGTATGCAAGTGGTTGTGCTAACCCTCGTTACGTTTTTCGTTTTCGTAGCAACCATCGTTAGTTTGTCACACGCTATTTATAAATAGCATCGGGCGGGAGATTAGTCTCCCGCCCTTTACCTTTTTTAGATATGAGCAAGCCCCGACGTTAGTCGGAGCTTTTTGTTCACTCCCTCCTTTGTGTAATTGGCCTTTCGACATTGTCCTTTTCCATCGCTCTAAAGAGGTCTTTCAGGGCCGCGAGGGTGTGCCGACTCCGGCCACCACTCAAACAGAATTCAACCACCGAAGATCGGTCGCTCGAATTGCCAGTATCCGGTAACCCGATACACATGCCATCCTGCTCGATAACCACGATGACATCTCCGTCTGGCTGCACGATTAGCTTCAAAGCGCGATTAGGATGCATGTCTGCTACCCTCTTTACAGATTCCTTCATGAAGCACCTCCTCAATTAAAGTTTGTTCCTCCGTGAAGCAGATTGCCACTATCTACACCCATAGTCAAATTTTGTGAAGGCCTGACCTTCACACTTCACACCTTACAGGACTATCCAAGACTTGGTCCTATAGGCACAAGTTGTTGATACCTGTACAAATGGCGATTTCTTGGTACTGTGGCGGCAGATGCACATTCTATAGCAAATACATAAACAAATAACGTTTTGACTGGCGAGAGCCGAAAGGAGGAGGAGATGAACGAGGTAACGATAAAGAGGAGAAGACGGATGAAGTGTCTGACAAAGGGTGTGCTATTCGTCTTGGCAATGGTCTTCGGGCTTATGCTCATCGTGACAGTCAGGACAGCTCGTTCGGAAACAGAGACATCATTAACCAAAGACCGAACGCTTATCGTTAAGGAGGTGAAGTATATCGGGAGGTTCCCCAATGTTCCTGAAGGGATATCGCCCGATACCGCCTACCAACTCGCGAGCGGCAAACAAACAAAAGCGACCGTTGTGGACGAAAATGGGTCAAACGAACATTCTCTCGCACTGCCGTGGATTAAAGAGCGGACAGAGTACATGGACAAAGCGGTGACGTATGAGAAGGGCGAGTGGGTGGTGAAGTACGCACCGAGCAGGTTCAAAAACGAGGAGAGCAAGATTCTCTCAATCTTGTGGCTCTGGATACCAGCAGTACTCATTATCCTGATCAGTGCCGAGGGTGCATTCGCAAGAATTGCCCTAAAAGAGTTCTTCACCCTTTACGGATTACTGATCGCAGGAGTGGGCGCAAGTGCTGTGGTTGGCGGCTATGTCGGGGCCTCATCTGGTGGCATGACTGGCGGCATGGTCGGATTCCTCTTTGGCCTCATTTGTGGCGGTCTCGCTGGCCTATTTGCAGGCGGAGTTATCATGGAAGAAGACCCTGGTTTAAGTGTTGTTATGGGTGGCTTTGCTGGAGCATTCACGGCAATGATTTCTGGCGCTTATGCTGGCGCACAAGAATTTAAGATTGTATTTCACTGCTTCTTGTTCCTTATCGCAAGTGAGGCTGTTGCCTTCAGTATCGTCTTGCTCATCAAGAGCGCGCAATGGAAGATACAGAAGATCGCACTCAACGCGAACAAAAATATCGCAACATAAGACAGGGCGGGACTTTATGTCCCGCCCTTTCTCTTTTCTTAACTAAAGATTTTGAAGAGGTCGTGCGCGGTCACAACGACCATAAGTAAGATAAGAAAAGCGAAGCCGATAGAATTAATAGTGCGCGCCACAATCGGCTTAATCGGGCGACGAATGATACTCTCGATAATCACAAATAGAAGACGGCCTCCATCGAGTGCGGGAATCGGGAGGAGGTTGATGAGAGCGAGATTGATCGAGATAATCGCCATGATAGAGAGGAGATTGCCAAAGCCACTCGCTGACGCGCCACCCACCACACCCGCGATACCAACCGGCCCCGAGACCTGCGAGAGATCAGCCGAGAAGGTGAATATACCGTAGAAGAAATGCATGAGTCCTTCGGCAACAAAGGTGATAGTCCCCCACGTGAGCGAGGCTCCCTCAATCAGTGCTGAGCCAAAAGAGATCGGGACAATACCGATAGTGGCGACCTCAACCCCGAGCGCGTAGCGCGAGGGATCTGACTTTGCGATACCTGCTTTTGGCATCGCAGTGATGGACACGGAGTGTCCATCACGTTTTATGTCTAGAGAAATCGTATCTCCATGACTTGCCGCAACAAATGCAGAGAAGCTAGAAGGATCCGTGGCATGCCACCCTCCTGCCGCATCTTCAGCTGATAAAATAGAGTCCCCCGGGAGAATACCCGCCTCTGCCGCGGGCGAATTAGGGAGCACATTCGCCACCGCGAGCTCAACCTGTGTAGCCGTCGCAACTTCACTATCTGAGAGCGCCCGAGGCGTGCCGGCGATAAGCGCTCCTGTGATCAGCACATACGCAAAAATAAGATTCATCGCGATGCCCGCAACAAGCACGAGTGCTTGAAGTATGCGTGGTCTTGTCGTGAATGAATGAGAATTCCTGCCTCCTGCTCCTGCCTCCTGCTCCTGTAATCCATCTTCACCAAATATTTTTACAAAACCACCGAAGGGTAACCAGTTGAGGGTTAACAATGTCTCCCCAACCTTCCCGATCACCGCCGCGCGTGGCGGATACCCAAGACCAAATTCATCCACCCGCATCCGGGCGAGTTTCGCCACGACAAAATGCCCAAACTCATGCACCACAATCAGCACCACCAGAACAACAATAAAAATAAGAATAGACATGGCAGGTAGCAGGAGCAGGTCGCAGTCAGATAATAGCAGATTGGTTTAGTTCCAGCTTACTGCTTCTGCTAACTGCCTACTGACTTATCTCAGTTTCCTTCCGCTCTACCGCCAGCATCAGCGACTCATTACCTGCGTCAATAAGCTTCTGCACTTCTGCTTTTAAGCGCGCGACTTCATCCTTCCCCATCCCTCCCTCTTTTTCAGCAGCATCAAGCTCCTTGAGTGCATCCGTCCGATGAGAACGTAGCGTTACCTTTGCTTGTTCAGCTCGCTCGCCAGCGATCTTAGAGAGTTGAGTGCGTCGTTCACTGGTGAGCTCTGGGAACGACACTCGTAGACCCTGATCGTCGGTCGCGACGCCGACACCAAGATCAGCATCCACGATCCCCTTCTCTATCGCCTTCAAGACCGACATGTCCCAAGGGATTACGCGAAGCGTGCGTGCATCCTCTACCGAGACTGAGCCGAGCTCACGCAGCGCCGTGCGGGTGCCATAGGCCTCGGGCTTCACGCCATCAAGGAGGGATGGTGTCGCACGACCAGTCCGCACTCCGGAGAGCTCGCGTGCGAGCCACTCTTCGGTTTCTTTAATATTCGTCTTTAGTTTTGAGAAGTCGTACGACATGGTAGATGTAAGGGATAAGGTGTAAGTGGTAAGTAAAATGCATTATAACATTCCTGTATTCCTTCCACCTTAAACCTTACCCCTTAAACCTTCTGGAAGGACGAGCGACAGATGTTCGAGAATCATCTTGACCGGCGCAGAGCGATCATAGAGATGCATACGTAGTGTCGCGATATCCAGTAGCAACAAGGTGACTCCTGGGCGAGGTGACCCCTCACGGAGGGAGGTGTCTCCTCGCCGTTGGTACGCAATCGCCTCAATACCATTAAGAATCTCAATCGCTTCTTCTCTCGCGGAGACCGCGGCGCCCTCTTGATGTGTCGCGATCTTCTTAATCATCGCACTTCTCTTCTCTTTACTCGCTTTTATAAATTCTCCTGCTGCTTTTGGAATGTGGGACATCGGAAGTCCCACATCAGATGAAGGGTTTCCGACACCCTTTACATTCAGAATCTGGACGCGAGAACGAAGCGTTGGTAAAAGCCCTCCAAGACTTGGCAATACAAAAAATAGATACGTCCCAACGGGCGGTTCTTCAAAAAGTTTCAGGAGTGCATTCTGCGCCTCGTGATACGCACGAGCGGCCGCGATGATAATCACTCTACTCTCTCCAAAAAATGCCGCACCTGCCGCCACTTCAAAAATCTTCCGAGCATCATCAACCGATAGCAGGCCATACTTCAGCACTGCAACATCAGGATTGCTTTGTATCTTCATCCCTAACTCCTGCTCAGCCCACGCCTGTGCTACGTTAATCCCCTCCTCTACCTCTGCCTCTATAACAAATGCATGATGGCGAGTCGTCATTGCTTCGCTAAAATACTTTTTTGATACGTATCTAAGTGCTTCAGCGCGATGCCGGTGCCGCGCGCGACACAATAATAGGGATCAGTCGCGAGCTTCGCGACGACGCCGGTGCGGCGATAGACGAGCTCGGGCATCTGGCGCAGTTGCGACGAGCCGCCTGTGAGGATTATGCCGTTATCAATAATATCAGCGGCAAGCTCAGGTGGCGTGTCCTGGAGCACTTTGCGAATCGCTTGGGTCATCTCGCGCAGCTCCTTCGACATCGCCTGCACCATATCGTTGGTCGAGATATCAACGGTACGCGGCAAGCCGCTCATGAGATCGCGCCCTTTGACTGCCATCGTTATTTCTTCGTTCATTGGCACCGCAGCACCCACTTTAATCTTCAACTCTTCTGCGGTCTTATCACCAATCGCAAGATTGTGCTGCTTTTTAACATGATCAATCACTGCTCTATCAAGACGATCGCCCGCACACTTAACCGAAGTCGAGGCCACGATGCCCCCCAAAGAGATCACCGCAACGTCAATCGTGCCGCCACCAATATCTGCGACCATGCGCCCCATGGGTTCATGAATCGGGATACCAGCGCCAATAGCAGCCAGAATCGGCTCCTTCACCACATAGGCGCTCTTGGCTCCAGCCTTGAGCGCCGCTTCAATCACTGCGCGCTTCTCGGTTGAAGTAACCCCCGCCGGGACAGAGATAAGGACGGTTGGCTTGAAGGGATTCCGCCCCAACGCCTTACGCATGAAGTAGCGAAGCATCGCTTCAGTCACGCGGTAATCTGCAATAACGCCATCTTTCATCGGACGATATGCGATGATGTCTTCGTGAGTGCGCCCGATCATCGCCTTGGCCTCTGCCCCGATAGCGAGAATTTTGTTACCCCCCCGCGCATCACGCGTTTTGCTCACCGCGACAACCGATGGCTCATTGATGACTACCCCCTTCTCGGGGACGAAAACGAGGATATTAGTTGTACCTAAGTCAATACCCAGTTTTGGAGAAAAGAAAGACATTGCCCGCAGTATATCTCTGCAGCGCAATTCTGAAAAGCAAACTATTTTTGTGCCGAGATTTTTTCTATAGATTCGAGCACCACCTGAAGGACCCCTTGATCAAAGAGGACTTTATGGTGGTCCATCACTGGCACTTCTCTGTTTTCCGCGGCACCCACTAAGAAGCTACCCTGCTCCGCCCACACATGATTGTCATACTCTGGAATAATCGAGATTATCTTCTTGTTCGCCTCTGTATGCTGTTGAAGATCTAAGATAATCTGGCTGTCATTTTTAAGTTCTTGAAAAGCATCATGGGGAATCAATTTTGCCATCGCAGAACCAGAGAATGGTGTCGCGATCGCCACCATACCTAATACGCGATGATCGGCATTGTGATGAGCCAACAAATATTTGCCGATCAAGCCTCCCTTGCTGTGAGCGACAAGAACCGCGCCAGAGATGTTTTCTTTTTCAATAAAATTCCTAACTGCTTGTGAACCACGAGATACTTTTGGAACAACATGCGCGACGATAGCCTGAACGGTTTTAGCAGACGTGGGGACGTTGAAAATATTGTAGCCAAGCTCAGGAACTACATACACAGGATGACCATGCAGAGAGATCGCATCCCCGAGCTTCTTCATAAAACTCCATTTGCCCAAAATGCCAGGGATAAGAATCACCGGTACCTTCCCTTCTTTTGTATAACTCAGATAATGCTTCGGCGGTTCTCGATGAATAACGGTAGCAAGCGCCCCACGAACCATATACCCATAATCAATAATCCAAGCCCCTGCCTTCTTGTGAAGTCTCATGTCGAAAGTATAGCAAATGGGTGGTACGATAGACCCATGCAAGAAGGAATGAACTTCGTCATCGAAGGTGGGAAGCAGCTCATGGGGAAGGTCGAGGTTAGTCGGTCTAAAAATGGCGCCGTTGCCCTCCTCGCGGCCTCCCTCCTCAATCGTGGCACAACAACCCTTGAACACGTTCCTAAAATAGAAGAGGTAAATCGTTTGATCGAAGTTCTCATTTCTATTGGCGTGAAAGTTGAATGGCAAGGAACGAGTGTCATCATCACCCCACCTACAAAAATCTCACTCGACACGATCGACAAAGTGGCTGCGACAAGAACGCGAAGTATATTGATGTTCATCGGCCCCTTAATGCACCTATTCAAAGATTTTGAATTGCCCCAGTCAGGTGGCTGTACGCTCGGGGTCCGTTCGGTACGCCCGCACCTCATGGCGCTCGAGAACTTCGGTGTCACCATAGAAACAAAATCTGAGAGCTATCACATCAGCCACGCGGGGCTTCACCCGGCAGAAATCGTGCTCTATGAATCAAGCGACACCGCGACCATTAACGCCCTCCTCGCCGCCGCATGTGTCGCCGGCACCTCAGTTATAAAATACGCCTCGGCGAATTATCAAGTGCAGGAGGTGTGTGGATTCCTCCGCGACTTGGATGTCTTGATTGAAGGCATCGGTTCGACTACGCTCACCATAAACGGCAT
>Ga0334722_10001849_pt1 | contig 25212 bp, 24 predicted proteins | sample C3_bottom_MG_FD_207210 | JGI IMG/M metagenome (GOLD analysis project Ga0334722, IMG submission 207210) | Sediment microbial communities from Yellowstone Lake, YNP, Wyoming, USA - C3_bottom | ecosystem: Environmental > Aquatic > Freshwater > Lake > Sediment | place: USA: Wyoming | collected... | reverse complement strand
CGCCGCGAATCATCCATCACTGTATGCCGTTAATCTTTGCCCGCAAGGCCGGCAAGGACTCTTTCGCCGTCTTCCAAAGCGTCTCCAGATCGACACCGAAGTACTCGTGGATCATAATATTGCGCATTGCCTTCATCTTGTCCCATGGAATGCCGCTATGCTTCGCCCTGATCGCTTCGGACACGTGTTATGCCGCTTCACCGATGATCTCGAAATTCCTGATGACTGCATCGACTGCCATATCGTTTTGAATGAATTCCGCGTATGTCATGCCGGCAGTATAGCGATCGATCTTCCCGATAGCTTCGGCGATATCTTGAAGAAATACCGATTGGTCCCGTTCAGGCATACACGACCTCGCTGAGTATACGGTCCTTCAACTGAGGCTTCAATGCCTTTGCGGTCACGAGGTCAACGCGCCTGCCGAGGAGCTGTTCAAGATGCACCTTAAGATCGATGAATAGGAAAAGATCCACTGTCTCTTCGAATTCGACCAGAATGTCCACATCACTTTCAGGTGATGCTTCCTTTCTCGCAAAAGACCCGAAAACCCCGATCTTTTTAACGTGATACCGGCTTTTCAGGTCTTTCCCATGCTTGTCCAGCAGCTCAAGTACGCTCATGATCATTCCTCCGCTGGTGCTTGAACCAGTCCAAACTCACGCAGTGGATATAACTTTATCCTGTAAGCAGCCATTGCGTCAAGGCAAAAAAACCTCCCGGTTTTCCGGGAGGCCTCGAAAATAATGATCTATTCTATCGTCCGGCTACACCATCGACGCCAGGTCGCGAATGAGCTTCTCCGAATCCTTCCACCCCAGGCAGGGATCGGTGATGGACTTGCCGTAGACGGTGCCGTCGGTCTTTTGCGCGCCTTCCTCGATGAAGCTCTCGATCATGAAGCCGCGGATCATGTCCTTGAGCATCGGCGAATGCAGGCGGCTCCGCATCACTTCCATGGCGATGCGCGGCTGTTCGGCGTATTTCTTGTTGGAGTTGGCGTGGTTCGTATCCACGATGATGGTCGCATTGGCAAGCCCTCGCTTCTGGTAGGTCTCGGCGAAATAGACCAGGTCCTCGTAGTGATAGTTCGGCACATTCACGCCGTGCGGGTCCACGGCGCCGCGCAGCACGGCATGGGTCAGCGGATTGCCCGAGGTCTTGACCTCCCAGCGGTTGTAGCTGAACACATGCGGTGCCTGGGCCGCCTGGATGGAATTGAGCGTCACGTCCGTGTCGCCGGATGTCGGGTTCTTCATGCCAACGGGAATATCGAGGCCGCTGCAGGTAAGACGGTGCGCCTGGTTCTCCACGGAGCGCGCGCCAACGGCCACGTAGGACAAGACGTCCTCGAGGTACGGATAGTTCCCCGGGTAGAGCATCTCGTCGGCTGCGGGAAGGCGTGACTCCTTGAGCGCACGGATATGCATGTTCCTGATGGCGTTGATCCCCTCGACGATGTTCGGCTCCTCGGCGAGGTTCGGCTGGTGTGCCATGCCCTTGTACCCGATGCCCGTCGTGCGGGGCTTGTTCGTATAGATGCGGGGGATGATGATGATCTTATCCTTGACCTCGTCCTGCACCTTCGCGAGCCGGCCGATATAATCGCAGACCGCGTTCTCATCATGGGCGGAGCAGGGGCCGATGATGAGCAGAAGCTTGCTGTTCTCCCGGGTGAAGGCCGCCCTGATCTCCTGGTCGCGCTTTTTCTTGATGACCGCCAGGTCCATCGAAAGCGGCATTGCTTCGAGGATGGTCTTGGGCTGGGGGATCTCCTGTACATAAACGAAGCTCATGTGATCGGTCTCCTTGGCATTGATTCCGGCGCCTGTTTCCTGATAAGCAGCGCCACGGAATGGACATCGCTTGTCCTGCTTGCTTGTCAGCTGGCAAGCTTGCTGGCTTGCACGCGATCCAGACGTTTTGCAGTATAAAAGCCGCATCGGTCCAAGTCAAGCCAAAATCGCCGCGGCCTCCCGAAATATCGCTGGTTTTTTCGGCGCCAATATTGTATATATTGCCTGGTATGGGAAAAAAGAAAAAGCTCAGCTACGACCGCCTCGTCTTCTGGGGCATCATCATTGCCGTTGCCGCCATCGGCCTGCTGCTCTGGGGCCCCTTCAACAAAGCGAAGAAGGCCACAGGCGTCAAACCCCCGGTGTCCGGAAAACAGCGCGAGATATCTGCCGTCGTGGCCATCGTGATCGACGACCTCGGTCAGGATATGAAGCCTGCACAGGAGCTGCTCGACCTGCCGGACCGCATCACCCTGGCGGTCATGCCCCGCCTCCCCAACTCGAAAAAGATCGCGGTGGCGGCGCGCAACAACGGACGGGAAGTGCTGGTCCATATCCCCATGGAAGCCAAGGTCAGAACAGAGAAGCGCTCTTCCCCCGGCATGCTCCGGTCGGACATGACGCCCATGGAGTTCATTGCCGCGGTCAACGAGGACCTGGACTCCGTTCCCGGCGCAGTGGGCACGAACAACCACGAAGGTTCGGCGCTCACCGAGAACCGCGAGGCCATGACGTTCCTCGTATCCGAGCTCAAGGCACGCGGCCTGTTCTTCCTTGACAGCATGACGAGCCCGAAGAGCGTGGCCTATACGGTTGCCCGTGAATTCGGGGTGAGATCGGCCCGGCGGGACGTGTTCCTCGACAATGACGGCGGCAACCCCGCGGCGATCCGAAAACAGCTCGACGAGCTCGTACGGATCGCAAAGCAGAACGGCAGGGCCATCGGCATCGGCCATCCCCACCCGGCGACCATCGCCGAGCTGCGAAAATGGCTCGCTAAGCTTGATGATCAGGGCATCGAGGTCGTGCCGGTGTCGGCGCTGGTGAAATAAGCTCGAAGGCGATAAGAAGCGAAAAAATGATATTGACCGGATTACAGGATAAGATCAAAAAGGCACTCAACGCTGACAGGGCTAAGAGAAAATATGATCGGCGCTGTAAAGTCCAAAGAACTTGCGTTTTTTTTCATAAAGATATCGGCGAAAATCTGCGTTGAAGCCTTTCATCGCTTTTATTTTCCTGTCCTGCTATCCTGTCTATAACTTCCATGATAACCCTCGGCATAGAAACTTCCTGCGATGAGACCGCTGCGGCGGTCCTCAGAGGTACGACCGTTCTTTCGAACATCGTCTCGTCGCAGGTGAAATTGCATGAACAGTACGGCGGTGTCGTCCCGGAACTCGCCTCACGGGAGCATTTGAAGAACCTCATCCCCGTCATCAGCGAAGCACTGTCGGCGGCATCGGTCACGCTCCCGGACCTCGACCTCATCGCGGTAACGTCGGCGCCCGGGCTGATCGGCGCGCTGCTCGTCGGCGTCTCGGCAGCCAAGGCCATTGCCTACAGCCTCGGCATCCCGTTCATCGGCGTCCACCACGGCGAAGGCCATATCCTCGCGGCGCATCTCGAATATCCCGAAATCGGCTATCCCTATGTCGCCCTGCTTGCCTCGGGCGGGCATACCGCGCTCTATCACGTGCAGGAATTCGGGAAGTACACCCTGCTGGGGCAGACGCGTGACGACGCCGCGGGCGAGGCTTTCGACAAGGTGGCAAAACTGCTCGATCTCCCCTATCCCGGCGGTCCGGTCATCGACCGCATGGCACAGCAGGGCGATCCACGGGCGGTCGCCTTTCCCCGGGGACAGCGGGAAGGATATGACTTCAGCTTCAGCGGGCTCAAGACCGCCGTCAGGAACCACGTTGCGCTTTTCCGGTCGAAGGACAAGGGTTTGGACAGGTCGCTGAATGTCAGCGATGTCGCGGCGAGCTTTCAGGCGGCGGTGGTGGAGACCCTGGTGGAAAAAACGATAAAGGCGGCAAAAGAACGGGGAACGGGCAAGATCATCGTGGCGGGAGGCGTTGCAGCGAACAGCGCGCTCAGGCGGGAGTTGCAGCGGTCGTGCGGAGAATCGGGCCTCTCGCTCTACCTGCCCGGCATGGGCCTCTGCGTCGACAACGCGGCCATGGTGGCCCTTGCAGGATATCTGCACTACCAGCGGGGCGAGCGGTCGGACCTAAACTTAAATCCAAGAGCGAGCGCCCCCCTGGAGACCGTCGAGGGTAAGCGGGTGATCCGGCGGCCCGGGATCACCGCCGCACCGGGTATACTGCTGCTCTATACCGCCTGCTTGCGCATTTTTCCGAGCAGCACGGCAGACAAGCAGAAATCCGGGAATTCCTCCTGCCTCACCTTCTGGTAAAAATCGCAGGCCTCGCAGTTCTTGAACTTCTGCGCGAAGGTCCCCTGGATGCCTCCCTTGCAGAGGGTCCCGCTCACCACCCAGCAGGCACGTCCGGCGTTCGTGCCTTCATGGATCCCGTCGAGCGCGTCCTCGGTGGCTGCCGGGCACAGGCCCCTGTCCTTCACGTGCTCGCCCTGCGGCTGCCGGCCGCACTGCTTGTACTCCCAGCAGTTCAGCTTCGTCATCCTTTCGTTCATGGTGCGCCTCCTTCCTCCGCTCGTAGCTGCTCTCGCATTTCAGGAAATTACTGCAGACCCCGCGTTCCCGCCGGCTCCCGCAGGGCCTGCTGCCATCCCCTGGCACCACACATTCTCGCGCACTCGTGTTTCTCCGTCGATGACCGGTTCCCGGCCGCTGCGGAGCCGGAGGCGACGGATCGTCCGTTCAGGATAATGGTCCGCCGGCCAGGCGGTCGTTACGCATCTCCTTGACCCTGCCTTCCAGGTCCCGGTACCGCATGCACAGGACCTTCGCAGCAAAAGAAACACCCGCCTTCGCAGAAACGCTGCCAAGCGTGTCGAGCAGGCTGCGGATCTCGGCCAGGTATTCCGCCATCCGTTTCAGCTTTCCGACCTCGATCGGCGAGGCGCCCACCGAGGTCTCGGCAACGTCCAGCAGACTGGTAAGCATGGCCAGCAGCTCCTCGGCGCTTTGCACCTGCCGGATGGATATTTCAATGTCCTGAAGCGATAGTGATGTTCCCGCTCGTTGCATATTCGCTCGTCCCGCCTTTTCCAGTTAGAAACGTTCGAACTCTCCGTCCTTGCTGTCGCCATTCCCGCCGATATGCGCCGCCCTATGGTCGCCGAGGTCCAGCTTCACTCCCGCCGGCCTGCTGCCCGTGTGTGCGAAGGTACGCTCCAGCCGCGGCTGACGGGGCCGGGCAACCTGCGCGTGTTCCAGCTCCTGCACCCGCTGCGGGGCGCCGGGAAGCACCGGATGCGCGTCTCCGCCGTTCCCGTTTACCTTGAAGAACGAGATAGCCTTCAACAGGTCATCGGCTTGTGACGAAAGCTCCGTCGACGTGGAGGAAATTTCCTCGGCCGCGCCCGCGTTCTGCTGGATCACGTGGTTCAGGTTCTGGATCGAAGAATTGATCTGGTCCGTGCCCGAAGCCTGCTCCTTGGAGGATGCGGTGATCTCCTGCACCAGCTCGGCCGTCTTCTGGATGTTGGGCACCAATTTCGTCAGCATGGTCCCGGCGCGCTCGGCGACGTCCACGCTCGAACCGGACAATACGCCGATCTCAACGGCAGCCGCGTGGCTCCGCTCAGCCAGCTTCCGCACCTCCGAGGCCACCACGGCGAAGCCCCTGCCGTGCTCCCCCGCCCGCGCCGCTTCGATGGCGGCGTTCAAAGCTAAGAGGTTCGTCTGGCGCGCGATCTCCTCGATGATCGTGATCTTCTTCGCAATGTTCTTCATGGCGACGACCGCCTCGCCCACAGCTTTGCCGCTCTCCTGGGCGTCGGCCGCCGACATGAGGGCGATCTTCTCCGTCATCATGGCGTTATCTGCGTTCTGCTTGATCGTAGCGTGCATCTCCTCCACCGACGACGATGCCTCTTCGGCCGACGCCGCCTGCTGCGCTGTGCTCGCTGAGACCTGATCTACAGCGGCGGAAAGCTGATTGCTGCCGGTCCGCACATCCATGGCAGCGGTACTGACGTTGCGTACGATCCCGTGCAGCTTTTGGACCATGGACCTCATGGCTGCCGTCACGCTGCCTTCCGCAGCCGCTATGATCTCGATCTCCAGATCGCCGTCGCTCACCCGGGTGGCTATCTCCCGCACATATGCGGGATCTCCTCCGAGCTGGCGGTGCAGGATGGAATGGTTCATCCGATAGACAAGAAGCATGATCAGAGCAAAGATCGCGGCGATGACCACGCCGGTCCCGGTCATCATCTTCACCGCCACCGAACCGATCCGTTTTTCCGCTTCCTCTACCTGCAGCGTGAACGTTGCCACTAATCCATCGATCTGCTCGATAAAGCGTTGATAACGCTGTTCCTGGACGGTCTGCTCCAGCGCCATCGCCGCAGACCGATTTCCGCTGCGAACCGCAGGAATGATCTCGTTTTCCACGGCACGGAAGAATTCCGACCAGGTCTCGCGGGCATCGATGATGGCAGAGGCAGATGCCCCCTGACCCACGGCAACCCCCAGGTCCGCAAACTTGGCGTCAATGTCCGTCCGCAGCTCCGCGATCGCGCCCTCGATCTGGCTTCGCCGATCGGCTCCCTGCTCTGCTATCAGTGCGCCGGTCATGACCCGGAACCGGTTCAGGGAAGACCCCAGCAGCGCTATCCGCTCCAGGCCCTGCTGATTGTTCTTGATCTCCTGATATGCGCCGCTCCCAATGCGCACTTTGTTGACCACCAGGATCCCCATGACGATAGACGCGGCAAACCCGATAAAGATCACAATCGTCAGCAGCAGCAGTTTGTCCCGCAATTTCATGCTGCCAAAGGCGACACCGAACCGTGATCCACTCAAAGATGCGCTCATAGATGTACTCATATCATCCTCCACCCGTCTGCCCGTTGTCCAGCCACTGCGGAGCCCGGCCGTCGCTATCGGCTCGCTAATTCCGGATGGCAACAAAATTCTTCTTGACGGTCGCCTGACCGTCCGGGCTCAGCATGAAATCGATGAAGCGCTTGACGTTCCCCGACGGCAACCCTTTGGTCACGAGAAGAAGAGGACGCGAGATCGGATACTCGCCGGATTTGATGCTCTTGTCCGCCGGGGCAACGTTCGAAACGGAGATCGCTTTTACCGCAGCCTTCTGGTCGGCGTCGAGCGACGCCAGCAGGCCGAGACTGACCGCGCAGATGGCATTCTCGTTCTTCGCTGTCTCGACGATCTGGTCCCGCGGCCGATCGATCTGCTTGAAACCCTTGCCGAAGGCCGCCCCGTCCATCACATGCTCCTGAAAGAACTCAATGGTCGCCCGTTTCCCCTCCAGGATCTCGGTATTCGGAACGATCGGGGCATTCTTGCCGCCGACCTGCTTCCAGTTGGTGATCTTCCCGGTGAAGATGTCCTTCAGATCGGATTTTTTCAGGTTGCCAACCGGGTTATTCTTGTGCACGAACACCGCAATGGCGTCATACCCGATGATATGACCCAGCAACTTCTCCTTCTTCTCCTGGGGCTTCAGTTGCCGCGATGCGCCAGCGACGGATACTTTCCCATCGATCAGCGCCTGAACACCTTTGCCGGAGCCGGGCTGTTCGACGGACTTTATGGATCCCCCCGTTTTTTCCTGAAACGCCTTGATCGCACCCGCCTCGAGGATTCCCGTGCCTATGGTGGATGATCCGCTGTACGTTACGACCTCCTGTGCGGCCGCGCTCCCGCTCGCGATGATGAAAGCCGCCATAATGCCTATGCTTGTTCTCTTCAGGTCCATTGATCCTCCTCTCTCCCGTTGTCCGCTGCAGCTATATGGATCATTGTCTTTTGCATGGCCGGTGCCTACCGGCAACACAGGCCAGTACCATCCGAGCCCTATGCCGAGGGTTCTGCGGACCAGGCAGATTCGGTGACGTCCCGCATACCCTGCACCATGCCAAGCTCGTCGGCGGAGAACAACCGGTCGATATCGAGTATGATGATGAACCGGTCGTTCCGGCGGCCCATGCCCTTGATGAATCCGGTGTCAAGCCGTGTGCCGATGCGGGGAGCCGGTTTGATGCTTTCCCGGTCCAGATCGAGCACCTCCTGGACCGCATCAGCAAGGAGTCCGAGAAGGAGCTGCTCGCCGTTCACCGTCGCCTCAATGATGATGATGCAGGTGTTCACCGTCACATCACCTTCGGTCATCCCGAACTTGGTCCGCAGGTTGACCACCGGGACCACACCGCCCCGGAGATTGATCACGCCCTCCATGTAGCCAGGCATGCGGGGGACCCGGGTGATGATCGAATAGTCGAGCACCTCACGCACCCTCGCGATCTCGAGGGAGAACAACTCTTCCCCCAGCATGAACGTCAGGTATTGCGTGACCTCTCTCACCGCTCCAACGCTCATTGCCGGCTCCTCCTTTGCAGCGATGCATCCATTATTGTTTGACTCCGACGCGTACCGCCGCTCCGTCGTTCCGCCACAGTTTCGCCGGCTGGGGCCGCCCGAGGTAATACCCCTGCGACATCGGCACGCCGAGCGCCTTCATTACGTCGAACTCTTCCACGGTCTCGATCCCCTCGGCGATAAGGCGCGCGCCCATCGTCTTCGCCATGCCCGTCATGCAGTGCACCAGGTCCTGCTTCCTGCCGTCGCGATCGATGCCTTTGACGAAGATCCGGTCCAGCTTGATGAACTCGGGCTCCAGGTACAGCAGGTGATAGAGGTAGGGAGACCGGACGCCGATGTCGTCCAGCGCCACGCGGATCCCCGCCCGCTGCAGGAGGTGCAGGACCGCGGAGATATGCTCCGTGAGCTCGCGGTTCGTCGTCTCCGAGACCTCGAACACGATGCGGGACGGATCGATCTCGAGCTCTCCGAGAAGGGAAAGGAATTCGTTCAGCATGGACGTCATGCGGACCATCGTCGCGCCCATGATATTGATGAAGATCAGCGCCTTCTCCGGCAGGTTCTTTCCGGTCCTGACCGCCGAATCGATGCAGGCCCGGTCCAGGGTAAGCAGGGTGTCCTCCGGCAGGTATCCGACCTCATTGAACAGCTTCGACGGTTCCGCAAGCAGCGTGCCCTCGGGCCCCCGGAGAAGGGACTCGAAGCCGACGAACCTGCTTGTCCCGGTGTCCACGATGGGCTGGAAAGCCGTGGAATAGAAGCCCCGGAACAGCAGGCTCATGATCGTGCTGACGGCGTCAGACTGAGTGTCCATGGCTCATGATCCCCAGCTCGTTCAAAGCATCCGACAGCGTCCGGAACGAGACCGGTTTCTCGAAGTAGTAGTCGGCCTGGAGATGATAGGCGTCCTTCATCACATCGGGCCCGCCGTACCCGGTCATGATGATGACCTTGGTCTCATTGTCGCGTGCCTTGATAAAATCGAGGATCGCCAGGCCCTCCCGCGACAGCGCGCCGCCCAGGCGCACATCGGCGATCACCGCATCATAGCGAACCGTTTTCACCAGCAGCATCGCCTGCTCGAAGGTGTCGGCCGTGTCCACATGGAGTTTCGGCCCGTTCAGCATCTTTTTCATGGGATGCAGGAACGCGACCTCGTCATCGACGATCAGGATATTCCGGTGCATGGATGCTCCTTCCGCACAGTGCACATTGCTTCTGCCTCCCTTAAGAGCAAGGGTTGTGCCAGATGTCAGGAAGGGAGAAAACGTTTTTTTATCAGTGGGTTGTCTTTACGAAAGCCCGTCGGGGAGTCTCATTCTTGCGTGGATGCGGTCTCAGGCGTGAGATTTTGCGGGGCGGGGCGATGCGAATAGATTTGCTGGAGGAAGAGCCTTTAAAGACAAAGCGGAAACAAAACCTTATCACCACGAAGTACACGAAGATCACGAATAAAGACGCTTAAAATAAATACTATAACGCTCCCCGTCTGCTGTCTGCGGCGAATGAAAGCGCTTCTATATTGAGGAAAAGAAGTCCATTGTTTACCTTCGTGCGCTTCGTGATCTTCGTGGTAACTATTCTTTCCCTTGCGTTGAAAAACGATATTCTCAGCCGGCTACGGCTCTTCTCTCAGGTCCTTGAGCTTCCGGTAGAGCGTGGCCCGGGATACATCGAGGGCCTCGGCGACCTTCTTCATGTCGCCGCCCGATGCCGCAATGAGCGTCTGCAAATATTCCTTTTCGATGTCCTTGAGCCCCTGCGGCTTCTTCTGGACGGGGGCGCCGGCCGAACCGCCGCCGAGCCCGGGGAAATGCTCAAGCGCGAACGTGCCGCCGCGTGCCAGGAGCATGGCCCGCTCCACAACGTTCCGCAGTTCGCGGATATTGCCGGGCCAGGCGTAGGACCGCAGCAGGTCCATCACGGCGGCGGGGACCGGCTTTTCCGCGCAGCCCGCATGGGCCAGAAAGTGCTCGACCAGCTGCGGGACGTCCTCGGGCCGTTCCCGGAGCGGCGGCAGCGTAATGGGGAACAGGTTGATGCGGAAGAACAGGTCGCTCCGGAACCCGCCCTTCTGCACCTCGCCGGAAAGGTCCCTGTTCGTCGCGCAGATAAGCCGGAAATCGCTCTGGCGAGAATGGGTCTCGCCGACACGGCGGTAGGTCTTCTCCTCGATGACCTTCAGGAGCTGGGCCTGGACCGGCAGGTCCATGTCGCCGATCTCGTCGAGGAACAGGGTCCCGCCGTCGGCGACCTCGATCAGCCCCTGCTTGCTCTGATGCGCCGAAGTGAACGCGCCCTTGGCATGGCCGAACAGTTCGCTGGCCATCAGGTCTCCCTGCAGCATGGAGCAGTTGAGCTCGAGCAGCGGGCCGGCCTTGCGGCCGCTGCGGGCATGGATCCATCGCGCGCAGACCCCCTTGCCGGTACCGGTCTCTCCCTGCAGGAGCACGGGCGAATCGTTCTCGCTCATGAGGATGGCGGCCTCTTTCACCCTGGCCATGGCGGCGCTCCGGCCGAAACAGGGTTCTTCGTCCCGCTTCTTCATGCGCTGCGTCAGCCGGTCGGCGCGACGGAGCGCCGAAAGTTCGAGGCTCTTGCGCAGAAACACATGCAGTCCGTCCATGTCCACCGGTTTCACGAGAAAATTGTCGGCTCCCAGCCGCATGGCCTCGACGGCCGTGGGGATATCGCCCTGGCCGCTGATGACGATAACGGACGTATCGGGATATTCCTCCCGGAGCGTCCGTATCCAGTCAAGCCCGCTCCCGTCCGGCAGGTTCAGATCGAGCAGGACGGCGTCGAACCGGCGGGACTGGAAGGCCTTCCGGGCCTCGGCAAGGCTTAGCGCCTCTACGGTATCGTAGCCGGACTTCGCAAAATACCGGCCATACCCGAACAGCACCGCCGGTTCATCATCGACCATCAGAATGGTTATTTTCATGGAACGGAGCTCTCCTGCAGGGGAAAGATAAGGAATGCCGTGCATCCCGGCGGCGGTTCGTTGTTCGCCAGGCTGATGCTGCCGCCGTGCGTCTCTACGATATGCTTGACGATGTTCAGGCCGAGGCCGGTGCCGCCGCGGCGGGTCGTGAAGAACGTATCGAATATCCGGGGAAGGACATCCTGGGGGATCCCTTCGCCGTGGTCGGCAACGCGGACCTCCATGGTATTCCCCTGGCCGGCGCGGACCTCGATCATGATCGCGCTTCCTTCGGGACTGTGCTGCGCCGCATTATCCAGAAGGTTGATGAACACCTGCTGCAGCTTCTTGGCGTCGGCGAGCAGAATGATGTCCTTCCCGCTCGGAGGGCGGGTCAGGACCACCTTCCGTCCCTTGCCCCACTTCGACTGTTTCCAGGCATCGATGGACAGCGCGCAGATCTCCGCGAGCGGCTCCCGCCGCATCTGGGATTTCTCCACCGGCCTGCCCAGCTCCAGGAGGTCGTTCATGAGCGCGGTCAAACGGTCCACCTGCGTACGCATATGCATCATGAAAGTTCCGAACTCCGGGTTGCCGCCGATCTCCTGGTCCAGGGCGTCGGTCAGCGCCATGATGGCATTCAGGGGGTTCCGGACCTCGTGCGCCACGCCGCCGGCAAGGTTCCCGATGACCTCCATCTTCTGGGCCTCCCGCAACTGCCGCTCCAATTTCGCCTTCTCCTCTTCGGCCCGTTTGCGGTCCGTGACATCGCGTATGAAGTTCAGTGTCGCCTGCTTGCCTTCCCAGGTGATGATCACCACCGTCACCTCGACCCAAAGGACAGTTCCGCTCCTGTGGAGTATCCGGAACGCATAGTTCGAGTCGGCCTCTTTGCCGGCCAGCCGGTCATTGCGGCGCTGCAGCACCGTCGCCTTATCTTCGGGATGCAGAAATTCAAAGAACGGCCTTTGTATCAGCTCATCATACGCATACCCCGATATGCGCGAGGCCGCCGCATTGATATATTTTACTTCCCCGTCGAAACTGATCACATAGACGGCGTCGCCGGCGTTCTCCAGGATCATCTTGAGCTTCTCTTCGCTCGCCCGGAGCGCCTCTTCCGCTCGTTTCCGGCTGGTGATGTCCCGTACGACGTGGATCAGCCCCGCCATCTTGCCGCTCTCATCAAGGCGGGGGATCCCGCGGATCTCCAGGTACCGCCCCAGGTGCTCTTCATACATCTCATGGACGCTGGGTTTTCCCGTCCTGAAGCTTTCGCAGCTGGGACAGCGCTCGGGCGGGCAGTCGGTCCCGTGGTAGTACTGAAAGCACTTTGCCTTGCCCACTTCGAGCCACGGAAGGCCGAGGATCGTCGCGGCGGCCTTGTTCGAACGGATGATGTTGAAGTTCTCATCGTGGATCGTGATCATATCGGTGATCGTGTCGAAGGTGCTCTCCCAGTCCTGTTTCGACAACGCGATCGCGGTCTCTATCTTCCGGCGTTCGGTAATGTCCTGGACCATGGAAAGCGCTCCGACGACGGTACCGTCTGATGCCGTGATCGGCGTATTGTACCAGCTGCAGGTGATCCGCCGCCCGTCCTTCGTCACGTTCTCGTTCTCACTGTGTGCCGTGGTATCGCCCGTCCACAGCCGGTCCCATATCCCGGCGACCTGCGGATGCACGTCGGGCGGCACGATCAGTTCGCCGGCACTCCTGCCGACCGCCTCCTGCGCCGAATAGCCGAAGATCGTCTCGGCCGTGGGGTTCCAGAGATCGACGCGAAAGTCCCTGGTCCACAGGATGAAACCGAGGGGCATCCGGTCGATGAGAAGCTGGAGACGCTGGCGGCTCTGGCGCACCTCCTCCTCGGCGCGTTTGCGCTCCGTAATGTCGAGGATGATGCCCCGCAGGCCGGCGGGCCTGCCGTCCCGGATGACCAGCGAAATATAGAAAATGACCGGGAATTCGTCCCGGTCCTTGCGGACAGCGGTATATTCGCGCGCGCCGACGGCCTCGCCCCGCAATATCCGCCGGATGTCATCGAGCGCCTGCTCCCGATCGTCCGGGGAGACCATTTGCAGTGTATGCAGGCCCGCGGTAAAATCCTCGGGGCCATAGCCGAAATGATCGAAAGCGCTCTGGTTGGCGAACGTAAGGACCCCGTGCAGGTTCGTTTCGAAGACCGGCTGGGGAAGCAGGTCCGCAAGCTCGCGGAACCGCGCCTCGCTCTCCTTGAGCTGGTCCATCCACTGGACGAACTGCTCTTCCGCCAGCTTGCGCTGGCTCACGTCCCGGTAGATCCCCATCACGAACTTCCTGCCGCCGCTCTCGAAATAGTTCGCGCTGACGTCCACCCAGACGCGCCTTCCGTCCTTCCGGCAGACGACGTTCTCGTAGTACATGCCTGTGCGCTGCTGATCGTTCAATGCGCTGAACTTCAAGCGGTACGCCTCGGCCTCTTCCGGCGGATGCAGCCGGCTCTGGCGCATGCCGATGATCTCCTCCCGGGCCATGCCCAGAAGCTCGCTGGCCTTCACATTGCAGTCGGTCAGGATGCCGGACCCATGGTCCGCGATGATGATGGCGTCACTGGCGCTTTCAAAGAGGCTGCGATACCGCTGTTCCGACTCCCGGAGCGCTTCCATCATGTTCCGGCGCTCCGTAATGTCCTCGGACACGCTGATCAGCCCCAGGGGGGTACCGCGCATATCGCGCACGACGACCGAACTGATGTTGATCGGGAACACCGTTCCGTCGCGCCGCACGTTGGTCGCATCGCGCGTGAACGGGACGTCCCCGATAAGGTTCCGGGAGATCAGTTCGCGCACGCTCAGGCCGCTCCGCCGCTGGGACGGGCCGAGTATCGTAGCCGCTTTGCCGAGCAGTTCGTCCACCGTGTACCCGTGCATCCGTGCCTCGGATGGGTTCATGAAGATGACCTTGCCGTCCAGGTCGGTGATCGTGATCCCCAGGGGGAGCGATTGCACGGCGGTCCTGAACAGGCTGAGACCGTCCTCCATCCGCCTGCGGCCGGTGATATCCTCAACGACCGCGACGAAATACCGTGCTTTCGCCGTGCCGTGCCGGACCGTTGACAAGGTGAGATTGATCCAGGCGGTGAACCCGTCCTTTCGCACGGTGCGAAGCTCCTGCGAGCACGACTGGACATCCCCCTTGAGCATATGCCGCAGGCAGTTCCGTGCTGCCGTCCGGTCCTCGGCATGCGTGATATCCGGGAGGGACCTGGCGAGGAGCTCGCTCCGGCTGTAGCCGATGGTCTCGCAAAGCGTCTTGTTCACGCGGAGCCAGCGTCCGTCGAGCGCAATATGGGCGATGCCGACCGCCGAGAGATCGAAGGTTTCCTGGAAGAGCTGCTCGATGTCCCGCAGGGAAAGCTTCGCTCTGCGCGGCGCTGCCGCGGGGGCCGGCTTCTTCTTCGGGGTCTTCTTCTTCGCTGAAGACGACGCCGGCTTGGCGCGTTTCCGGGTGGACTTTCTTGATTTATCTTTGACGCTCATGAAGATCCTAAAGAACGAAAAATGCATCTCTCGCAGAGCACGCAGAGACGCAGAATTAAATCAATATTACTAAGTCTTGGTTTTACCCGGAACATATTTTGAGCTATTCTCTGCGAGCTCTGCGACTCTGCGAGAGAAATATTCTTGATATTTTAGTTTTAACCGTGTTTCAGAACTTTCAGACCGTGGTTACCATCACCGGCCATTCTGCTTCCGGCACCACTCCTCCCACTGGCTGAACTTCGGGAAGTACACGGCAAAATAGAACAGCGAGATGAGCATGAACAGATAAAAGTCCGAGGAGTTCCGGCCGATAAAGAACAGGACCAGCCCGAAGATGGCCGGCGATTCGCACAGGGCAAAAGTGATGACAGCTGCGGTCGTCAGGCGGCCGGACTCGGGTGCTATTCCTTTGGCCAATGGCGGTCGCTGATCGAGCTTTTTCGCCTGTTCCCCGCTGGCATTAAGGACCTGATTGTTGACGAACCGGATCACGAAAAAGACGGCCGCCGAAATCCCGAGCAAGATGAACTTCATGATCTCGATCTGGCTTCCCGACAACGACGGGACACTCCGAAGTTGAACGGTCCCTTTGTCCAGTATCCCGACGATGGCCGCGTAGACCAAAAGGCTCGCCATCATGGCGAGCCCGATGATCACGGCGACGCAATATGCTGCCCGAAGCTTGTCCATGGCGACTCCCTAGCGCGGCGGCGCGGCCGCGTCCTGCGGTATGTATTCCAGCGACTTGATCACGCTCTTGAAGACCGCGAGCTCGTTCTTGCCTGCCGGCTTATTCCCCGTGTACATGGTCACGGCGAACAGATACGGGGTGACCGGACCGGGATTGAGATAGGCGACGTAATCGTATCTGCTCTTAGGGATCGCGAATACCTTTGCATACGATGCATACGACGGGTGCGGCGTCTTGAGGTCCTTGAACTGTGCGTCGGGGTAGAGGTTCCGAAACTCCTTCATATCATGGGCGAGGTCGTCCGCGGTGTTCTCGTCCACCTTTTTTGCCACACGGATGGCGACCAGGACGCCGTGCTTCTCGAAGGTCTCGCTCTCACGGAACAGGACGACCCCGGCAGACAATTTTGGCGCGTTCTCGATATCGGCGGTCCATCCTTCCGGCTCCTTGACCGCGAACATGAGGTCGTCGCTGAACACCACCAGCGGTCCGGGCGTTCTTTTTTCGTCCGCCGCGCCTGCAGGCGCTGTCAGCGGCGCGGACTTCCGTGCGTCCTCTGCCGCGCCTGCCGGTGTCAGCAGGCTTCCCAGCATCATTATGAAGAATACGAACTGTTTCATAGGCTCCCATCCCGATAAGAAATACCGCTGAAGGCCGAACGACGTTGTCGTCACGCCCGCCGGGCCGTTCCCTGTTCCGCCATCATCTGCGAAGCAATGCTGATCCGGACAAGGTTCTCGAGCTTGTCCGATGGCCTCGACTCGTCCGGACCCGTCATCATGCCGATGATATTTCTCCCTACCTGTATCGGCGTCATGATGATACCCCAGGGAAAGCCCCACCACCCCAGCGCCAGGGAGAACACGGCATTCCCGATCTGGCTCTTGAGACCGCAGGACCTGCAGCTCACGTTCGGAATGCTGCTCCAGGACGTGTACACCAGCGCGGAATAGATGCGGTGCGCGGTATGGACATCGACCGGGCCGCTGCCATGGCATTTCGGGCAGGGTCCGCGATGGACCTGCCTTACCTGGTCATCGACGATAGTGTTCGGTACCGAACGCGAAAGAACGAGAACATGCCCTTTTTGATGGCATTCTTTATTGCAAAACCGCAGGCTCTCATCCTTGACCCCGCCGAACAGGATCGTCGTCCCGCAATAACCGCACGTTGCCATAGACGCTCCCCTCTTTCCGGACCGGGCGCATCGCCCGTCCCGAACGCTGCCTGTTCGCGGCACCCACTGCGTGCCGGACCCGTCGGCAGCGGTCTATTTCCAGTTATTGGGGTCCTTGCATCGGGCGCTGTTGATCAGCTTCTTCTGCAAGGAGATCTCGTAGGCTTCTCCGGCGCAGGCACCGACGACCGAACCCCACCGCGTTCCGTCTTCGGGCTGTTTGAGGATGGCCGGCATCGCATTCTTGTTCTGGGCAAGACATATTCTCGTCGTGGAAAGGGCCACCTCTTCGCACTCGACCTGCGTCACCGTAAAGCACTGACGAAAATACTGGTCGGCCTTGCAAAAATAGGCGGGAAGTGCCGTTGTCATGCCGTTGATCCAGTCTTCCTTGGACACCTCGTTTGCCGATACCGTTGTTGATGCGAACGCCAGGATCCCGATCAAAAAAAGCCGATGCATGCGATTCATAGTCCCTCCTTAGGATGTGCATCTGTATTTGAATTGCCGATGCAGAGGACCGGGCGCCGCCCGTTCACACCGCATCCTCGTTCCGCGTGCGTCACGTTCTCCTGCCCTTCTTATACGCCCTCGCCTGGTGCATGAAGGCCTCCAGCCGCGTGACGGTCTGAGTGTCCTGTTGGCCCTCGTAGGCGATGGAGAGGAGCGGGATGTTGTCGTGGTCCTCCTGCACGCGCTTGAGCAGGGCGCCGGCGATGGTCCCCGGCATGCACGAAAAGGGCATGACGTTCACGATGCCCGATACGCCGCGCTTCGCATAGTCCACTGCCTTGCCCACGGACAGCGCGGCCTCACCCTCGAAGGAATGGTGCACATACGGCAGCGCACGTTCGAGCGTCGTGCCGATGGTCGGTTCGTGCAGGCTCCGGAGATTTCCGTTGAAACCGCTCATCAAGCGGTGCTCGTCCCGCTCCAGCACCCAGTTGCTCATGCTGGACTTCATAAGATCGCGCCAGGCCCGGTTCCGCTTCGCCGTCATCTTCGCCGACTCGGTGACATAGAGGAACCATTCGCTGATCGGCGCGACCCACGCTTCGCCGCCGAGCCGCTCGATCTGTCCGACGACGTCCTCGTTCCCGAACCGGTTCGCCCGGATGTAGATCTCCCCCACCACGCCGATGACCGGTTTGGCGCGCTCGGCGATAGTGAGTGACGTGAACTCTTTGTAGACGCGCTTCAGCACCGGCAGCGGGTCCTCCCTGCGCTCGATGGCCGCGGTCACATCCGCGAGCCCCCGCCGGTAGATGCTGTCGGACTCGCCTTTCTTCGTTTCATACGGGCGATGCTCCCAGAGCGCCTTCTGGAGCATGTCCACGGCGACGATCCCGTTCCAGAGCACCCGCAGGAAGTCCTTGCCCACCATGCCCAGTTCCTGGTACACGCTGTCGTCCTGCATGGGCGCAACGATCGGCACCTCGTGCAGGCCCATCGAGTCCAGCACGAGGCGGTGGTAATGGTTGTACTGGCCGAACCGGCAGGGCCCCTTGCCCGAAGGCATGAAGAAGGCGCTTCTGCTTGGGTCGAAATCGGGCCGCCGCGTCGCCTTGATCATGTCTCCCGTGGTGAGCGCCAGCGGATAGCATTCCCGTCCCGAGCAGTTCTGTTTGCCGATGCGCACGGTTTCCGCGTCTGATTCGGGCAGGACCTCGGACTCCACGCCGCAGGCGCGGAACGCCGCGGCAAGGGCATGGGCATGGTCGGCCATGGGCGGGAGGAAGACCTTCCGCCGGTGATGAGCCGTCATCTCTCGCGCGGGAGCGGACCGCCCCGGCCGAGCGCCGCCGGTGTTCCTGAGGCTGTCGAGGAACGCCTCGATGCGGGTGATGGCGCCGGCATCGGCGCTGTGCTCGTCGATCTCGAGCTGCAGATAGGGCTTGCCGCCCATCTCTTCGCGGAAAAAATGCGAGATGAACGAGTCGGGGCCGCAGCCGAAGTTCGTGATGTACACCGGGTAGAGGTCCGGGTGGTCCTTGATGATGCGGGCCGCGGCAAGGATCTTCTGTCCCGAGCGCCAGTACATCTCGTCCATGCCCGAATGGTCCGCAGTGCTCAGGGGAAGGAAGTCCAGGGGGATCGCCTGGAAGCCCAGGTCCCGCACCTTGGCCGGAAGGTTCATGTTCATGCCCGCGTCGCAGGTGTTGTAGGTCCTGCCGATGAGCACCAGCGTCTTCTCGCCCGGTCTGAGCATTGCCAGCGTCTCACTCCCCAGCCCGTGCACGGCGTGCTCCGCGCGCTGCTGGGCCTGACGGGCCAGCTTGGCCGCACGGACGATGTCCCGGGTGCTCTTGCCGAGCGCTTTGCCCACTGCCCGGACGCTCGCGGCAAAATGATGCTCATCCTGGAGCCGCAGGACCGAATCAATGACCTTCACGCCGCCGAACTTCATGGCCGCTTTCGCAAGGTAGGGAAGGGCCTGGGCATAGGGGCATGCCTGGGAGTACCCGCTGCTGCCGTGGGCCGCGGGGAACCGGACGAAGCTCGGCAGGAAAAGGATGTCCACTTTCTTGTCAACAAGGTCCTGGATATGGCCGAGAGCGACCTTGGCGGGGAAGCAGGTCTCCGCGGCCGAGGCCTCGAGCCCCCGGTTCGCCAGGGAGCGGTTGGTGCGTTCGGAAAGTTCGACCCGGAAGCCCAGCTCAACGAAGAAGGTCTGCCAGAAGGGCATCTCATCGTTCAGATAGAGCACCCGCGGAATGCCGATGACCTGGCCGGACGCCGGCTGCACGGCGGTCACCGACTCGGCGATGCAGCGCTCGCGCTCGGCGAAGAGGTCGGGAAGCCGGTCTTCCTTCGCCTTCTTCTTGACGTCGTATTTCTCGCACCGGCTGCCGTAGAAGAGCGGCTGCTCGCCTTCGAAGACCACCCTGCGGATGTCGCAGCGGTTCGCGCACTCGGCGCATTGAAAGGTAGAGACCGTGTAGGGCCGTTTGGAAAGGTCGAAGCCTTTGAAGCTGCTGGTGCCGCCGTTCCGGCCGCGCAGGGCGAGGATCGCCGCGCCGATGGCGCCGGTGACCTCATGATGCGGCGGGACGGTGACGGGTTTTCCCGTGACCTTCTCGAACGCGGAAACAACGGACCGGTTCGCGGCCACGCCGCCCTGGAAGAAGATATGATCGCCGACCTTCTTTCCGGCAACGACCTTGTTCAGGTAGTTCTGGACGATGGAGTAAGCAAGCCCGGCCGTAAGGTCCTGGACGCCCGAGCCCCGGTTCATCCAGTGCACGAGGTCCGACTCGATGAAAACGGTGCACCGGTCGCCGAGGCGGCACGGGGTGTCCGAGCAGAACGCCTTGTCGGCGAACTCCTGTTTGATCTTAATACCGAGGCGCTCGGCCTGCTCCTCGAGGAACGAGCCGGTCCCGGCGGCGCAGGCCTTGTTCATCTCGAAATCCACGACGGCGCCGTCCCGCAGGCTGATGAACTTCGAGTCCTGGCCGCCGATCTCGAAGATGGTGTCCACGCGGGGGTCGATCGCCGCCGCAGCGGTCGCCTGCGCGGTGATCTCGTTCCTGACGATGTCGGCGCCGATCATGTCGCCCGTGAGGTAGCGGCCCGAGCCCGTGGTCGCCGCGCCCATGATCCGGACACGGCTGCCGATCTCGTCCCCGACCTTTGCCAGGCCCTGCTTCACCGCCTCGATGGGCCGCCCGGCGGTCGGCAGATACCGTTTGGAGAGCACGCGCATCTTGCTGTCGATCACCACCACGTTCGTGGATACGGACCCCACGTCCACACCGAGATACGCCTCGATAAGCCCGTCATCGCCCGGCACCGCATCCTGGTCCGGGTTCGGCATGATCCGCCCGGGCTGGGTGAGCGGATCGCTGCCGCCTGCGCCGGCCCGCTCCGCTTCTCGCCAGGAAGCGAGCCCCTCGAGGCCGCGGAACGGGACCCGCTTCTCGGGCTGCTCTATGACCATGAGCGCCGCGCCGATGGCCCCGGAGGTGCGGAAGTGGTCGGGAACGCTCATGGCTCCCTCTGCAAGCTTCAGCACTTCCTGGAACGCCCGGCGCATGCCCGGATTTTCGGCGACGCCGCCCAGGAAAAGCACAGGCGCGATGAACTTCTTGCCTTTGCCCACGGTGGCCTTGAAATTCCTGGCCATGGCGAAGCAGAGCCCTGCGACGATGTCGAAGTCGGGCGTGGCGATCTGCTGGAGGTGGATCATGTCGCTCTTGGCGAAGACGCTGCAGCGGCCGGCAACGGCGGGTGGGGTCTTGGACTTGAGGGCGATGGCGCCGAATGCTTCGATCGTGAGATGCAGGCGGGTCGCCTGCTGATCGAGGAAGGAGCCCGTGCCCGCGGCACAGGCGGCGTTCATGGAGAAGTCGTCGATCTTGACCCCGCCAGCCGGCTCCTGCCGCAAGGTGATGAGCTTGGCGTCCTCGCCGCCCATCTCGATGATGGTACGGGCGTCGGGATGGAAGGCGCTGACGAACGCGGTCTGCGCGAGGATCTCGTTGACGAAAAGGCCGCCGAGGGAAACGGCCACCTGCTTGCCGCCGCTGCCGGTGACGCCGCAGGCGGCGATCCGCCCGTCGGGAAATCGCGAGACGAGCGAAGACAGTTCATCCCGCAGGGTCTTGACCGGGTCTCCTTTGATGCGGGTGCAGGTCTCGGCGAGCAGTGCTTTCTTCCCATCGAGGATCGCTGTCTTGACGCTGACAGAGCCGATGTCGATCCCAAGAAAAAGGTCCTTGTTCATAGGGTCGGACTCCCGGTACGGCAACAGATGAGTGATGAAGAATGATAAAGAACGTCTCAGATTGAAACGGCACTATATTATAGTAGCACAGGGCGAGGGTGTCAATCGGACAGATTGGTCAAGCGGGGCTTACCCGATCCCGGTAATAAATCAGCTTTCGCGCCTTCTGTAAGCACCTAATTCTATAGATAAAAATCTCCGGCTTTTCTACCACGAAGCGCACGAAGTTCGCGAAGAAGGGCAGAACCTCATTGATTTTACGATCTCGTGCATTCTTCGTGCTCTTTGTGATCTCTGTGGTAGAAACCGTTCTTTCGTGTTTCCCTTTTTTCAGGATCCAGGATCAACTTCTCATGAACGCCAACGTACCGAGTAATCTACACACCCGCCTGCTCCATCCGCTCCAGCAGCCGGAACTGGACCCGCGCCCGATGGAGGTTGTGGCCGGGGTAGCCCGCGCGGAAATAGGCATCTCCGTTCAGATGGTCGGCAAGGAACCGTATGCCCAGTTCGAACGTGATGACCTGAACGGACATCGGCAGCAGGTCCAGCTCCTCTTGCACGAGAAAGGATGCTGCTTCGCTCAGGTACCCTTCCCGCAGCGCGGCGTACCGGGCGCGGTCGAAGGAAACGCCGTCCAGTTCTTTCGCGTCCTCGCCTGCGGGATTGGCGGCCGAACGGACGCAGTCGCCGAAATCGAAATGCACGATGCCCGGCTTGACCGTGTCGAGGTCCAGCATGCACAAGGCCTTCCCCGTCCGTTTGTCGATCAGCACATTGTTCACCTTGGGGTCGTTATGGACGACGCGGACCGGGATCCGGCCGCTTTCCATCGGGTCCGTCAGGAGCGGTGCAAGCTTTCTTCTCGACCGGGCGAACGCGGCCTCGGCCCGTGCACCGGCGAGCCTCCCCTGAGGATCGATCCGGACAGCCTCGTCGAGCTGACCGAGATATATCGTCGTATGATGGAAACCGGGAAGCGTGTCATGCAGCGTTCCCGGCGGAAGGTCCGCAACCAGCGCCTGGAACCTCCCGAGGCCCCGGCCCACTTCACGAGCGTGCGCCGCGTCCCGCACGATGTCGAAGACCTCGCCCGCCTCGATGAACGGGAACATGCGCCAGTACTGTCCCGCGCCGTCGACGTGATGGGACCTTCCGTCGCGCGCCGGGACAAGTGCGGGGGCGACACCGGCGGGATCGACGACGCCTTCCCGCCGCAACCGCGCCTGGAGATGCCCCGTCACGGCCGCAACGTTCTCCATGACCAGGTCAGGCCGTTTGAACACGGTCTTATTGATATGCTGGAGGATGTAGTTCCGGACGACGCCGTTGTCCGAGAACGCGCACAGAAAGGTCTCGTTGATGAGGCCCGAACCGAAGCGTTCGGCCTTCAAGAGGATGCCGGGAACGGAAAACTTCGACAGATGTAAAGCGAGTTGGGATGTCATAGGCTTAGAACATTATGCGATCGACTCAACGGTAGCATGGCAGGGTATTGCGGCAGATTAGCGGGCACCGATCTTTGCTTCTACAAACATACGCAGCGTTTTGACCATGGTCAGCGCGGCAGAACGGTCAAACACGGTCCCGGACGGGATGCCTTCGTAGCGGAACAACGTTCCATAAGCGGTCAACTGATCAAGCTCTGCGAGAGCTGCGGGCAGCGGTGTCCAGCATCCGACAACAGGTCCATCAACAGCCGCAGATTGTGTGTTCGGGGGAAATGAACGCCGAAATCAGAAAGGAGCGCCTTGAGCAATTTTTCCGAGGCCTGTTGCGCGTGAAATCCGAATATCTCGTTGCTGATCCGCTCCGAGGAAACCAGTTCGGAGAGAAGCACCCCATCCTCAGCGGCTTTCCTGACGAGCAGCACCGCCTGTTCATGCTGCTTCATACAGCACCTTGCCCTCACAGATCGCGTCGTAATACACGTTGCCCGGCGTGGTCGCCCAGTACTCGAACATCTCCCTGCTTACCACGATCAGGTCGACAGATATGCGAAGCGGGCTGATCGCGCGGTTCACACGCGTCATCTCGGCGACCCGGTCCTTCACGTCGGTTTCCACGATCATCAGGTCGACATCGCTGTCTTCGCTCGGCTCGCCGCGCCCGTACGAACCGAACAGGATGATCTTGTACGGTCGAGCCGCCTCCGAGAGGATCTTTGCTGCCTCACCGATCTTTTCCTGGTCGACCATAACGTTACTGCCTCCGAAAAACCCATTCTTTTGTAGCATATCATGCTTATAAACACAAGACGAAACAGCGTCCTGCGGTATACGGTTCACAGGCCAGGGTTACCCGCGCTTCCCGCGCAGGTACCCGACCAGCATCATGAGCCACTGAAAGATCGCCGGCAGGCCGATGCCGCCGGGCTGGGCAAAGCCGGTAACGGCGGAGCGGATGCGCTTGATGTCCCTGCCCAGGTCGTCGAACTTCGCCTGCAGGCGTTCGGCATCGGCGGCAAGTTCGTTCGACACCTGGTCGCGGATCGATGCGGCGGCCTCGGCCTCGGTGCCGAGGTCGAGGCGGCTTGCCGCGGCGATGGCGATCACCGCCACCAGCAGGTCCAGCCCCGCAACGGCAAGGGCCGCCAGGGCGGGATCGAACCGCGGCGACAGGAACAGAAAGAGCGCGACGTTCAGCATGGCAAGCGCCAGCAGCCCGAACAGCGCCGCGATCAGCACGAACGACACCTGGCGCACCGCCCTCCGGAGATGCAGCCGGACAAGGATGGCCTCCGCTTTCGCAAGGAGCCGCAGTTTTGCTATAAGGTCATCCATGTCTAATCCCTCTTGCTCAGCAGACGGCCCGTCAGGACGCCGAGCGCGAATATCATGAGCGCGGTCTTCGCCGGCACGTCCTTCAACTGCAGGTCCAGGCCGCCCATAAGCTCCTCTGCCTGTTTCATGATGTCCTGCAGAAATCCTCCAGCCCCGGTTCCCTCCGCGTCAGCAGGTTGGCTTGGCGAAGCGCCAGCCGCGGATTGCGATGCGCTTTGTCCGCCGGTGCGGGAAAGCGATTCCAGCCTGGCCTTAAGTTCCTCGATCTCGCTCCGAATGTCCTTGTCCGCCATGGTCGGTCTCCTTGTGAATGCCTGCGATAATGCGGGAATGGTAGCACAATTGGCGGGGTTTGGCAAAGGGAGCGCATAGTGGCACCCGTTGAGGCATGGAGCGTGAGGCGTGAGCAGAAAAAGAAAAGGGCCCGGGGAGGTTCCCCGGGCCCTGATATTGTTAATTATAGTTCGATGATCCTTTACTGCTATGGTGCGAGGAAGTAATCAAAGAAATATCCAAATCCGCCTGTCTCATAGAATCCCATAAGGCCGGTGTTGGTCTCTGGATGTGACGGATCCTGGTAGTACCAGTTTTTAAACAACGGGTTAGCATCTGCCTGGCAGGTCGAAGCGTACCTGGCATCAGCCGGATTAAAGCTGGTCTCCACGGTCGGATCTATGTACATCTCACAGGTGCGTCGATTGGGGCCGGTGGTCACCTCGAACTTCGCTTCTACGCTCTCAACAAAATGCTTCAACACCTTGAGGTCTGCCGGCGCCAAGGCGGTGTAGGTGCCGCCGTCATAGAAGAACCACGCGATATCAACGGAAGTGATCTTCTTGGTGCCATCCACGTTTATCTTATACGCCGGAATAAAGCCCTTGAGCTGGCCTGTTCCGGTGATCGGCGGATTGATGTTGGCTATATCGAACGCCGCCTTCACCACCCCGTTCTCCTTCCATTCCCAGAAGCCGGTCGGTATCGTTCCCGGCATAAAGGAATCAATTACGCTGAAGGAGATATGATCATAACCGTTGCAGGCGTAAATACCGTTGTAATCCGTTTGCAGGGCAGGGCCGCCGTTCCAGAGACT
>Ga0334722_10001848_pt1 | contig 25234 bp, 31 predicted proteins | sample C3_bottom_MG_FD_207210 | JGI IMG/M metagenome (GOLD analysis project Ga0334722, IMG submission 207210) | Sediment microbial communities from Yellowstone Lake, YNP, Wyoming, USA - C3_bottom | ecosystem: Environmental > Aquatic > Freshwater > Lake > Sediment | place: USA: Wyoming | collected... | reverse complement strand
AGCAGAAAAATCATCCAGGGTTGCACGCAGTATTACGCGTGCGACCCTGTTTTTTTATGTAAATTTTGATATAATTAAAGTAGCGGATAATTTTAGAATAGATTATGCTGAAGAAAAAAATTAAAATATTGCTATACGGAACGGTGATATGGAGTTTAGGCGAGGGTATGTTCGGGCCGATCTTTGCGGTTTTCGCAAAAAAAATCGGCGGAGATATTCTGGATGTGGCTTGGGCTTGGGCTTTGTATCTTATTGTCACTGGAGCATTGGTTATGATAGTGGGCAAGATGTCAGACACCTGGAGAAATAAAGAAAAGTTGATGATCATTGGTTTTTCAATAAATACTATCCTGACTTTCGGTTATATATTTGTTTCATCCCCGATGCATTTATTTGCTATTCAAATCGGTTTGGGTGTCGGCAATGCCTTGTTCGAGCCGACTTGGGATGCGCTTTTTGATAGGGCGGATGAGAATGAAAAGCGAGAGGGATTCCTTTGGGGTTTGATGCTTGGCGAAAAAGAAATTATACTTGGCATTGCGGTTATTATCGGCGGGATGATAGTTACTTATTTTTCTTTTAACGCTCTATTCATTACGATGGGAATTATTCAGCTCATTGCAACTGTTTATCAAACACGGATTTTTAAATTAAAAAAAGCATAGAGATATGATCAGAAAAGAGCTAAAAATTTTATTATACGGAAACAATATCTATAATTTCAGCGAGGGGATGCTTGGGCCGTTGTTTGCGGTTTTCACACAAAAGATCGGCGGGGATATTTTGGACATTACTTGGGCGTGGGCACTCTATCTGATTGCAACGGGCACAATGATTATTTTTGTCGGCAAAATATCTGATACGATTATAAGCAAAGAAAAAACTATGGTGGCTGGATACGCGCTTCGCGCAATTTGTTCCTTTGCCTATTTGTTAGTTTCTTCGCCAATCCACTTGTTCATCGTACAAATCGTAATCGGTATCGCGACTGCGATGAATGGACCGACCTGGGATGCGTTGTATGACAGATATGATGATTCTGATGATGAGGCTGGCTATGTTTGGGGATTGGCCGGAGGAGAAGGCAAGCTTATTACTGGAATTGGTTTGATTATTGGGGGCATGATAGTTACCTACGGATCATTTAAAATTCTTTTTATCACGATGGGAGTGATTCATACGATCGCAACCATATATCAAGCGCGAATTTTGGGGATAAAGAATCGATACACAAAGTGTTAGATCATGCTTTTATGTCGAAAGACTCCGATGACTGGGAGGGGAAAAAGGGTGCTTGGGGGAATTTTTTCAAGGGAATCCAGGTTGGACTAATTTTGTAGATTATATGGGCGGCCATGCATTTGGCTGCCCATTATTTTGTTTGATTTTTACTCAATTTTTTGCTATAATAGGAGTATGAAAATAATGAAATTTAGGCAAGCCTTGTTTTGGGATGTTGATCCTAAAAAGATAGATGTTAAAAAAAACGCGCAATATGTAATTGAACGTGTCTTTGATTTTGGCAATGACAAAGAAGTGGCGTGGCTGTGGAATTTTTATGATAAATCATTGCTCAAAAAGGTCGTGGAAAAATCCAGGTGTTTAATGCCTGAGACAAAAACCTTATGGATGCTGATGCTAAAAAACAAATAGAATTGCATTTTGATGCATTACCGAAAAAGACAAAGAAAGCTTTGGATTTTTTGGCTGAACAAAAATGGTTAAAAAATACGCATTGGTATTTGGCTGGCGGCACGGCTCTGGCTTTGCATGCGGGAAATCGCAAGTCGGTTGACTTGGATTTTTTCATGGATCTCAAGGATTTTGATAATGATGAATTGCTGAATAATTTTGCGGGAAATGAGGATTGGCACATAACAATAAATAAGAAAAATACAGTTTACGGAGAATTATTTAAAGCAAAAGTGAGTTTCATCGCCTATCCATTTTTTATTCCCAAACAAACAATGACAAATTATGGTTCTGTCAGAATTCTTAATCCGCTGGACGTGGCTGTGATGAAAATAATCGCCATCTCTCAGCGTGGACGCAAAAGAGATTTCTTTGATCTATACTGGTGTGTCAAAAATCTTGAACCGCTTCCGGACATATTGCGAAAATTGAAAAAACAGTATCCGGCAGTCGCGCATGATTATCATCATATCCTAAAAAGTCTGGTCTATTTTACAGATGCTGAAAGTGATCCGGAACCGGAAATTTATTTCAAGGCAACCTGGAAGGAGGTTAAAAGCTTTTTCAATAGCGAAATTCCCAAGGTGATGAAGGAAATTATTGGTCTTGAATAGGATTTGTCGAGGACCGTCCTCGATTAGGCAATGGACAATGGGGTAAGTGCCACCCATGCTGAAAATTGACAGGCGAAATTAGTATGATAAAATAGATAAATGATAAAGAGAACTGGAAAAATAAAGCCCGATCAGCAAACTGTTATTTTGGAAGATATAAACTCCAAGTTGGCTTTGGTATTGGAACAATTTTCTGGTATTCGAAGTGAAATAAGGTCTAATCATAAAGAATTTTTAGAATTTAGAGATCGTACCGATAAAAATCTCAAAGTAGCCTTGGAATATCTTTTTAGAATCGATGAAGAAATTCAGGACATGAAAACAGAAATCGCAGACTTGAAATCACGTCCGCAGAAAAAAGAGGATGGTGAGAAAATATTGCAGATGGAAAAGCGTCTGATTAAACTTGAAAAACTAGTTTTTGCGAAACTCGGATAATTTTAATTGAGTTTATGTTGCCTGAAGCACTTTCTTGGAAGTGTTTTTTTATTTCCAAAATTTTAACCAGCCGAGGTCTACCCAGTGTTGTAATTCTTCCGCATAGGGCAAGGAGAAATAATGGGGTCAGGTACCTTTTATCTCAATAAAAAATATGCTATGATTCAGTCATGGCAAGAATACCTCGCAGTGCTGTCGGCGATATGGTCTATCATGTTCTTAATCGCGCTAACGGCAGAGAAAAAATATTTCAAAACGAAAAAGATTACGCATTATTTGAAACAATACTTTTTGAAGCAAAGGAAAAATATCCAATGCGCATTCTATCTTTTTGCATAATGCCAAATCACTGGCATCTGATTTTGTATCCGGAAAAATCAGAGGATCTTTCAATATTCATGCGCTGGATAACCCACACGCACACTCAGCGCTACCACGCGCAACACAAATCAATTGGATATGGCCATGTCTATCAAGGCAGGTTTAAATCTTTTCCGGTGGAAAAGGACGATTATTTTATCCAGCTTTGTCGGTATGTAGAAAGGAATCCGCTCCGAGCGAATCTTGTGAAAAAAGCTCAAGATTGGAGATGGTCGAGTCTATGGATGAGGGAAAAAGGAACTAAAAAACAAAAAGCGCTTTTATCAGCTTGGCCGGTTGAAAAACCGCTGGCCTATTTGAAATGGCTGAACACACTGCAAAAAGACGAAGAAGAAAAGCTTGAAACAATTAGATATTCTATTAAAAAAGGCAAACCATTTGGAGGGGATAGTTGGATTAAAAGAGTTGCAGAAAAATTAGGTTTAGGCTCAACGCTAAAACAAAGAGGTAGGCCTAAAAAAGGTACCTGACCCCATTATCCTACTATGTCGCCATTCCGGGAGTTTTTTTATTTATTTTTTAAGAATGTATGATATAATATAATCAATACTAATAAAGACTTGTTTATTAATGAAATGAAAAGCAAGGGGCAGGATATTATAAAGAAAGAAATGATATACAGGAACGATGATGAAAAAGAAATTATCGACGTTCTCCAGAAAGTTAAAGGAGTTTCTATCGAATGTTGTTCTTGTCAAAATGTATGTTGCCGTCATTTTACGGAAGTTTTTCTTTTACCGGAAGAAAAAGATTTTCTAGAAAGAAATTTTGATATTAAGACTACTCGCATTGGAAGTCTTGATGCAATGGTGATTTCCGAGGGTGGATGCCGGGATAGTGCAAATAAGGCCTGTTTACTAGGAGACTTTCGTCCGTTAGATTGTAAATTCTATCCTGTTGCGTTGGGATCGGATGGGAAAATATCCTCCTATATAAAGATACTATATGTCCCAATCAAAAAAATATAAAAAATAAGGTTACAGAAGGCGCTATGAGGTGGCTGATAAATAGGTATAAAGAGTGGTTTAGGGAATATACAAAATATATTATGGACGACTCTGTTTCAGGCGAAACCAAATTCGAGCTAGTGATATCGCTTCCTATCGGCGATGAAATGGATAAAAACAAAATATTTAAATAAAAATAATATCAAATATATGTCAACCTGTGGTTTTGATGCGGCGAAGTTTCTTTTATTTTCTAATAATGTTTTTGATCCATTGGTCTATTATTCCCATCTTGGTCCTTTCGTGCTTGCTTTTATATTTGGACTATTTGTTTTTTTAAGAGATAGAAAATCTTTAGCTACTAGGGCATTGATCTCTATAATCGTACTTTTTTTGGCTTACATACTTTGCGACCAGATACAATGGGCAACAGAGAAGAGTCAGTATACGATGTTTTTTTGGTCCATACAGAATTTAATTGAACCGATAATTTATGCAGCTTCTTTATATTTGGTTTATGTGTTTGTGACGGGTAACGACATAAGTCTTAAGAAGAAAATAATAATCGGCGTCCTGGTATTGCCAACGATAATACTGGCATCGACTAGGTTTAATTTATCATATCTCGATGCAACTAATTGCAATCGGGATGCTCAGGAGGGCTTGCTTGCTTCATATGGATATTTTATTGAATTTGCCTTTACTTTCTGGGCTCTTGCGTTTGTAATAAGAAGTTATTTTAAGGCTGACAAAAATCGTCGAAAACAAATTTTAATGTTTTCAATTGGCATAATCCTTTTTCTCTCGGCATTGTCTTGGGGGAATATAATTGGTCGTTTTACTGATGATTGGAGATATTCTCAATATGGTTTTTTTGGCATGCCAATATTCATCGGATTTCTAGCATACGTAATTGTTAAATATAAAACTTTCGAGATAAAGCTTTTGGGAGCGCAGGCACTGGTTGTTTCACTTGTAGTGCTTATTGGATCTCAGTTTTTCTTTATTCAAAATAATATCAACAAGATTCTTACTGGTATTACATTATTTATTTCTATTGCATTTGGTTATTTTTTAATTAAATCAGTTGAGAGAGAAAATGAAAGAAAGGAAGAGCTGCAGATAATGTCGGATAAATTATCTGGCGCGAATGATCAATTGCGCACATTGGACAATGCTAAGTCGGAGTTTATTTCCATCGCTTCGCATCAGTTGCGGACGCCATTAACGGCGATCAAGGGATTTATATCATTGCTTTTGGAAGGATCGTACGGAAAATTGGTTCCCCAGCAAGAGGATGTTTTGAACAAAGTCTATACTTCCAACGAACGCTTGGTGAATCTGGTGGAGGATCTGTTGAACATTTCTCGCATCGAATCGGGCCGCATGGAATTCAAGTTTGACACGTGGGATATGGACAAGATCTGCCAGGAAGTGATTGACACTTTTGTGTTGCGCGCCAAAGACAAGGGTTTCTATCTGGAATATAAAAAACCGGAAACAGCTTTACCGGAGTTGATGATTGACGGCACCAAGGTGCGTGAAGTGGTTTCTAATCTGGTGGACAACGCGCTTAAATATACCATCAAAGGCGGAGTCAAACTGAAAGCCGAACAAGTGGGTGACAACATTCGTGTGACAGTTTCTGATACCGGCATCGGTATTCCGCAAACGGAACTGCCATATCTTTTCGCTAAATTCTCCCGCGGTAAAGATACGTCACGCTTGAACACCGGCGGCACGGGCCTCGGACTCTATGTTGGCAAATCCATGATTGAAAATAATGGCGGCAAAATTTGGGCGGAAAGTGACGGTCAAGGCCTCGGTTCGCGTTTTATTATTGAGATTCCAATTCATCAATCGGAGGAGTTGATGAAGAAGTGGGGGTAGACATAGTTTTTGGTTGGTGGTTCGTAGTTTGTAGAAAAGGCGGAAACGCCTTTTTTACTTGTAATTTCGACTTGATTTTTAACTTGTTTTTTGCTATAATAGGAATATGAAAATAATGAAATTCAGACAAGCCTTGTTTTGGGATGTTGATCCCAAGAAGATAGATGTCGAAAAAAACGCACAATATGTGATTGAGCGTGTTTTTGATTTTGGCAACGACAAGGAGGTTGCATGGCTATGGAATTTTTATGATAAATCTTTACTAAAAAAGGTCGTGGAGAAGTCCAGGTGCCTTAGACCAAGAACAAAATCCCTATGGACATTAATGCTAAAAACCAAATAGAATTGCATTTTGATGCATTGCCAAAAAATACAAAGAAAGCTTTGGATTTTTTTGCTGAACAGAATTGGTTAAAAAATACGAATTGGTATCTGGCTGGTGGCACTGCCTTGACCCTGCATGCGGGAAATCGCAAATCTGTTGATTTGGATTTTTTTACAACAGATTCTGAATTCAAAACGGAAAGCATCATGAATCATTTTTTGAATGATTCGAATTGGAAAACATCATTTGCGGAATCAGGAACCATTTACGGAGAATTATTTAAAGCAAAAGTAAGTTTCATCGCCTATCCATTTTTTGTTCCCAAGCAAGTGATGACAAATTATGGCTCTGTCAAAATTCTTAATCCTCTGGACGTGGCTGTGATGAAAATAATCGCAATCTCTCAACGCGGACGCAAAAGAGATTTCTTTGACTTGTATTGGTGCGTCAAAAATCTTGAACCGCTTCCGGACATATTGAGAAAATTAAAAAAACAGTATCCGGCAGTCGCGCATGATTATCACCATATTCTGAAAAGTTTAGTTTATTTTAGGGATGCCGAAAGTGATCCGGAACCGGAAATTTATTTCAAGGCAACATGGAAAGAGGTCAAGGGTTTTTTCAATAGCGAGATTCCCAAAGTGATGAAAGAAGTTGTCGGGCTTAAATAGCATGACGGCCAAGGCCTTGGCTCACGCTTCATCATTGAAATCCCGATGGTGCAGTCAGAGGAGTTGATGAAGAAATGGGGATAGGAAATTGACTGAAAAAAGATATGAATTTAGAAAAAATAGATTTTGAGCAAAAAGGATTAAAATTAGATAAAGACAGGGTTTTAACTTATTCACAATTAAATTGTCCGCTGGATTGCAAATATTGTTTTGTTGAGGACATGAATTTTAATCAAAAGAAAGATGTCGCTTATTTGTCAGATGAGCAGCTTGAGCTCATCGGAAAATTGCCTGAGGAAATAAAAATGATTATGCTTGGGTGTGATACGGAATTTTTTCAATCAAGGGATGGCTCTCTAAAAATTTTAGAAAAATTATCTGAATTGAATAAGGATATAGCAGTTATTACAAAACTAGCCCTATCAGAAGATTTTATTGGAAAGATCAGAGAGATTGACAAGGAATTGAACAAAAATGGAAATTTCTTGTCTTTTTCTGTTTCACTGACTGCGATTGAGTCATCGGCGGAATGGGAGCCTAAAGCCCCAAGTCCCAAGAGGCGATTAGAAGTTTTAAAGATGGCACACGAAGCAGGATTGAAAATTATGGTTGCTTTGCGTCCCTTATTGCCAACAATATCAAAAGAAGAGTTAGAGAGAGTTGTGGAAGCATCAAAAGATTATTGCTATGGATATTATTCCGGGCCTTTGTATTTAAAGAGCTTGGAATTGATGAAAAATAATGAACAGTATATGTTGGATATAGAAAAAATGCAACCGCATTGGATGCCAGAAGAACATACTTTTTATAAAGTCGAAAAACGCGGCCAGATGGATTTGCTAAAACAGATTTTAATAAAATATAATAAACCTTTATTTGAAGGAGCTGCTGAAGGAATGGAATATTTAAAAAAAATATGAAAAATATCGAATTAAAAATAATTTTGGACGACTTCTTAGAAATCACAAAGATTCTCAAAAAAAGCGGGGCGCAATTTAAAGGCAGGCTTGCGCAAATTGACACTTATTTTAATTGCAAAAAAGGAAGATTAAAACTCAGAGAGATTAATAGGAAAAATTTTGAATTAATATTTTATCAGAGGCCGGACAAACAAAGCTCAAGATTGTCCAACTATCAGATAGCCGAATTTAAAAAAGATCAAGCTCAGAATATTAAATTAGTGCTAAGCGAATCTTTAGGCGTTCTGGTCGCGGTTAAAAAGAAAAGAAATCTGTGGATATATAAAAACACAAGGATACATCTGGATATTGTTGAAAAGTTAGGACACTTTTTAGAGTTGGAAACTGTGGTTCGGGGAAATAGCCTGAAGAATGCCAGAAATGAGCATGCGGAGGTAATAAATTTATTAAGAATTGATAAATGTAAAAAAATAAGCACTTCATATAGTAATTTGTTGTTGGCTAAATAGAATAATGGCCAAGGACTCGGTTCGCGTTTTATCATTGAAATCCCGATTCATCAGTCGGAAGAGTTGCTGAAGAAGTGGGGATAAATATAGTTTTTAGTTGGTGGTTGGTAGTTTGTAGGAAAGGCGGAAACGCCTTTTTTGCTTGACCTTGACATTTTTGTTTAAAATGATACAATAGTGACAGAAATTAGTATTAAATTCATACACATTATGAGTGAAATTTATAAAAGAAGTTTGGTTGATAATATCAAAAAATGGCTTGAAAGGCCGGAAATAATTGTAATTACCGGTTCACGCCAAATTGGCAAGACTTTTTTGACAAGAAAAATACTGCCAACGGTAACTACTAAGCCGATAAAATACTTTAATTTTGAGGATATGGAGCTTAGCGGATTGTTTCAGGAAAATCCGAAGGGTTTTATGGAAGGCATTAAAAATAAAGAAAATATTTATGTTTTTGATGAATTTCAAAAGGTGCCTGAATTGACCAGTTTTCTCAAGGTTCTGTATGATGAAAATAAGGATGAAATGCCAAAGATATTCTTAACCGGATCATCGTCACTTGAAATTCAGGAAAAAATTTCACAAAGCCTGGTTGGCCAAAGCATCGTTTTTAATTTGTTTTCTCTATCGTATGCGGAAAAATATTTTTCGGAGTCCCAAGATTTTTTGGGAGAGCTTTTGTTATTCCAAGACAGGTTGGATATTGAAAAATTAAAACAGGCCGTTTTTTTTGAAAAAGCCGATCTCGCCAGAAAATTTGATGAATATATCTTGCAAGGCGGATATCCTGAACTGGGGGAAATTCAAGGCGAACAGATTTGGCAAAAACTTAAATCAATCATTCAGATGATTTTAGAAAAAGATTTGCGCGGACTTGTCAAAGAGGAACATCTTTTTTCTTCCAAAAAGCTTTTAGAAATTTTAGCTTTTCGGATTGGAAATGTTATTTCATTTGAGAATCTGGCGGCGGAAATGCAACTCAATATCAGGACGGTGCGAAATTTAGTGGCGGTTCTGGAAGGACTATTTTTTATTGAATTGATTTATCCGAAAGCCAACTTCGCTAATGAATATAAAAAAGCTCCAAAAGTTTATTTTAACGATCTGGGTATGCGCAATGAGTTGGCGAGAATGCGAAAGCTTCCAGCTGACAGCTCGCAAATCGGAGCCCTAGTGGAAAATTTTATTTTTAGCCAACTGAAGCGATATAGCGCGTACAGAAAAGATCTCAAAATAAATTATTGGCAGGATTACAATAAAAACGAAGTTGATTTTGTTTTAGAAGTTGAGAATAAAATAGTTTCGATTGAGGTTAAATATCAAAAAGGACAAGAAGGCCGACTGACTGCCGGAGTTAAAAACTTCATTAAAAAATATCATTCGAAAATTCATATAACCGTCACCCGGGATTATTTCGGAAATTCGGAAATTGACGGATGCGCGGTCTATTTTATCCCGGCGTATGTTTTTGGGCTTTTGGTTTAAAAAATTCCATCACAGCAAAGTGTTAGAGAGAATAAGCTAAAAATAATAATATGGAAATTGGGCAGAAAGTGACGGCGAAGGCCTCGGCTCGCGCTTTATTATTGAGATTCCAATTCATCAATCGGAAGAGTTGATGAAGAAGTGGGGATAACTTTAGTTTTTAGTTGGTGGTTGGTAGTTTGTAGAAAAGGCTGGAAAGGCCTTTTTTGCTTGGCTTGTTTTTTGGCTTGAATTGTAGTAATATCAAACCATGGGTGAAAAAGAAATACGGGAAAAAATTAATAAAACGATGCCTTTGATAAAGGCGAAATACCATATCAAGCAGCTGGGCATTTTCGGTTCGTTTGTGAGAAATGAGCAAAACGAGGAAAGTGATGTGGATATTCTGGTTGAATTTGAATCGCCCATTGGGTTTTTTGATTTTGTGCGGTTAGAAAAGCAATTATCAGAAATTTTAAATAAAAAAGTTGATTTAGTTTCAAAAAAAGCGTTGAAGCCTGCCATAAGAGAGGAAGTGCTAAAAGAAACAATATATGTCTAAGAGAGGCGATAAATTATACTTTGAAGATATTGTTAATTCTATTGAAAAAATAGAAGGATATGTCGAAGGGATGGATTTTGAAAGTTTTTCCAATGATTTTAAAACTATAGATGCGGTTGTCCGAAATCTTTCTGTTATCGGTGAGGCGGTTAATAATCTTTCGGAAAAAATAAAATCAGACAATACCAATATTCCATGGAATGAAATTATCGGCATGAGAAACAAAATTATCCATGAATATTTCGGAGTGGATGAAGAAATACTTTGGAAAACCATCAAAGAAGATCTGCCTGAATTTAGAAAGCTTTTGAAAAAAATTAGGCGGTAATGCTTTACGCTTCATCATTGAAATACCAATCCATCAATCGGAAGCCTGCCTGCCGGTAGGCAGGAGTTGATGAAGAAGTGGGGATAATTTGACACATGCTCTAAAAAAGTTATAATAATTTCATGCTTAAGAAAAAGAAAAAGGATACAACAATTGACGATTTGGCCATTATGATAAATAAGGGCTTTGAGACGGCGGATAAAAGTGTGACTAAGAGATTCGATAAGATAGACAAGAGACTAGATGTTCTGGAAAGAGGTCAGGAGGATGTTAAGTTGCGCCTAGATAACGTGGCGTATAGGTTTGAATTGAAGGAATTAGAAAGCAGAGTGGATATTTTGGAAAGAAAATTAGCAAGAGCATAAATTATCTTTTTTATTTTAGATTTTATCGGCTTGGCAACAAGCCTTTTTTGTATTAAAATGGGCTTATATGGAAGACTGCATATTTTGTAAAATTGTGAAAGGCGAAATGCCTTGCCACAAGATTTGGGAGGATGAAAAGCACCTGGCTTTTTTGTCGATTTTTCCCAATACGGAAGGATTTTCGGTGGTTATCACCAAAGAGCATTATCCAAGCTACGCTTTTGAGCTGCCGGAAGAAGTTTTGCAGAATCTTGTTGTCGCGGCGAAAAAAGTCGGAAAATTGTTGGACGCGAAACTGCCGGATGTCGGCCGAACGGGCATGATGTTTGAAGGTTTTGGCGTTGATCATATTCACGCCAAACTTTTTCCGATGCATGGCACGAAATTGCCGGATTGGCGGCCGATTGAATCCAAGATTGATAAATATTTTGAAAAATACGAAGGCTATATTTCATCGCATGACTACAAGCGGGCGGATGATGAAAAACTGGCGGAATTGGCGAAAAAAATAAGCGGATAGAAAATTTGGCGGACAGTCCGCTGAATTTTTTAAATGATGTGACGATATTGCAAAATATATCAGATCTTTAACAATTCAAGGAAAGGAATTTACCATGCCAATCGGCGGATTTTTGAATGAAACATCAGGCGGGTTTAATATTTCACAGGGAGCTGCTACTGTTTTAGCCGGCATCTTAAGAAGATTGATGGAGAAAAAATACGATGACTTGGCTGAGATGGGATTTTTCAAAAAACTCAAAAGCCAGGACGCGGCCACCAAAAAAGCAATTGAGCTGATGCTAAATTCATTGACTGCCGTTTTGGACCAAAGCATGAATGAGGATTCGTTCATAAAGAAACTTCTTAAAGAAGTTGCTATGGACGCTCCGGCGGAAATATCCAAGCGCCTTATCAATGGTGGTAAAACTGCTAAAAATCCGATTGATCGGGAGGTAATAATTCCCGCGCTATTGGAGATGGACAAAGAGAATCCGAAAGCGCTGCGGGAATTTTTGGAATGGATAAATAGCGTCGATTCAGCCAAAAAACAAAAGATGCTTGAAGCTCTTCAGGGTTTTTCGGCTGATAATGCGCTAGCCATGCTTAAGTTGCAGCCCGAGGTGCTCGAAGGCTTATTGGCGTTATTTGAGAAACCGGAAACTACCAAAACCACTTCTTCAATTGACGAAATGCTTTCTCTGATCGTCGGGCGATTGGAGGAGTATGTCGCAAAAAAGAAAGGAAAATCAAAATGATCACCAAACTCATTGGACTGCTCTGGGAAGCGGCGCGCCTGAACTATCCGGAAGCTAAGTCATATGTTGTTCAAAAAGTCGGAACTATGATTAAGGCATACTTCCGAGCTTTGGCAATTCTGATTTTTCTCGCAATTGTTCCACCGTATGTTTTGATCGGGCTGGGTATCGCTTATGACAATAACTGGTTTATTTTCTTGGGCGGCATCGGGCGAATCATTTTCTTGTTGCCTCTCCTTTTGGCGGCCAAGCCGATTGTCATTTTGATAGAGCTGTTCTTGGGGATGTCTGCAGGAAGTGGAGAAAGATATTTAAAGTTTTTCATCGGGTTTTTAATAATGGCACTGGTTTCATCGCTGGCCATTATGATTATCCCGGTCCGCAATAACCTCAATATGTTACCCGCATTGTGGATTGTGTTTATAATCCTGGGATTTTTTGTTTTCCAAATCAATCGCAAGGTCATTGCCATTGTCTTTGGGCTGATCGCGCTTGGGGTTATTGCTTGTTTCTTTTTGCCGAATACTTTTCGAACTGTGGCAGAAAAGATGCAGCATGCCGACAAGGAAATTGGCACGCCTCAATGTGTCCAATTCTCGTTTCAAGACCTGAAGGCTGGACGTGTGCATTTTTTTGATCGCGATGGAAAACCCAATATTTGGTTTCTCGAGGTAAACCAAAAGTACAAGTTTTTTGACCGACCAGGCTGTGATCCGACTTTGGGCATGCAACTTGAACCAATAACCAAGGAAGTTGCCCAGAAGCTTATGGATAACCCAGATCTTCTCTCAGAAAACAACATTACCGGAGGCGTGTCAGACGCAAGACCTGCTTATGCAAACTATCCATCGCTACCCACATCGGATCCGATCATGCAAGCGCCGCCTGCACCAGCTATGCCAGCTCCGCCTATGCCATCCTTCTTTCCGGGCACCCATGGATACCGGATAAGCTGGGCAACCGAGTCTCATTCAACTGTGATCACGGTCACGGATGACAAGCTTGTCATAAACGAGATTCCTTTACCAAACGGAGACAAACTCGCGTTTGAACAACTTTCCGCAAACGGGTTGACCTTCAGAGGTACGTGGAGGCACTACAGATTTAACGAACACGACTCTATAAGCAATGCCTTTGAAATGACGTTCAATCCTGCGGATGGGTCGTTCACTGGGACAATGTATCCCGATGCTTTCAACTTTAAGGGGACAGTTGTCTCGTGATAAACAATGCCGCAAAAGGCGCCACACCGATATCGGTGAGGCGCCTCTTTTCTTGGCAAAAAGGCGAAAATATATTAAACTGAATCATATGAAGCAATCACAATTATTCACCAAAACAACCAAAGACGCGCCGAAGGACGAAGTGAGCGTGAACGCTCAGCTTTTGATCCGCGCCGGTTTTATCGACAAGGAAATGGCGGGTGTCTATACGCTTTTGCCATTGGGCCTGCGCACGCTCAACAAAATTGAAAATATCATCCGCGAAGAAATTAACGCGATCGGCGGGCAGGAACTTTTTATGCCGTCTTTGCAGCCGAAAGAAAACTGGCTGAAGACCGGTCGTTGGGACTCGATGGACGATCTATACAAAGTGAAAGACGCGAGCGGGCGCGAAATGGCGCTGGGGCCGACACATGAAGAAGTGGTGGTGCCGCTTATGCAACGCTTCATCAATTCATACAAAGATTTGCCGTTTGCGGTGTATCAATTTCAAAATAAATTTCGCATGGAACTGCGGGCGAAATCCGGAATTTTGCGCGGACGGGAATTTATGATGAAAGATTTGTATTCTTTTCATTTGGACGAAGAAGATTTGGATGCGTATTATGAAAAATCGAAAGTCGCCTATTTCAAGATTTTTGAACGGGCGGGACTGAAAGACGTGACGCATCTGGCTTTTGCCTCGGGCGGAACTTTTTCTAAATATTCCCATGAATTTCAGGCCATCACGCCGGCCGGCGAAGACACGATCTATGTTTGCAGCAAATGTGGATTGGCGATTAACAAAGAAATAAAAAACGAGATAACAGAGTGTCCGGAATGCAAAAACACTAACTTTATCGAGGAAAAAGCGATTGAAGTCGGCAATATTTTCAAGTTGATGAATAAATATACCAAGCCTTTCAATCTGACTGTCAGAGATGACAAAGGCGCGACAAAAGAAATCGTGATGGGTTGCTATGGCATCGGACTTGGGCGTTTGATGGGAGCAATTGTGGAAGTGCATCATGACGCGAAAGGCATGCTCTGGCCGGAAGCGGTGGCGCCGTTCAAGATTCATATTCTGAGCCTGAATCAAAATGACCGAGCGGAAGTCATTTATGACGCGCTGGCGAAGAAAGGCATTGAGGTTCTATTTGATGACCGCGATATGAATCCAGGCGGAAAATTTGCGGACGCGGATCTCATCGGCTTGCCGTATCAGCTGATTGTCAGTGAAAAAAATCTGAAAGACAATCAAGTTGAAGTTAAAAATAGAAAAACCGGAGCAGTAGAATATATATCTTTAGATAGTTCGGAAATAGTCAAATATTTCAGGAACAAATAAACAAATGCAAATTACCCTGAGTCAATTTGCGGGTTTTTGCGACGGCGTACGCCGGGCTTTTGAAGCCGTCAATAATTTGGATTTAAAAAAAATAAAAAAACCAGTCTATGCGTTGGGTTCTTTGGTGCATAACCAAGATGTGGTCAAAAAAATTGAAGAAAAAGGCATCCAAAAAATTGATGTGGAAACTTTCTTGAACTCAAATCCGGGACAAATCGGAACGCTGATCATCACGGCGCATGGAACAGGCCCGACAATTTATGAAATTGCCCAAGAAAAAGGCATTGAAATCATTGATACGACTTGTCCAAAAGTTATCAAGGTGCAACGATTGGCCCAGGCGTACATCAAACGGGGTTATTCTATAATTCTGGTCGGCGACAAAGATCACAAGGAAGTGCGCAGTATTTTTGAATGGGGTGGAGAAGAAGCTGTTATTGTTTCCAAAACTTCTGATTTGGAAAATCTTGATTTAAAAAATTCTGAAAAAATCATTATTCTGTCGCAAACTACGCAGAGCAAAGATTTTTTGGATGAAGTCTATAAATTTGTTAAGGCAAAATATCCTGATACAGAAATTTTAGACACGATTTGCCTGACGACTGAAGAGCGGCAGGATGAAATAAAAAAAATGGCCAGAGAGAATGATGCGGTAGTGGTCATCGGTTCGCCAGAGAGCGCCAACTCCACGCGGCTCTATGAAATTGCCCGTGGCATCAATTCCAAGACGATTTTCATCGAGCGCGCTAAAAACATAGACGAATACTGGTTTTCAGGTATTGAAAGTGTGGCTGTCACGGCCGGAGCCTCAACCCCGGACTGGATAATCGAAGAGGTTATGAAACGCTTGGCTGAGTTGTAAAATATGCCCATTTATTGTATGATTTATTTATAACGTAAGTAAAAAAATGGCTAAAATTATCATAGTTGAAGACGATCCGATGATATCGGAGATTTATCAAAAAAAATTCTCAGACTCGGGTTTTGAGGTTTTTTTGGCCACCACCGGAGAACAGGCTTTGAATATTGCTAAAACTGAAAAAGTGGATGTGGTGATGACGGATTTGATCATGCCAAAAATGGATGGTTTTCAAGTCATTGAAAACTTGAGAAACGGAGGGTATGATCCGAATATCAGAATCATTGTGACAAGTAATTTGAGCCAAAAGGAGGATCGGGATAAGGCCATGCAATTGGGCGCCAACGGGTTTGTGGCCAAGTCAGAATATAGCCCGAGCGATTTAGTCAAAGAGGTTCAAAGGCTCTTGAACCAATATCAGCAGCAAGGCAAGAATGAAATAAAAATCAACGCGCAGTCAGAAGAATCTGCCGATAACAAAGATGCCGGCAAGAGAAAAATTCTGATGGTTGAGGATGAAGAAATTTTCATCGATATGTTCGGCGAAAAATTGAAACAAGACGGGTTCGTTGTGGATTCGGCCAGAAATGGCGCATGGGGAATCAAAGAAGCTATGAATGGCGATTATGATTTGTTTATCATCGATATGATTATGCCGGCAATGACAGGCGATGAGATAATAATGAAGCTAAAAATGGAAGATAAAACCAAGGATATTCCGATCATAGTTTTGTCCGCTTCGGTAGAAGATGAAATGAAGAAAAAAGTTGAAGCTATGGGCATACAGGAATTTTTTGTGAAAACACAAGTCACTCCAAGCGAACTGAGCGATAAAGTTGAAGAAATATTAAAATAATTAACAGCTGGTGGCCAATAATCTAGAATAAAATTTTTATGCAAAGAACTTTAATCGGCGAAACTCCCAAACTAATCGGGCAAATTGTTAAATTAAAAGGCTGGGTTAACATCCGGCGCGATCACGGCAAGCTGATTTTTATCGATCTGCGCGATCGGAGCGGGATGATTCAGATGGTGATTATTCCGGACAAGGAAGAAGCGTACAAAGCGGCGAAGGATATCCGCAGCGAGTATATTATCGAAGTGGAGGGTCTGGTTAAGGCGCGTCCGGGCGGAGCCAAAAACGAAAAAATTCCAACCGGCGGTGTTGAAATAGAGGTGGAAAAATTGAGTTTGATTTCAAGACCGGAAGTTGAATTTCCGGTTGACATATCAGCGGATGATCTGAATTTGCATTTAGAAACACTGCTGGATAATCGCACCATAACGTTGCGCAATGAAAAAGTGAAGGCCATCTTTCGCATTTATTCTGAGGTAATCAGCGCTTATGCCCGAATCATGAAACAGGATGGATTTGTGGAAATCAAAACGCCGAAAATTTTGAGTTCGGCGACCGAAGGCGGAGCGAATTTTTTCAAAATTAAATATTTTGAAAAAGAAGCCTATTTGGCGCAAAGCCCGCAGTTCTATAAACAAGCTGGAGCCGGAATTTTTGAGAGAGTTTTTGAAATCGGAACCGTTTTTCGGGCCGAACCTCACTACACGACACGGCATGTGAATGAATTCACCGGGCTTGACGGAGAAATGGCTTTCATTGAGAGTTTCGAAGATGTGATGGATGAATTGGAAAAAACTATGGCCTATGTCGTGGCTGAAGTTGCCAAGAATTGCCCGAATGAATTGGAAATGTATGGCGCTGAGATTTTGCCAACGGTAAAAATACCCAGAATGAAGCTGACTGAAGCGCTGGATATTTTAAACAAAGAATATGGCAAGAAAATGGAAGAAGTGGATATTGATTCGGAGGGTGAACGCCTGATTTGCGAATGGGTCAAGAAAAATCATAACTGCGACTTTGTTTTTCTGACGCATTATCCTTCAGCCATAAGGCCGTTTTATTCAATGCCAAGCGCGGATCCGCAATATACGGAAACCTTCGACCTTTTATTTATGGGCGTGGAAATTGCCAGTGGCGGTCAGCGTATTCATGATTATGATCAATTAGTGGCGAGTATGAAAAAACACAAGCTGAATCCTGAAGATTTCAAACATTATTTAGATATTTTCAAATATGGCATTCCGCCGCATGGCGGTTGGGGGCTTGGTTCAGAACGAATCGTGCAAAAAATTCTTGGGCTTGGCAGCATCAAGGAGGCAATTTTGTTTCCAAGAGATGTAAAAAGACTGACGCCATAAATTTTCGCTTAAAACAAAAATAAGAAGATGTCGATGAAAAAACATTTAGAGAAACTGGATGAAAACAGGCTGAAGCTGGCCAGTCTCATCACTTTTTTGATGGGTTTTACGCAGGCCGTTTTGGCCTATGTGATGTCTTCGTATTTCAAATTGTCATCTGGCACGGAAAATGTCGGAATTTTTTATGCCGTTTCCTATATTATTTTTCTGGTTGTTCTGCTCAATCTTCACAAGATTGTCAGAATGTTTGGAAAATCAAACGTCTTTTATTTTTCTTTGCTGGCTAAAATTATTTCGGTAGTTTTTCTGGCTGTGCTTGCGCCGTCCAAGTGGGCGATCATTTTTTTAATGCTCTACATAATTCTGGGAAATATCGAATGGGTGGCGCTGGACACCATCATCGAAAGTTTTTCGGTGGACAAGATGTCCGGACGAATCAGGGGATTGCATCTGACCATAATGAACACGGGCATCTTGTTTGGGCCATTTGTTTCCACATATATTTTGGGCAAGATTGATTTTCAGGGAATCTTTGTTTTTTCTCTGATTTTCAATTCATTCGTATTCATCTTTGCGCTGATCGGATTTCGCAATGTCAACCACAGGTTTGAACAAAAATTGAAAGTGGCGGACGTGATTAAAAAAGTCTTAGCCAGAAAAAATATAATGCGGATATATTATATTTCTTTTGTGCTGGAGTTTTTCTATGCCCTTATGATAATTTATACGCCGATATACTTGCTTGATCTGGGATATTCTTGGGCGGAAATCGGAAAAATTTTCACAGTGATGTTGATTCCATTTGTCCTGATCCAATATCCCATGGGATTTTTGGCGGATAAGAAATTCGGCGAAAAGGAATTCCTTATCTTTTCATTATTTATCATGTCGGTCTCAACAATTTTTATTTATTTCATCGGCTCAGGAACTGTTTTTGTCTGGTCAATTGTCCTTTTTGCGACCAGAATCGGCGCGGCATTGGTGGAGGTGCTGCGTGATTCGTATTTTTTCAAAAGAATCGATGCTTTCGACGTTGATGTTATTAATTTTTTCAGAACGGCGGCGCCGGTGGCCAATATAGCCGCTGCCACACTTTCTTCCTTCATGATTTTTTTCCTGCCGGTGAGATTTACCTTTCTTTTGACCGGACTGATCATTCTATCGGCATTGTATCCGGCATTCAAACTGGTGGATAATAAGTGTGAAAAAGAAATTCTGGCTGAAACTCAGGCGGAATTAGCTTAAAAATAAATCCAAATAATTAAGTAAACCTAAAAAAACAATGAACAAAAAAATCAAAATTGAAATCGCAGCTGGGATAATCGCTCTTATTGCGATTGTGTTGGGAGTGGGTATTTGGATCGGCGGTAAAAAACAAGACATTGCTAATAACAAGAACAATAAACCGCTGCCTACACAAAAACAAGCACAACAGCCAGGCCAAACAGAACAAAAGCCGGTAAATAATCAAAATAATTTGCAAACAACTGATAAATCAGAAGCTTCATCTCAGGGTGTTCCATGGGTAGATTTTTCTGTTGACAATAAAGCCTGCATCACGGAAAGCGGAGAATCTGTTGATCTAAATGGAAAAAGCGAAATTAAATTGTTAATCAATGGTAAACAGGTCGCTAGTGTACAAAGCTCAGTTTGTCCAAGCGGAGGAGCAGAAATAATAAAAAAAGACATTGATAAAATTTATTTTTCAATTCAACCGGACGGTATCGGTGGCTATATCCTCTTCCCAACGTACGCTAATTTATACAGCTTTAATTTAAATTCTAATGAGGTTGAGGAGATAGCCGATTTAAAGGGATCAGACGTTGGATTTAGCGGGAATGAAGATTTTATTGTTTATCATACCTTTGAAACTTCGGATTCTGAGAAGGGCCATATTGAAGTTGAAAATATAAAAACCAAGGAAATTAGAACTTATGATATTCCAAGTATTCAAGGAAATTATCAGATCGGGAACTTTAAATTTTCTCCCGATGAAAATAAAATTGCTTTTGTTGTAAATTATGGACCAGAAAAGGAACACGGAGAGATTTACATTCTTGATTTACAAAAAAAATCATATACTCTTTATGCAAAAGCTAATTATCTAATGAAAATTGATAGTTGGGAAAATAATGATAAGATTGTTTGGAGCAAGTTAAAATTATAATTAGGAAAATAAATCAAGCCCCTCTTTAACCATGGGGGGGCTTCTTGCAAACGCAAGCGGCTCCTTTTTCTTTTATGGTTAATTTAAGTTTGAAAAAAACAACCAAGAATGTTATTATAGACAAAGTAAAAAAAGATCTGTAAATAAGGCAAAAATGACTTATCAGGTAAAATTAGAAAAGTTCGAAGGGCCGATGGACCTGCTTTTGGAACTGATTGAAAAGGAAAAGCTGAATATTACCGAGCTGAGCTTGGCGCATGTGGCTGATCAATATTTGGAGCATATCAAGGGCAATGAAAATATCAAACTGGAGAATTTAGCCGAATTTTTATCAGTGGCCGCCAAACTGATTCTCATAAAATCCCGGGCGCTCTTGCCAATGCTGGAATTTACGGAAGAAGAGGAGGAAGAAATTAAGGATTTGGCCAAACAGCTGGAAGAGTACAAAAAATTTAAAGAAGCTTCAATGGCGTTGGGAAAAATGGCGGAAGCGGGCAGGATTAGCTATTCGCGATCGGGGTATATCGGGGTTCAATCTTTTTTCTATCCGCCGGAAGATATTAACGCCTTTGATTTAAAGAAATACTTCCAATTCGTATTAAATGAAATCCCAGTTATTGAACAACTTGAAGAAGAAGTCGTCCGAGAGGTTATTACTCTTGAAGAAAAAATAAATGATTTGCAAAACACTTTGCGTCAAAAGATTGAAACTTCGTTTTCTGAGTTGACGGCCGGTGCAAGCGACAAGATAGATGTGATTCTTTCTTTTCTGGCGATGCTGGAGATGGTCAAACAGCGTATCATTGATGTTGAACAGGGGGAAATATTTTCCGAAATAAAATTAAGAAATAAAAGCGTAACACATAAAGAACAATAAATTTAAAATTATGGAACAAGAAAAATTAAAATCAGCGATCGAAAGCATTTTGTTTTTGAGCGGCGAGCCGGTGAGTATCGCCAAGATTGCCAAAATAACCGTCGCGTCGGTGCCGGAAGTTGAGAATTGGATCATGGTTCTGCAAGGAGAATATTCCGCCGCAAATCGCGGAATTGTCATTTTGAAAAAAGAAAAAGAAGTGCAAATGGCAACTAACCCTGAGAATGCCGAAATTGTGGATCAATTGGTGAAAAGCGAGATCCAGGAAAATCTGAGCAAAGCTGGTTTGGAAGTGCTTTCGATTGTGGCGTATCGCGGACCAATCACGCGGGTTGAAATCGAAGCCATCAGGGGAGTAAATTGCAGTTTTACGGTAAGATCGCTCATGATGCGCGGACTTTTGGAAAGAATTGAGAATCCCAAGGATAATCGAGGTTATTTATATAAAATTTCCTTTGATTTTTTGAAAAAATTGGGCATCGATAGCATCGAAAAATTGCCGGACTATGAAACCTTGTCTAAGGATGATAGAATTGATAGCATAATAGGAGCCTAGGTTTTAAAATAAAATAAAAAATGTTGAATATAATCGTTACATTTCTAATAATGCCGTTCGCTCCATTTTGGTTCTATGGAGATTTGGCGAATAATATGAATGGCGCGCTGGTCGCCTCCGGAGCGTCGTGTCAATCGGACGTTTGCAGATTGCCTCAATCGGAAGACGGCAATATTTTTGATTCTAAAAGCTTTGGAAAACACAATATTTTTCCGGTAGATTCTGCGTTGGCCTCGGGATTTGTGCCGACCAGAAAAAATGATGTGCCCGATCTTAAGCTTTGGGCCGGATCATCAGTGGCAATTGATGCGGATAGCGGAACAATCTTACATTATGATGATGGAAGAAAGCGGACACAAATCGCATCCCTTACAAAAATGATGACGGCGGTTTTAGCAATGGAAAACATCAAGGATCTGAATAACGAAGATGTCACTATAACCAAAGAAGATTTAAATGTGGCGGGCACCATAGTCGGTTGTCCGACGAGCGTGTTTTGCAATGGCAACCGGATGTATGTCGGAGAAAAGGTTGCGGCTATGGATCTCATGAAAGTAATGCTTATGAATAGCGCGAATGACGCAGCTACGGCGCTCGGCGTATATATGGCCGGATCAGCGGATAAGTTTGTTGATATGATGAATGCCAAGGCGGATAGTTTGGGACTGAAAGACACGCATTTTTGCACTCCTTCAGGGCTGGAAATTGACGGACAAGAAGACCAGTGTTATTCATCCGCATATGACATTGCCAGAATTGCCGCCTATTCCCTGAAATACGATACAATTTGGGATATTATGAAAATTCCGGATGGCAGGTTTTATTCCTGCGATGGTAGATATATGCATGAGCTTAAAAATACCGATATGTTGCTTAGCACTTTGCCGAACTGCATCGGCGGGAAGACCGGTTTCACGCCTTTAGCTGGAAAATCCTTAATGATGGGGGCCCAGGATCCGACGGGCAAACATAAAATAATCGCCGTTGTCTTAAACGATGAACAGCGCTGGGACGATATGAAAATCTTGGCAGACTGGATTTTTAATAATTATAAATGGCAATAATATGGGGATAGCGCAGATACAAAATATTCCGCTGGTTGTGGATATCATGAAAATTCTTCTGATGGGATTGGCCGCCTTTATTTTAGCGTTTATTTTTACTCCGCTTCTGACCAGCATCTTGTATAAAAGAAAAATTGGCATAAAAATCAAGCAAAATTCAGTTGATGGAGAAAAGTTGAAGTATGTCAATCATATGCACAAAGACAAAAGCGGAACGCCGACAATGGGCGGAATTTTGATTTGGGCGACCGTTTTAGTCCTGATTCTTTCGTCACATTATATTTTCCCATATATTGCGAAATTGGCCGGAATTAATTTTATTGCCCGGTTGGATTTTTTGAGCCGGTCACAAACTTGGTTGCCGCTGTTTGCTTTGGTTTCGGCTGGAATTCTGGGGCTGTTTGATGATTGGATGAGTGTGCGCGGAATCGGATCAAATAAAGGCGGCGGCATGCGTTTTGCCATGCGCTTCGGCTGGTTGATCCTGATTGCGATTCTCGGCGCGTGGTGGTTTTATTATAAATTAAAATGGAACATCATTCATATTCCGGCCGTAGGCAATTTTGAAATTGGCCTTTGGTATGCGCCATTATTTGTTTTTGTTATTCTTTTTTCAGCTATTTCATCAAATGAAACGGATGGTTTGGACGGACTCAATGGCGGAATCATGCTCATTGCGTTCAGTTCATTTGCGTTGATTTCTTTTTTCCATAACAAATTAGACATTGCCGCGTTTTGCGCCGCGATTGCCGGAACATTGCTGGCTTTTCTTTGGTTCAATATTTATCCCGCCAGGTTTTTTATGGGGGACACCGGAGCAATGGCGCTGGGAACAACTTTAGGCGTCGTAGCGATGATGACTAATTCGGCTATTGCCTTGTTTATCATCGTCTTTATCTATGTCATTGAATCCGGTTCGGTGGTTATTCAATTGACTTCGAAAAAATTATTCAAACGCAAAGTTTTTCTGGCGGCGCCGATTCACCATCATTTTGAAGCGAAGGGTTGGCCGGAAACCAAGGTTACGATGCGGGCCTGGATATTTTCTTTAGTGATGGCGATGATCGGAGTGATTATAGCAGTTTTAGGCATGGGCAGGGGATAAAACGTTTCGCTTAATTTCAAAATCTATCCGCCAACCGGCGGATCAAAAAATTATGGAGATAAAAAAAATTCAGGACATGGATATTGCGAATAAAAGAGTTTTGTTGCGGGTGGATTTTAATGTGGCGATTGAGAATGGCAAAGTGCAAGAATCTTTCAAGATTGCGGCCGCCAAAGAAACGCTGGACTATTTGTTAAAAAATAATTGCAAGGTGGCGATGATTTCGCATCTTGGACGGCCTGAAGGGGAATTTAATCCTAAATTTTCATTGCAACAAGTCGTAACTGATGCCGAGTTAATTTTAAAGACTAAAATCGGTTTTGTTTTTGACTCAACGGGTGAAAAAGTGAAAGCAGCTCTCGAAAATATGACCGAGGGTGTTTTGCTCTTGGAAAATGTGCGTTTCTATGAAGGTGATGAATCTAACGATGAAGATTTTGCCAAAAGATTGGCGGAAAATTTTGATGTGTTTGTGCAGGACGCTTTTAGTGTTTGTCATCGCGATCAAGCTTCGGTGACGGGAGTGGCAAAAATTCTGCCAAGCTGCGCTGGTTTCCGATTGCTGGAAGAAATTCATGAAATGACCATCATCAAAGATCATCCGATCAAACCGGCGGTGGCTATCATTGGCGGCGCCAAGATTGAAACTAAATTACCGGTCATCAAATTTTTTGAAGAAAAATATGACCATATTTTGGTTGGCGGAAAGATTGCGAACGAGGCCTTAGATCAAAAAATTGAATTTTCGGACAAAGTAATTTTACCGGTTGATTTTGTGGATGATCGTTTGGATATCGGACCCAAGACGGTGGAAAAATTCAAAGAAATAATCAAAACTGCCAAAACGATTGCGTGGAACGGACCGACCGGCAAATTTGAAGATGAAAAATATGCCAAAAGTTCCAATGAAATTCTGGATGCGGTCATTGCCAGCGGCGCCTTTGTTTTGGTCGGCGGCGGCGAAACGCTGGAAATTTTGGAAAAAAACCACGCCATGGACGATGTTTCTTTCGTCTCGACCGGCGGCGGCGCGATGCTCGATTATCTGGCTGGCAACCCAATGCCGGGGATAGAAGTGTTGTCGAAATAAATTGTAGGGAGTGCGCGCTGTTCCCTACAGAAAATATCTTAAAATGTGGGCTTTTTATGGCCTTGTTTTTGTTTTTGAATAAATCATTGACAAGATCGTTATTTAAATGTAGATTATATTGTTCATTCAAATCATGATAATCACCCTTAATCAGGAGGTGTTTCAATGAACAGTGTGCTTTGTCTGCTGCAATCAACTGACGAGCTTTTGAGGAAGGCTAATGACAATCTCCAGAAACTAAAATCAATGGAGATGCTGGAAAATGTTGAGAAGTTAAAGAAAGTTGTTTTAAAATCTATTTAGGGCTTTTCCCCGCGGCTTGCCGCGGTAGTGTATAATACAAAGATGAGTATATACATCCACAAGAGTCATAATGTATCCGCGCTA
>Ga0334722_10001847_pt1 | contig 25236 bp, 22 predicted proteins | sample C3_bottom_MG_FD_207210 | JGI IMG/M metagenome (GOLD analysis project Ga0334722, IMG submission 207210) | Sediment microbial communities from Yellowstone Lake, YNP, Wyoming, USA - C3_bottom | ecosystem: Environmental > Aquatic > Freshwater > Lake > Sediment | place: USA: Wyoming | collected... | reverse complement strand
TCAGCGGTCCTCCCAACGACTATCTGATGCTGGCCCGGCCTGATCTTGACACCCTGCGCCGCCAGACTGAAGCCCTGGTTAAGTTTTATGAAGGGCAAGGGGTAACGGTGCATCTGGCTAAGCCCTCCGCGCCACCACCGCCCAATTTTTTGTTCATGCGGGATCTCTTTTGGGCCACGCCGCACGGGGTGGTCCTGGCCCGGCCTGCCGCCCAGCAGCGGGCCGGCGAAGAGCGCTACGCCGCCGAGACCCTGGCCCAGCTTGGGGTGCCGATGATTTTCCATCCCCATGGCGCGGCCACCTTTGAAGGGGCCGATGCCCTCTGGCTGGACGAAACGACGGTGCTGCTCGGGGTCGGGGTCAGGACCAATGGCGAAGGGGCTCGCCAGTTGGCGAGCCTGTTGGGAGAATTGGGGATTGCCGTGCAGGAGGTGGCCCTGCCGCAAGGGGTCCAGCATCTCCTGGGCGTGGTCAATTTCGTTGACCGGAAGCTCGCGGTGCTCCATGGCGGCAAGGCAAGTCCAGCCCTGCAGGAACTGTTGGCAAGCCATGGCGTAACGGCAATCGTCCTGCCGCCAGACGTTGAACTCTCACAGGGGTTGGGTATGAACTTTGTCACCCTCGCCCCACGGCGGATCGTCATGCCTGCCGGTTGTCCGGGGATCAAGGGGAGATTGGAGAGGCAGGGGATCGAGGCGTTGGAGATGGAGGTCAGCGAGTATCTCAAGGCCGCCGGCGGCCTAGCCTGCCTGACCGGGATTCTCAGGCGGGGGGATTAATTTTGCTTTTTCCCAACAATAAACGTGGCTCTCAATAATTCTCAGCCATGGCCATGGCTCCCCAAAAGTCGTCACCCCGGCGCTCAGTACAGTCCCCGCTTGACGTGGGAAAGCCGGGGTCTAGTGGTGCAGGGGAGGAAACTGGATTCCGGCTTTCGCCGGAATGACGAGAATTTGAAAGATGAGGCTCTTGCAAAAAATACCACATTGTGGTTCGACAAGCTCACCACGAACGGAAATCACGAATATTATCAAGCGGCATCCCGTTCACCCTGAGCTTGTCGAAGGGTGTTTAGAGGAGTTTTGCAAGAACCCCAGATGAGAATTGTTTAGTATAACAAATCAAAGAGTGAGTCGTGGTCGACTCCGAGGATGAAAGTGAAGGTGAGCGTTAGCAGGCCTGTGATCTACCTGATTGTCTGGAGTGCGGTTCTTTGTTGGTTGGCGATTGCGGCGCCTTCGCCCGAGTTTTTTTTAATTGGATCAGACGGCGGCCATCAATTAGCCGGGGCTATGCAGTTGCTGGCCGTGGGGGAGCATCCGTATGTCGATTATTTCGAGACATACGGGCCGTTGACATTTTATTGCAGCGCCCTGGCCCAGCTCCTCACCGGGAGCCGGCCAGGGGGGGAAATCGGTCTGGTCATCCTGGGCTGGAGTCTTGGCTATCTCCTCATGTTCAGGCTACTCTTGCTGATCACCAGGAAGATTTGGTCGTCACTCGCCATTCTCGCTTTGGCGCTCTGCCTGTTGCCGCAGTTTTATAAGTACTATTGTGTCCTGCTGCCCTTCATCTCGCTAACCGCGGCCCACTATTATATCGTGCGGCCCGGGCGGCTCGCCCTTGGCGGTCTGGCATGTTCGGTCGCGGTTGCCGGGTTGTTCCGCCACGATTTTGGGGTCTTTACCATGATCATGGCGCTGGTGACGGTTTTCTCCGATCCGGCTGCCTCGTGGCGCAATCGTTTTTTGAGAGGAGGCCGGCTGCTCGGCCTGGCAGTGGCCTTCTGCCTGCCCTGGTTTTTATTTCTGGCTTGGCATCAGGCCCTCGGACGCTATTTCGCCATGATCTCTTATGCCTCAACCGCCATGAGTCAGGGGCTGATGTTGCCCCACCCCCTGTTCTATTGGCACTCACCTTTTCTCTCCCTGTGTTATCTCGTTTTTTTCTTGCTGCCCTTCATCGCCGGATGGCTGGTCTGGCGAAACCGGAGCGGATATCCCACGGCGGAGATGCGTCTGCAACTGGCAGGGTGCGTCTTGGCTGCGGTCTCAATGGTTCAGGCCTCTCATCGAGCGGACTTTTATCATCTGCTGGAGGGGATCCCGCCAGCATTTCTCTGCCTGGCCATGATTGGCCGGTTTTGCTGTGGCGCAACCGTGTGGCTCCCTCTGGCCGTGCTTGGGATTGCGTGGCAGGGCGCACCATACCGAGTGATATCGAATCCTTGGCCGCTGCAACTTTCCCGCAAAATATCCTATTATGCCATGACGCGACGGCAATATATCGACCATCTGGTGCAGGAAAACCCGGGATTTTGGCCGGCCCAGTTGGTCCAATCCATTCGCGATCAGACCAACCCCGGGGAGCGGGTTGCCATGTATCCTTTTTTTATGAAATTTAACTATTTCGCGGAACGTCCCTTTGCCGCCGGCATGATGCTGCTCGCGCCTGGATATTTCGACTCGGAGCGTTATCTTACCGAGGCAATCAGGCGATTGCACGAGCAGAAGGTCCGATATGTGCTATGGAATGAGCAGTTTACCTTTGATGGACTCAAGGCCAGAAATCCGACCGTTAGCTCGGCGCCTTTATACGAAGCCATAGAACGCGATTATGAACGAATCGGCCAGACGTATGGATTTGCGGTCTTTCTCAAAAAGGGCATGTGACTGAAGGGCGGCAGGGACTCTGCAACACTGGTTGAGGGCACAAATCCTGCCGCCAGTTGACATATGTTGATTTAGCAATCGCTTACCTGTTGAGGGCATGGAGGATGGCCTCGTTCAGAGCCTTGGCGGTAAGCCGGTGGCCCTTTTCGTCATAATGGACATTGTCGTACCAGCCTGGCCGTTCTTCGCGGAACAAGGAGTCGGTATCGACATAGATGACCTTGTCCGAGTCAGCCTGTTCACGCCCAATTTCATTGAATCTAGCCATGGCCTGAGCGGCGTCGTCGCCCTTGTCTTCCTCCCGGGGCTGGACTGAAAGGAAGATGACCCGTGAATGCCTGGCAAGGGCTGTCTGGACAAAACTTCGTACCAACTCCCGGTATTCATTGAAAATAACTTCTCCCCTGTTCCCGCCTCTGGTCGCGGTATAACGCAGGTATCTCGATTCCAGAACATTGTAGGTCCGTAAGCGATGAACATGTGAGCTCAGAGTGCGCAAGGCCCAAGACTCGAACGGCGGGTTGCGGCGGATGAACTCGAGTTCATCATCGTCTTCCAGGGGCTCATTCCAGCCGAACGAGACGATGATGAAATCCCAGTTCGTCACATCGGCGAGTTGGTGGAGGTATAACTGAACCCCCTGGTACAATTTATAGGAAGGAACCCCGGCGTTCAGGACATCGACGGTTTGGTGCTTCGGGGCCAGTTGGGTGGCCAGCATCTGCTCCAGTTGTTCGGAGTAGGTATTGTGGGCGTCAGGCACACCCCAGCCGAAATCGACCGAATCACCCAGGGAGAGGATCTTTATGTCAGCTTGGTGGTTAAATTCGTCATCCCGGCAACCCAGGGAGTTTAAGGCGACACTGCCATCCTTGAAATACGGTTTGGGCCGGTAGATGGCAAATTCATCCGGTACCAGCATTTCCATGGGGGCGCCCCACATGTGTAACGCTCCCTGGAAGGGCTGGCCCAGGTCCATGAAGGAAAAAAAGCCCTCCAGACACGCCATCAACACCAGCAGGGGCAGCAGGGAATAGAGAAGATGTTTGGTCCACAGGAGGGCCTTTCTTGTGAGAGTCATCGGCCTTTATCTCAAAAAAATTAAACAGGGCTTTTCGTCTTTTCAGCAACAGCGGCAACAACTTTGTTGCTGAAAAGACGGCTTGATGATCGGTCTACGAATCGTCGGCACAACTTATGGTATAATAACTCAGTTGTCAATCGACAGCATCTTAGAATAACTAATCAAAATGTAACTATCCAGCTCAAAGCAATAGACGTGGAGTTTCCCCCCCACCGTAACTATTCAGAAGCGCCGCAGATGCGCGAAATAGGCCTGCGAGCTATAGCCCGCGAGAGCAGGCCTATGATCCCCCGCAAGGGGGGCAGCAGATGCGGTGCTGCAGAACAGTTACGTCATTTGGTGGCTCGGACAGTCAAAGAAAGGCAGCTTATCTGAAACAAACGATTGCTGTATTGCGCAGGAGTTTATATTATGCGAAGTCGGATTAGCTAGCAAAATCAAACCGGACGGGGATCAAAATAACGCTCTTTGGCCTGGCTGGTTACAGTCAATTATTTCGTGAAACGATGGAGAGCAACACACTAAATCATTTGCAGCGGATCTCCAAGGCGGTCCGCCAGGATGTGGTCCGTATGCAGCAACGCGGCACCGGGGTTGGTTCCGCCTTGTCCGCCGTCGATCTGCTGGTGGTTCTCTATTTCGAGACGATGTTCTACCCTGATTCCACGCATCCGCATCGGGACCGCTTCATCCTCAGCAAAGGGCATGCGGCGGCGGCGCTCTATGCGGTACTGGCCCACAAAGGGGTGATCGAGGCGAAACTCCTCCCCGGATTTTTGACCGATAACAGCCCGCTTACCGGCCACCCTGTGCTGGGGAGTCTGCCTGGTATTGAGGTCTCCTCAGGTTCTCTGGGGCATGGTCTGGCATTGGCGGTGGGCATGGCGTTGGCCGCGAAGTTGGATGAGAAGCCATACCGGGTTTTCGTCCTGCTGGGTGACGGTGAGTTGCAGGAAGGATCGGTTTGGGAAGGGGCAGCCCTGGCGGCCCGCTTGCGGCTTGATAATCTGGTGATTCTGGTCGACGTCAATGGTCTGCAGGGCTACGACCGGGTCGACGCCATCATGCCGAACGAAACGCTTGCTGCGAAGCTCCTGGCCTTTGGCTGGCAGGTCAAGACGATTGACGGTCATGATCATCAGGACATCGGTCAGGCCTTGGCTGCTTGTCCTTTTGCCCCAGGGCGGCCTACGGCCTTAATCGCCCGGACGGTCAAGGGCAAGGGCGTTAAAGAGATGGAAAATCAGTTGGGCTGGCATTATTTTTCCGTGCCCGCCGCCAAGGTCGGCCAGTTTGTGCAGGAACTCGAGGAGCAGCCATGAGGCAGGCATTCTTGAGCGCCCTTACCGAACTGGCGCTTGCCGATCGGTCGTTGATGCTTCTGACCGGAGATACCGGATTTCATGTCTTTGATGAATTCCAGAAGCAGTTCCCTGGCCAGTATCTGAACGCCGGTATCTCCGAGGCGGCGATGATCGGCATGGCGGCGGGACTTGCCCTGAGTGGTAAAAAGGTCTTTGTCTACGGGATCGCCCCCTTTGTCACCCTTAGGTGCCTGGAGCAGATCAGGGTCGATCTCTGCTACCAAAGGCTTCCTGTCAAGATCGTCGGCGTCGGCGCCGGTCTCACCTACGGCTCGTCCGGCTCAACCCATCACACCATTGAGGATATTGCGGTATTGAATTGTCTGCCGGCCATGACTGTCCTCTGCCCGGGCGACCCCCATGAGACCACGGCTTTGACGCGAGCGGCCATGTCCCTTGCCGGGCCGTGCTATCTGCGGATCGGTAAATCCGGGGAACCGACGGTGCACCCGCACCCCTTGCCCGCCTTGCCTATCGGCCAAGGGATAACGGTGCGGCCGGGGCGCGATGTGGCGATTATCGCCACCGGCAATATGCTGGCTACGGCGGCCGAGACCTGCCAGATGTTAGCAGGGCAGGGGATCAGCGCCGAACTGGTCAGCATGCCGACGATTAAGCCTCTTGACCGCCAATTGATTCTTGACCTGGCCAACCGTTTCCGGCTCATGGTTACGGTTGAAGAACACAATGTGATCGGCGGCCTAGGCTCGGCAGTGGCGGCTGTGCTCGCCACCGAGGCCTTGCCGGTGCGGTTATTGATGGCGGGAATCCCCGACCAGTACGCCGATCCTGCGGGCAGTCAGGAGTTTCTGCGCGAGGCCTACCACCTCACCCCGCCCCGGTTGGCGGTAAGGATTTCTGCGCAATTGCGGCAGGCAAAATAACGACCATGCTTTCATCCCTTGTCCGCTATGCAGATATTCAGCTTAGCCGCCTCCTTAAGCGGCCACCCCGGACTTTGCCCATCATCCTGCTGTGGGTTACCGAGCGTTGTAATCTCAGGTGCCGGATGTGCGGGGATCAATGGCGGGCCGACCAGCAGAGCAGTCGCCAGACCTTGTCGCTGACGGAGATAGAGCCGATCATCCAGGCAGCCGGACGCTTACGGACGATGATCATCTCTCTCACCGGCGGAGAGCCCCTGCTCCATCCGGATATCTATGCTATTCTCGACTTGATCCGGGCTGAGGGGATTGCCGCCCACATGTGCAGCAATGGCACCCTCTTAAACGAGGAACGGGTCGAGAGGCTTGCCCGGACTTCGCTTAAATCTATCTCGGTCTCGATCGACAGCAGTCTGCCTGCGGTTCACGACCAGTTGCGCGGGCGCGAGGGGGCCTTCCAGGCAACGGTGGCTGGTATCGGTCTCCTGAGATCGGCCATGCCGGAGCTTAGGATCAACATCAATTGCACCATCTCCAAAGTGAATGTCAAAGACATCCCCGAGATGGTGCGTCTGGTGAAAGACCTTGGCTGCGACAAAATCAGCTTTGCCCCCATCCACACCAATTTGCAGCACAAGCATAAGCCCAAAGAGCATTTTGACGGCATGGTCTTTCAGGCGGACGAACTGGCGGAGCTGCAGGAGACGGTGACCGAAATTTCAGTGCTCGCGAAAAAAATAGGGCTGCGGACCTCATCGTCCCGCTTCCTGCAAGGCATTCCCCGCTCTTATGTTGAACCGATGCGTTGGCATACCTGTTACGCCGGCTATGCCTCCTGCGCTATCTCACCGTGGGGCGATGTCTCCCCCTGTGTGGATATGGACAGCCGCCTGAATGTCCGCGCCTTGCCGCTTGACGAGATCTGGAAATCTACGGCCTTTCAAGAGTTGCGGGGGAAGGTGGACAGATGCCGGAATCCGTGCTGGGATACCACCAACACCGAGATTGCTATTCGTTTTTCCTTGTCCGGGATTTTGGCGGAACTGAAGACCGTGCTCCAGGACTTGACTATCTATACCAGAAAATAGAGATGATCATCCCCAGACGTTATATCGATATGCTGCCCGGCGAGTTAGGGATGTGCTTTCAGCCGCCGGACCCGGTGGCGGACCGCGCTTCTACCTCCCGTTGGGAGGCCGAGTTTGCAAGCTTTATCGGCAGGAAGTCCGCCATTGGCGTTGGCTCCGGTCGGCTGGCCATGAAGCTGATCCTCTCGTCGCTTGCGCTTGCCCCGGGGAGTGAAGTCATTATTCCGGCCTATACCTTAAAGGATCTGCTGCCTATTATTCGTTCCTTGGGGCTGGCGCCGGTGCCGGCTGACATCGATCCGGCGACCTGGAATGTCAGCCCGCAGACGATTGCCAGGAGGCTCAGCCCACGGACCAAGGCAATTCTTGCCCTGCACCTCTTTGGCAACCCCTGCCCGATGCCGGCGATCATGCAGCTCGCCAAAGAGCATGGCCTGAAGGTGATCGAGGATTGCGCCCACTCCGCCGGCAGCACGATTAACGGGCTGCAAACCGGGGCTTACGGCGATGCGGCCTTTTTCAGCTTCGAGGCCATCAAGCCGATCAACACCTATGGCGGCGGCATGGTGGTGGCCGATGACCCGGCGATTATCTTAGCTGTGAGCGCGGCGGTGGCGGGCTTGGCCCCGCCCACACTGACCAAGAAGATGCTGGCGGTAAGGCTTGAGAGGTTTTTGTTTGCCAGCGGGCTCGCCATCATCCCTCTCGGTTTGCTGGCCTCACCAAAGGGGCAAGGCCTGATGACCATGCTCTACCGGCAAATTCAGCACGCCCCGAAGCAGCCCTTGGGCTACGCCCCGTTGCAGGCCGCCCTAGGGCTGCGGAAGTTGGCCACCTTGGAACGCCGTATCAGTCGTAAGCGTCAGCAGGCAGAACTCCTCAAATCACTCTTGCCGGAAAGTTGTCAGCCCCAGCAGAGCGGCGAAGGCTGCCTGGCCAACCACTATTTTTATGTGATTAAGGCCCCGTGCGACGTGCAGCAGTTGCGCCGAAAGCTTTTGTTCCATGGGATTGACGCAGGCTATGGCCATGAAATCGCCGATGATTGCGCCGCCCTTCTTCATGATGCCGAGTGCCCGGAGGCTGCCGATCTGTACCAGCGGGCCATTCATCTGCCTCTGCACGAGGGGATGGACGATCGCCATATCGAGAGGCTTGCCCGTCTGTTGCGGCAGGCCTGCTGACGTAAGCGGTTGCAGGGAGCCAAGTGCAACTTATGGTTCTACCCACTTGTTGCTTGCAGAAAGCTTTTTCTTAACTTCCCATGGTCCTTGCACCTGGGGGCCTAATCCATGAGGTTCGCGTGAAATTAACTCCCCGTAATATAGCCCTGACCACTATCAAACTGATCGTCATGGTGGCCTTGCTGACGCTTGTCCTGCGCCAGGTCCAATGGCATGATGCCGAGAGTGTCAATGCCCTTGGCAAACGAATTGTGACGCCTGGGCTTGCCTCAATCCTGCACGACCTCAACCTGATCTATTATGGCCTGGCGGCGCTGTGCCTCCTCGGCTCCCTGATCTCTTGCGCCATGCGTTGGCAGCGAGTCCTCTCCATTCTCGGACTGCCCTTTGAACGCCGGGAGGTCATACGTTTGGTCTTCATCGGTGATTTTTTCAATAATTTCCTGCTTGGCTCCTTGGGCGGGGACGCAGTCAAGGTCTTTTTGGCGGTTAAGAGTCGCCCGAACAAGGCGGTCATCGTCACCAGCATCTTCGCTGACCGGCTGATTGGACTCATTGGCCTGTCGGTGCACGCCGCCATCATGTTGATCCTGCTCTCCTGGCAGGGGACGATCGAACGGCGTTTTCTTTGGCTGCCGGCCACGCCAATCGCCATCATCGGCGGGGGGCTCATCATTGGCGGGATTCTTCTCTTTGCCACGCGGCTGCATCAGGCGCTTAACCTCCAGAAGCTCGCCCGCAGAATCCCGATGGGCCTTCATCTGCAGCAGGCGAGCGCGAGCCTCAGGCTTTTATTTGGCAAGCCCGGCCCCCTGCTGCCGGTCTTCCTGCTTACCCTCTGCTGCCAGTTTTTTTCGATCAGCACGGTCGCCTTTCTCGGGGCCTGTCTCAATCTTGGCCTGCCTTTGGTTAATTATCTCCTCTATGCGCCGATTATCTTCATTCTGTCGGCGGTGCCCGTCACCCCGGGCGGGATAGGCGTGCTTGAAGAACTTTTTTTGCTTTATTTTGCCGCGGCCGGCAATCCGAATAAAGTCCTGCTGCTGGCCCTGCTCTTCAGACTGACGATACTCCTCTGCAGCCTGCCTGGGCTTGTCGCCTTCTGGGGGTACGGGCAAAAGGCTACAACAATTCGCTCTGAGTTGGAAAAAATGGAGAGTGCCTGAAATGGATTTTTCCGGATTTCCATATGTGGTGATTGGTGCGGGATTTTTTGGCGCGACGCTTGCCGAGCGGATCAGTAGCGATCTGAAGCAGCCGGTCTTGGTCTTGGAGGCAAGGGCTCATATCGGCGGCAACAGTTATTCTGAGATCGACCCAACTACCGGCATTGAAATTCATAAATACGGCAGCCATATCTTTCATACCAAAAACAGAGGGGTCTGGGACTATGTGAACCGCTTTTCGCCCTTTAACCATTACCGGCACCAGGTTCTCACCCGCTGGGGTGACCAGGCCTATTTCATGCCGATCAACCTGGATACCATCAACCGCTTCTATCATCGTAGTTTTACTCCCTCCGAGGCCAGGGACTTTTTGGCCAGCGAGGCAAGCCGGGCAGGGATCGTTGCCCCGGCTAATTTTGAAGAGAAGGCGGTTTCGCAGATCGGCAGGCCGCTCTACGAGGCGTTTATCCGCGGCTATACCATCAAGCAGTGGGGCGTTTCTCCCACCGAACTGCCGGAAAGCATCATCAATCGTCTGCCCGTCCGCACCAACTATAACGTCAATTATTTTGATGACCCCTACCAGGGCATTCCCACGCTTGGCTATGGGCAACTGTTTGCGAAGATGTTGGCTAACCCTCTGATCGACGTGCGGCTCAAGACCGATTTTTTTGCAGTGCGGGCAGAGATCCCGGCTGCGGCGACCGTGATTTTCTCCGGCGCTATCGACAAATTTTTTGAGTACCGGTTTGGTGAACTCTCCTGGCGTGGCCTCCGCTTTGAAAATGAGGTCCATGCGGTCGATGATTTCCAGGGGACCGCTGTCATGAATTACGCCGACGCGTTGGTGCCGTTTACTCGAATCCATGAGTTTAAGCACTACCATCCGGAACGGCGGCATGAGGCCGGGCGGACCCTCCTCTGCAAGGAGTATCCCGATTCATTCGCCAAGGGTAAAGACCCTTTCTATCCGGTCAACACCGAAGAAGACAAACTAAAGGTGAGACAATATTCGGATGCGGCTACTCACTTGCCAAAGGTTATTTTTGGCGGGCGGCTTGGTTCGTACAGGTATTACGACATGGATCAGGTCATTGCTGAGGCCTTGGCCATCTATGAGAAGAGAATCAAACAAGGAGGGCGTAATGCCTGAACTGACCGTCGTCATGCCGGTGTATAATGAAGAGGGGGCGATTTCGTCGGTGCTTGCCGAGTGGACCGAGGCGCTACAGGCCTTGCGGATCGATTACCAGATAGCCGTGTATAACGATGGCTCGAAAGATGGAACCTTGCCCGCCCTCCAGGCAATCGCGCAGAAAAATCCTCGCATTGCAGTCGTCGATAAGCCGAACTCAGGGCATGGCCCAACCATCCTGAAGGGGTACCTGGATCACCTTGATTCATCCTGGGTCTTTCAAATCGATTCGGATGGTGAATTGGGGCCGGAGAAATTCGCTGCGCTGTGGAGCAAGCGTGAAGCCTACGATTTTTTGATTGGCAATCGAGTGAGCCGGAAGTCGCCTTTGCCTAGGAAAATAACGACCTGGATCAGTCGGGGCATTGTCTGGCTCTTGTACGGGCGGGCGGTGTTTGATGTCAACTGCCCGTACCGGTTGTTCAGGCCAGCACGGTTGAAGGAGTATCTCGCGCGGATTCCAACCGATACCTTTGCCCCGAACCTGATCATTTCGGGCCTGGCCTCACAGCTCAAGCTGCGGGTCTTTCAAGCCGATGTCGTCCACACGGAGCGCACGACAGGCGAGGTCTCGATCAAGAAGTGGCGACTTTTTAAGGCCGCGCTGGCCTCATGTCGTCAGACGATTTTGTTTCGGCTGCAGATGATGTAAGCTCTTCGGCGTTTCCTGTGAAATTCGTATACTCCGAAATTTTACCCGAGCATGATGTGCAGTAGTTATCATCCTCGCTACCTTGGGCCTGAATTCGTATTTTCGAAACCCCAACACGACAATTATGATCGTTCTCGGCGCGATGATCGTCGTGCCTAACCTGGTACGTCATGTCCGGCATAAACAGATGTTTTCCATTTAGAATTTCCAGGTGTTTGAAACACTTGCTAGGCGGTTAACTTACACATAGGCTTGGAGGATTCATTGTCAGATAAGGGAAAAAATAATATTCCGATTATAATTTCCATGGTTGCATTGATTGTATCTATCGGTAACCTGTACTTTAGTCAGCTACAGCATAAAGATATTGCTGTTTATGTCGCACCAAGAATCGGTTACGGGCGTGATGCCAAAAGCTATAAAGAAAATTTTGTAATACCTGTCACCTTTGTGAACGATGGAGCACGTCCATCGGTGATTCTTTATCTTACGCTAACTGTAACACACTCAGAAACAGGCAGAGAAAAAACATATGACTCTAAATATATATTCAAGGATACACAAATTATAGATAGACCTTTTGCCCCGATTAGTATTTCAGGAAAGAATGTTGCGTCTTGCAATATTGGATTTTACGATCTTGGCAGTTTTGATAAACTTTTCTTTGGATTTCCTGGAAAATATATTTTCAAATTGAATGGGAAAACGTCTAACGCTGATTCTGTAAAACAGTTTAATTTTGATCTGCATCAAAAATTTGAGATATCTCTATCTTCTGACGAAGCGGCAGAAATACATGATGACCAATTAAATTTTGTGACAAATACAGTTCTTCTTTCTCAGTGGCAAAATATCAAGATTGAATAAAAACAAATTGCCTAACTAAAAAAGGCATAGCCATTGCTGACCCTGCCTTGGTGTATCTGGTTATGTCGAATCAGCACTGAAGGTAACGGGGATAAACGCAGCAGATACGGTATCCTGTGATCGCTTACAGCATCCCTTCACATCGAGCCAATCGAAAAAGCCCCCCTGAAGTTTCCCCAGAACTCTGTCCAGGTCCGCATGGACAGAAATCGTTTCACCAGATACCCTGGCCGCAGGTAGAACTCCTTGTAGGCCCGATCCAGAAACGCCTTGTAGACCTCTTCCGGGATGGCCGGCGGCACAAAGATCATGGCGTCGTGATCGAGTGTCGAGCTGCTGCCCGAGAAATCGAAGTGGTAGCCCTGGGCGACCAGCATCCGGTAGAAGTCGGTGCCGGGGAAGGGGACAAACTTGTTGAAATGGGCGAAGTCGATATCCAGTTCCTTAGCGAAATCAAGGGTCTGTTGTAGCGACTCCGGGGTCTCGGCGGGCGAGCCGACCAGGAAATCGGCCCGCACCCTGATGCCTGCCTGCCGCGCCCACTTCACCGCCTGCCGGTTCATGGCCACCGTGTTTTTTTTGCCCAAGGTCTCAAGGACACGGTCATTGCCTGACTCAAGGCCATAGAGAACCTGCCAGCAGCCGGCGTCAGCCATCATCTTCAACATGTCCAGGTTGACCGCCTCGGCCTTGGTCAGGCAGGTCCACGGCAGCCGAGGACGGATCTTTTTCAGGCCGTCGCAGAGGGCGGCGAGCCGTTTCTGGTTGATGGTGAAGGTGTCGTCGAAAAAGCGGATCTCCCGCGCCCCGTAACGGTGGATGACCTCATCGACTTCGGCCAGGACATTGTCGGCGCTACGGGCGCGATAGCGTTCACCGAAGATGGCCCGGTCGCAAAAGTTACACTTCGACGGGCAGCCACGGCTGGTCATGACATGGACCAGCGGCAATTGGCGATAGGAGGCGGCGGTTGGCGAATAGGCGGTGAGCGGCGGCAGCAGGTGCCGGGCCGGGAAGGGCAAGCTGTCCAGGTCGGCTATCGCCTGGCGGGCAGGGGAGAAGTACGGTTCGCCGTTCTTCAGGAAGGCAAGGCCGGGGATGGTCTCCGGCGGGGAGCCAGCGCCTGAGATAAACTTCAGCAGGTCGACAAAGGTCTCTTCGCCTTCGCCCAGCACCAGATAATCAAAAATATTCGCCGCCAGGGCATGTTCCGGCATGGCGGTCGGGTGCGAGCCGCCGGCGATAAAGATGGCGTCCGGCACAATGGCGCGCAGCAGGGAGGCGGTCTTGACCGCATTGGCAAAGGAGGGGGTCTTGGCGGTCACCCCGACCAGGTCGGGCCGAAACTCTTTGCCAAGGTCTTGGATCGTCTGCCAATCGCCGCCAATCGTACAGTCGAGGATTCTGACCTCATGGCCTTCTTGCTCGGCCACGGCCGCCAGGTAAGCCAAGCCGAGGGAGGGAATGGCGTTCTCCACCCCGGCGAAGCGTTTTTTTTCGCCGCCGATCTCAACCAGGCCGAAGGGGACATCGATAAGTAGGATTTTCATGGGTAGGGGATGATTAGGTGCTTCTCTTCTTTTTTGAAGGTCGCTTTTTGCTGTTCAACGGAGTTGTCCCAAACCTGGAGTTTTTCCTTCAGGGTCGAGACGACATCCGGGTGGGCCGAGGCGACGTTGGTTTTCTCCAAAGGGTCTTTGCCGAGGTCGTAGAGTTCGATTTCATCAATTTGTTGTTTTTTGCCGCTGATAAAGTTCCACCAGGAGACCTCGTCGAGCAGCGTCTTGTTCTTCCTGGCCACCAGCTTCCAGTCGTTGGTGCGAATGGCGATGTCGCCGGGCGGGGCGTCCAGTTTGCTGAAACGGTCCTTCAGCATCTTCTGGTAGCCGGAGAGCTTCTCCTTTTCGGCAGGCACAAAGTAATCACCCTGGGCGTTCTTAAACTCAAGATACCACTGACTCAAGGTGTATTCCCACCAGGGCATGCGGTCGATGTAGGCGAATTCGTTGGGGGCCGCCGTCTCCTCCCCTTTGAGGAAGGGCAGGAGGCTCTTGCCCTGGGCCTCATGGGGGGGAGGGATATCGAGGTAGTTCAAGACGGTGGGCATGATGTCTATCCCCTGTACCTGCTCCTTCATCCTCCTGCCGGCAAATTCTCCCTCGGGAAAGCGCATCATCAGGGCGTTCTTGATGACCGTGTCGGTGACATCGTAATGGAAAAAGTTCCCCTGTTCCCCCAGATCCTCGCCATGAATCGACTGCAGGACGACCAGGGTCTTCTTGGTCAGATTGAGGGATTCGACCAGTTTCATTACCTCGCCGACAAAGAGGTCGGTGTAGGTGACCCCGGCGTCGTAACGGGCGTTGACATAGTTGATGTCGTCCTCGGTCAGGTGATAGACCGGCGCAAAGCCAAGGTAGAAGTCATTGCGAAAGACCCGGGAGAAGACCTCGTAGGAGGGGTCGTCGGAGCTTGCGCTCTCCGATTTCGGCAGCGGCAATTTTTTCCAGAAGGGGGTGTACTTGGCCGGATCGTACATCGTTTGGATGGTGGCGGGGACGGCTGCGGCATAGGGCATGTGGATGAGGCCGGAGGCGATCCACAGGAAAAACTTTTTGTCCTTGTTGTCGGAGAGCCATTGCAAGGCCTCGGCTGGAACCTTTCTGATGCTGCGTCCGCCGAGTCCCCGGCGGGTTCGACCATAATAGTCGAATGACCTGGAGAAGACGTCGCCGGGATTGACCACGGCGCCTGATCCGGTGTCGTAGCGCATGAAGAACTCGGGCGAACTGATGGTGGCGGCGGTGGTGTAACCGTAGGTTTTGAGGATGCTGGGCAGGGTGTTTTCGGTCACCTGGCCCGGATTGACCTCAAAAGATACCATGCCGTTGACTCGGGGGTACTGCGAGGTCAACACGCTCATCTGGGCGACCGGGGTCAGATTGGCCTGGGAGATGGCGTTCTCAAAAACCACGGACTCCTTGCCGAGGGCGTCTATTTTGGGGCTGGTCTCTCGCTTATAGCCGTAGGTGCCGAGGTGATCCGGCCGCAGGCACTGCAGGGAGATCAGGATGACATTGGTGTTCTCGTAGCGGGGGACGGCCGGGACTGCCGCTTGGGCCTGGTTGATGCCGCAGGCCAGGAGGATGGCGAGGAGGCCGGCGGCAGTTGTCCGCCAGAGGGAATTTGGTGAAATCCTTGCTTGACTCTGTTCTGTCCCCGCTCGACGAAGATTCGGTTCAATATCCCCTCCCCCCTTGCGGGGGAGGGTTAGGGTGGGGGGGGAGTTGCCATCTACTCGGCAGGTTGCCTCCTCACCCACCCCCCAACCCCCTCCCGTTAAAGGAGGGGGAGCTTCATGTGCGATCATAGCCGGACAACACTGTCGGTGGTTCATTTCTTCTTCCAACCTTTGGCCTGGGAGGCGTAAACCGGGCTGAGTCCGGTCTTCCAGGTCTCCTTGGTTAGGTCATGACCAATCGACTTGAAGTGGGCGAAGAGCTTCTGCTCAAGCTCGTAGGCGAGGCGCGACTCGTCCTTGATCAAGTTTTTGGTTTCATGCGGGTCGGTTTTGAGGTTGTAGAGTTCTTTGATCTTTGACTCCATGGTGTAGATGAACTTCCAGCCATCCGCGGTACGGACCGAGCGTTTGAAGGTGTAGAGGCGGTAGTCGGTCTCCGAAAACACATCCCGGTTGACGGCCTCACCCCGCATGGCAGGGACCAGGCTTGTGCCGCGCAGTTGCTTTTTGACGTTGTCCGGCACCGGCACATCCAGCAGGTCGAGGATGGTGGGCATGACATCAATGCTGCTGACCTGGTCGGAGATCGTGCCCTTCAGGTTCCGTTCCGGCAGTTTGATTACCAGCGGCACGTGAACCAACTCGTCGTAGAGGCTGAAACCGTGGTCGAAGCGTTTGTGTTCGTAGACTTCGGTGCCGTGGTCGGCGGTGAGCACAAAGAGGGTTTTATTCTTCAGGCCGAGTTTCTCCAGGCCATCGACAAATTTCTTGAAGCGGCCATCGGCCCGGTTGACCTTTTCGTCATAGACGGCCCGCCAGAAGGCCACATCCTCGTCGCTCAACTGAATGGAGCCTTTGATCAGCCCCTCTTCGCGCAAGGCCTCCTGTTCGATCACGGAACCGGTGTATTTGCCCTTATATCCCGGATCGACGAAACGGCGGTCAAGGCCCTCCTTGGGCAGGCACTGGCCATGGGAGTCATAGCCGTGCAGGAAGACAAAGAATTTTTTGTCTTTTTTGTCCTGCAGCCAGGTCAGCGCCCTGGGAACGCTCTGTTCCAGATCGCCGAATTTAACGTCGTCCATGTAGACGTCAAAACCCAGTTTGTAGCCGAAGACGCCGTTCACCCCGGCATCGCCGGTGAAGCCGCCGGTGGCGTAGCCGTTGCTTTTCAGGATCTCGGCCAAGGTGACAATCGAGGGCGCAAGCTCCCTCATGTTGGCGATCTTTTCAACTGGCGGCTCGTAGACCGTAAACTTATTCAAGAGCCGGTGCTCGGAAGGGTAGACCCCGGTGAACCAGACCATGGAGGCGGGCACCGTCCACGAGGAGGCTGAAATATCCTGGGTAAAATTGAAGCCACCCTTGGCCATGGCGTCGATGGTGGGGGTGATCTCCTTCGGATAGCCCAAGGCATGGACATGATTGGCCTGCATGGCGTCGAAGCTGACGAGGACGATATTGTAGTCCTTGTATTTCAGCGGCAGGTTGGCATTGGCTGAACCGCCGGGGGTGGCTGCCGCAGCCACCAAGGCCGGACTGGCCAGGCAGAGCCCGACGCCAACAAGGGTCAGGGCCAGGCAGAGGCGATGAGAGAGCCTGGGGCGTTGGATTGTATGCATGAGTGTCTCCTTGAATTATTCTTCCAACTTCTTGTCGTCACTTTCCACTTCCGGCAAATAGGCATAAGGGGCCGTTACGATATAACCATTACATATTTGCCATTTCCGATACTGCCTATTATGCCTGGCCACCCATGGCGATGCTACAGTTATTTATTTACAACGGCTTAGCCTCATTCCGCATGTTTTTTTCGTGTTCTCCAAGATGGATGTCTTTGCCGCCATGAGAGGTTCCTTTCGCTTAATAGACGTCGAGATCCCTGCCAACCACTACCTTGCCGTCATAGCCTGCGGCGGCAATCTCCTGCAGCAGGTCTTCCGGCGTCGAGGCGAAGGGACGCTTGGTTGGTTGCAGCGTTATCGGGTTGTGATAGAGGATCAAGAGGCCGGGCTTGGCCTGTTTGGCCAGTTCCGCCAGTTGGGTCGTCGTGGTGTGGTATTTGGCCGAATAGGCCTTGAGATCGATGCCTTGCAGCTCGGGACGCTTTGGGTTGTTCAGGAATTTCATGGTCAGGGCCTCGTGGATAAGGACATCGCAGCCATTGCAGGCGTCAATCAGGGCCTGAGTTGGGGTGGTGTCGCCGCTGATGACGATGCTGCGATCCGCCGTATCGAAACGGTAACCGTAACTCTCCTCCCAGTCGCCATGCTTGGTGGGGAAGGACGTCACCGTGACCTTGGCGTCCTTGTAGATGACGCCGCTTGATATCTCATGGACATTGACCTTGTAGTTTTCCTTCGATGCCCCCTCCATGCCTTCGGTGCGGATCCGGATGTCCTCTTGATAGGCGGCCAGGATATGGTCGGTCATGGACTTGATGCCCTTGGGTCCGTAAACCTCCAGCGGGAAGGGACGGCCCATTTTCCAGGGGCTGAGGATAAGGTCGGGGTAGCCTGTCGTGTGGTCAGAATGGAGGTGGGTCGAAAAGACGACTCGGATATTGGTGGGTTCCACGGCGGTGACACCCTTGTCGCGCGCGGCAGCCGCGGCCCGGCGCACAACCCCCGGCCCGAAGTCAACCAGGTAGGCGCTGCCGTCCACCACGATGGCGGTTGCCGGGCCCGAACGGTCGGGGTCGGGCTGGGGGTTCCCCGTGCCCAGCATGACAATCTGGGTCTTGCCGGGTTGTTTTGCCAAGGGCTCTGCCATGAGCCGTGGGGCATGCAGCATCAGTCCAAGGAGCATCAGGAGGCAGGCCGCAATCGGGCGTTCCTGAAAAGAAATTTTCATAGTTTTCATGCACCTAAGAGTCTGAAAGCACTTACACTCGCACAATCGACGATTACGCGGGTAAGCAAAAATATGCTGCAATACATTCGCTATTTGCATGGAATGATGACAGCAGGATGCACTATTGCATAGCATAGAGAACAAGAAAGTGTCAAGGATTGATGGCGTCGCAAAAAGGCGGTCTACGGCGTTGCAGTGAGCTTTTGTTTAGCCATACCGTGAGGCCCCCGTGCCGATCTCTTAATTGGTTGATCTCTGGATGGCCTCGCCGGCTTTTTCGACATCCTTGCCAATGCCATGCATGGTGTTACAACCGGTCAAAGAAAGCATGATCCCGAGGGTCACGGCTGAAAGCATTGTCAATTTTAGTGCATGATGCCGGAGCTTCTTCGAATCTAATCCGTCAGTATCTTTTTTCATGGTGTCTCTATTCTCCTTTGTGGTGATTAGGGGCCGTTGCGATATGACCATTACATAGTTGCCATTTCCGATGCGGCCCCTTATGCCGGGCCACCCATGGCGATGTTACAGCTATTTATTTACAACGGCTTGGTCTACGCAAAGTGCTGAGCTTCTTATTCCCGCTCAGGCTTGGTCTCCGCGAATTTTTTCATTTGGGCCAGATAATAGTCTCGATTGATTGGATCCTGCCGAAGAGCCCGCTCTTCGGCGAGGGTTGCCTGCTCGGCTGAGCCGTTCTGCCAGTAGGCCAGGGCTAAGGTGTCCAGGATATGGGCGTTGGGATCGAGTACCACGGCCTGTTTGGCCAGGGTTAGGGCTTGCACAGGATCGAATATTTGTTTGTCAGGCACGGTCAACAGGAGCCAGGCCAGATTGTTTAATACCTCTGGCTGCTCGGGCGAGAGCTCAATCGCCTTTTTGTATTCAACCACCGCCTCCTGGTAACGGTTGCGGCTGAACTGGAGATCGGCCAGCAGTTGTCGCCAGACGTAATTTTTCGGATCTTCGCCGATCTTTTGCCGGAGCACCGCCTCGGCGAATTTCTCCCTCGACGGCGCCTCCATCGAGTTCTCCGGGATCTTCCAGAGGGTGAAGGCGCAGATTGCCAGAACCGCTCCATACAGGGCCAGGGCGGCGTAAACCTTGCGGTCGTGCCGCTTGATCTGAGAGGGATCGTGGTCGCATTGTTTAAGGCAGTCGATACGCTGGCCGATGCCGAAATGGTGCCAACTCGGCAGGTCGCGGATGTCGCCGCTCAGCCAGGCGATGCGCTCAAAGACCCGGATTAAGGGGGCGCTGGTCGCCATCGTTTTTAAGGCGTAGAGATCGGCCTGCCGTTCAAAATTACGCATGAAAAAGCCAAGGATATAACGGAAATAGACGATCATCAACACAAACATCGGCACCGAACTGGCAAAGGCCAGGGCGTTGTTCGGTTTTTTGTTGGCCAGATGGATCATCTGGTAAAAGAGGTCGGAGTTGGTCAACAGATAGAGGGTGGGGTAGGAGGAGAGCTGCGCCAGCAGGCCAAAGCCGATGAACAGCACGAGAAAGATCTGCAGGTGCCGTTTTTTGACGTGTCCCAGTTCGTGGGCAATGACCGCGTCGACCTCCTCCGGGGTCATGGTTTCGAGCAAGGCGGGAGTGACCAGGAGATAACGGAAACGGCTGATGATGCCCATGACGCCGGCGGTCAAGGCCTGACCCTCGTGCAGCGGCCAGAGCATAATTTCGGCGTAGCCGACGCCGTGGTGCCGGCAAAAGGTCTCGATTCTCATTCGATCCGGTCCCGCCGGCATGGGGGTACAGCCCCACATGCGGGTGACGAGCACCGGAAAGAGGACAGCCAGGCACAGAAAAAAAGCGATGAATATCGTCTGTTCCCCCCAGGCGGAGGCCATGATCTGCCGCACCAGCGGGATATGGGTACGTGCAAGGAGATCGGCAAAGAGTGACAGGCAGAGCCAGGGCAGGATAATAGGGAGGTTGGTTTTGAGATTGTTCCAGGCAAAGGCCTTTGGCGTCTGGCGTGAGTGGAAAATTACCCGGTAACGTTCGCCGGCCTTGACCCACATGCTGGTCAAATAGCCGGCAAAGAGCAGGAGGCTTCCGACGCTCTCTACCACCGGCATGGTGTGCGCGCCGGGGAGCAGGCCGAAATAGTACTGGCAGTCGAGGAGGTAGACATCCAGGCTGAAAAAGAGAATCGCGAGTATTGCGCCCTGACGTTCGGCCGTGTTGTAGGCGGAGGCCTTGATGACTTTCGCTGGGCTAAAGATTTTGCCAAGCAACCCGTGATAGAGAACGGCCTTGGCCAGAAAGAGGGCAAGGCCGGTAAGACCGGGCAACTGCGGATGGTCGGCTGCGGTGTTGGTGGTCAGGATCAGAATGACCACCAGAAAATAGATGAGGTTGTTGTAGATCAAAAATTACATCCTGGACGAAAAGGCGTAGCGCCGGGGGGCATACGAGGTGTTATGCCGGTTGAATTGATTGGCCAGTTCGTTGATCTGGATAGGCGAGAGGAGTTTGTGATGGACGAAATATTCACCAAATTTCTTTTGGAGCTTGTTTTGTTGGAAGAGCATGAGGCTTAACTGTTTGTCGGTCAAAAGGCCCAAGGCGACTGCAGACGAGCCGAAAGAGTCGGTGAGCTTTCGTTTCTTCAGGATATGAAGGATGTCGTGATCCGTAAGCCAGCCAAAGCGCCGGCCGATTTCGCCCAGCCGCGGGCGACCGGTGCGCTGCCAGACCAGGGCCTTGATGATGGTCTGCCAGTTGGTGGCGCCGGCGTAGTAGAGGTAGTGGCCGAAGAGGAGTTTGCGGGCCGGGATGGCTGTCGCTTGCCAGGCTTGGCTGGTTTGCCAGGCGGAAGCTGGGCGGCTCGTTTGGCGGTTGAAGCCGGCGGCCTGCCCACTGCCGGACCAGGCCTTGGCGGAATCGCTGCTGGATCGGGTTTTGGGTTGGGGGCGCGGCGTTGGCCTGACAGCCGGTTTGCAAGGCGCGGGCTGTTGCGCCCGAACCGGGCGGGCTGACTGGAAGCGGAAACCACTGTCTCTGGCATCCAGGTAGGTGGTCAGGTGTTCGTAGGCCTGCTGCACGACCCGGAAGAGGTCGGCGCCGTGGACCTTGGCCTTATCGCCTTGGCTGGCCAGGATGTCCGGATGAGTCGCCAAAGCCTTCTGGCGGTAGGCGCTTTTGATGCCCGGCCGTTGCAGGTATTCGAGAAAGGCCCTTGTGACTTGCAACTCCGCGCCGAACAATACTCGGCAGGAATCAAATAATTCGTGCTCCGCAAGCACCGCTGTCATAGCCATAATTTCCCTCCGCGTTTAGGAGCCGTTGCGAAATAACTTGTACAATTCTGGCCATTCCCTGTACGGCGCCTTATTCCATTTAGGAATCCAAATGACCAGGTATCTCTATCAATGGCGTAGAATTGATGGCGCTGCAGGTGATAGGTAATCGCTTGCGTCGGTAAGGCACAGGGAGAAAAGTCCTGCGTCCCTTATAAAATGGTACATTTTTGTGCACCAGAAGCTTTGTGAAATGGAAAGAGATGGATGATTTTCTTCGATCCATCCCGCGCAACTCTCAAAAGCGTTCGACGCAGCTTCCAATTATTGAAAAAATGATAGCCGAACCCCGAATGGAAATCAATCTTTTTCAGCAGTTAGCTATGAACTGGTTGTGCGGAAATAGCTGGTTGGAAATCTCCGGGGGGAAGAAAAGATCAGGCTCCGTACAATCTTCTGCCCAACTGCATAGATTCAATAACATCATAAATTTACAAGGATTATAGCGAATGGCAGAGTGGTTTGCCTGGCTAAGTTTTATTAATAAACTGTTGACTTGCCCTGATTAGCAGCGTAATTTTGGCGAAAGGTTTAGTCAAGATAAAGGGGGATTAGTAATGTTAGGCAAAAATTATGGCCGTTGAACCTATTGTCATTAAGCTCGCCGAGTCGTCCAAAAACTGGACCGACTATCTTACTCTGACAGCGAACCTGCTTGGTCCAATTGTTACGGCCATTTTTGGATTTTGGATTCTTCGCATTTCAAAGAAGATTGAGCACTCCCAGTGGCGTAATCAGAAGCTCATCGAGAAGCGTATTGCTGTATGGGATGACGTTGCCCCGAGGATTAATGATATCTTCTGCTACTGTACGCGGGTTGGTGCATGGAAGAACCTATCACCCCATGATGTCATTACTTGGAAGCGCGAGGTCGACAAGAAGGTGCACACCTATCGCCCTTACTTTTCTCAAGTATTCTTCACTCGATTCATGGAACTCATGACAACGTGTTTTGCTACATATCAGGGGCATGGCGTTGATGCAAAGCTCAAAACGCCAATATTGGAACACAAGTTCGCACATGACAGCTGGCAGCCCGAATGGGACGACTGTTTCTATGAATCGCCGTCCACAGTGAAGGAGATCAGAGCGAGTTATCTTGCCTTTCAGCGGCAAATCTCCGCTGAATTGAATGTTGAGCAGGAGTAAACGAAATGATGACTCGTAATAAAGTCGTCACCCCGGCGAAAGCCGGGGCCCAGATTCGTTGCCAGTCTTTGTGGTCTCCTGAGGTTCCTGGATGCCGGATCAAGCCCGGCATGACGGAGTGCTTGCTGGTTTCACTCCGTATCGTCCTTCTCCGCCACTAGCGGCACCTTGAGGAGGCGAATGCCCTCCTTGCTCAGCATCTCCTCTTCCTTGGCCGTGGCCACTCCTCGGATATTTCTCTCCTCTTCGACCCCGTAATGAATCTTTAGGGCCGTCTTGGCCAGATCAGCGCCGACATCCTCAAAAGTTTTGGCAATGTAAGCCTGCAACCCCTTGAGCAGGGCCACCATCTTTTTTCCCTCGGAGAGCGGATTGGCCGAGGGTTCCCTGCCTTCCGTCGTCGGCACGCCTCGCCTGACTGCCGCTACCGGCGACAGCACCTTATGGACCTCGTCTCCCCCGCACCGCGGACAAAGGAGGAGCCCTGCCGCCGTCTGCCGCCGGTAATCGGTGGAGTCCTGAAACCACCCTTCAAACAGGCAGCCGCAGGGACAGGTAAGATCAAACACCATCATAGCGTCAACCACTCCTCATAGCTTGGGCTCAACTGTCGCCAGCTGAAACGCTCGGTCATCTCGCGGGCCTGCTCGCGGGGGAGACGGCCTCGGCTGAGCAAGCCCCGTAGCCTCGCCCCCAACTCATGGTCATCATAGAGAAACTCATCGTTAAACAGCTCCGGATAGACCAGGCGTCGCGGCAACAGCGGCCGGCATCCGGCCCGGACCGCCTCCAGCACGGCAAGGCCAAAGAACTCGTGCCGGGCCGTGGAGACCACGATGTCGGCCCGGGCGAGCAGGGCGAGATAGTCGGTGCGGGAGGGGACATGGCCGAAGTGGATAATCCGGTCGGACAATATCTCCCTGGCCTCGGCAAACACTTTCGGCCCTTGCCGGAACGACTCGCCGAGAACCATCAAACGGAAATCTACCCCCTCCGCCTTAAGGCCATAGAGGGTGGTGAAGAAAAGGTCCGGATCCTTGTCGTGTTCCCAGCGGTGGTTCCAGGCAATCACCGGCACTGGATTGGTCGCCGCCCCTTGCTCCTCCGCCTGCCGGTCGATCACGGCCCAATCGAGACCTGGCGGCAGGATGCGGGCCTTGGCCCTGATTTGCTCCTCGTAGCCGGCAAGACCCATGTCGTTTGCGATGGCAAGCATCTCCCGGCAACCGTGGAGAAAGGACTCAAGGTTGTAGCGGCTGTTAAAGGCTAATCTTTCCGCCGCCAGGGCCGTGGTCAAATTGGTCATGGCGAAGTGGAGATCGCGGGGGTCAACCTCTTGGACCGGGTAGGCGAACTGATTTTCATGGAAATAGACTAGAATGGGGATGGCGTGCAGGGCGGAAGGCAGCATCCCCTTAAATGTCGCCACATCCAGATAGGACGAGCAGAGAATGGTGTCTGCGCCCTTCAGGTCGATCTCCCCGCGCTTGATTTGTCCGGCCCAGAAGGGGGCGGCCAGCCGCATCCGCCATTTCCAGCGATTGGCTGGCATGGTGTGGAGCTGGAAGCGATGGGGCAGTTTGACCAGGCCATCCAGAAAGGAGCGGTGCGACCCTCCGTAATACGGCTCAAAGACGGCGATGCGCGCCATGATGGCTGACCTGTCAGATATAGCTTCCCCCCCTGATCAGTTTGGCGAAATAGTAGATTCCGGAAATCAGGTGGAGGAGATAGATGACGGAGACGGCGCCCTTGCCGGCCAGCCCCGGAGTCGAGCCTTTATGGCCGAACCATCCCAGGTATTCATCCATGCTGCAGACATACAGCAGAAAGAGCGCCATGACGTAGCCAAAGCCGAAAGCGCCTTGAGCGAATTTTTGTTGTTCAGCCAGAAAAGCGACCTGGAGAAAGGCCACAATGGTGACGAGCCAGGCCATTTTCAAAAACAGGTTGTCGAACAGCCGCCGTCTGCCAATGATGGCGACAGTCAGGGGAAAGGCCAGCACCAGCAAGACCGAGATCGGAATATTGGGAGAGTACATCTTCAAGACCCCGAAGTTGGTGAAGATGATTTTGTCGTGAAAATAGGACTCCGTCCCTCGGCTCTGATAGGTCTGCAGGTATTGATAGGCGAGCAACCCGATCGATGGCAGCGCCATGATGGCAATCTTTATGGCGAGCCTTGTCTCCTTGAGCCGAAACAGCAGCAGGTACAACCCGGCAGCGGGGAGGAAGGTGATGACGAAGGAGGGCTTCACGGCCGTGCTGATCAGCAGGCACAGGCTGCCGATGACGGCGTCACCCCGCGAGTGCTGGTCGCTATCTTTCAGGAAATTCACAAAATACAAAAAAGACAAAAGGGCGAACGGCTTGAGGAGCAGCAGGGTGGCGCTATGCCAGATGTTCGGGCTGAACTGGCCGATGTACATATACTTGTTAAGGAAAGGCACATAGATGGCAATGACGAACATGAGTGAAAGCGAGACCGGCAGCAGGATTTTCTGCTCGAAGAGGTTCCCC
>Ga0334722_10001846_pt1 | contig 25250 bp, 16 predicted proteins | sample C3_bottom_MG_FD_207210 | JGI IMG/M metagenome (GOLD analysis project Ga0334722, IMG submission 207210) | Sediment microbial communities from Yellowstone Lake, YNP, Wyoming, USA - C3_bottom | ecosystem: Environmental > Aquatic > Freshwater > Lake > Sediment | place: USA: Wyoming | collected... | reverse complement strand
GAGCACTGGCGAACTGATACTCAACTGTGTGCCAATGGCTCGGTCCGACAATTTCATATCTGGGCGGCCCGGCTCTTCCAGCGGATTAGGAATCCCGATATCCGACGGATTAATTCTGGGCACTCTACCGCCGCGCTCAAACGAACGCAACTTATCGGTGACTTGCGTTATCTCCCAGCGGGGCAGAGGGAGAATAAATGGCAAAACCCCTTTCTTGATTTGTTCTTCAGTCGGAGCCGGCACCGTATTAACTTGTTGCTGAATACCATCGCGCGAATAGCTTTCGCCGAAAAGATAATGTTTGGTCGAAACAATGCCGTTCTGGTAGGCTGCCCCACCCCAAAGCAGTGTCGAAGTTGTCATCATGCTTTTCTTTACATTGAGGACATCGGCTTGGTGACAAGGGCCGCAGGTTTCATCGGCCACTCTCAAATCTCCTGGATTAACAAATTTTATGAATTCGGGATTTTCTTTATTCAAGAGAGTGTATGACCTGACTGGATTGGCCGAAGTCTTCCAATCTTCAGGGTTCGCCGCTTTGACGTGAGCTTCTGCCATTGTTTTCGCTTGAGCATTGCCCCCATGACAGTCGATACACCCCAACCGCACCGCTTCGTTTTTGTGCATGTTCTCGATACCGGCATGACACGACAGACACCCCTCGCTCTTTTTGTCAGCTTCTTCTTTAGTCTGTTGAACCAGATTAGATTCTTGAGCAAAGGCCATGGAAAGTATCAATAAACAGAGTACTAGAGTCTTGCCAAATACCGGATGCATGTGAAGTCTTTTCATTTATAGTTATCCTTAATACGTTAAAGCAAGAGTCAGGAAACTGGAAAACTGGGTCTGGTCAGTTTCATAAATGTCTTCAAAGCCTCTAAGCGGCGTCAAGCCGGCGACACCAAAACTGAAAATGGCGTTGTTGTTCAAGAAGGGTCTGTAAATTAATCCAAGACTGTAATCCACGCCAATGTTATTGTGGATCGCCGGTTGATTAAGAAAATGCTCCAGAACTTCTGTTACCGCAAAGCGTAATTGATTTACGTTCATAAGTAATTTCAGCTTGGGAGTAAGGTCGGCGTCATATCCCACATTTAGTAAAAGCAATCCGGGATTGACAAAATTAGCCTGCCCTTCAAGCTTGTTGGTGCGCAGAGAGGGGAGGAAGCTGAACTTGTGCACCAATGCCACGCCGGGCAGTCCGATAGTTTGTTGCTGCCAGTAGCTGAACTGTCCTCCGGCAAAAAACGGCTGGTCAATAATGGCGTCAAATCCATTGCCGCGGTCATCCAGCGGATTATTATCACCGGATGCATAGAATCCTGAAATCCTGAAACGCATCCAGTCCTTGTCCAGCGACAGTTCCAATGCCGCCATCTGGGCGTTCAAATAAATCTTTTGTCCGGCAACCTGATTAAAATCATCTTCTCCGATTACTTGATATAACGCATGCGTCAAATTGATTCGTCCAAAATGACCGTCACCGGCCCAGCCCAAATAATAGGCCTTAATTTCATGTTCTTTAATTAAACCAATTGGCGCCGGCCGGACCGGGCGTCCGTTTTCATCGTAATGCGTCGAAGCTTTGTCGTTGTTAAAGTGAAAACTTAGTTGGGCGGTATATCCCAACACTCCAAAATCCTGCTTATATAAATTGGCAATAAACACGTCTTGATGGCGGTCATCGAAAACGGTGTTAAGTTCGCTATTAGTCTCTTTCTCCAGCATGGGGAGATAAATAAAATTATACTGATACTTATTGTTGCCAAAATTTCCAAATAATCTGACACCCAGATTGTTGTCATTGAAAATAAACGCCCGAAAATCGCTGCCAAATCTTTGAATCCCGGCGCGCAAGGACATGAAATCAAACCGTGAGGTGTTATTTATCAGCTTCTTTTCGACCGAGAGATCTTGGAATGCGAGATGCTTGTCAGTCCGGTTATCTCCTTTACGGACGTTGATATTGACGCCGTTGTTTTCTCTTAGATTGATATAGTTGAGATTAAATACGGTGGTGACCTTGAATTCCCAATCGCGCGGCCGGTAGGCGGTTTGTCCATGATACAACTCAAACGACAGCTTGAGATTTTCATTCAATGCCAATCTTTGGCCGCGTCCGAAAAAATCCAGACTATTGGGGTCAAAAGTACTGACACCGCTGGGAGTAGGAACCTGGGCAGCTTCTGTAATGGATTCGACTGAACCGGTGAAAATGAAAAAAGTGTTTTGGCCCCAAATTGGATAATCGCCTTTTAGTTTGTTTTGATAGTAGGGATTGTGGGATCTGCTTTTGACATAAAGTTCATAAGGCGGCGGGACAATCGAACGCCAACGATCGGGAACCGGAATAAAATCCGGAAGAGCTTTTTCTGGGGCTTTGGAAGAGTCTGTAACGGTTTGTGTAGAGTCTTTGGTGGTGTCAGTTGCATTCTGCGAATGTGACGATGAATGCCACAATAATACAATGGCGGCCACAATAATTATCTGTGAACTATTGAATTTACGTAATCGTTTCATTCACATTCTCTCAAATCTCTGGCCGCCGGGGGAATTTTACGTAGGGGAGTCTGATGCCGTCATAATAGAATTTATCACAGCGAATATTGACCGGAGCCTCGAAACCCTTAGTCCCGGCAAAAGTGATAATGTCATCCTGGTCAACGCCGTCGCCGCTGACTCCGATTCCTCCGGCTAACACACCGTTCTTGTAAAGGGGGATGGCGCCGGGGAAAATAGTGATACCATTGCCGAACGGTTCCAGATTTAGACTATCCTGCAGCTTAAATTCCGCCCCCTGAAATAGGGGTCCGGAAATTACTATGCGATCAAGCGTCTCTTCATCGATTCCCGGCGGGAAAAAATCCTGACTCAAGAATCCAACGGCTCTGGCCGTTACCGCCAAATCCTGATTGGCGGAAACTCCCAAAATACTTCTGATTCGAATCCCCAATGGATGATCAGGGCGACTAAATGCCACTACCGTTCGGGCTTTCTGGGCGGACACATCAAAGCTAAACATAGTCGCATCGGGCGTGCGCCAAATCCCCAACACCGCTCCATTGGTGTCAACGACACTTATGAACACTTGCGCCGGAGTACCCAATGGTCGGCGAATAGCGGCGCGAGTGATGCTGGCTTGTTTCGCAGCCTGATTAATAATTTGCTGGACATCGCCGGCGGTAAGTATTGAACCGCCAACAATGCTAAAATCAAAATTCGAACCAAAACTGCCGCTCAAATCAACTTCCCCTTCAACGGGGAAATCAGCCGAAGGGGTGCCGCGAACAGAATCGAAAACAGGATCAAGCGTTCCCCGCGTTGCCAAATCCGTGAAGACGAATGTGAAATTCCCCGCCGGAGCAATTGTATTGGCGTACAAAAACCTTATGCCATCTATGAAAATGTGATCCCCTCGTAAATCATCAGGAGGGGCATATCCTGCCTGGGCACCCAGTGCAATTTTTTCATCTTCACTGCTTCCCTGACAGAGATTAAGAGTGAAATCAAGCGCGCCGCCACTTATGCCCAGACCGCCGGCCAATCGGCCATTTTTGAAAATTGGTACTCCTCCGGGAACGCCGGTCAATCCGGGCGCATTAAGCGATGGGCGTCCCTGGGCGGAATCTCCATTAGGCTGTATATCGCCCCCGCCGAGACTTGAATAAGGGACTCCAAATAGCGGCCCCCCGGGAGTATTATTTATTCCGGGAGGGAAATGTGGACGCGTGATAAAACAAGCTGTCAGCGATGAGAAGGCGTGTTGATTGCTGCTCAAATAAGCCGCAGTGCGAGCCTTGGCAATGGCTCCGGAAGTTTCGTCGAATACCGTCGGATCAGTAACTCCGTTCATTCGAAACACACCCAGTACATTCGCTTCACGATCGACTACTGCAACCGCGACTGTCGCGCCTAATCTCTCGGCCAATTCCACCGCATGTGTGAGCAGCATTTGAACGTCGGTTGTGTCTAAATCTGGTGTGCCAACCGGAACTGAAATAACCGGAGCAACCACTGAATCGCAGTTGATAATGGAAATTGTTAGTCCCGATGCAACCAGCAACAGAAAAAAAGCAATTAATGACTTGTGGTGATTCATCAAACTCAACATTCGATTGAACTTAAAAAACATTGCATCATCAGTGACCACCCTGCAGTCTTTTCGAAAAAACAAGCTGCGCTTCAACATCTAAGAAATTATCTATTTGAATTAGCGGCCAACGCCGCACTATCTCGATTTAATTTTGTTCCAAAGGTGTCGATTGGTCGTTGGCCTGTCAAGTCCTTTCTAGGCAAACATATAGACCTCAAAAAACAAAACAAAGAAATGGGCTTTATAATGATAATAAATACCAGAAACGGAATATTATTCCGCTTGGAATCGGTCGCAACTTATGTCAGAGAATGTATAGCCGTGTTAACTGGATGCTTTTTGAGCCGCTACCCATTCCTTAATAGTCTTTTCCAACACATCAAGAGGCAACGCACCATGGTCTAGAACCTGATCATGGAATGCCCGCACATTAAATTTGTCACCCAATTCTTTGGTGGCATAGGCACGCAATTCTTTCAACTTCAGTTCGCCAATCTTATAGGCCAGTGCTTGTCCGGGCCAAACAATATATCGGTCAACTTCGACCTCAATATCATGCTGTGCTTTGCCTACATTTGCGGTGAAGAAATCAATCGCCTGCTGGCGGCTCCAACCTTTGGAGTGCATGCCCACGTCAACTACCAAGCGGATGGCTCGCCACATTTCATACGAAAGCTGCCCGAATTTTGCATAGGGATCCTTGTAAAACCCCATTTCTTCTCCAAGATATTCAGAATAAAGTCCCCAGCCTTCACCGTAAGCTGTGTACCAGCCATGCTTGCGAAATTCAGGAAGATTTTCCAATTCTTGTGCAATTGAAGTCTGTAAATGGTGGCCCGGCACTGCTTCGTGAAGCGACAGCGGTTCCATTTCCCATTTCGGCCGGGACTTTAAATCATAAGTGTTGGCAAAAAACGTTCCCGGTCTTCCGGCCTCAATTGAGCCGCCCTGGTAGTAGGCAGTAGTCTGTGATTTTTCTGCATAAGCCGGCACCGGCTCGACTCCATAAGGAAGACGCGGTAAGCGACCAAAGAGTTTGATGAGTTGTGGGTCAGCACGTTTGCAAATGTCTCTATAGGCAGTCAACAATTCGTCCGGTGTATTAAAAAAGAACTGTGGGTCGGTGCGCAGGAAATTACAAAACGCCGCAAAATCTCCTTTGAATCCGGCCTGCTGAATGACCTTGTCCATTTCGCTCCGGATTCGTTTCACTTCTGACATCCCCAGATCGAAAATTTGATCGGGCGTCATGTCCGTGGTCGTGTAATGCTTGCATAAATAAGCATACCAGGCCTGACCATCGGGAAGACTCGACCAGCCGATAGATTCACGACAGCCGGGAAGATATTGCTGCAGTAAGAACATGCGAAATTTTTGAAAAGCCGGTATTACCTGATCCGTATATATCTGATATGCAGTCTGTCTTATTCTTTGCTGTTCAGCATCGGGAATTGTCGATGGCAGCTCCTTAAGAGACGCCAGCATGGGAGCATCGGCAGGATTATCGACGATTTGATTAAGTACCTGTTGAGGTACTTCACCCATGGTCACTCGCGGGGGAGTTAATCCTGCTTTCAATCCTTCTTTAAGAAGAATTATGTTCTGGTCAATGACTTTTGGAAATCCTTTGAGTCGGGATAAAATGTCTTCACAATCCTTGACCTTTGTAACAGGCATATTGCTCAACAGTTGAGCCGCGTCCTGCTGCACGCCATTAAGCTGGCTTATAGTCATGTATTCTGATTTGAATTTTATGCCGGCGATGCCATCATTCAGGTTTGTCTCAAACAAGTCATAGCTGACACGGTCTTCATCATTCAGTTTAGTGCGATCGACGGCATGCAAGGCTTTTTGTTCTGTAAATAGTTCTTGGTTACGACGGTCGATTGCTTCCAAGGAAATGTCGGACCAGCGGTCATTCAGTCCCGGGTAGCCGACATAAGTGGCCCATTCAGGAGATTCGTGCATTTGATGTTTCCACTGTACATCAAATAGCTTATGCAGTCTTTCCGTATCATTGAGCTTGTCGGTCTTGTCTATTATTGACTGAATTTGCTTTTGAAAATCGTCTTGCGCCAATGCCGTAGTGCAGGCAATTAGAATTATCAAAATCGCAAAAAGTATTTTGGAACTGTACTGCAATTTCATCACTGAACCTCTTGGTTTAAGTTTGATATTCATTTGAATAAAATATAGCCGTTGCAAGCTAATCAATTTTGAAGTAAGTATCAAGCCTCTGAAGGTTCGTCTGCGGCGGCGTAGGTACTGTTACAACTTGTTTCTTTTAGTTGTGACAATTGGAAGTATTACAAGGCGCTTCGCCACAACTGTAGGGCGCGGGACCACCTCTGAATATCTTGTCCACCAGAAAACTCAAATCGAGTACATTCGACGGTGACCCATCAGCATTGACATCCCCTTCACCGGCACAGGTCGGCTCCGCACCCCCACGAAATATATATTGCACCAAAAATGTCAGATCGACCAGGTTACCATCGACTCCGTCAGTATTTAAATCTCCTCGGAGATTATTGCAGCAACCGAAATAGCGAATGAAATTTCGAGCTTTGTCGGTCAATAATTTGATTCGGTCTGATGTTGATTTGGGGGTTTCATCATTGGCATTTCTGACTGACGCCATGATAGAATAAAACACCAGCGTGTCACCAGCTTTTAGATCGTAGTCAAACTTATAAGTCAGAACACTATGCAAATTAACGTACTGCGAATCTTGATTCGAATGCGACCAAGCAAATAAATGATCGGCCTTCTTGATATTGGAATAAAGCTGATTGTCGTCCCAACCCGCATTAACATAACGCGTGTTAGATTCGTGGTAACCCCCATACGGTACCGAGTCTTTCACAAACCAGGCCAGCGAATCGGTGTCGGCCACGTAGCGCTTGTAGTACCCGAAGGCCATCCCGCCAAACCTTAAATTATTGTCCTGGCATTCTACCGAATTGTCCTGATTGAATTCGGCGCCGACGCAATACAAAAGGTTTCGCGTAGTATCTACTGCTCCGGAATTTCTGACGGCAGAGTCAGAAGGAATATCCCAATCGATGGCCTCTCCGATGACAAGGTTATCATGGTCGTCGCCATCACGCGACCAAACTTTTAATTCCTTAGTAATAAACTGCTGGTCCTCCTGCCAAATTTTTCCGGAGCCGAAATCGTACGTAACCGTAGTTTGCGGAGCGTAAAACTTGTATCTGAATGCCAGTGAACTGTCGTAATTCGTAAGAATGCCACTTGTCCACGTTTGAATTTCTTCGTCGGTAACTACTCCTGATTCTGATGTTAACTGATAAATGATGCTGGAGGCATCCACGCCGCCACCGTATATGGCGTTGGATAGAATGGTATCGTTATTAAAAACACCGCCGATAACGACACTGCCGTCAAAAATATATTTTCTTGTGTCACCGGGGATTGAAGAGAGCGTGTCGCACTCGGCTGCAAAATCAAAAAAATCCATGCGCACTCCGGAAACGCCGCCGCTGTCGGCACCACCAAAGCGCCCGTTGGAAGCAATTACAAGTTTTAAGATACCAGTTGAAATTGTGTCATAGCTAATAGTGGCGGCATTACGAGAATTCCCTCCGGATGTTGTCGTCTGCCCCTTTACCGACGCCATTAACGTGGCCAGGACTAAATTAGCCGCAATTACAAAAATCTGTAAATTCCTTTTCATGATTTACCCCCTTTGAAAACTTACAGAAATTGTTGTGTGTTGGGGAGAATGTGAAGAGCTAACCCACTTTACATCCGTCCCTTTTTTCGTGTACGCTAAACTTATGAGAAATAGTGAGTAATGCAACTACTAATTTCAGGCGCAATTATTAGCAGGCCTTGAAAGATTCATAAAGAATTATGTTGCAAATAGATTCAAGGGTTCTAGATTAAAGATAGATAAAACTACTTTGAGCCGGCAAAAACCCCACCTGAATTTCGTTGACGCCGCCCTGATTTGTGTAAAAGGGTGATAAGTTGAAAAGAATCATTCAAGCTGTAATAATTTGTGTTATGGTCATCTTTGTGCTCTTTGCTTTTGAAATTCACGCTGCACAAGCCCCGCAGCGAAAGCGAACATTCAATCCGCTTATTCACAAGGTTATCGAATATGCCTTACCGTTTGAAAGCGGGCCCATTGCTTCAAACGCAGATTATACCAAGCTAAGAGGTCAAACATCGTTGGGGGAAACCACAACATCGAGTTCTCCCGGTGAAATGTTAGGTACTACCTATTACGATTTGCAGCATATCAATACCACAGGCCGAATGGTCGGAATCGGCCAAAACATTTCGGGAGCGGACACCAACGTTTATGTCCATTTTACATGGATGAATGGGCCAACACCAATCTCCGCGGGGAGAACTGCCTCCTACGTTCATGCCGGAGTGGGTTCGGGTGCCATTTCGGGTATCAGCCAGTTAACTCAAGCTCCAAGCGTCGGAGGTTTCTTCAACCTCGTTGTAACATCCAACAATCAAGCAATTATTTCTGGACATTTCACAGCTGATGGCAATTTCTCGAAATATGCTCCTACCGTCTGGTACGATAGTGCCGCTCTGGCAGCAAATTTTAAGTATGTTTCTCCGGTTCCAGAGAATATTTGGATGTACGCCAACCCTTGGGTTGGTGAAGAAGCCGTAACAATTTGGCCTCATCTTGGTTTCCAAAATATGCCTGATGGCAGCCATGTTACCCATCTAACCGGCGTAACCCAATCCAGCGGCTCCGGGCCGTATATTCTGTACTATTATCGCAAACATGGAATTACTTCGGATTTATCGAAAGGCGAGCTATCCAGTTGTCCCATGCTTGATGTGACCGGTTGGGATTGTCCGTGGGTATATGACACAGCTTGGGCAACAGTCGCATTAGTTACCGCTTCAAAGCAATCCGGAAAGGTCGCCTTAACTTGGACGGCCAATTTACCGGATTATTCTTTGACTCCGGGCTGTGACACTTGTTCCGTCAATGAGAACCTTGGAGCTTTGCGTAATCAATACGAGAATGACGTGTATTTCCAAACTTCCGACAATTACGGTGTAACCTGGAATCCGATGAAAAACGTCACCCACAATAATGCCGCGACTGCCAACTGGATGCCCTATAACGACATTGACGCCATGTGGGATGATGATGACGACTTGCATATCGCCTGGGTTGCCAGCGACTGGAAGCGGTATCGGGAGAACGGTTTCATTTATTACGATGCCCGAATTTATCACTGGACTGAAATGTTTGGAAATTCTCCGATCTTTGTTAATGCCGCGAGCTCCCGTGTGGTTGCTATCCGAAATTATGATCCCATCATGTGCAACGCTGGAGCATTCAATCTGAACTTAGCTAAACCACAATTGGCGGAGTGTAATAATAAACTTTATTGTCTGTTCGTAGATTTATGGGACGGCCACAATGACGATCCCAATAACCCCGATTGTTCGCATCGCGGCTATACCGGCGATTATACCGGGTCCGTGAATGGTGAATTGATGGTATCAATTTCCGATGACAATGGCATTGCTTTTGATTTAGCGCACAATCTGACAAATACACCGACACCAGATTGTGATTCAGTCGGCGGCGTCGCGGGGCCCTGTGCTTCAGACCATTGGCCATCCATGCCGCCCCATGGATTTGCGATTACTGCCGCTGATGGCACCATATCTGGTGCAACTGTCATTCCCGGACAGGTCAGTTATCCCAATGTGCCGGGCACAGAGTGGCTGCCGATTATGTACATCAATGACATAGACCCTGGCCCCTCTCAATACGACAATACCTCGCTGCGAGATAATCCGGTGAGATTTTTTTATATGGCTTGCGTTGACCCTGACCATATCGGCTGCTGTCGGGACAACAGAGGTGACTTAAATGGTGATGGATCTGATTGCAATATTCTCGATTTGACTTTTAGTGTCTATTACATTTTCCGAAGCGGCATGACGCCGACCTGTTTGGGTGAGGCCGATATCAATGCTGACGGCTCGCCTTGCGATATTTTGGATTTGACATTTATGGTGGACAGGATTTTCCGCGGTGGAATTTCACCTTACTCCTGCGGCGAAGCACCTTGCAACACTGCGGGCTGTCATTAACGATTTACTCTGGTCGGCTTTTTCTTCTTCACCATCGGCTTGACCATGTTTTCCGGCGACAATAGACGGTCAAGTTCGTCTTTAGAAAGCAATTTCTTCGAAAGAACTAATTCGTAGACGCCTTTATTTTTTTCAAGAGCCTCTTGGGCCAGCTGGCTGGCTTTTTCGTAGCCAAGCACCGGGCTCAAAGCTGTCACCAACCCGATCGAGTTTTCTACCATCGTGCGGCAACGATCAATATTAGCAGTGATGCCTTCAACACAACGGTGCTTCAACACCCGCATGCCATTTTTCAACATTTCAATCGAATCAAAAATGGCGAAGGCAATTATCGGCTCCATCGCATTCAGTTCCAATTGTCCGGCTTCAGCAGCGAGCGTGACTGTTAAATCGTTTCCAATCACTTTAAAACAGATTTGATTGACAACTTCAGGAATCACCGGATTGACTTTGCCGGGCATAATAGTCGAACCGGGCTGCATCCTGGGAAGATTTATTTCGTTAATACCGGCACGTGGACCAGAAGACAAAAGCCGCAGGTCATTGGAAATTTTGGAGAGTTTTACTGCTAATCTTTTTATGGCCGATGAATAAATTACAAAAGCGCCGGTATCCTGGGTAGCCTCGACCAAGTCCGGTGCTATTTTCAAATCTAATCCGGTGATTTTTCGCAAATGTGTCACTGCCGAAGTGCTATAACGCGGGTCGGCATTGATGCCAGTGCCAATGGCCGTGCCACCTAAATTTATTTCCAGAAATAATGCAGCGTTCTGTGTCAAGCGTTCGATTTCCTCGGACAGCGTAACGGCATAGGCTCGAAAAGCCCGCCCCAGAGTCATCGGTACGGCATCCTGAAGCTGCGTGCGCCCCATTTTGATGACATTGGCAAATTCATCCGCTTTGACTCTGAAGGCATCAACCAATTCCTTGAGAACTTCAATCAAATCTTCATTGCTGTTGATAATGGCAATTTTTAGCGATGTCGGATAAACATCGTTAGTCGATTGCGACAAATTGACATGATTATTAGGATGACAATATTCATAATCTCCCTTTTGATGCCCCAATAATTCCAGGGCCCGATTGGCAATCACCTCGTTGGCATTCATATTGGTCGAAGTACCGGCGCCTCCCTGAATCATATCCACGACGAATTGAGAATGAAAACGGCCGCTTTTGATTTCATCGCAGGCGCGGCAAATTGCTGCGGCAATTTTTTTGTCCAACAGTTCCAAGTTGGAGTTAGCCATTGCTGCAGCCTTTTTTACCGAAGCGAGCGACTTAACAAACAACGGAAACATCGAGAGCGGAATCCCGCTGATATTAAAATTCTCCAGCGCCCGCAAAGTCTGAATGCCGTAATAATATTCGGCCGGCACTTCGCGATCGCCCAACAGGTCATGCTCACTGCGAGTACGGCCGGAAATGTATTTCGCGCCAACATCGACCACTCGGGCGCTGGTCTGCCGGATGCGCCGCGCCACCACTTTGGCCACACGCGAGAGAATCCTTGAGGCAATCTCCGGATAGTCCTTAAATAATTCCTTGAACTGCCGCCCACTAATCAACAATGCTGTTGTTTTTTTGACAGCGCGCGCCGTGGTCGAATGTGGATAGTCGTCCATCAAAGCGCCTTCGCCGATAAAATCATGCGGCCCAAAACTGGCCAGTTTTCGTTCGGCTCGTCCGTGGTCCTGCTTAAACAGTTCCACTTCGCCGCTTTTGATAATGAAAAGAAATTGCCGCGGGTTGTTCTCGCTGAACAACAGCTCGCCTGCCTGGTATTGTCTTTCTTCGACCTTTTGGGCTATTAGTGCAAGTTCATTGTCATCCAGCTCTTTAAAGAGTTCCGTTTCGGCGATGAATTTTTTGAATTCAGAGGATTTCATGAAGTTGTAAGATTTCTCAATTGGTGGGGAAAATCAAGTGCCAGACTTGTAGTGATCTTCAGGCTCGTTTTTGGTCCAGCCAAAAGGCAACAAGTAAAGCGGCGTAATGTCCAATGAACATGCCAGTACTATAAGAAGCGTTTGAAAAGTTTCAAAATTCCCTGGTCCCAGCCGGTGCGGTGCGTGACTCCGGCTTTTTGGTGAGCCAATTCCTCTTTGTGCTCAAGATACCACTTATGCGAAGCAATCAGCGCGTCCTGATTGGAGTTCTTTGATTTCCAGCCCAGTTTTTTTTCAATTTTCAATGTGGATACATACGAATCCTTGTCAGCCGTGCCATAGACCCATTTATATAATGGCGAGATTTTCAAAAATTCAAAAATGGCCAGCGCCGGTTTGACCAGAGCCGCCGGAGTGGGCATCACCCGCGCGCCGTTGCCGGCATAGTCGCACAGCGCGCTGACATCGAGCTTGACTTTTTCAAAATGCTGCGCACCGACATTGAAAATATCATTGGCCTGCTCTTTGGGCGCCAGCGAGGCCAGATAAATGGCCTCAATCAAATCGGTTACTTCGAGAAGCTGATATAAATTTTCACCTTTGCCGATAATCGGAATTCGTTTTCCGGAATCAACCCAGTCGTACAAAATCTGAAACACTCCCAATCGCGCCGTGCCGATAAAAGTTTTGGGGCGAATCACCGGCACGCACATTCCTTTGGCCCGAAATTCTGCACAAACCTTTTCACCAGCGATTTTACTTTCACCGTAAGCTCCGACACCTTCCAACTTATCATCCTCGAAAAGCGGATGTTTATCCGGCACGCCATAAACGGCGGTCGAGCTGATAAAAATAAGTCGTTCAACATTGCATTTGCGCGCCTGCTCCAAGGTGTTACGAAGGCCGCCGATGTTGGTGGTCATGATTTCTTCACGCGGCCAGAGCGGCAATGCCGCCGCGCAGTGAATTATCAAGTCAATCTTGTTGTCGTGAATCAAATGATACATCGCATCGGTGTCGCGCACGTCGACTTGAGCCAAGAGGTAATCTTTGGGATATTCGTCGACAAAAAATGGCGCTATATCATTCATCGCCACAAATGATGCCCCATAGCGCGGTAGATTCTGGGCCAAATGATACCCCAAAAACCCGGCCCCGCCGGTGACTAAAACTCTTTTATTCTTCATATTGCGGGGGAATATATGAGATTTTGGAGAATTGACAAGGCACTCAAGAAGAAGGGTCAAAGATTGTCATTTCAAGTCCCGGTTCTTATCGGGACGTGGCAATCTCGCTGTTTGTATTTCTGTTCTTGTTAAGAATTTCGAAACCACTAGGTTTTCGACCTACCACCGAAGTTTATGGCCCCGGTGTGCCGCCCCCGCCAATGACGGTGCTGTCGCTCCAGTTGCATTGTATGGGCTGTACATTTCGATGCCAGGTAATAGGCAAGTTTATAGGCAACGGCACTCGAATGGCCACAGTCGGATTAACAGCGCCCAGAGGAGGCGCGACAACCGGGCAATCGTCTCCGGGTTCCATCACCGTGTAGTCGATGGTGGTGCCACTGGGGCTGACTTCAAACCGGTCGAGCCAAATACCCCCGCCCAAACGCGTCTGGTACCCGCTTCGGAGAATGATTACGGCATGGGTGGTGAAATTGACTTCCGGGCTGAACCATATTGGGGGGAAAGTCGGATTAACGAACCCAGAGTCCAACCCATAACGCCAGTGCCTTGAATCGCACGCCCGGGCACTATCCAGCCAAACAGCGAAAGTCGCAGAATCAGTAATCACAGAATCGCCGGAACCCAATACACAGGGAGCATCGGTATAGTAAACAGTTACGGGCAGATTCGGGTCTGGGTCCCAGGTGCAGTTGAAAACTGTGTCGGTCCTAATCCAAGTAATTGGCTCAACTATTGGCCGAGGCGCCATCACTGCTATTACTGCGGAGCTGGTAATCATCATTGGCATCATTAGAATTTGGACGCAGTCTTCTCCCAGCGAGGAAACTGTATAGCGGATGACTGTTCCCCCAGCGTCTGTGGTAACTTCGTCCACCCATATAGAGCGTCCGAAGGTCATCGAATCCGGCGCGAGACTTATAACCACTACCACGAAACTGTCAAAGTTAACCGGCGGGGCGCTGGTGTGACCGGTGTCAGGCGGAGGCGGGGGCCAGATTATGGTATCAATTGTCGAGTCCCAGCCGGTAGTATCCCCCATGCTGTCCCACGGCATCGAGTCCCAGGGAAGAGAATCAAACGGTAGAGAATCCCAAGGCATGGAGTCCCACCCGCCGCTATCCGGCGGCCAGGGAGGAGGCTCATTGTACAGACAGGAATTGGCTTTTTGCCACCAAGCTTCCCATTCGCCCTTCTGGGTGATTATTCTTTCCCCGGGGTTTTCAGCACAGTCAATATAGGAATAGAACAAAGGGACGAGACCAGGCAGGGAGTCAAAACCGGGCAATCCAGGGCTGCTGCTGTCCACTCGGCCACCGGCCGGGTCGTTATCGGCCAGACGTCCGCCGCCGGCCAAAGGTGTGGACTGGATAGGACGGGACGATGTCGGGTTTTTATCGTCACCGCACCCCAATATGCCGATCACTAAAATCAGGATTATTCCCCCAGCCAAAATGTGCCTAAACATAGTCAGCCGCCTTTGTCTAAAATTACTCAACTTTGCTTGGTCCTTAATATAATACAAATATCGTGGCCAGATACAGCCATCTTTAGGGTATAGACGAACCCGGCGCAGGAATTGTGCAATCTGATATTTCATGTCTGGTAGGTCGAAACCCCTGCGGTTTCGACAGCTTGCATTTTGAAAGCAACAAAAGTCGAAACTACGGGAGTTTTGACCTACTCCTTGTTTCTGCTCGCAACTTCAGCAAAGCACCTGCGTAACGAATAGTTGACATTTATCGCCGTTAAGGTTATAAAAATCAAAGATTTGGGACCATGAATCCTGTAAGAAGGGAGTAATTGTGCTTGCACTCGTCCTTCATCGTAAAATTCTGCCATTTCTTGTTTCAGTTTTAGTTACTAGTTCAGTTGCTTCGACGGCGCTGGCTCAACAGACCTGCCAGCGCATTTTGGTGCAGGACAGCACGCTCAACAATCTGGTGGATCCGTCCGGATACAAGACCGGCTCCTTGGGCGAACTTGGGCGAGTGGATAAAGTCGGCCACGGTCCGCAGGCCATGATATTGATTGCCGGATTAGGTCTCGGCGGAGACATCTTCAAAGATTTTATGACTGCACACGAAAATGATTTCACCATGTACGCCATCACGCTTCCCGGATTTGGCGGCACACCCGCACCGCCAACACCGCCGGAAAACACGAGCTTTGGCGAACAGACTTGGACCAATGCCGCTTTCGAAGCCATCGAAAAGCTCATCGCGAATGAAAAAATAGAACGGCCTATTATTGTCGGGCATTGGATGACCGGTCCGCAGTTGGCACTTCGGCTGGCATTGAAATATCCCGCTAAAATCAAAGCAGTTATACTCCCTTCCGGCTCGGCCTGCTTTGTAACCACCGATACCATAAAATATCCCGTGCATCCGCCGTTGGAAAAGCGCATCATCGCCCAGGATAAATACATGGCGCCAAAGTGGTACAAGACGGTCACGCGGGAAACCTGGGATGACAACAATTTTCTCCCGGGAGATTATGCCGTCAACCCGATTTTGGGTCTAAGATTGTGGCGTGAGGCCGCGCTCCCGCCGCTTCACGTGTGGATCAGATATCTCTGCGAATTTTACGCACAGGACATCACCCTGCAACTTGACAGCTTGAAAGTTCCCACATTGCTATTATATCCGGGTCTCGAAGATTTATATTTTGACCCGGGACAAAATTATATGTATGGCTACTGCGTCACCAGTTGGGCGGCCTCGGTCCCAAGTCATAGTATCATCAAAAGTGTCACCATCCCAAATTCGCGACTCTGTATGTGGCTCGACCAACCGGATAAATTCAATGAAGAGGTGAATAGCTTTTTGGCGGAATTGAAGTAGGTGGGGCAGACGAGTGCGTCTGCCGCCCACAAAGCGTGACAAAGAGTGTCATTCCCGCGCTTGTCCCGAGCTTACCCGAGGGGCAGGCAGGAATCCATCTTAAACTTTTGCCGTCATTGCGAGAGCCGACTTGTCGGCTCGTGGCAATCTCGTCGTTTCATATTGAGATTGCTTCGTCGTCTCGATAAAATCGGGACTCCTCGCAACGACGTCACCTTGAGCGGAGCCTGTCCAGAGCGAAGTCGAAGGGTCGAAGGGTGTCTTCATAGGTCAGAACCCTTGCGATAATTGCACTTTTCATTGATATTTACTTAATAATCGGTTCATCTTTTACTTTTCTCGGAGGTCTAATGTGCGGTTCAAATACTACCTTTTAGGATTATCAGTCTTAATTTTGTACTTTATTGCTTATGCCGCTATTCCCACAACCATTAATTATCAGGGTCGTTTGACAGACTCCACGGGAAATGTCGTACCAGATGGCAATTATTCCGTGACATTTGTCATTTGCGATGATTCCACTGCCGGTGATACTCTTTGGGCTGAAGGTACAATAGTTACCGTAAAAGACGGATTATTTAGCATCCAACTTGGCAGAATCGTTCCAATTGCAGATTCAATATTTGGGGGAGAGAACAGATGGCTGGGCATGCAGATTGGCCTTGAACCGGAAATCCATCCCAGAGTTCGTTTAGGAAAAGTTCCTTATGCCGCTCATACATATTTGTCAGATGTTGCAGTCACTTCCCTTGACAAAACTATTAATGCCTCTGAACTGACCCAGGGAACATTAGACACTCAAAGATATTCGGCCTATCAAGATTTACTTTCGGAAAATAGAATCGGAGACCAAGCGGGACAGGTAGCTGCAGGTGATCATAGTCATACTATTGCAAGTATAAGAGTAGTTCAAGACTCATCGAGCATTGACACCGCGATCTTTTCAGCCAATGGAGAATATCTTGTGAAGACCATGGTTATTCCGGCTAATACTCTGGGAAACTTTTTTACAGTGTATTGTTCTCTAAGCAACGCTCATATCGTTGCCCGTTTGAGAGTTAATGGCCAGCAAATAGGGTCTGCATCATCTCAACCAGCCGGTACAATGTTATTCACAACCTGGGTAACCAGGAGTGGTAACATTTGGAGGGCGCGAAATGAACTGATTCCAGGTCAGGGTCCATATGAGGTTGAATTCAATTTTGATAGAAGCCAAGCAAATACTCTGACTATCAGTGTTGAGTCGGATGGTTCAGGTTCCGGTGAGGTTCTAAATGTTGGAACAGCTTGGATAGAACTTGGTCCGAAGTAAACCCTTGAAGAAATATTCGCACAGGCGTGGACCACTGTTCAGGTAAATTCCTATCAAAGTACGAGAGTGGGGGGAACTCATTCAGAAGATGGGCTTAACGACCCTATCTATTCAAATCCCAGCGATATTTTTCCAAAGATATTCTCGTTTTTGATTCCATTGGCGTGGCAAAACCATCCTTTACTACAAGTGGAATTCTATCCATTTCCACTCGCAACAAATTGTACTTGCCACCAAAAAAATCTTCATAAGTGAGGTAGACATAAGGATAGAATACTAAAGCGCTATCTTGTTCCAATTGAGATTTAAATTGTGATTTGGGCATCCGTAGTTCTACTTTTTTTGGCTTTTCGACTTTAAAAGTATCGCTTGGCAGGATGATTACGTCGGTTTCGTATAGCGAGAGTGAATCTTTGATGCGTTCGACAAGCTTTTCTTCTGACTTACCCAAAGTATTGTACCAATCGTCCTGGCTAATTATTGAAGAGGCAAAAGCCGTGAGTCTCAAAGGAGTGGCGCCGGAGTTCCAATACTTTAATTTATAATTCATTTGAATACCCACTTTTTGAACTGAAAAGAATTCTTTTGAATTTATTTTGACCTCATTCAATTCAATTCTTACAGTGTCTGACTGCGGATTTTCTCCAAGGAAATAGGCAGTCGAATAGAAAATTGAGTCTTGAATTCCGATGTTTAAGTACGGCCTCCATTGTAATTCTGTGGCTCTCCTAAACTCAACCAATTGGTCTTTAAGATGGTGGACAGTCTTCCAAGTGCTGTAAAGCGTCACAATTACCAATGCCCAAGTCCCGAGTACGAGCCAGAAGTCCTTATTCAAATATTCGAGAATTTTCTTTGGATTCATTTTGATGAAGAAACCTTATTCTAAATTGCCAATCAATGTTTTAAATCTGTTTAGTTGTCCAGCTTCAAAGAATTAATCGACATGCAACAGTTACTCCGGCTCTTCTTCTCCCTCCTGCAGCCTCAACTCTAGAATCTTAAGTAGCGTCACAAACACTGCCGCAATCAGGGGGCCGAGGACTATTCCCAATAAGCCGAACAAAGCCACCCCGCCCAACATACTGAAAAAAAGTAAAAGCGGGTGCATGGAGGTTTTTCCGGAAACTAAGAGTGGCCGCAAGACATTATCAACCTGGCTGACGACCAATGCCCCTATGATAATCACCAGAATTCCTTTGACATATGAGCCGCCGAAAATCAAAATCATTCCGGCCGGTATGTAAATTATGAATGCCCCGATAAACGGTATAATCGACAATAGCGCCATCACCGCTCCCCAGAAAACCGGCGAAGAAATTCCGAAAATGGCAAACATAATTCCGCCCAAAAGACCTTGAAGTAATGCCACCACCACGCCACCGTACATAGTGGCGTAAATAATGTCACGCAGCTGCTTGAAAATCCGGTTGACCTGTTCTTTGTGGAGCGGCACCAAAGTCTTGATTTGCTTGACTACCGACTCGCCGTCTTTGAAAAAATAATACATCGAGAAAATCATCAAGCCGAAGTAAAATATAAATCTGGTCCCATTGGAAATCAGCCAGCCGGTCTGGCTGAACAGAAAAGCGCCGATATTGTCAGCCGTCTGTTTGACAATATTATCGAGATTGAATTGTGATAAATCGAAATACTGCGAAAGATTCTCTTTGATTGTCTTTACCCAGGACGGATCGAATTTCAAAAACTCATCCAGCTGCCCGCTTTGATACATGGCATTGATTTTAGCCACCGCCATAGCGGCTTCATTGACCAGCACGGCAAACAGATAGGCGAAGGGGCCAATTATCAGCGCAACTATAAATAGGCACATCAGAGCCGCAGTCAGCCCTTCGTGTTTAAATTTTTTCAGGATTTTCTGATAAAGCGGATAAAAAGTGATGGCGAAAACCGCCGCCCAGCAGATGGGGACAAAAAAGGCGACGGACATTTGATAAAACAAATAGAAACATGCCCCAGTGAATAACAAAAACAAAACTGTGAGTATCTGTTCGCGTTTCATTGAATTTGCTCCCTGAAGCAGGAGTAATTTACTTCGGACAGATTAGATTGGCAACACCCGGAAAACTATTTTGAACGGGGTTTCTCGGCCTGAATCGCCACCCGCCGACGGAATATGGGAATAATCGGCAAAAAGATTCGCTCAATTATGGAGAATACAGGGAGATGTGTTGGGGCATAATACGCCCGGTTTACCGTAAATCCGTTTTGTTTGAGATAATCTTTCATCCGCCGCATCGATTTGTAATCGACATGACTAATATCTTTTTCCAGAATGATATTCCGGTTCTTGAGAATCTCAAAAATATGACCGCGGTGCGGTGTCCAAATTGACATTATTCCGCCCGGTTTCAGAATTCGAAAACATTCGGCGATTACCAGATTAGAATCTTCGGGATACAAATGCTCAAACAAATCAGCGGCAATGATAGAATCGAAAGAATCGGCCGGCAGCCCCGTTTTGGTGGCATCGGCCTGCACAAAGCTGACATTGGTCAAGCCGCGCTTTTGCGCCTGCTCTTTACAGATATCCACGCTGCGCTGGCTGAAATCCAATCCGACTACCTCTTTGACCTGCGGCGCTAGGATGAAACTGAATGTTCCCCAGCCGCAGCCCAGATCAAGCACCCGTTCGCCACTCTTGGGATGATAGATTTTCAATACTTCGGAAACGCGATAGCGCTGGAAAGTATTATTCAGATCGAAAAAAATCTTCGAACGCTTTTCGAAATAGGTACTGGAGTCGTAATAAGTGGCGTCAATACGGGCATCAGCCATGTTTTCTTTCTTTTGATTCTCTTGGTTAGTGGACATAAAGTAATCTTGAAATTTTCGCATCCATTTTAGGCGATTTGCACTGTCAGCACAAGGTCATTCTACTGCTCAAGTACAGTCACAGTAGTTACACATGCATTTACAAAAGATTTAAGCATTAGATTTAATTTAACAATGAGTTGAAGTTGTGATTCTTGAGCATTCGATATTAAACAATTGAACGATTTTGTCCGCTCATCGACTTAGGCACATTATATAATATTGGATTTACGTCCAATCTGATTTGCGCATATCCCAGTCCTCATAAGCCATTGAAATAAAGTGAGTTACCTTCACAGACAAGCAAAAACTCCGGGGATGAGATTGCAATTTGCGAAATCTAACTAACACGATTCGATCCAATTCGAAACTCTTTTGGAAAGTAATTCCCACTCAATTTAATCAATTTCGCACAGCGCCAAAAATCTTAAGCGGTTGTGGTTAAGTATTTTAGGAAAAAGACGATTATTAAAAGTGAAATATGTGAATGGGTGCAGGAGACTCTGAATGGTTTTCTGTTCCTTCAGTTTAAAGACTAAAAAAGGAGTTGAAAATGGCTTTTCGTAGGAGTCGCACCACCAGACGCACCGTACGTCGTGGCGGACGCCGCAGAAGCACACGTCCGTGGACCAGAGGCGAATGCGCCTTTATGCGGAAGTTCTACCGCAAGCACGAGACCAAATGGGTCGCCCGTCAGCTGGGACGTACCGTGTATGCCGTACGTTATAAAGCGGTCGATCTGAAGATTGGCAAAGCCACACCGTCCGTGTGGAAAGGGAACAAAGGTTCCAAGCATGCTTTCCGCAAATTCGGCGGCAGCACCACACCGGCTGGCCGTCATTCTAAACCGAGACGTCGTACCACCCGCACTCGCAGCTGGCGCGCCACTTCGCGTCGTCGTACTCATACGACCCGCAGAAGCCGCACCCGCCGCTGGGGCCGTCGTACTCGTTAAATCGGATTCAATCCCCGACCAATATCGGGGAAAATATCTCGATAGCGACCCGCTTTTTTGAATGGTAATCGCCTTCCCAAAGCGGGTCTTTCTTTTGTTCCAAAATCAGATACTTCCAAAGCGTACTGAACCAAGAGTTGATTACTCCGTTACAATAAGAGAGACTGGCGCTGACGCCCGGAATTCCTTTCATTGATGCTGACAGTTTCCCTAATTCACGGAGGATTGGTGTCGAAGAATCCAAAAATTGTCGCTCTGGCAACAGCCGTTCCTGTCCACCAAGTTACCCAACACACGGCCCGGCAGTTTGCCCGGAATATATTCTCCAGCCGCACTCCTGACATTGAACGACTCTTGTCGGTCTTCGATAATTCCCACATCGAAACTCGCTATTTTTCGAAACCGCTGGATTGGTTTGCCGAGTCGCACTCGCTTTCTGAAAAAAACGAGGCGTACATTCAAAACAGCACGGCTTTAAGCCTTGAGGCCGCCCAATTGCTGCTTAAGAAAACAAAAACTCCTCCGGACGAAATCGATTACATTATTTATGTCAACACTACCGGCCTGGCCACGCCTTCGATTGATGCCCGTCTCATAAATTTGCTGGGCTTGAGACAAAATGTCAGACGAAACCCGGTTTGGGGATTAGGCTGCGCTGGAGGAGCGGCCGGATTATCACAGGCCTATCACCATCTGCTCGGTCATCCCCAAGAAAAAGTTCTTTTAATTGCCTGCGAATTGTGCGGGCTGACATTTCTTCGTGAAGATTATTCTAAGAGTAATTTGGTTGCGACGGCTTTATTTGGCGAAGGTGCCGCGGCGGCATTGTTAACGGGAGGAGAAATTGCTGATGACGGTCTCCGCATCATTTCAACCAACAGCCGGTTTTTCCCCGATTCATTGGATGTCATGGGCTGGAATATTCTGGATTCTGGTTTACAGGTCGTGTTTGCCAAACGGATTCCGGAGATAATTGAAAAACACGCCTTCGAGGACCTTTCATTATTTCTACAGGAAAATAATCTCCAATTGAAAGATATTTCTCATTTTCTATTTCATCCGGGCGGCATGAAAGTAATCGAAGCGTATCAAAAGGCGCTCAATCTGACCAACGGAAGACTTTCGTTAAGTGCGGAAATTTTGCGAGATTACGGAAACATGTCCTCTGTGACGCTTTTGTTTGTTTTGAACAGATACTTAGAAAGATTCAAAATATCCAATAAGGGCTATGGGTTGGTCACTGCATTAGGTCCGGGGTTCAGTTCCGAGTCATTACTTTTGCAACTGTAACTGGCTTTCCTGATAGTTGAAAACGACGCGAGCAGTTGCCAAACTTGTCAGGCTTCCTTATAATCGTCAGTGTTAAACCCAATCCAGAGATTTAACAGCGGCAAAAGCGCCATTAGCTCAGTTGGCAGAGCAGCTGACTCTTAATCAGCGGGTCCGGGGTTCGAATCCCTGATGGCGCATTTTATTTTGACCGGTGACCTTTCAGCAAAATGACACCCAGCTTCAGTAATTGACTACAATATTTATTCAAAGTAAATTTGAGTTATGCCATCCATGACTGTGAAATCTGCGGCGCTCGGAGATTTCAATCGCTCCATCGGGTTAGTTTACGTGTTGGCAACAGCCGCTTTGTTTTTGGTGGGGCTGGGATATTTGCTGTACAACGGAAAGTACTTTCATCTGGCAGTAATTTTTGCTCTGCCTCTGCTATTAGTGTTTGTCACCCAACCCAAATACGCCCTGATGCAATACATCTTCATGCTCTTTATAAGCCGCAGCGCATTTGGAACAGGCCCATTATTAGTCACTGATTTGAGCGGTTTCATTGTAATCTTTTCAGCCTTGCTTGATTTTATGCTATCGAAAGACCAATTCTATGACTTGCCGAAACTTTCGTTTAATTTCTTATCACTTCTTTCTGTGACTTTTTTGACAGGAATATTCAGCTTGAATCCGGTAGCGGCGGTGCGGCCATTCGGAAGAATTGTACTGTTGTTTGCAATCTTTCTGGCGCTTTATCGTCTTTCCAAGAAAGTATCACCGGCCTATTGCATAAATCTTTATTTTATATTTGCCGTTCTGAATTCCGTGCTCGTGATGATTCCCTTTGTTCTTTCCAAAGGTGCCTTGCGTTCTTTCGGATTGGCGCCGGTCATTTTCGATGAGCTGGCTTTGTTGGCGCTGGTCATTGGGGTAGCCAAGTTTATCTGGTCGGAAAAAGGCCAACAATTATTTTATCTGGGCGGCAGCTTGTTGGTCTTCCTGGCATTGTTATCAACCCAATCGCGTGCGCCGATTTTGTTTGGCTTGATAATGACCGTGACCATAATTGTTCTTTCGGCTTCGCGAGTTCGCCAATTGCTAAAAGATAAGTATCTGGCGGCGACAGAAATCCCATTTTTGAAGACAGTCATGAGACGGCCGAAGCGAGTCATCATCAGCGCTATAATCTCATTATTGGTGACCATCATGGTTTTCCCGGGTCTGTTCACGCCGCTGATTGAGCGATTTGATGAATTGTGGACGTATTTTCCATCCAAGAGCTTTCTTTTACGTACGGTCTTATGGAAAACGGCCTTTAACACTTTTCTGCTCCACCCGATTTTGGGAGTGGGACCCGGTTTGTTTCCTAATTTAGATTTCTACTATCAGGAAGTCAGACTCAATTTTCTTCATTCTTACGTCCGCGGGCTGTCGGCTCACAATATGCTGCTCCACTATATGGCGGAAATGGGCATCGTCGGAGCAGCGGCGCTTTTGGCGTTGATGGTCAATTTGACTCGTTGGGGGAGAAGGCTGTGGATGAAGGCTGCGGCCGTCGGTGAACAGCGCCTTGGAATTATCATGTATGCCCTAGCTATCACGTTTCTCCTCACGACCATATTCGAAGCCGGTTGGCTATGGGGACAAACCGGTCTCATATTTACTTTCTTTGCTGCCGTGATTGTCCGCAGCGCCTAATAATTGATTCGTACACTTAAAAAGAAAATCCGGTGCCAACTGTGAAGGCAAAATCATTAGTGTTGTAATTTGACAATTGCCAGGTGAATCGCAAAAGAAGTTGAATTGGTGGAACTCTCCCCATCCCAAATCCAAACTCCGAATACGGTTTGGCAGCAATCGGATAAGGCATTCCGGCAAAAAGCGTTTGCTTATTATTATAGTCAGTCCAGAAAACGCCGCCATGCAAACTGAAGGAGAAAGGGAGGACTTTCAAAAGCGGTATTCTGAATTTTCGAAACAATGACAGATCGAAGTCATGCTCCACGTAAAAGACCGCCACCCGGTCGCCATCGAACAAATTTTCACCCAAAGTATGAAAATTGGTGGCATCGGCAAACGGATCGCCATTGAATTCAACCAGAAAATGTTTTTGGGGCGGCAGCTGCCCAGACGATTGGCCCAGATATAAGAACAGATTACTCATCCCCAGATCCGAAATTCTCTGGCTTCGTGAAATACGAACGGCCAATTTGCGATAATCGAAATCAGTTTCTACAAAACCCGGCTTGGCCTGCTCCAGCGCAAACGCAAGAGATGTAAACGACGGCAAAGTTTCCCGATACTCTCTTTTTTTGATTTTCATCAAGGGGCGAGAGTCAAAATTCAGCGCCAGTGTCATTGACCTAAGTTTTCCATCTATAATCGCGGGGTTGATTCGATTTTTCTTTTTATCTCGGAAGAAACTATACTCGGTGTGGTTGGCAGCAGCATACTGATTGACATCTTTATAGCCAACGGACAAAGTAAAATGTTTTAGCGGTGCCGCCGAGACTGAAAGATCAAATCCCCTTTCCAGAAAATAATCAAACGGATCAGTTTTATTGGCTATTGCAAGAAGAGTGGCATTGCTGTTGATATTCGACATGATAGTCGAGCGCCGGGTTATCTGGTCATGATAACTGGCGTTGAATTGAAGTCGCCACTCCTTATTCAGGCGTGAGCTAAAGCCATAGCGGTGCTGCCAGAATTTACCGTCAAAGGCATAGCCGCTTTGCATATTGATCCAAAAGCGT
>Ga0334722_10001845_pt1 | contig 25261 bp, 26 predicted proteins | sample C3_bottom_MG_FD_207210 | JGI IMG/M metagenome (GOLD analysis project Ga0334722, IMG submission 207210) | Sediment microbial communities from Yellowstone Lake, YNP, Wyoming, USA - C3_bottom | ecosystem: Environmental > Aquatic > Freshwater > Lake > Sediment | place: USA: Wyoming | collected... | reverse complement strand
CACTGGGTGATGTTTCCCAAAAGGAATCGCCCGGCCAGGCAGTGTCAAATCATCATGCGATTTGGTATTACTGCCACCAGAAACAGTGGCGGATAACCCTGCCTGCTTGCCTGCGAAAGCACTCTCCAACTCTAATTTTATGTCGTTGGCAAGTTTGCCCAAGCGAGGCCGGTCGACTTCAGCAGCCTTACCCAAATTACGCATGACTGTCGAAAACAGACCTTTTCGTCCCAGATACTGCACCCGGCATGCTTCAAGGCTTTCATCATCTTTTGCCGAGGCGAGACAGGTCAAGGCTTCGCTCTTAAGGCGAAGGAGTTCGTCTTCCATAGGAAACGAAGATGACAACTTATGAGGCCAGTTTGGTAAGTTGGGTGAAGGCGTTGGGGTCCAAGATGGCCATATTGGACAAGATTTTACGGTCCAGATCGACCTTGGCCTTTTTTAAGCCACCAATCAACTTACTGTAGGAAAGGCCATTCATTTTGGCGGCAGCGGATATACGCGCAATCCACAATTTTCTGAAATCACGTTTTTTCTGACGACGATCCCTGAAGGCATAATTCAAAGCACGATCAACAGCCTCGGAAGCACTCCTGATCAATCGGTGACGGGCGCCAACATAGCCCTTGGCCATCTTCAATACTCTATTTCTTCGGCGACGCGCCTTAAAACCACGGCTTACTCGAGGCATCGTATTCTCCTTAATCTATGAACAATTTATAAAAAATACTAACTACAGGTTGGTTAGATTCTGCGAATGTACTCTGCTGGATGGAGACATTGGGTACAATGGACTTAAGTAGGTTGCATGTCTCGTTGTGCTTATGCTAACCAACTAATTCCCGTCAGACTATCGACCTGAGTGTTTACACTAATTTATTACGCAGACTGCTCTGATTGCACATCCGTGAGTCGTGGCAGGCAACCGCTGCCAGACTGCAAGGCATTACAGGTAGGGCAGCAACTTCCGAATATTCGGGGCGTTGGTGGCGTCAACCACTGAATCTTTACGTAGGTTTCGCTTTCTCTTGGTGGTCTTCTTGGTCAAGATATGACTGGAGAAGGCCTTACTCCGAACTATTTTACCAGAGGCACTCATCTTAAACCTCTTTGCTGCGCCCCTATGGGTTTTCATCTTTGGCATAACGTATCTCCCTGATTATTTTGGCCCAACATACATAACCATCTGCCGGCCTTCCATTTTCGGTTCTTGTATAATAACCCCAATATCCGTCAAGGCCTCGGCGATTTTTTTCAAGGTTTCTCCACCTTGGCTATCGGCATAGACAATTTCTCGGCCTCGAAAGCGGACAGTAACTTTAACTTTATTTTTTTGTTCAAGAAACTTACGGATATTTTTAACTTTAAAATCAAGGTCATGCTTCTCGGTTTTTGGGCGAAGCTTGATTTCCTTTACTTCAATGACTGTCTGCTTCTTCTTAGCTTCAGCCTGCTTTTTACTCTGCTCATAACGGTATTTCCCGTAATCCATGATCCTGCAGACAGGAGGATCGGCATTGGCTGAAACTTCAACCAGGTCAAGACCTGCCTCTTGCGCCGCACGCAAAGCAATTGCAATAGCAAGGATACCTAATTGCTCACCACTATCAGAAATAACCCGAACTTCTTTGTTGTTGATCTGGCTATTGATCCTAACCCGTACTTCTGCGCCTTTACTGGCAGGCTTAGTGCGACCTTTAATACTCCCACCTCATTTTTTAGTGTTTGTGAACAAAGTCCTTGTACCTGCAAAGAGGGGGGTACACCGTAGCCCCGTCAAACAAGGACTGAACAGAGCCTTTTTCTTCTTAGTCTGCAGAAACCGGTATCCGACCTTCCATCTTTATCATCTCAATGAGTTCAGAGATAGGCATCGCCGGTAAATTTTGACCATCCCGCAAGCGGACTGTGACTTTCTGTTCCTCTACTTCCTTGTCGCCAATAATCAGCATGAACGGTATCTTGAGCAATTGGGCCTGTCGTATCTTATAATTAAGCTTTTCGTTTCTCAAATCTTTTTCAGTCCGAATACCGGCTTTTTTTAGCTGCCGATAGACCTCTTCCGAATAGGGGCCTTGGGCGTCCGAGATATTCATCACCCTGGCTTGCACAGGGGCAAGCCATATAGGAAAGGCGCCTGCGTAATGTTCGATCAGTATTCCGAAGAACCTCTCCAACGAGCCCATCAAGGCCCGATGAATCATGATTGGCTGGTGTTCCGCGCTGTCTTCGCCTGTATAGGTAATAGCAAAGCGTTCAGGCAGATTGAAATCTACCTGAATAGTGGAACACTGCCAAAAACGGCCAAGCACGTCCTTGATCTTGATATCGATCTTGGGGCCATAAAAAACACCCTCGCCAGGATCGACTTGAAAGGCCAGGCCTTTCTTCTCCAGCGCCAGCTTCAGAGCCTCGGTAGCCCGCTCCCAGTTCTCGTCACTGCCGACATATTTTTCTGGCCGAGTCGAGAGGTAAATCTGGTAATCCTCAAAACCAAAGGTCTTCAGGATATGTAAATTCAAGTCCAGGATGTTGAAAATTTCCTGTTCCAACTGTTGCGGCAGACAAAATATATGGGCGTCATCCTGAGTGAAGCCTCGTACCCGCATCAAACCATGAAGGGCACCGGTCCTCTCATAGCGATAAACGGTGCCGAGTTCACACCAGCGGATCGGAAATTCACGATAGCTGCGTTTTCGGGTTTGGTAAATCGCAATATGAAAGGGGCAGTTCATCGGCTTAATCTGGTAGCTGACCTCGTCAACTTCCATGGGCGAGAACATATCATCCACATAGAAATCCAGATGCCCTGAAGTCTGCCACAAATCGCGCCGGGCGATATGAGGAGTAAAGAGCAATTCATAATCATGCCGATAATGCTCTTCCTTCCAGTAGTCTTCTAATACCTTACGGAGTTGCGCACCCTTGGGCTGCCAAAGAATAAGGCCGGGACCGACCTGGTCACTGATGGTGAAAAGCTCTAGTTCTTTGCCAAGCTTGCGATGATCGCGTTTTTTGGCCTCCTCAAGGTTATGAAGATAGGTCTTCAACGCCTTGGGATCGGCGAATGCAGTGCCATACAGTCTTTGAAGCATGGCATTTTTTTCGTCGCCACGCCAATAAGCCCCGGCGACTTTGATAATCGTAAAGGCCTTCAGCCAGCCGGTACTTGGCAGATGTGGACCGCGGCAGAGATCGACAAAGCCACCCTGCTCATAGAGGCTGACAGTGTCGGCCTCTATGCTTTCAATGATTTCGACCTTGTATTTCTGCCCCTTCTCTTGAAAGAGTTTGATCGCTTGGGTCTTGCTCAACTCCTGACGACCAAAGGGCTGATTGGCGTCGACGATCTCCTGCATCCGCGCTTCGATCTTCGCGAAGTCGTCCGGAGAGAAGGACTCTTTCCTATCAAAATCATAATAAAAGCCATCTTCAACCGCCGGGCCGATGGTGACCTGCACCTCCGGGCCAAAGAGATCAAGGACTGCTTGGGCCATGATGTGAGCGGCGCTATGTCGGAGTACGACAATTCCTTCCGGACTCTCAAGGGCAATCGGTTCCAGGACAGCATCGCCATCAATCATAGAGCCAAGGTCCACAAGGATGCCGTTCACTTTGGCGGCGACACAGCTTTTCCTGACCTTACTGGAGCATAACGATTTAATCGCCTCGGCCACAGTGGTGCCGGGGGCCATGTCCGTTGTCTCACCAGTTGGAATGGAAATATGGATATCGCTCATTGCGTAACTAACCTAAACCCAAAAAACAACCCTTATGAACAAATAAGCTCCGCACAAAGTACGAAGCTTAGTAATCGTGGTAGGCACGAGCGGATTTGAACCGCTGACCTCTTGCGTGTCGAGCAAGCGCTCTAACCAACTGAGCTACGCGCCTATGAACTATTATGTTAGTATCGTTGCAACTGCCCAGGAAACTTTACAACAAGGATTGTTGTCCGTTTCAAGTAACTGCTAAAATCAAGAAATCAGTTATCTGCGCCGGTTTTCCTTTCCTGACTCCAGAATTCAAAGGAGGTACATATTTTTTTCAAATACAAATTCCATTAATCCGGACGTGAATACCAATAATCGCGATTGGTGTCAAGGATATTATCGTGCCTGAAAAGTAAAAATCCATCACAACGATGGATTTACAAAGGGGGGCATGAATTGACGGAGAGGCTTAGGGGAGTAAGCCTGGACGCAAGTAGATTGTACTGACGGAAAGGGGAGAACAATCCTGTCAGTGGTCAATGAAATATGGCGGCGTATGAAAATCGTTTACGCGCTTTCGTCGAACAAAATACCTGCTAGGTCTTCCAATCGGGCTTGCAGTTTCAATAATTCTTCCGATGGGAATTGCCGGATCAGCTTGTCGTTCCGTCTGTCCTTGACTTGAACCACAATCTGCCTGGTCGGTTTGTCCTCATTGAGGCCAAGCTTTAGATTGCCGCCAATGCTGTCAATGCGACTTTGGACCTGTGCCAGAATCTTTCCCATTTCGTCTTTGGTGAGCGTTTTCCCTGGGCCCAGCTCCCCTTTTTTGCCATGCAAGGCCTGGTCATTCAAGTTGGCCTTGGCCGAGGCAGAATCTTCTCTGACAGGGGTAACCTGGGGCTTCACCTTGTCTTCTTTCTCTACGACCGGGACAACCGGCGCGCCATACACCTTGACTTCGGTAATCAGATTGACATCCATGACTAACCTCCTACCACATTGTTGAACTGATTCGTTATTCTCGGGAGATCCCCTTCCGATTGTTGTCGCAACTTGTCTATCTCTTGTCGTTAATAAATTGCGGCGGTTGATTCTTAATACTTGAGCCATAACGCCCTAGAGTTCTTTTGCCCCGGCGGATTACGGTTATTTTCGCTAACAGGGCGGAACGCTGCTGTTCAGCAAGAGTGAAGAGCGTCTTTTCTGTACTCAGAATGCAGTGTAATTTCTCCAGCAGCAAAGCCCGCAAATTCGCATCAAGCCCTGAAGTCTGGATGCCGGTCAATGTCTGACGGAGCCGGGCAATCACTAATTGGCGCTCTTCCAGGCATTGAGAGATTTTCGTTAAGCATCCTGCCTTCAAGCAGGTCAGATGGTCGGCCTGCATGGTCAGGCAGCGATCAAAGGCGTCGACTAGCCGATTTTGTACCTCTGCATTTGAGGATGCCATAACCATGTACCCTTGTCAAATAGATACAGATACGCCGTGCAGATAGCAGGCGGCAGTATCCATGGCCTTGAATTTTTTAGGGCCGCCAACGCCATACTCCGAACATACAGAGTGGCTGCTTGTGCCTTTGCTAAGCTGGCTATCTTCCTCAGTGGGAGGATCATCATGCTGGGGTCCATTCAGGCCAGCTTCCTCCATGGCTGTAGTCTCCCAGATTTCCAACAGTCTGCTTAAGTAGCGGCGGGACTGCTTAATAATCTCCACATCGGCAGAGATTGCAACTTTGGGCAATTCCAGCAGAATTGCGGAGTACAACCCTCGCAAGAAGCCTGCGGCATCAGAGTCGTCCGTATCCTTGATTGAGGCATTCAGCTCAGAAATTATAGCGATAGCCTTGCTCAAGTTCTCCCCTCTGGTCTTTACATCTCTCGCGATAATGCCCTGCTCCGCCAACTCTAAATGGACCAGAACTCGCTCGTATAAGAGATGAATAAGTTTGACAGGATGAATCTGGGCTTGGGACTCACTTTTCTGATAGGCACTCCGAACTTTTGCTGTATGCATGCGCTTCTCCTGTGTTAATTTTACCGAGACACGGCATTCTGGTTAATTTTTTTCAAAGGGAGGACTACTTCTAGTCTCCGAAATAAGACATTCCCCAGCGTCTTATTGATATGGGTTCAAACTACTTGCTGCTGGTGCCATTCATGCTGTTGAACTGGCCGGTCAAAAAATTGGACATGGATGTCATCTGGTTCATGTAGGTGTCCAATGCCACAAATTGTTTGGTCAGTTGGTCGTATTTTTTAGTTAGGCGGGCGGTATCTTCTTCAAGCTTCGCGTTTAGGTCATCAACCCGGCTCTGGGCCGCGGTTTTTTCCCCTTCAAGCGTGCCGGTGGTCCCGGTCAGGGTTCGTAGTCTGTTGTTAACCTTGTCGGCAAAGCCCTCGATATCGTTCGTGGTGTCGCCTAGGAAAAAGGCCTGAACGCCATCTCCATGGTCGCTGATTGCCGCAGAGAGGGTGGTATCATTGATGGTGATTGAACCGTCTCTGTTAAACTCCAATCCCAAATCAAAAAGACTTGTTATGTTCCCATCAGGGTCGGCGGAGTTGAAGGAGGACATAAGCCCCTGTAGGTCGAAGGGTAAGTCTCGCAGGGTCGTGCCATTGAGGACGCCAAAAGTCCCGGTTTCGGTGTCGTAGGCGCTCTTACCCTTAATTTCTTGGACGGCGTCGTTATAGGCGGTGACCAGGGTGGTAATTGATTCCTTCAGGCTATCATTGTTGCTCGCTACGGTGATAGTTGAGTCGCCTTTGCCCTGTAGAGTGAGACTGACGCCGGACAGGATATCGTTTACCGTGTTGTTTTGTCGTTGGTAGGCGATGCCGTCCATCGTGAAATGGGCATTGAGTGGATTGAGTGGGTTCTGCGGGTCGGGATCGGTCTGTGCGGCATTTTCGTTCATTGCCAGCTCAGGCAATTGGGCCAAGATTGTGATTCGGTTGTCTTCACCATAACTGTTGGCGGTCAACACCAGTTTGTAGGGTTTGTCAAGGCCATCATTGATGGCGGCGGCAGTGACCCCTAGGTTGTCCGCGGCGCTATTGATCTTCTCAACCAGTTGATTCATGGTGGTTCCGGAGTCAACCGTCACGGTAAAGTCTTTACCGCCAAGCCCGATCGTCAGTGGTTTTGATTCCCCGGCCCCGCCGCTGACTACCGGTGTGCTGGCAGGATCTGAAACCCCTACTGACATCCAGCTGCTTTTCTGCGCCAGATTGGTAACGGTAATGGCAGAACTTTTTACAGCGGCACCGTCGGTGACTGTTGCTGTTACAGTACTTTCAGAGGAACTGGAGACGGTACGTCCGATAAAAGTGCCGGCAAGGGAGAGGTTAAGGGAAGCGCTTTTCAGGGTCAACAGCTTGTTGTTGACGACAGTAAATTCATCAAGTTGCGACTTGGATTTGGTGATAGCTGTTTTTTTGCTGTCAACAACCTTCTGGTCAACCGCTTTCAGCTGATCGAGTATATCTTGAAGTTGTAATCCAGAGCCTACGCCCAAGGTGCTTATGCTGCCTGCCATGGCTGTTTCCTCTTGTATCAGTAAGCGTCAAGGCCTCGGGAAGGAACCAAGAGGTCGCTTCTCTCGTATAATTCATAAGTCGTATCGGCTTTGCTGGAGAATTCTTGAATAATTTTTAGGGGCCAGTTCGTCGACAGGAAGGGCAACAGATTCTTTGTGCAGACAGCAAGATCCTTACCGACCAAAGGAATACGTGGTGTGTGGGAATTATGTTTATCTCTGCGGATTGTTTTGATGGTGAGTGTGTTCTTTTTGCCACAGGCTAAAGTGAGATCACTTAATTAAATTGGTGCGGGAATTTCTTTCGTCTTTATCTTTTTGAAATTTCGACACTATTTGACGCGGCAAAAATAAATATCATTTCCTCGGCAGTTGGCTTTGATTTTGCTTGTATGCGAGGCAGGCGGCAACTGGCCCGAGATTAGGCAAGATGGCGTGAGGATAATTAACAAAAAATATCACTTAATTGTGGGAGAATACGGCGCGGCTGTTCCTGGCGTCGATGACGAAATAATGGAAATTTTTCAACACACTATCAGCAGGCCTGTCAGCTTTAATGACGTTGGTCTCCATACCGGTCAACCGGTCAAATTGACGGTATCACCGGCACGTGCCAATCATGGTATTCGTTTCAAGCGCTCTGGCAGTGAAGATTCCATGCCGGCCTTCATGGACAGGGTTGTCGATACAAGCTTGGCTATGACAATCGCCGATCGGGGGATGGTGGTATCAACTACCGAGCACTTGCTGGCTGCCCTGATGGGTTTGGGTATCGACAATGCCATGATCGAGCTTGATGGGCCTGAGTTGCCGATCATGGATGGCAGCGCCGCTCCTTTTGTCGAAAATTTGAAAAAGGCCAGCCTTACCAGACAGAGATCATGCTGTCGGGTGTTAAAGATCACGAGGCCCATCCGCTGTCAGGAAGGAGATAAGCTGATTACCATTACGCCCTATAACGGTCTCAAGCTCACCTGTCATATAGATTTTGATCATGCAACGGTGCAGAGTCAATCGTATAGTGTTGTGGTATCGCCCAAGAAATTTAGCGACGAGATCGCCGCTGCCCGCACCTTTGGTTTTATTGAACAGGTGGAGGCGTTGCAGGCCAATGGGTATGCTCTGGGTGGATCATTGAAAAATGCTGTGGTAATAGGGCCGCAAGGGGTGATCAATGAAGAAGGGCTGCGCTTTACCGATGAGTTCGCTCGGCATAAGGTTCTTGATTTGCTTGGCGATCTGGCCCTCTTGGGTTGCCGGGTGCTGGGGCATGTCGAGGCCACCAAGTCAGGTCATGGGCAGCACTTGGCGCTCATGCAGGCAATCGTCGCCCATCCCGAGTGTTGGCAGTTTATCGAGCCTGATCAATGCGCGGAGAATCGCCTTTTAGAGAACATGACCGCCACCACCATGCACGCAGGTTCAATGATTCTTCCTTTCCTCAACCCGTCAGTGGCCAATGCAGGTCAGGTCTGTCGCGTTTCCACGTAAGATTTTGGGGACAAATTTTAAATATTAGACACATAAGTCTCGCGAAGTAACCGTTCTAGCGTCGCCGCCGTAGCCCTCGCACGGAGGGATAAACGTAACCGATGTGGTGCTGTTGATCGCTAGTTCCATTTGTGATAGGGTCCGGATGATCGTCGCGCAGAAGCCTTATCCCTTGTAATTGACCATGATCGGGTCATCTGAGTAGTCGCTGGAGACAACGACCTTGGCCTTTTGGCTGATCTTCAGTATTCCGCTCACCGTCTCCTTCCCTCCCATGCCTCCCTGAATGGTTCAATTCATGACGAGGGCATTCCACTGTTTCTGCTGTCCCCTGTGCCTCACGGAAAAGGGAAAGCCTCCTTGCCGCCTTTGGCGAGTATCACCTGGCGGCCAGAAAACGGGGGCATATTTCTGGCCGCCATCCGCACACCACATTGCGCACACCACATATTGCAGTAGCTTGAGCCAGCCAAGTAACCCCAGTTGTAATTCTAAGTTGCATTCAAGAGAATATTCCACAAGTATTCAAACCGATACCTTTGTCGGCTGCGCTGTGCCGTTCCTCGGCGTACCGATGTCCGCTCGCGTCGCTGCTCGCTTGCCTTTGCGGTCTCGGTCCGGATGCTTGCTGGAATAATAAATATTAAGAATATCAATACGGGAATTATCATCCTCAACCCAGATTTTATGATTCACAGGGAGTCGTATATCGATTTATTGTTTTGAAATTTATGGGCGAATTCAGTATGGTACTTCCAACAAAGACATCATGCTCGGGCTGGACTCGGTTTTGTAGGGTAATCACCCGGTCCGCCGGTTAAAGGAATTTTTTCGTTCACTTATAACAGAAGAACTCAGCACTATATTGAGAATTTTTTAAAGGAACCACAATGAGCGACATTATCGGTTTTATCGGCGGCGGACGTATGGCAGAGGCCTTGATTCAGGGAATTATCAAGGCCGGATTGTTTGGGCCGGAGCGGATAGTGGCAGCTGATCCCGACGCCAGTCGGCGGCAAGTGTTGACCGCACAGTATGGGATTAAAACTTTCGCCCAGGCCACTGACTTTATCGAAGAATGCACGACTCTTATTCTGGCGGTCAAGCCCCAGGTCATGGGGCCGGTATTGGAGGGCATTAAGGCAGCTATCAGGCCCGGCCATCTGTTGATTTCTATCGCCGCAGGGATTCCGTTGGCCTTTATGGAGGAGCGTTTGTCCGGCTGCCAATGCCGTTTGGTTCGGGTGATGCCGAACACCCCGGCCCTGGTTCAGGAGGGTGCTTCGGCTCTCAGCCCTGGCCGTTTGGCAACGAACGAGGATATGATTAAGGCCCGCGCCATCTTTGATGCTGTGGGGCGTACGGTAGTTTTGGCTGAAAACTATCTGGATGCGGTGACGGGCTTGAGCGGTTCTGGCCCTGCCTATGTCTTTAGCTTTATCGAGGCCTTGATTGACGGCGGCGTCAAAGTTGGCTTGAACCGGGCAGATGCCCAACTCCTGGTGCTGCAGACCGTGCTTGGTTCGGTGAAGCTGGCTATGGAGAGTAACGAACACCCCGCCCAGCTTCGGGCGATGGTGACATCGCCGGGCGGCACCACCATCGCTGGCCTCCATGAGTTAGCTCGGGCTGGTTTTTCCGGCATCATCATGGACGCAGTGGAGGCGGCGACGCGACGCTCCAAAGAGCTTGGCCAAGGTTGATAGTATCGCGCAGACTCGCTTCCTGCGAGATCATCAAGGTTGAATCTGGACAATGAAAATAGGCATCAAGAAAGTTGGGATTATTCTGCGGAAGGGTTCCGACGAACCAAAGACAATAGCTGCCGAGCTTCGGGATTGGTTTGCCGAGCGCTCTGTTGATACTGTGATTGATGATGTGCAGCCAGACCTTGATTTGCTGGTCATTCTCGGTGGCGATGGCACACTGCTTCATGTAGCGGATCAGGCCAGCCAGTTTGGCATCCCGGTGGTGGGGATCAATCTGGGTGATTTAGGATTTCTGACTGAGGTAGCCAAGGAGGAGCGCTACCATGCACTCAGTGCGATCTTGGAGGGGGTGTTCACCGTTGAAAAGCGGATGATGTTGAAGGCCAGGCTCGTTGGCAAAGACGGTGCGACTGACTGGCAGTACGCCTTAAATGACGTGGTAATCAGCAAGGGTAATCAGGATAGCCTGTTGCAGCTATCGACCTGGGCCGATCATGAATATATCACCACCTACCGGGCCGATGGCCTCATTTTTTCCACCCCCACCGGGGCCACGGCGTATAACCTGTCGGCAGGAGGGCCTATAGTCCATCCCAGTCTGTACTCCATTCTGGTAACGCCGATCTGTCCTTTCATGCTGGACAGTCGACCTGTGCTGCTTGCGCCCCAGACCAGACTGACATCTCGGTTAATTGCCCAGCACGAGACCGACGTCCAGGTTATCATTGATGGGATGATGACCTGGGACATGAAGGGCAATCAAATTTTGGAAGTCATGGCATCAGACCGGGCCTTGCAATTGATCGGCTCGCCGAAAAAGGGTTATTTTGAAATTCTGCGCAACAAATTAGGCTGGGGTGGAATTTCCCGAGGGAAGGGGCTGGTTTTAGAGGAAGGGTAGTAGCCTTTTGTTTGTCCAGCGTCATTCTGTTGAAGGCGGCTTATTAGCAGGAACAAAGCTTGTGGCTACTATGGACACGATGGAATCATTACAGGGGAATTTTTTGTTGGCCACCCCGCAAATGCCGGACCCGAGGTTCAGAGAGCAGGTTATTTATCTGTGCTCCCATGATGCAAACGGGGCCATGGGGTTGGTGGTCAATCAGCCGAGTGCCTATTCTCTTGCCGAGATTTTTAAAAGCGCTCGAATTGATATTGTGGACGGGGATTGGCCGTTTGTTTACCTCGGTGGTCCGGTTGAGCTGGAGGCGGCTTTTTTTCTGTACTCGGATGACTACGAGGCCAAAAATTTTTTGGCGGTAGGGGAGGGTGTCAGACTGTCGCGTGACCCTCAGATTCTGCATGATATTGCCAGAGGTGTTGGGCCGCGGCAATATCTCTTTTTGTTGGGTTACGCTGGGTGGGCGCCAGGGCAGCTGGAAGCGGAACTGGCCGTCAAGGGTTGGCTGATCCTGCCTGCTGAAAACACGATCCTGTTTGATACGCCGGATCAGGAAAAGTGGCAGAAGGCCGCATTGCGTTACGGTATTGATATCGCTTTGTTTAGCGATCAGATTGGTGTTGCTTGATTTTTGGATGATGATTGATGGCGTTAAAAAGATGCCCATCATACTGTTTATTGGGGCGAAGCAGGCATGCGAGCCTGCGGGATTTTGTTCAATCCCCCCTTGAATGCGAACTGGAAGGAGTAAGGACGAAAGACAATGACAAACGAGAGAGAGGTTTTCCGTTGCCGGGAGTGTGGTTTTTGCTGTCACGGAGAGACCACGGTTTCATTGAATTCCGAGGATCTTGACCGGATGGCTGCCTATCTGAAGGTGCCAATCGCCGAGCTGAAAGAGAGGTACCTCAGGGAAAAAGACGGCGTTGTCCAGATGCGGGTAGTAGATGGGCATTGTATTTTTTACAATGGTGGTTGCACGGTCCACCCAGGTAAGCCATGGCGCTGTACCGAGTGGCCGTTTCATCCCTCCATTCTGCACGACCAAAACAATTTCGAAACCATCAGGGAATCCTGTCCTGGTATCCCGAAGGATATCAGCTATGCGGATTTTTGCAAAAAAATCGCGGGCCTCAAACCGTGAAGGTGCATGAATAGCAAGCAATCGCACGGTATCGCATCTGCTGCATCCTGCAAGCGCTTATTGTTGTTGGACAGAGCGCAACTTCTGAAGCTACCCATGATTACTCACCATGAATATTGAGTGTATTTTTTTGGGACAGACCAGTGAGGGCTACCTGGAGAAGGGGGTGGCTGATTTTCAGAAGCGTTTGGAGCGTTATTGTCAGGTCAGGGTCAAGGTTGTCAAGGAAAGAAAGGGCAGGATGGCGGATCAGGTCAGGATTGACACCGAAGGCCGGGATCTTCTGGAGCAGATCGAGACCAAATCGTTCCTCGTGGTTCTTGACCGGACGGGCAAGCAGGTAAGCTCAGAGGCCTTTGCGACCATACTTCAACAGTGGCAGGATCAGAATCGGAGAACGGCTAGTTTCGTCATTGGTGGGGCGTTAGGCCTGTCGCATGAGGTTTTGGCTGCTGCCGATATGGTCCTTTCTCTCTCAATGATGACCTTTACCCATGAGATGGCCAGGATGATCCTTCTGGAACAGGTCTATCGAGCCTTTACGATACTCGCTGGAACGAAATATCACAAGTAACGCATCAACGCATCACGGGGTATCTCTCAGACCTGAATAACCTCTTTGACTCCGGGCACCTCTGTCTTCAAAAATCTTTCGATGCCGTTTTTTATTGTTGCCTGCGACATTGGGCATCCTTTGCACGCCCCTGTCAATTGCACCCTTACCACCCCGTCCTCGCTGACATCCACCAAAACAACATCACCTCCATCTTGCTGTAGTGTCGGGCGCATCTTATCAAGGGCTGATTGCACATTATCTCGCATGAACTGATCTCCTGCTTAAGCTCTCTGAAATGTTGTAAACGCTATCATTTATACTTGGGGGGGATCGGCTTGTCGATAGAATTATCGTAACTATCCAGCTCAAAGCGAAAGAAGGTGGATACCCCCCAAGTCGTAAGCGCTCAGGGGCAACCATTAAGAGAGAGGAGCACTTCCCCCTGTCGAGGGAGCATAGACCTTTTTCGTTCGGGAGAAGGGATCTGGCAAATCCGCTTGCCTGCTGATGAGCCGATGTCATCAAGTCTGGAACAGTGCGGAGTGATCTTTTTCGGGGTGCAAGGCGTTGGGTTTTTTAAATAGGCCAATCTCTTGCGAGATTTGGGTGGCAAGTTCTTCAATTGATCTGCCTGAGGTGTTGATAACCGGAATCTTGTATTTCTGGAAGATCTGTTGGGCCTGCTCTAATTCCTGCACGCAGGTGGAACGTTTTGCGTAATTGCTGTTCGGGTAACGTTTTTCTCTGATCGCGCTCAGGATCTCGGGGGTGATGGTAAGTCCCACTGCCTTTTTTCGGTTGTTGCGCAGTCCATCGGGGAGAGTGTAATGATCCAGGTTTTGGGTGGTGAGCGGGTAATTGGCGGCCTTAAGCCCCATGTGGGTGGCCATGTAGACACTGACCGGGGTCTTGCCGGAACGCGACACCCCGACCAGGATAACATCCGCCTCGTTATATTCATCAAACTTGGTGCCGTCATCATGGCTTAGGCAGTAATGGATGGCCTCAACCCTTCGGGTCATGCCGCCATCGTCAACATGCCTTGAGTAGCCGGGGAGGCCCAATGCCTTGGCCTCAAGGCAGTGTTCCAATCGTTCCAGAAAGACATCGCAGACATCAAAGAGTTCAACTTCAGGGTGGTTGAATATTGCCCGGAGTTCATGGCTGACCAAGGTGCTGAAGATGATCGGACGACGGCCAGTGGATTGTTTCAGGATATAGGCGATGGTCTTTTCCGCATCGCCGGTTGTCTTGATAAAGGGGAATTTTTCTTCGTGAAAGCTGACCTCAGGGAATTGGCAGATTAGAGCCTGACCAAGATTGGTGGCCAGGATGCCGGTACTATCGGAGATGTAATAGACATCTTTTGATTTCCACATAGGATTCCTATGGTCGGGATGTTCTTGCGGCGAAGGTATGACAGGCATACGGCATCGTTTGCAATACGATACAATGAATCCGGCCCCTGCGGCTAGATGTTTTTGGTGGACGGGCAAAAGAATTGCTCGTCGGAGCAATATAGGCGAAACTCATGTCTGTTTCCGATCAAGACGCCGGTACTGAATGGCCTCGGCGACATGGGCGGTCTGAATGGTCTCCGATTCAGCCAGATCTGCGATGGTGCGGGCGATTTTTTGAATGCGGCGAAAGGCGCGGGCCGACAGGCCCAAACGCACGACTGCTTTTTCCAGCAACTGTTCCGAGGATGGGTCAAGGACGCAAAAGCGTTTGACCTGCTTGGGCGGCATCTGGCTATTGCTGTAAACATTAGGGAGATCGGCAAAACGTTGGCGTTGGATGGCGCGGGCGCGGACCACCCTGGCCTTGACCTCGGCAGAGGTCTCGGCATCGTCTTGGGCAGAGAGATCTTTGAAGGCGACTGCCGCCACTTCGACATACATATCGATCCGGTCAAGCAGCGGCCCGGAGATGCGACTGCGGTAGCGCTGGATCTGGGTGGCCGAACACGAACACTGGTGGTTCGTATCGCCCAAGAAGCCGCAAGGGCATGGATTGGAGGCAGCGACCAAAATAAAATCAGCCGGAAAGCTGAGTGAACTTGAGGCCCTGGAGATGGTCACCGATCCATCCTCCAGGGGTTGGCGCAGACCTTCGAGGATATTCTTCTTGAATTCGCTGAGTTCGTCCAAGAACAAAACCCCATTGTGGGCCAACGAGACCTCGCCAGGCCGGGGGATCTGGCCGCCGCCGATCAAACCGGCGTCAGATATGCTATGGTGCGGGGCGCGAAAAGGTCGCTGCATGACGAGGCCGTCTTCCTTGCCGAGGAGCCCTGCCACGCTATAAATGCCGGTGGTCTCGAGCGCCTCGTCCAAGGTCAGATCGGGCATGATGGACGGCAACCTACGGGCCATCATGGTCTTGCCACTGCCTGGGGGGCCTTCGAAAAGGAGATTATGACCTCCAGCCGCAGCAATCTCAAGCGCCCGCTTGGCGTGCTCCTGCCCCTTGACCTCACAGAGATCCGCATCGAAGCGCGGCCCCCCTTGAAAAAAACTCTCCAGATCGACATATGCCGGACTAATCTCAACGATTCCGGCAAAAAATTCAATCGCCTGATGCAACTGCGCCACCGGGATCACGTCAATCCCTTGAACCACGGCCGCCTCCCGGGCATTCTCCACCGGCACCACCACTCCGGCAAGCCCGGCCAGCTTTGCGGCGAGCGCAATGGGCAGCACCCCTGGCACCGGCCTGACCCGACCGTCCAACGACAATTCGCCAATCAGGAGGTAGCGGTTTAATTTAAATTCAGGGACAATGCCCCCCGCCGCGACAATGCCAACCGCAATCGGCAGGTCAAAGGCTGTGCCGGCCTTCCTTAAATCAGCCGGCGCCAGATTGACCGTAATCCGGTGGGCAGGGAACTCATAGCCGCTGTTCTTGATCGCGGCCTTGACCCGGTCCTTGCTCTCGCGCACAGCGGCCTCGGGCAAGCCCACCGTGGCAAAATAGGGTAGGCCAAAGGCGATATCGACCTCGACCTCCACCAGGAGTCCATTGACTCCTTCAACAGTTGCACTGTGAATTTTCGCTAGCATTCAGATTTGATATGGCCTGATTCGCGGGCAAAGGCGACGGTGCCCCTGATGGCGGCTACAAGCCTGGCCCGGCTTTGCCCGGCATCGCGTAAATTGCCATTAACGGCATGGAGGCTCAATTCCGACGCCGCCTCAATAATACAACTGGCATGGAGAGTCGCAGCGCTACCCTTGATTTTGTGACAAACCTGCCGCACAAGGGCGGGATTCTGTCCGGCAAAGGCCCCGTCAAGTTCTTGAAGCCAAAGCGGGGCCTGCTCCAGAAAGAGTTCAATCAACCTATCAAAAAGGAACTCATAACTGGACACATGCCTGCGCAAGGCCTCAAAATCGATAAATCCAATCGGCTCTGTTTGCATCAATCACCATCTTCATAGGAACAAATCGTCCCGCAATAATTTTTAAAGGTCACTGTCCGCCCCTTGTTGACAATATAATCGGGCACCAGTGGAATTTTGCCGCCACCACCGGGTGCGTCAACCGCGTAAGTCGGAGTGGCCAGGCCAGAGGTATGGCCAATCAGGGAACGCATAATCGTCAGCCCGGTATCGATGGAGGTTCGGAAGTGATTGGTGCCCCGGGTCATGTCGGCCTGGAATATATAGTATGGTTTCACCCTGATCCGCAAGAGTCCCTGCATGAGACGCCTCATAACCTCCGGATCGTCATTGACGCCACGCAGGAGAACCGTCTGGCAACCCAGGGGGATACCGGCGTCAGCCAAGCGGCCACAAGCCTTGGCCGCCTCCGGGGTCAACTCGGTCGGGTGATTGAAATGGGTGTTGATGTAGAGCGGATGATAGCGCTTGAGGATGGAGACCAGCGACCTCGTCACCCGCATCGGCAGCACACACGGCACCCGGCTGCCGATGCGGATGATCTCGACAGTCGGGATGGCCCGCAAGGCGGAAAGTATCCGGTTGATCTTCTCGTCCGGCAAAAGGAGTGGATCGCCGCCCGAGATCAAGACATCGCGTATAACCGGTGTCCGGCGGATGTAGTCAAGGCCCGCCCGGATGGATTCGTCGCTAATGACCATCCGCTTGGTGCCGACCTTACGCTTTCTGGTGCAAAACCTGCAATACATGGCGCACTGGCTGTTCACCAGGAACAAGACCCGGTCCGGGTATTTGTGGATCAGATTGGGGACAGGGCTCAAGGCCTCTTCGGCCAGGGGGTCTTCCAGGCAGACCGCGTCGGCAAGCTCTCTGGCGTCAGGCACCGCTTGGCGCCAGATCGGATCGTTCTCCTCTTTGATCAGCCCGAGATAATAGGGATTGATCAGCATGGGATAGCGCCGGACCACCCCCTCCAGCCCAGCCCCGCTCCCGGGAAATCTCGCCGTCAATTGGTCAGGACGGGTAATGCTTTTTTTGAAGAGATGCTGCCACTGCCCCATCATTAATTGTCCCAACCCTTTCATCATTCAAAAATAAAAGCTTGTTTATCGAGCAAACGATATCGTATGATTATCGAAAGTGCTGCTGAACGTAAACTACTTTTCCGGAAAAAGATATTTTTTTATGACCCCTCCCGACGACTCCCCCTGCGAGCAAACCAGCGTTGCCTCTCAGCCACAAACCATCCTGGTGATTGACGACGAGCAACTCATCCTGGATCTCCTGGCCAGCTGGCTTAGCACCGCAGGTTTCCATACGATCACCGCCCAAAACGGCGAATCAGGGCTGACTCTCTTCCGCAGCCAGCCCGTGGATCTTGTGCTCACCGATCTCGTCATGCCGGAAATCGACGGCTTGCAGGTTCTTGCAACCATCGGCAACGAGAATCCGGGACTCCCGGTGATCATTGTTTCCGGCCTCGGCAATCTACAGGATTCGATTAAGGCCTTGCGCCTTGGAGCCTGGGATTATATCAGCAAACCAGTGGACCTCCCCTTGCTGCTCCATCAGATCAACAAGGCGCTTGAACGGGCAGCCCTGCTCAAAGAAAACGCCAGATACCGGCAAAATCTGCAGATTGAAGTCGAGCAGCGAACCGCCCAGCTCAAACAGCGGACCGAAGATCTCGAACAGGCGAACCTCCACCTGCACAGGGAGATAGAGGTCCGTCAGCAAATTGAGGCCAAACTCCAAGCGGCAAATGATCAATGGCAAACCACCTTCGACTCCATGCCCGATTTCCTCTCGATCCACGACCAAGACTACACGGTCATCAAAACGAACAAGGCCTTGGCTGAGTTTCTTGGTCAACCCCCCGAGAATCTCATCGGCAAAAAATGTTACCAGCTCTTCCACGGCACTTGCGTGCCCTGGAGCAGCTGTCCACACCGTGAATTACTGGCCACCGGCAAGCCTCATGCCTGTGAGGTGAACGACCCCCACATCGGCAGGCCGCTTCAGGTCTCGGTCTCGCCAATCAGAATCGATGGGAACACCATCGGTTCCATCCATATCGCCAGAGACATTTCCCAGCAAAAAAAGCTGGAAGAGGAACGGCAAAAAAATAAAAACCTTGAGTCCATTTCCGTCCTCTGTGGCGGCCTGGCCCACGACTTCAATAACTTGCTGGCCGCGCTGAGTGGCTATATCGATCTGGCCAAGATGGAGAAGGTCGCCGAACGGCTCCCCCATTGGCTCGATAACGCCAAGATGATCACCAAGATGGCGGCGGAGTTAACGAAACATTTACTCATTTTTTCCAAGGGCGGTCATCCGGTCTTCAGTGATGTCGCAGTGCCCCTGCTCATCCGGGACAGCCTGAATATTGAAAAAAACGGCTTCAGTGCGGTACGACCAGAGGTGCGCATTGCCGAGGACATCTGGCCGATCAATGGTGATCATGATCAACTCCGCACCGTTATCAGGAATATCTTTTATAATGCCGCCGAGGCCATGCCAGACGGTGGCGCCTTGACGATCGAGGCGCACAACATCCCCAGAGGCAACAACTCCCCGCTTGACAGGGACTCTGTCCTCCTCCGCTTTACCGACCAAGGCGTTGGCATCAGTCCGGAAATCATCGACAAGATCTTCGATCCCTATTTCACCACCAGCGCCAGGGGCGCAATCAAAGGCAAAGGACTGGGCCTTGCCCTTTGCCATTCGATCATTACCAAACATCACGGCCTGATCTCGATCTCCTCAACAAAAGATCAGGGAACCATTGTCTCCATCTATCTACCTGCCAATTCGGCGGCATCACAAACATAACCACGGAGGATCCCCCCTATGCTCCAACAGAATTACGGTTTTACTTATGACGAGTACGGCAACACCAAGGCCATTCTGGTTTACCAGCGCGGCTTTGGCGTTTTCGGCAACAGCTACACCTGCAAGGGTAACGCCTATACCCAGGAAGAACGAAACACCCTGGAAGTTGAAGGCTCGGCCCCGCCCTCCATACGTACCTTGGAGCAGCAAGTCGCCAACTCCGTCCAAAAGGTCAACGCCAAGGAGAGCGATATCGAGAAATTCATCTACCTGCGCGCCCTCTACGACCGCAATGTTACCCTGGCCCACGCCGTCATCGCCGCCGACGTGACCCGGTATATGCGGATTATCTACACCCCGACCGTTGGTCTGGCCTGCCAACACTATTCGTCAATGTTCCGCCAGGCCAACGGCCTCCACTTCTATCCCGGCAATATCGACAAGGCGGAGAGCATCCTCCGCCAATTCACCCACCGCGACATCCGGGTGTCTGTGGTCACCGACAATCAGGGGATACTCGGCATCGGCGACCAAGGCGCCGGTGGCATCGCCATCTCTTTGGGCAAATTGATGCTCTATACCCAAGGCGCCGGCATCGCGCCCTGGCATTGCCTGCCGATATCGCTCGATGTCGGCACCGACAACCAAGCACTGCTGGACGATGTGGAGTACCTGGGATGGCGCCACGAACGGCTCAAGGGCCAGGACTACATCGACTTCATCCAGCGCTTCGCCCGTGCCTTCCGGGTGGTCTTCCCCAACGCCATCTGCCAGTGGGAAGATTTCTCCAAACAAAACGCCTTCGCCATCCGCGACAGCTATCTCCACGACCTGATCTCCTTTAACGACGATATCCAAGGCACAGGCGCCATCACCCTGGCGGGCATCTACTCCGCCATGAAGATCAAAAACGAGTCGATTACCGACCAGGTTTTTTTGATCCATGGGGCCGGGGCCGGCGGCGTCGGTATCGCAGAACAAATTGACGTGGCCTTGATCGAGGCGGGGCTCGACCCGGAGGCGGCGAGAAACCGAATCTTCACCCTCGATAGCCAAGGCCTGGTCACCACCGACCGCCGGCTCGAACCCTATAAGGTGAAATTCGCCAAAGACCCGGCCCAACTGTCTTGGCTGCAACAAAGCGGCGATGCCTCGCTGCTCAACACCATCAGAGAGGCCAAAGTCACGGTGCTGATCGGCACCTCAGGCCAGCAGGGCTGTTTTGACAAGGAGGTCGTCACCTCCATGCTCGCCAATACCAAACGCCCGGTGATTCTGCCGCTCAGCAATCCGACCTCGATGTCGGAGGCCGAACCCAAGGATATCTACGAATGGACCAACGGCCAAGCCCTGGTCGCCACCGGCAGCCCGTTCAAACCCGTCTCCCATGGCGGCAAGACAATCCGGATTGGTCAATGCAATAACGTCTTTGTCTTCCCCGGCGTAGGCTTGGGGGTCTTGGCCTCCGGCGCCAAGGAGGTTCTGCCCGCCTTTTTTACTGCCGCCGCCAAGGCCGTGTCACAGCAGGTATCGGAGGCGGATCTCAAAGACGGCGTCCTGTTCCCGGCAATCGATAAATTAAACGAGGTAAGTCTGCAAGTCGCTTTCGCGGTGGGGGAGGTAGCGATACGAGAGAACGTGAGTCGACTCTGCGTCTTCAGCAGTTTTCAACACAACAACGACATTGGCCGGCTCAAGGAACTGATCACCAAGATGCGCTGGAAACCGGCGTACCTGCCGCTCATTCCCATGTAAAAGAAGGGGACGATCACAAAAGCGCGTCAAGAACCAACTCCGGATTCCGCAGGCGGCCATTTTCAAAGAAGACCCCTTCTCCGGCAAGGAGCGCCAGTTTACGGCATAACGCCTCTCCATCCCGCGCCCCGGCATAACCACCAAGGGTAAGATCGCTTTTGATCACCCGGTGGCAAGGCACTGCCGGGGCAAAAGGGTTCCTCTTCAAGGCCTGCCCCACGGCCTGACAGCTCCCGCAGCCAATGGCCCGAGCCAACCCTTGATAGGTCATGACCCGGCCTTTCGGAATTTGGCTTACTACCTCGTAGACCTTCCGTTGGAAGGTAGTGATGGATTGATCCGCTGCTATCATAGTCAGATGATCCACACTGTTATTATCCTTCCGCTTGGCTGCTGCGGCCGTCTTTGCCATTCTTTTCGAGCTGGGCTTTAATCGTCATCATGATTTCAATCCCCATCTGCAAATGGTTATCCGTGAACTTGCAGAAAATCTCCTTGGCGCTGTCTTTACTCTTGATGCCGCCCTTGCGCAGAGGCATATCAGAGACCAGCATGATGGCACCCGTCGGCACGTTTAAGGCGTAGCCTACTGAGAAAAGGGTGGCGATCTCCATGTCGATGGCCAGGATCCGATGCTTCAATATATAATCGATGAACTCCTGATCGAACTCCCACATCCGATAATCAGTGGTCAGCATGATGCCGTTCCGCGGCTTCTTGCCTGTTTTCTCGGTAATCACCTCTTCGCCGATCCTGTTAATCCAAAAACCGGGTTGGGCCGGCACATCCTTGGGCAGGTAATGCGAACTGGTGCCTTCATCCCGGATGCTGGCCGTGGGGATGATGATATCGCCGATTTCGAGATTGTCGGCGATGCCGCCGCACATGCCGAGCATAATCACGCACTCCAGTTTATCCAAAAAAGAGAGGCAGTGCATGATAATGCCTGACGACGGCGAACCTACCCCATAATTGATGATCGAAATCTTGGTGAGCGGATCATGGACCACATCCCAATACCCGGACTTGATGGGGTTCCCGGTTTTTTCGGCAAAGTCTTGGACGTAACGCGGAAAATTGCAAAGCAGGATAAACGAACCAAATTCATCCACCGATGAACCGGTATACCGTTCCAGGGTGTTTCTGGCGTAACTGTCGGGGCGGAGTGAAGACGAAGTCATAGTTTTCCTATACGAATTGAGGTGGATGCAGGCCAAATTTTTAATCTGTCTCCAAATTGCCGGAAGTATATCGTATCTCGCCCAAAATGACACAGGGAAAATACTTCTCCCACGAAACCACATTGACCTCGCTGCGATTATGCATTATTTGTATGCCCTAATGAAATTTGACAGTCCACTCAAAAAAACACTGTTATTGCTTGTCGTGGCCTCTGCTTGGCTGCTCGTCGCCTACTTTTTCACTGCCGGATCGTCCGGCACCTGACGACTCCCCCCGGCATCTCCTCAGTCTGGGGAGAATATACCCGCACGACCAAGCCCTAGCCCCTGACCTCTCTCTTCCAAAGGAATACACCATGCCCGCCGATGCTTGCCTCAATTATGTTGACGAAGAACATTTCTGTCCCCATTGCCAAACCAGATTATCGTGCTGCAGTACTCCGCCCTTTCATGTTGGAGATGGCCTGGGCTGGGGCAGCGATGTATTTTTTGTCTGCTTAAATGATGAATGCCGACTCTTCATCAATGGCTGGAAACATGTCGAGGAGCAATACGGGCAAACTGCCTCCTTCCGCTACATGGTACTGCCCGGTGAAAAAGAGGGCGGGCCGATTATGGTTGGAAGCAAATCAGCCTTTACCGGCACAATCGACCCCGAAGAATTAAAGGTCAAGAATTCCAGATACCAGAAAGAGAAGGACTCCCTGGCAAAACTCCAGACCTGCGTTGCAGAAAAAAATCTCGACCCTGTCCTTTTTCTTATCACGGACGAAGAATCAGCCCTGGAAGGTCGCCGCAAGGCCTGTGAACTCCTTGCCGACTTGTGCGACATCAGTTGCATCGATCCTATCCGCAACCACAAATTTCGCCACACGGAAATCGGCCAACTGGCGGGCATAGCCATTGCGAGTGTCCTGCAAAAGACCTTTCAAAGAGAATGCCCCCACTGCTCGGAAATCATCAAGGCGCAGGCCTCTGTCTGCAAGCATTGCGGCAAATAACGCCTTTTTTGCCCGGCATAATCAAAATATCCTTGCCAAGCCCAAAACGATCTAGTATAAATTTCGGCACCTGACCGCCTGCGGGTAGTCATGTATGTATGGTGGGCGTAGCTCAGTTGGTTAGAGCGTCGGATTGTGGATCCGAAGGTCGAGAGTTCAATCCTCTCTGCTCACCCCAGTAAAATAATCAGGCACTTAGCTCTTTATGGGTTAGGTGCTTTTTTCGTTTATGAGGAGTGGGGTGAAACTGGAAAGGGACATTGACCACTTTAATGGTCTTTGGTTGTCCAAGGCATAAGAAATTGCTAGGAACGCAGTTTGTTGTGTGCCCACCCACCAAAATTTCAGATAGCCGGATCCCTGTGATTCGTCTCAGTTACCATAATTTTTTGGCTGCATTTATCTCCCACCCCTTGAAAAGGAAAGTGGTTCTGTTGAAAAATATCTGCAACGAATTAAAGCCCCGCCACACCTCTTGAACACTCCTGCCTTCTCTTTCCCTCGTTTAGTTTTGATTTCAGCTTACGTAATAAAGAATCATGGTTAATTCATGTTTGTCGATAAGTAGGGAGAGGTCCGCTTAAGAGAATCAACGATGTGATAAGGAAAGGAACGATGAGAAAAATTAGACGGAAGGCTTCGGCGTGGAGGTTTGCCATGCTGGAGGAAAAATTGTCGGTGTTGTTTGGTGCTAAGACTCAAGCTGGTAATGAATCGGATATTGCTTCAATTAGAAAGGCTGCTGAACAGGGAGAGGCAGAGTCCCAGTACAATTTAGGGCACATGTGTTACAGAGGTGAAGGCGTGGCTCAGGACTACAAGCAGGCCGCTGAATGGTTCCGAAGAGCTGCCGAGCAGGGAGATGCAGGGGCTGAGATAAATTTAGGGTACATGTATTACAACGGGCAAGGTGTCCCCCTGGACGACAACCAAGCCCTTAAATGGTTCAGAAAAGCAGCCGAACAGGGAATAGTAATGGCCCAGGTGAACTTAGGGTACATGTGTTATAAGGGTCAAGGAGGCCATCAAGACTATAAACAGGCCGTTGTCTGGTACAGAAAAGCAGCTGAGCAGGGAGAGGCAATGGCTCAGGTCAATCTCGGGTTCATGTTTTATAAGGGGCAAGGAGTGTCTCAAGACTATACACAGGCCGTTACTTGGTACAGAAAAGCGGCTGAGCAGGGAGAACCGAAGGCTCAGTATAATTTAGGGGTCATGTATGGCAAAGGGGAAGGTGTGCCTCAAAACTACAATCAAGCCGTTGAATGGTTCAATAAAGCAGCAGGGCAGGGATGCGCAATGGCTCAGTATTATTTGGGAGTAGCGTACAGCAGAGGCCGAGGCGTACCCCAAAATTTTGTAAAGGCCTATGCGTGGTCCAGCCTTGCTGCTGCCAGCAAACTTACCCCCGAGCAACACAGCCAGGCCCAATCCCTAGCCGCTGAGCTTCAGTCAAAAATCGACAGAAAAATGAAAGGAAAGCCATCCGCTTTGCCCTTTTTGCCCCCATCATCCCAATCATCAGCCGAGCTATCCCCGCCACCCATGAGAAGTATTGCCAAGCCAAAGGGTGCGCCGAACATAACCGCGAGGCAGAAATCACGCTACCTGACAAAATCTGCACCGATTGCATCATGGATACCAAGGCCATTGAGTTTGACTTCGGTGAAAAATGGGCTGATGCGATTGGCCAGGCGTTGCAATATTCTTTACAGGCTGGGAAACGAGCTGGGATCGTCCTGATCCTTGAGATGGATACGGACACAGGAGGTCTTTCGTCCGTGTCAACAGCACCATGCACTATTTCAAACTCCGATTGATACGCGGGAGCTTGAAAGTGGATCAGGCTTCTTCCCGCCAAACACGGCACCCCGCGTCCCTTCTCTTCCCGGAAAGGGTGCGGGGATTCATGCCGGGCTTTGAACTCCCTCCGCGCTGGCCACCGACTTGGCCGACAAAATCCGAACCCCAACTTGACACAATGAGCCAATGGACTCGCCGACCTGCAAAGCAGAATGGTGAACAGGTCAAGG
>Ga0334722_10001844_pt1 | contig 25263 bp, 35 predicted proteins | sample C3_bottom_MG_FD_207210 | JGI IMG/M metagenome (GOLD analysis project Ga0334722, IMG submission 207210) | Sediment microbial communities from Yellowstone Lake, YNP, Wyoming, USA - C3_bottom | ecosystem: Environmental > Aquatic > Freshwater > Lake > Sediment | place: USA: Wyoming | collected... | reverse complement strand
CGACGGCGACAACCAGGAGCAAACACCACAGATGTAGAAGAGGAGGATGCAAAAAACTAAAAAAATTGTCTGATATTTTCAGTTAATCCAGGCAAAATTGAGCAAAAACATATGATGTGGAATCCGTGCTCTGAAATATGATGAAAATCCGCCACGCTGAACACAAGGTTTTTTGAATAATTAACCGAATATTGGTTTGGTAATTATGAGGAGAGAAGAGCTATTGAATGGAGGGTTAAAGAAAGATAATGACTGACTATATTACTGTTTCTGGTATCATTGTGATAGCGATAATCGTAAAGAAGGTTAGGGCGCCCACGAAGCTTGCCTCTACGAGGACGACTAGGAACTGTAGAACCATCATGGGGCTTGGATAGTCTAGGAGACATTTGGCACAGTCAAACACTATCCGGGCCATGAATGCAGATAGACCTATCTCTATAACCAGTAGCAGGCACAGGGCTAGAAACTTGAGCCAGGCCAGCACGGTTTTCAGTTTTTTAGCCATACGTTATAGAGAAGAAAAAAACTATTTAATTTTTACTCGTAGAGGAGGAGAGGTCTATGGCTAGGCAAATGACTAGGGCTAGGAAGAGTAGGATGAAAGTGAACAAGATGAACTCCGCAACTACGCCCCACACGGTGACCACAGCTGTGAGGCTGAGGGGCGCCTTGGCAAGAACTTCGAAACTCTTAGTGATTGTGGCGAGGAGGGCGTAGAGACCGATGAAGACGCAGACCAGGGAGGCGATGAATATTATTGCTACGGCCATGGCTAGTTTTGCGTCATCCATTCCTGTATCACCTCGAGTACTTGGGACAGGTTCTGGGGAGTAACTATAAAATACCTGCCGGGGAGGGCTGTGACTGACCCGCTCAGCCTGCCCCAGCCCCGGCTCTTACACTCGATAAATACTGCCTTGCCATCACTCTTTCTGAACGCTATAAGGTCTACGGGTGGATAATCCGCCTTGTGGCTCCGGGGTCTGCCACTGCTCCGCGCCGTGCGGAAGACTATCAGGCCGAGCTTGATTAGTTCGTCCCTTACTTTATATTCGAATCTGCGTCCCTTGGCGTAGCGATTTATGCTCGACCAAGACATGGCACGTTTATTCATGTTTCCGCCCCCCGAGCAACTTGGAAAGAGCCTTTTTTGCTTTTTCCTGGACTTTTTTGGAAACCTTTTTCCTCTTGATGTAGACATCATATATTGCCTGTTTTTCTTCCTCTGTGAGGTTTATCTTTTGGGCGTGCGGGAGGTCTGAGATGATCCTGAATAGGAGGGGGTGTGCGGGTCCAAGGCACCACCTATGCTTACCGTTGTCCTTTGCTTTGTGCCACAGCTCGATGTATCCGTCACCCCTTATGATGTAGCCCTCTGCCCCCTCGCCACACCTGGGACACCTGAGCGCCACTTTTTTCATGATGTTGGGGTCTGTGACTACTTCGCCCCTGTAGAGCATGACCATGTCGTCGCCCACAGTTGTGAATCTCCAATCCTTGTTTTTGCCTGGCACACTAATATTTCACACTGTGTGCATAAAACATTAATGTTTAAGAAAAAAAGGAGAAAAAAAATTGTTTAGAGCGAGGCTAGGATTATCGCTATGACTGTGGCGACCATCGCGACCGCGGCTAACAGGGTCTTGATTACGTCCCAGTTGGGTGGGAAGTTTGCTGTTTCTATGTCCTCTGACGACTGGTATACGTCGTCCCCGCTGAACCTAGCGACGACCGTTGCCTTTGTCTGCAACACTGGGTAAGACTTTTCGATTGACACGTTGAACTCGCCGTTCTCGTTTGTCTCAGCGTCGGTCTCATATAACTCGCCGTTCCCCACGTATACGTTGATTTTTTGGCCTGGAACCGGGACTCCGTCTTTGTCTACCAGTTTCCCCTTGATGTTGAAGTAAACCAGGGGTCCATCTCTCTTCGTCTCTATATCCTCTATTGTAAGCTTTGTGGGAAGCGTCACGGGCTTAACTGATACCTCGGTGTCAATGTACGTGGGGAGGTATCTAACATTGTTGCTCCAGCCGGGGTAGTTTACAGAGATGTGGTAGAGTGTCTCCTCGTTCTTCAGCCAGTTAATGGTAAACGTGTACGTGAAGCCCCCCTGGTCGTCGAGGTTCACGACTGTTCCCAGGTCGTTGACCCATATCTCGACACTCCCCTTGGGAACAGATCCATCTAGGGCTACAACCTTGCCTGCAACTGTTATGTTGTCCTTTCTTTTCCTGGGGTCACGTATAGTTGTGATGTTGAGCTGTATCTGTGTCTTTACGCCCGGCACCGGTAGGACGAAGTTCGGGTCGCCGAAGAACTTCCTGTTGCTGGCGTCGTAGCGGAGCCAATAAGCTGTCTCCTCGTCGACTTTTTCTGCTTCTCGTGCCTGTATCTCATACTCTTCAAGCATCTGTTTGTATGCTTGTCCCGCCGTGTAGCCCTCAGCCATGCGGAACCAGAATGTGTACTCTGCGCGAAGGTAGTACTTGAGAAGCTGGTCTTCCTCGGGATCGTTCCCGTCACGTGGGCTACCATCAGACGTAAATGCATACTCTGTAACCTCGCCCACGGCGCTGGGGACCCCTTGCTCGACGAGCCAAGGTATAAGTTCCTGTGCTACTAGACATGAAACCATATTGAGACATATCTTTTTCCACTCTGGTCCTATCTGGTCGCCTACCTGGATAAGAACCTGGTTATACTGGCCGACAATGCCCCTCTCCCATCCGTGTGCGGCGCCGAGGACACCGTGAACATCGGGGTCCTTGACTGCTTCGAAGAGTTTCTCTTTGTTTGCGTCGTCTGCCCAGAGGAGTATCACTTGTGCTCCGCGTTTTTCCAGTTCACTCTTAACCCAGCCCTTTAAGAAGGGGTTCCACAGCTGTGTTACTTCCTCATAGTAGGGTGCCACTATAACGAGCTTAACCACTCGTGACCACCCCTTATGTTGGCAAGCCGGCAAGCGCCCTGATATAACGTTCACGGAAAACCGGGTCTTCACGCAGAACCTTGGGGAGTTCCGTGTAGCGCACAAGGTATCTCCGCTCTATGTTGCCTATGCGCACCACGAAGCCGAAGTATCCGTTGCGTTTCCATTCCGGCATCGAGTTGACCCAGTCTTCGACTTTATGTATAAAATCGTCTACCGAGAACGTCATGGGCTGTGACACTAACTGTTTTGCCGCTTCCCGTAGTTCTCCAAACGTAGTCGCCATTATATTCACCACCCGTTTAGGCTTAGCGCGTGTGTGCTAGTTTGAGGCTATACGCCTTCCAAGTCTTCCTGAGGCTGGTCACGGATGTCTGCAGTAGAGCCTCGTTGATGGCTTGCATCATCTTGAGTGCCTCGACGCATTCTCTGGCCTGTGCCTGCTTGTCTGGTGGGAGGCTTGGCGTGATGGACTCAATTATTGGGATGGTGTATTTGAGGATGGTTATCTTTTCCTCGATGACTGTCTTCGCCAGATCCCGGTTAGTCTTGAAGATGTAGACTATGAGGACAATAGAGGTGACTAGGCCTGCTCCCAACACTATATCAAATGTATTTATCTGCATGTTTATCGAGATATAAATGTTGAGAATGGGCTTTTATGTTTTTTGCTGAAGTATACGCTCCTCTTTTGTCCACAGCTGTGCACAGGCGCTACGGTAGCCTGATGACTATTCCGAGCGTGTAGGTCGTGCCAGCATTTAGAGTTGTCGGTGTGCTTAGGGCTACCCTGACGAGCATGGTTTTCTTCGTTGTGGCGCTTCCGGCGACGTAGGCGTTGAGGTTGGCGAATAGCCCGATTTCTCCTAGGGTCACGTTTGAGGATGGCGTGTAGGTGCCCGTCCTCACGACCCTGACCTCGTTGGCTGTGGTGTCCACCTCGACTGATTGCGACTGGCTGCTTAGCGAGGCTATGGGGGACTTCAGGTTGTAGTCGGTCGGGCTGGGCGAAGAGTTGTCGCTGCCGATCGCCACGTCTGGGGTGCCTGCAAACGCCCTAGGAGCCTTCATGGAGAAGCTTGAGCCGTCAGTCGCTATGGCTAGTCTACCTCGCGTCTGCCTTATATCGTGCCCGCTCAATGCCATCTGTAGGGCACGTATGAACCAGACCGTGTAGTTTGCTGGGAAGCTTAGGACGTAGCCGTCGAAGTACTCGGTGTAGGCGTTTCGGGTTAGGTAGCTGGGGAAAACCGTCCTAGCGAGTAGGTGCGCGTAGTTGCTGTAGTTGTCGCTTATCCACTTCAAGCCCGCCTCCGCGTAGTTCTTGTTGGCGTCGGGCGACCACCTAGCGGCAACGACGAGCTGGGTGGACGAGCTGGATTCCACCGTGTCGATGTAGTGTGTCGGCAGGTTTATGTCCGCTGTCCCGAGGTTGTTGTCGGTGACCGTGGGACTGGTCGAGCCCGTCCCGAACTGGAGGAAAGCCGGCTGACCCATATAGTAGTAGTTGCTGTTGCTGTACAGTAGCCCGCCGGTGCTCGTCTTCGCCGTCCTGCTGGTTCCGCTCTCGTCGTACACCGAGGCATCGGCGAGCCTTATGAGACCGTCTATGATGTAGCCCATGTTCCTGTTGAACTTGTTCCTAACCACGATACCCTCGTCGAGGACGAAGTAGCCTCGGAGGGGCACGTCTGCCAGTATCAGCTTCCTCCTCTCGTCTACGATGACCCTAGGCTCGGGCGCGGGCAGTACCGGTATCCTCATGCTAGACACCCCTCGTGGTTGCCGTGGGTGACTCTGTGGCGACGGTCGTGGTGGTGGGCGCGCTCGCGTCCTGCCGTCCCAAGTCGCTCGCGTCTGTTCTGGGTGCTGGGTCTCCGCGCCCCGAAGCTGGAGCCGTCTCGACAGCGTTGGTGACCGCGCTGGGAACTAGGGTCACGACCATGTCTGACGCTGTGTAGAGCCTGGTGACGTAGCCCTTCGAGTCTAGGGGCTTCGTGGCTGGGTAGGCCAGCATCATGACTGCGTCTGGCATATGTTTTTAGAATCGTAAAAGTCTCATTAAAACCTTTCGGACGCTAATAGCGCCAGCTGAAGAACTGTGACTCGTAGAGGGCGCGCGTGTAGCACGCTGGTACGTCCACGTCACTCACGTTCACCAGCGCGTCCACCGCGCTCTTCACCGCGTTCCGGTCGGCTGTGAGGTCTATGTGCATCTTCCAGGGATAGTTGTAGCTATAGCCGTACTGAGCGCTGTAGCCGTAGCTGGTGTAAGTGCCTGGGTAGTCCTGAAACGACCCCAGCCCGAAGCGGAACACCCTGTCCGTGGGCAACGTGTCTATCACCGCCTTGATCTTCGTCTTCAAGTCATCCATCTCAGGCTCCATCGAGCCCGTCGTGTCTATGACGAACACGATGTCCGCCGAGGCACCAGGTGGAAGCAATGCTAGGATGTCGTTCACCATCTGCGTGTCCCAACCCGTGTTGCCGTAGTAGAGCTTGCCGTTGGTCTGCGTGGTCTCGTACTGGAAATGTGCTAACGCGTCGTGCCCGTAGTCTCCGGTGTAGTGTGGGAAGTAGACTCCGAAGACGCGTATGCCCTTCTGTGCCAGGCTCTGTACCACGGGGACGTAGTCTAGGTCGTCGCTGGTGAACATGATTGCATCGCGCCCAGGGTCTCCGCCGTACGCGCTTGTGAAGATACCGAGCGTCAAGCCACTGGGTGCGCTGTGCGTCGGCGCGTCCCCGATCAGCACGACGATCTTGTAGTAGAGTTGGGATGCAAGCTCGTTCAAGCGGGGCGCGAGCCCCAGCGCCTGTTTGAGTATGTTCCAGTCGGTGCTCGCGACGATGTCCCCAGTCGCCTTCTCGGACAGCTGGCTCGCATAGTTCTTCATTGCGTCGAGCAACTGCACCATATTGCTCCAAGAACCCTGCACTTCGGTGGTCAGCCACTCCTCGATCTCGATCAGCTTGCGAAGCGCGCTCAGGTGCAGGTTGAAGTGCTCGCTGTACACCCAGTCACCCTCCTTGACCAAAGGCATCGAGTCCACTATCGACTTCAGCTCGCTGATGTAGGTTGCCAGCGTGTCCGCTTGCGATGGGTTAATGTACCGCAACTTCGACTCGATATCTGAGAGATCGTTAAGTATGGCTTGCCACGCGTAGACGAGGTTGTTCTGGTCGTCTGGCAAAATAACGTCTCCCTTGATTCCCCTGGCGAGGTCGGTGCCCTGGACGATTCTAAGTATGTAGCCGTAGACGCCGGGACCCGCGAGCGCCTGTAGGTCTGTGACTCTGGCTGTGTCGCTCTGGGTGGGGAGGGATGCTGAGAGCTGTGTGAGGGTTTCGAGGTGGGACAGGGTGTCCACAGCTGTGAAGCCCGCGGAAAGTGAAACAAGTGAGTCTACTCCCTTCGCCGTGTCTGTGGGCGGGGCTGGCTTGGCTTTGAGTATGATCTGCGGAGTCGGTACTACGCTTGTGAAGCTCATGCTACGCCGTCCCTAGTACTTCTAGTACAAAGCCATATGGGAAGTTCCTGATAGTACCAGAGGTCTGCACTATAGTGACTTTGTACTTCATCAGGAAGACGAGGGTTTTCGCGTGGAAGCGGATGACCGGCTCGCTCACGGAATCGCTTAGGGTGGTGCGGAGGAAGAGCTGGTAGTTGGCGCCGTCCACGGCTATGTATTCCCTGATTTCCAATGTGTCGCCGGTTTGCAAATTTGAGACGTCGATGTATCCCTCGACTATGTAGTCGTCGCTCTGGGCGCCTATCTCTAGGACTGTCGTCTCCGTGTTGAGCGCGCTGGGCGTGACTGTGCCGTAGAACCTCGACTTGTTGGCTACTACTACTGGCATGCTCCCACCTACGTGATCTGTAGCTGTACCTCTATTGTCCACGTTGCGCCAGAAGCCTTGGTGCCCATATTCTGCACCTTGCGGTTCAGGTTCACAGCTGAGTCGCTGTTCCCGTTAGAAATGGTCCACTCATTCCACGCATGGTTGCCCTCATCTGGCCCAAAGGTTGCCCTGAACTTGACGATGTTGCCGGAGACCTGTGGGTAGCCGGAGTCCACGAGCTTGTACGTCTTGTTGGTTCCCTGGAGCCCCGTCTGTGTCGGGTCTTCTGGCGTGGTGCCGTCGCCCACGCCGATGTATGAGTGGGAAGCATCGAAGTATGTTAGACCGGTTGTCCCCGTGACTGCCTGCCAGATGAACGTGATGCCCTCGTTTAGGAAGACGTTGCCCTCTACTATGCGTGTTTCTCCCAGCTTGTCCAGGAAGCGCTCTACGGGTGCCCCGCTCTGCAACTGCCTAGCTATACTGCCGTCCGGGTCCCGGAACTTCCATACCCTTGTGACTGTACGTATCTCGTGCACCTTATCCGTCGACAACACGACCACCTATTAACTACTAGGCACATGTCTATGTAAAAACGTTACGCCGAGGCTTGTGCATCACAGCTGTGTGTATGTCTTCACAGTTTCACAGCTGTGACAACAATGTTGGTGCCACCGTCGTTCTCGATACGTTCCACCTTGAAGCCTATCGTCTCGAGGAGTTTCCTTAGTGTGGGGATTGTGAAGCCTGCCCGGTGCGTGTTCTCTCGGTAATCCTGGGCCCCGTATACCCAGAACGATATTGCTTTCCATCCTTCCAGCTCCCCGTACCTGAAGTTGGGGTCTAGTATCACTTTCTTCGCTATTGCTTCTAGGTCGGGAACCTGGATGTGTATCCTGCCCCCGCTCTTCAGCACCCTGAAGCAGTCCTTTAAGAAGTCCTCGACGACGCGCCAGCTCAAGTGTTCGACGAAATCCTTCGCAATTATCTCTTCGGCGCTGTTGTCTGGGAAGGGCTTGAGTAGCTCCTTTTCGAGGTCTATGACGAGTACCTTGGGGTGGGTTTTGCGGACGTCGATGTTTATGTAGCCCTCCCTGATGTCCAGACCGCATCCCAGGTTCAGCTTCACGTGTAACACCTCAGGACGATATTATTTCCCACAGCTGTGCGCCCACCCTGTCCCACGTGTATTTCTCAGCCAGAACTTGTTGTGCGTACTCCTTGGTGCGCGCCTTGTACTCGTCCAGGTTATCCAGCATATCGCATGCCTTGTCAACGGCTTTCTCCACGTCGACCGTGTAGCCGTAGCCCGTGTGGATAGCGTTGTCTATGAACACCTTGACCCTCAAAGCCTCGGGGACAAGGCACCACTCCGGCGCATACTCCGCCCACGCCCCCCTCCTGTGTGCAATGATTGGAACACCCCTAGCCAATGATTCCAACCCGTTCAACTCGAAAGCCCCGCCCCTGCTGAAAAGCAGGGTGATGTCGGACAGGTCGTAGAGGAGCATCTTGTCTCGCCCCTCCAGCCAGCCCCACACGTTCACTATGTTGAGTCGCGAGGCGTACTGTGCGTCTAGGTTCAGGGGTCCCTGTGTCTTGAGTACTAGCGCCACGTCGTCCCTCTCCTTCCTCAGCTTCTCGTAGAACTGCTGAACTTCCGGAAAGCCTTTGCGCTCGGGTGAGTGCCACAGCCAGAACGTCAGCAACTTCTTCTTGTAATCTAGCTTGTAGCGGTACAGCATCTGCAGAGCCTGGTTGCCCACCTCGGAGGGGCTAACCGGGGACGCCGTGTACCATTCCGTGTCGACGCCGTGGGGCACTACGTGGACGGGTTTCTTGTAGCCACTGTTGATGAATGACTGGCGGGACCAAGCGCTTGGCACGACTAGTTCATCCACGGGTTCGACCAGCTTGAGGGCGAGTTCGCTGACCGCGTCGCTGTCTGCAACCTCGAAGCCGAGGACTTTCTCGTATTTGTGGAGCCTAGCGGAGAGTGTCTCCAGCGCCGAGTCGAGGCTCGGCTCTAGGCGTCCTGTCTGTTGAATCCAGCGCCACACGGCGCCGACTGTTGGGTGGATGCAGAGCGTGAAGGGCGTCACCGGATAGATTTCAGGGAGCGTAAGCTCGTCCCACTCGTACACAGCTGTGTATTTCCTCAACTGCTCGACGTGCTTCTTGGCTACGAGTGTGAAGCTCACCAGGTGCCACTGGGGGTAGCTATAGATGACGTTGCGCGGTTTCATGTTAGACCCTGAGGCGTTTGTACACGTAGAGCCTAAATGTTGTCTGTGCTGTAGCGCCATTCACAAACCTGACCCTAGCATAGGGTAATACCTTCTCGACGCTGAACCTCAGACCTGTGCCTGCGCTGACGCTGTAGCTGTCCACTAGATCCCAGTTCGTCCCGTCGGGGCTTTGCTCGACGTAAAGCGTGCCTGCTTGGTCGGCATACACGGAGCCACAGATGTAGCGGGTGTAGGGGCTGTTGTCCACCGTCGACGTCCACGACGCGTTGGCGCCCAGGGGCGTTGTAGTGTAGTCTAGGAGATCGAGCCTGCCCAGCTCGTCGAGCTTGTCCAGCTTCGAGGAAGCGGTTGCAAGTGTTGCGTCCTTTGCTAAGCCCACTTCGTCATCATAGATTGTGATTCCAACCCTACCATACGCGTCGAGGTACACCTGTGTAAGTCGTGAGTAGATGTCGTTAAGCCTCGGGAGATAGCTAAGATTCGGCGCATAGCTGTTGAGTGAGTCGAGTTTGGCGTTTGTTGTTTGGAGGGTCGAGTCTTTGGCAACTCCCACGAAGTCTCCGTAGATGGCTATGCCTACGTCCCCGCTTGTTAGGATTCTGACAGGGGAGAGTTTTGACTGGATGCTTGGCAGGTAGCCTGTGTATGCTCTGATGAGATCCGTGATACCCGTGACCTTTGCAAGATCGATGGCCGAGGTGATTTTGCTCTGTGCATAGTCGAAGATGTCGTAGAGCGAGATGGGGTCGCCATCCTTGATAACGGGCTTGCCTTGAACGAACAGGTTCCAGTTGATGTAGCCATAGTTCGCGGAAAGCTCGTCAACCGTGATGTCCTGCTGGCCCGAGGTTAGCCAGCCGTATAGGAGGTTCAATGCATCGATGAGCGCACTCCCCCACGCTGTCGTTATCCGCGTGGCGGGCTGGGGCTTGAGCCAGTCGAAAGCCATGGCCACCATTTTATTTTGAGATTTTTGACCTTATAAAGCTGAGCCTCTGCTTCACGTGAACGTTGCCGAGAATATCTATCACGGGTTTCACGTTGTCCCAGATCGCGCTCAACACACCGGGGTCGAGGCCGTCTGCGCTCCACTTGTCAACCCAGTACTGTTTGTATTCGTCGGCCGTCATGGCTCGTTGCATCTCGCTACCCCACTGGTGAACCCCATAGAGGGACCCGTAGATGTCGAGAGCCGCGCTCTTGTAGAGACGCAACCTGAATGCGTCCACGTCTGGAATCTTGCTCTTTACTATGTTCTCTACGATGCTCTCGATGCGGTAGCGCTGGCTCGCGGGCACGGCGTAGGTCTCCGTACGTTCACTGCTCCACGTCTGCCTTTCCGGCGCGGTCTGGTAGTTCGCCGCGGCGAGGGCTGTGGCTAGGTAGCGGTTGCGGAATCCCTGCACGACGTAGTCCCTGTACGTGTCGAAGTATGCTTTAAGCTTCTCCTCGTCCATTCTGTACGCGGGAACATCGGGGGACCAGAATGAGTAGTCCCAGCACGTGTAGTCCCAGGTTCCGCCTCCCTGGGCGTCGAAGAGTTGCTCATACTCGACGCTCTCAGTTGTTAAATCGTAGGTGACGAACTCGACGGCGCCGCTGTGTGTCTCGGGGGACCAGTTCGAAGAATCCCACCACGCGTAGTCCCATGTGGCCGCCGTCTCCTTCACAGCTGTGATCATGCTCAGCCTGTTGAAGACCGTCCGAGCCAGGTCTTCGGGGACGCCGAGTTGCTGTGCAACCTGCTCGACTCGTGTCTTTACCTCGCTCCACGACTTGTTCTTTTTCATGAACGCGTAGAGGGTGGATCTCAGAAATTCCCTCACGGCCTCGGGGTCATAGTAGCTCTCGTCGTATCGGGATTGCCCATAGATGGCTTTCACTATCCTCGTGCCAGCTACACCCTCCGCAACTTGGTCGACGAATATTGTCCAAGAAGTATCGTCGATGCTTGTTAGCTCGGGGAACTGAATCGATATGTCTATGGGCTCGAGCTTGATGAGTACGCCTTTTAGGAACTCGTCTGTCGTGGGTAGCTCGATTTCCCAGTTAAGGGTCCAAGGCACGACGTCGCTGAGGGGTATGTCGAAGAGGAGCATTGAGACGAGGCTCGAGAAGAGGGTGTCGCTGAGAACCCAGTCGCCCCAGAACGAGCCGAGGTCGAAGGTGTCGAACATGCGCCACGTGTTTGTGTCGATGGCGTCCTCTGAGAGTGATTTGATCCAGTACTTGATCTTTTGCTCGGCTACCCTCTCGGCTTCCAGCTGGCTCGCGCCCATAGTCTCTACTTAGCCCTCGACTGTTGTTGTTTGGGCTTGAGTGCAAACTGGTCGATCGATTGCCGGAGGGCTTTTATGCTCTCGTCGAGTTTTTTCGATACCTCTTCTGCCGTCTTCTTAAGCTCTGCAAGCGCTTTCTGAAGCTCCTGATCGGGACCCGGTTGTGTACTCATGTGTTCTTTATATTGCAAACTGGCTTAAAAAGCTAACCGGTTTTTTCTGTAGTGGGTGCTGTGTTTCATTAGCTCCTAGTTGCGGCTATCCTTGCCGCCCTATACTTCGCTGTCTTGACGATGAGATCTATCTCTTTGTCGTCGAGGCCGTAGTTTTTGAGGGGTTCGAGTTCCTTGCGGAGGGTCTGCTCGTCGATGATGTCGTAGGCGTAGCAGTTGACGAGTTCGGTGATGTACATCGAGACCCTGCGCCAGAGCTTCCTAGACACTATGAGCTTCTTGTAGTACTCAACCTGTGCCTTGTAGTTCTCCGCGTCTAGACCCCTAGCTCTCAACAAATCATCGAATAGCTTGTCCCACTCTCCCAGGTACATTGCGTCACCGATGAATTGTCTAAGGGAAGGTATGAAGGTGGAGAGTACCCTGTATGTTCTGCGCAAGCCTAGGTCGAGGTCGAAGATCTGTAGCTCGCGCTCGGTCCAGCCCCCTGCCCTCATCAGCTCCTTTACTTGTTTCTCGAGGGTTTCCGGTAACCCGAAGTACTCGACGATCCTGCGGTAGGTTCCGACGAGGGTGTTGACCTCGCTACTTATGGTGCGCGCCGAGATGTACTTGAGCCACAGCTCCGCATACGTCTTCTCGACTCTCCTCTCGGCTAGGATGCGCTGTATGTAGTCCATAGGAACCTCGATGTACTCCGCCATCGTCGCGAGCATGCTTAGCGAAGGCAACGTTTCGCCTGGGGTTGGCTCGCGCTTCGCGATGTCCCGCATAGCCGTTGCGAGCGCGAACACCGCCTTCGCCTCCGCCTCGGTCATATAGAACTGGTCGCGGAGCACGCCCACGACCCTGGCAAGCTCCTCGTCTGTGACGTAGCCGCTGGCCACTCTGTAGAGCAACCAGCCGCCGATTCTGCTGACGAAGACTCTTAGACGCTCAGCTGTCTCGATGTCGGCTAGGAGCTGGGCGTAGGCGAGCCAGGCGTCCAAGTAGTCGCTGTCGAGCTTTAACTGTACGTCCCTGCCCACAACGTTTTTCATAGCTGTTCTTAAAGTCTTTACCACCCCGTCCACGAATTTTGATAGACGATCCTTCGCGGTCTTCGGGTCGAGCACGAGGGATCTAACGCCGCCGATTATCTCGGTCAGGGCCTTGCTGTAGATGCCCATGTAACGATCAATGACGGCACGCATCTCGATGAGCTTGCGTTCGCCGGGCAGAAAGCTGAGAGGTGTGTTGACGTAGCCCTCCTTCCAGTCCATCGATTGCATGTCGAAGTATGCAATCTTGAAACTCAGCGTTGAGAGGTTTGAAAGGAGATCCTCTGTTGTGTCTAGGTCTGCTAAACCCTTGTTATAGAGGTCTAGAATGCCTCCCCTGAGCATAGTTCTCTCGTCCATGAACGCCTGCATTGCCTCAGAGACGGTGACTATCGGCACGTAGTAGGGATGCAAACCAGTAGCCTGGATGAGCCTGGACATCAGCGTCAGATCCATGAGGAGGGCTGGGTTCTTCGCCGTGTCCTCAACCACAGATGTGAACTGAGACGCGGGTGTCTTGAGATCGATACCCTTCTCTGCCAAGAAATCGATTAGTCCAAACCTTGACATCCAGCGTACGTCAATGCGCCCAGGTATCTCGGCGAGCGTGTCGATGATCAGCCAGTTGTCGGAGGTCCAGTCGGGGAGCCAGGCGTAGTTGGCTAAGTCGTGCCAGGTCATGTAGACGCTCAGGGCGTCAAATAGCTTCTTGGCTTGGAAGTTGAGTGCGGTGGGCGGTACGGGTGCCCTGGCGCCGATGAACTCGGCCTCAGCCTTGCTCGTCGCCATATCGTCGGCTGACGGCGTGTACCAAGCGAGACCAGCCAGTGCACGGGTGGCGAAGGTCCAGATGTCGCGTGGGGACGGGTACTTGAAGCGTGAAATGTACTGGAGTATTGCGATGTCCCTCGTGACGCCCATCCTCTCGGCCCACTTAAAGTACTCCTCGAATCCTGTACGACCAGCGCCGAACACGTCGTGGATGGACCACTCTGCAACCTCGGATATTGACGGCCAGTCGTAGAGCGGAGATAGGGGCACTTTGCGCTTGGTGCCAAACCTGTCAGTCACCTCAATGCTCAACTCTTTCTCGAGTTTGGTGAGGTGCTCGATGTACCAGTCGGGGTAACCATAGAAGTCGAGCAATTTCTTGAACTTTTCCACATACTCCTCGATGCCGACCCTTCTCGTAAACTCGACCAGCTCGTCCATTGAGGGCATCTCAATGGGCAAGTCACCGAGGCCCGCCTCGCGGTAGGTTTTCTTCCAGCTGGCCCTGGAGAGATACTTGACGGAGTCCCACATCGCGATAAAGAAGCCCGTCCAGAAACCTGCCATCAGGTCGCTGACTGCTTCTTTCGCCATATCGCCAAACTCTTTGAGTGCCTTGAGCACAGCTGTGCGTAGCCTGAGGGCGACGGCCATGCCTACGCCGAGTGGCTCGCCGCTACCCTCGCCATGCAACTCGAGAGAGTCAACGGTATAGCTGACACTGCTGACGGCGCCGGGCAACGCGTAGGCAGTAGCGAGTGCCGGCATGACTTCGGCTGGGAACGCGAGCATGAACCATGCTTCGCCCTTGCCACCCTCTCCCTCCACTGCACCGATGCTTTTAGCGTATTCTTTAATGAGTTTGGCAAGCGCCTTCTCGGCGAGGTCGGCGGCGCTTGTGAAGGCCTTGGCAAAGATTTCGAAAACCTTGTTCATGACCGCCTCTGCGACTCCCTTCGCTGTTGTTGCAAGCGATTCGAGTGCCCCGCTGACGGCGCCCCAGATCGCCGAGGCGATGTCTGAAAGTGTTTTCCAGATCGCTGACCCTATTTTCTGGAGCTGGCTCCAGAGCCATTGGGCGCCCTCGATGATCTTGTCCCAGAGCCACTTTGCAAAGTTCCACAGGGGTTCTCCGACGTTTTTCTGTAGCCAGCCCAGGGGGTCCTTGACGAAGCTCTGGATTCCGTCCCAGAGCCAGGAGAAGACGCCGGGCAGGTCTTTTGTAAAGAACTTTACGAGTGTGTCCCAGGCGCCTGCTAGCGCCTTCTGGACGTTTTCGATTATCCACTTGAGTGGCTCGGGGAGGTGGATCCATATCTCCTCTCCCAGCCACTTGAACATGCCGTAGACATAGCCGAGCGGGTCCTTTGCGAATTTCTGTAGCTCGCCCCAGAGCCAGGAGAAGAAGTTCTGAACCGCCTCGATGGCGCTTTTAAGCCAGTCGGGCAAGAGGGTCCAGATCTGGTTTGCTAGCCAGCTGAAGCCGCGCTGGATGAAGCCGAGCGGATCCTTGATGAAGTCTTGGAGGCCCTTTGCTAGTCCTGTGAAGAAGTCCTGTACGGTTGTTATCGCGTTTTTGAGCCAGTCTGGAAGAGCGCCCCATATCCACTTGCCTAGGTCTTCTAGTGCTTTCTTGATCACGCCGACGGGGTCCTTGAAGAAGCTTAGGAGTGCATTCTTAAGCGCCTCTACAGCGTCGCTGATCCATTTGAAGAATCCTGCCATCGCTTGGGGCAACTGGAGTATCGCGTTCGTGAAGCCCATGATTACGACTCCTACCTGTTGTAGCGCCTTGCCGGCCTCAGTCATCCATTTGCCGAGTTCGGCGAAGCCTTTTGACACAACATCTACGACGGGTGCAAGAGCCTTGGACACTGATTCACTCACAGCTGTGAGTGCGTCCCGGACGCGGGACCAGAGGTTCCCGAGACCGCTCTTCAATGCGTCCAGCAGGCCTGTGAAGCCTTTAGCCATATAGTCGGCTATGCTTGAGAGTGACGAGCCGATCTTGCCGAAGAAGTCGGTGATTGTGCCGGCGAAGTTCTTCAGGGCCCCTATAATTTGCTCGCCGAGCGATGTAAGTGCCTTGCCGAGTGACCCGGCCACGTCCTTGATTGCTGTTTCCATTGCCGTCCAGAGAGACTTAAACGTGTCGAGAAGCCCGCTAAGCGTCGTACCCAGAGTGTTGAAGCCTTTCACTATCTGATCCGTAAGTCCTGAGATTGATGTGCCCAGCTTGCTGAAGAGGTCGGTGATCGTTGAGGCGAGGCTGGAGAGTGCGCCCTTGACTGTGTCACCTATGCTTGTCGCGACCGAGGATACTGACTTAATGATGGTGTCCGACATGTTGCTTACTATTGATTTGATCGTGTTCGGCAAACTGGACAACGCATCAATCACTGTTTTCAGTCCCGAAGCGATTGAGCTAATGACCTGGCTAATTGAAGAGATTGTGCTTGAAAGTGATGAAGAGATGTAGTCCTTCAGGCCGGAGATGATGCTGGTCACGTTGGATACTATTGAGTCGACGATGCCGGCGACAGCGGATGCTACCTCGCTTACCTTTGAGAGCACGTTGGATATCTGTCCCGCAACGCTGGAGACTGTGTTCGCGACGCTTGACAGCTGGTCCCTGATACTGCTGACTATATAGTTGACTGCGTCTATTGCGGGCTTGATGTATGTGCCCCACAGGTTGCTCACGATGCCGTCCACGGTGCTGGCGAACCATGAGGCTATACTATTGAGTTGGCCGGCTAGCCACGACTGGAGCTGTCCTATGGGGTCCGTTACGCCCATGAGTCTACTTGATAGGGCTTCGAGGTCGAGCTGGCTGAGGGGTATGACTGTAACGTGGGCTGATTCGTCGCCTTTCTGTTGGATAGAGTTGAGGATGTCTATAAAGTAGCGGACGTCGTCAGGTGTGGGTAATTCGTCGTCCACGGCTGTGTGTATGTTAGGCTCTCCGGACATGTTTACCCTAAAAAATAAACGAAAAAAAGGTCTATTTTAAGCTATACGTTGGAAGGGGAGGGTAAAACCGCTAGTTATCATGAGCCTCATCTTTGCTATCTCGATTCTAAGTTGCCTCTCGAGATCCTCGTTGTCTCTTACGTCAAGCCTGAAGAGCTGGGACCTGTAACCGTCTGTCTCGACGATGCATGAGACGATGTAGCGCTTCTCCCCCGACAAAGTTGTATAGTCTGAAACCTCGACGACGGTGACCTTGGCGCCGTCCAGCTCGGTCTCTACTGGCGGGATATTGACGGTGACGACGGGACGGTTTGGGGGCGTGGGTCTCCTGCTCATTCTGCCGGCATCCTCTTCTTTATGAGACGCTGGAAACGCTTAACTGCTTTGGCCACTTCTCTTCCCTGCTCTATTAGCTCCTTGATTTCGGGGTCGAGGTCTTCTTTCTCGACGTCTATGCTTGCCAGGGTGAGGCCGAACTCCTGGGCCGTTGTGAATAAATTCGTGAGGGCCTTCATGAATTCTTTTTCCTCGGGCGTCATCTCCCTTGGAACCGCTGGCCCCGCCTGTGCTGGTGCCGTCTGGACGACTGGCTGTGGGGGTTGCTGGACAATGTATGATTCGCGGGGCTTCCTAGGCTTCACAGCTGTGGACTCGGCTACTTCCTCCTTTTCGGAGTCCTTTTCAGACATGTTTTCACCGCTCTAGCATACGCGCGATTGCATTATATACCTTGTGTTTAGAAAATTCTCTCGCCCTCTGGATGCACAGCCTGTAAAGCTCGTCCCTCCTCCTCTGCACCTCTTCCTTGGCCTGGATAATCGCGTCTGCAAACTCCTGGGGGTCGTAGAGGTGGTGCTCGTACAGTATGCCCGTGGCCAGGTGCATCGCGTCCTGTGCGTACTCGACGCCTGTCACGGGAACCCGGAACGACGTCTCCTTAGTTGTTATCTCTGAGAGGGGATCGTAGTCGGCGTGAACTACGGGGCGCCCCGTGGCTAAAGCCTCTAGCACCGGTAGACCGAAGCCCTCGGCTAGCGCTGGGTGGGCGTAGAGGTCGAGGGCGCCGTAGAAGCCGTACATCCACTTTCTGTCCTTTTCGCCGAAAGAGGTTTGGACAAGGGTGTTGGGACAGCCTGCATAGAACTGTTGTGCCTGTGGCTGAGTCAGGATGACGAACTTGACTGCAGGGTCGTGTTTAACCACAAGCTTGATTACCTCTGCAAACACGTCGTGACCCTTCCGTGAATATGCTCCTGCAACATAGCCTACGAGGAAGTCGTCCTTGGAGAAGCCTAGAGCCTCCCTGATTTTTGGTCCCCAGCCGCTACTGATGTATGCTTCCTCTGTGTCTACGCCGTGGTATACGACGCCACGCACCCTTGCCCCGGCCTCCATGAGTTTCCCGGCGACATAGTTGCTCGCGGCCGTGAATTCCAGTTCGCGTAAGACCCAGTCCTCGTGCGGTGAGCGCTGAATTTTGCCCTCGACGGTGGTGTAGAAGACGTAACGCTTGCCGTTGGCCTTGGCCCTGTACCCGAGGTAGAAGAAGGGGGTGGCCCACACAGTGTCGAAGGTCATAACTATATATGTTGCCTGGAAACGGAGTTGCTGGAACTTTGCGGCGTCTGGGTAGAACATCGGCTCGAGCACAGTGTGACCCTGGTCACGTAAAACGTCTGCGATGTCTTCTGTCACTCTCCTTAAGGATACGGCCCTCTCGCTCGTAACGGGTAGAATCCTCATCATGTTAGGGGACGATTACTGGGAAATAACATTTACGCTTAGAAAAAAACAGGAAAGAAAAAAAATATTGTTTTAGGTGTACGGGAAGACCCCGTTGCCAGTGTGTCTAGTAGGGCGGTACGGATCCGAGTATGGCCGTGATTATCTGGTCTAGTATCTTGGGGTCGGCTCCGTAGGCGGTGACCCACATGTTCTTGAGGCCGGCGATTTCCTTGTCTAGTGTAGCGCCGGTGTGGCTGAACTGGAGCTTGGCTATCTTCTGGCCGAACGAGTAGTACAGGGCGTGTAGACCGCTTGGGACGCCTGCGGGCTCGATGATTCCCCTCACGATGTCTATGATGTTTGCGATTGGTGAAGACGCGGCCTCGTACCTCAGGTTCATGAGGGATTGCACAGCTGTGAGTCTAGATGTCATCGTAGTTGCGTCGGGGTACTTCACGGAGTATTTTTCCAACCTATCTGCAAGTTTCCTAACTGTCGGCATTCCCTCTCACCCCTTACGAACCTATTATGAGCTTGCTGAGCACGTCGAGGACTGCAGGGTCGCAACCCTTCTGTGCGAATGCTTGTTTGAGACCTTCAACGAGGTTTGAGAGTGTTGTACCGCTGTGGCTGAAGGCGGCTTTCCTTATCTTCTCGACGAAGGCGTAGTAGACTCCGTGCTGTCCTGCTGGAACGCCCTTCGACTCTAGTATGTTCCTTGTTAGCTCGATCAGCTCAGCAATGGGTCCCGCGCCTTCTAGCTCCCTCGTGATTGCAATGTTCTTTGAGGCGGCGTACCTTGCACCCGTCACGTCAGGCGGGGTCTTCGCCGTAAATTTCTCGTATCTATCTTTTAGGCCTTTTGTCAGTGGCATTTGGCTCTCGCCGAGAAAAGATGTTGCAACGTCTTCCTTATATAACTCTTCGTTGCAGACATGTATGGAAAGATGATGTAATCTTCTCAGTTTATATATGAGTTTGAGTTTACTTATCCGTTTTCTCGAAGAATAGATATATATAGCTCTTTAAAGAAAGATGTTCCTAGGGGATGTTCATGGGTGCTGTTATGGTCGACTCAGATCGCGAGAGAAAACTGTACAGTATAGCGAAGTGGGAGTTGCAGAAGTTCGCAATGAGATATATAGCTTGGATGGGCTACTTTGTCAGGTGCGCGGCGCGGGCAGGCGTATACATAGCGATCTCTTCTGACGTGCACTACACGGGCACAGGTATAGGCGTCGAACTAACTTTAAGGCTTCAGGAGACGAGTCTCAGTGATAGGAAGACAAAGTGGTGGATGGAGACAAGGGCAAAGATTGCTGAAAGGCTGATAGAATATGCCGTGAGGAAGCTGAAGGACGAGGGCATCAAGGTTGTGGTAAGCAAGTCAATCAATATGAATTTGCCACATGTTCCGAGGTACCGTGAAGCCATCGTTCCCGAGTCAATCAAGATCAGCTCGGAGTTTAGGATAACTGGCATCGATGAGGCAATGCTCTTTTCGTCGCGTGATGCCAGGCAACGGCGGTTGTACGAGACACATGGACTCGCTGGCAGAGAAAAACCGTCAAACTTAAAAGCCTTGGGAGCCGAGGTATTTTATGAATATGAGCGTGGAATTGAGGATAGTGGTTTCGAAGAGGATATGGGAGCTGTTGAAGAAGGAGGCGGAAGAGAAGAATATGAAAATGGAGGACTTGATATTATTAGCCATCGAGAAGCTCTTGAGAGAGGGTGTTTGAAGGCGAAGGATGCTACGGAGAAGTACGGTGTGCCGCTCATGGTGTTGATCAAGCTCGCGTTGGATGGGAGGATCAGGGGCTACCACGGCGTGGATGAGAATGGCAAGCCGGCATTCTACGTTGTGGAGGAGGACGTAAAGGAGATAGCTAAGTATTTTAAGCCAGAAGGCACAGAAAATAGACAGGGTGGTGGGAATGTCGTTTGACGTAAACAAAGTGGACCCGTTGCTGGCGAAGCTGAACGAAGTGTATAGTGGTACACAGTTGTTTAGGGAGAAGATGGAGGCCTGGAGCCTGCTAAGGGACCTCGCTGACGGCTTCTCGACGGGGGACATAGCTGAACATGAGTTGCAGAGCTATGTAGCGACGATTGCTGAGAGTATCTGTGCCCAGGTGGCCAGCGCGGGGAAGTCCTATTCTCCCGAAAAACTCTCCGAGGAATTGGTTGCCCTGGTGAAGCAGAGGGCCGCCACGGTGTCTGCGGCGAGGTTTATGGCTATAAGGGAGAAGATGAGAACCGCTAGGCAAAAGGCTAGAGAGAAGGGTGCAGGGCTGAGCATACTGTAAAGCTGGGGAGCTGTAAGCAAAACGGAATCCCTAAGAAATTATTTTTTAGTTGTCTAGCTGGAGAAGGCTTTCTCTAAGATACGCATCACGATGAGTTTCGCTGTGTCGTTGAGAACCTTTCTTTTTTCTTTACTTCCATCGTAATCCTTGACCACTATTTCAAGCTCGTCGACGGTCACCCCGAGTCTATCCTTGATTTGTTGTAGGGTTACGAGGGTGGCGGTTCGTGTTTCGGGTCCCGGACTGGCTCTAAGCTCCCCTATGCTCGCGCTCAGCTTGAAGACGTACCAGGCTATTTTGTCCATGTCGTTTCTCTGTATTCTTCCACTCCTCATCTGTCTGTACGTGCTTAGGCTTTCGACGAGAACCTGCCACATAGAAATACCTCTGCGTTCGGCCTCGGCCTTGATTTCGTCTTTTAGAGAGCGAGGTATCCTCATGTGGGTTGTTTTTGTTTTCCCTTCAACTTTTTGTGTTGCAACCATTTTCAACCCCAAGAAGTGTTATACATTGCCCCTATATAAACTTTTCCTAAAAGGAGTTTATTCATAACAGTGTAACCGTTAAAAAATTTTTAATTTCCCATTGGATTACTGAACCCCCTGGATCTGAGGTACTCGGCGCCCCTCTGAGTGATGTACCAGACAGGCGTCCTCTTGAATCTGTACTTCTTCGACTTTTCATCGTAGAGCTTCACATCTGTATACTGTACCTCGACTAGGCCGGCTCCTAGAAGCTCCGACAACCTGCCGCTGAGGGAGTTTCCGGAAATATCGTGACCATGCATGTGTAAATAATAGCTTATTTCGCGTTTTGTTGCCCCCCTCCCCTTCTCCTTCACGATTGACCAAACAGCTGTGAGTACAAGCTCGTGGAGCTTGTTGGGTCTGAAGTCGCGTGAAGTGTAGTGTGCTCCTTTGCCCTTAGGCATCTTGTACTCGAAGACCCGGCCGCAGTAAGGGCACCTAACCAGAACCAACGCCTGCCACCTCTTCCAGGCTTATCCAGTCACAAATATTTAGGAAGTTGCAGACCCTCTCCGCTGACTTCCAGTCGTTGACAGGGAGCCATTCGCCCCTCGCCGTGTCAACCCTGAGGACGGAGTACTTGCGGGACCAAGGCTCTAGAACTATTTTCTCGAAGCTCAGCTCTCCCGGCTCGTTGTGGTAAATCTCGTCTGTGATGGTCTCCTGTAAGAGCTTGAGGAAGAGGGGTGTAAGGAGGTACATGCCCGTCGAGACGTGAAAATCTAGGAAGGGCTTCTCCTCGAAATATCCCCACCTATTCTGTACAACTCCATATGGAAGCTCGCACCCAGGGTGGGTAAGAACTATTGCCAGGATGCTTGCCCGACCCAGGCTCTTCATGTATGCCCTGACTACGTCGTGAACATATTCCAGACGAGCATAGAGGTCGTCTACGAAGAGGGTGAGGACGGGCTTGCCGGGGTCTAGGAATTGGTCCCGAAACGCCTTCCAGAGGGCTCTCCCTGTGCCATACGGCCTGACGGCTGGGTTCCACTCGTGGTAGTGGAAGCGGAAGTTGTTTTTGAGCTGGGGGAAGGTGTCGCGTAGATGTTGCTCGACTTGGTCCCCTCCGTAGCCTAGGAACACGTTTATGACCCTGAAGCCTGCCCTGAGGGCGTAGACAACCTGGAGGTCGATAAGCGTGAACCCGCAGACGGGTAGGAGTGCTTTGGGTTTGCCCCAGGGACCCAGTCGCTTACCAGCGCCGCCCGCGAAGAGGGCAAGTTGTATTTCCGAGAGGTCTACGGGATTCTTGAGATTGCTATATCCTATCCTACCCGGCATACGATCGTGCCACCAACGTGTGTTACTGTGTGAATCTTGTATTTTTACGTAACGTTGCAAAAATATTTTAACGGAGGGGTGTTTTTTACCGGCTCCAGATTTTTTACGCTAGTTATTTATGCATGTTTTACACATAATCCATGGTTGTCATGAAAATTGTGAAGCTCGGCAAAGTGAGGAGAAGGAGGGGAGACGGAGACAGTTACGTCACAGAGGGATACTATGTACCCATCCCAAAGGAGCTTGGTGAAAAAATGGAAAAAGCCGGCATAGAGTACCTAGTAGTCAAGCCTCTTGAGAGTGGAGAAATATTGCTGAAACCCCTGTCGCCCGAGGCGTTAGGGAAGATGCTAGAAAAGAGGTAGATATGTATGGGTAAATATAGAGCCAAAGAAAATTGCCTATACGCGTTGTTTATATCGTTAAATATAAATCTGATACTGGTAGGCATAATACTCTACATGCTAGGCGTCCTAGTAAACATCATATTATCCATTCTGGGACTCGTATTCCTCGGAATAATCGTAATAGACATCGTACTAGATAAAGTTGCAGAGCGAAAAGAAGAAAATATAAAGTATACAGAAGAAAAATATTTTTTAGCCTAGACTTACAGGCTTCTTTTTATCTACTCGTTCAATAAGATAGTCTCTAAGATCGGGACGATCATGCACAACGGCTTCCAGCACTACGGTGGGTCCCATATACCACCTATTCTTGTATTTATACATATAGACAACGTGTCCATTCATCCACATACTGTCCTCTTGTATCACACCTAGCCCTATAAGCGTATTAATGTACCTCTCTACGTGGTATTTGTAACCACTAGAGGTTAAGACGGCGCCGCAGACGGGGCACCTAGGCATATTTCTTCACCTCTTTCTTCACCTCGACGGGTACACGCCAGTCCCTGAGAAGGTCCCCAGCTGTCTTCTTACACCTGGATTTCACAATCGCTTCGGCAAACTTTTCATAACCACTCTTGACATATATGAAGCTTTTTCCCTTATTGCCTTGTCTACCATTATAGGATATGCCATAGAAAATCCAGCCTGGAATAGGATTCGCCGCCAAATATCTGTTCACATAGCCAGCATAGACAGGAGGAAGCCTGGACATAACCCAATGTGCCTTAATAAAGACAAAGTATACGTTCTTCTTTGACTGTAAAATTGTTTGTATCTTCTGCCTAACTTGCTCGGCTGTCTGAGTGAGTGAGTCCTTGCCTTGTTGATTCGTCTTGTTTTCCGTAACAACTTCAACGCCACTCATCCCCTCCTCCCTCTTTACCCATGCATCCCATGTTTGTCATGTATTCCATGTAAAAAGAGGTATATATATGTTTCTGCCTGAGGATGCAACATGTATTTTAAATTCAAAATAAGATAACGCGTGGAAAAGGGCTATTATACTGAGTTTATTACTACGTACTATACTATACTATAGGATTGTTTTAAACAAACAAAAAAAATAAGTAACAGTACTGTACTATAGGGTTTTGGTGATAATATGCCCCGCAAAAGGGTTTTTCAGAATAGGGCTTTCATAGGATTCATTGTTGAGGGCGCATACGCTGATCTTCTCGACAAGATAGCTCGCAAGGAGGGAATCTCGAAATCCGAGCTGGTGCGACGAGTAATTATCGAGTGGCTTGAGAACGAGGCAAAGGTGAAGTATGGCTTAGAAGAGATATTTGTTGTTGCACAAACTTCGGATACGCCACATCTTTTGCCATTAGTTGCAAAGAGAGTCACCGAGATAGAGACTGCACAGAAAGAAATAGCTAGACAACTTGTAGAGCTGAAACATTATTTCGAATCCATCAGCCCTGACGAGTTAAAGACAATGTCATATGTTGTGAACTTGTGGAGACAGGCCAACGAGAGCTATGACTACTCTGCAAGGTGGACCAAGATAAATATCAGCATCGGCGGCTTCGAGTTCAGTGGCTACGTGAAGGATTTTCCCAGGGAACAATATACTGTGTTCGTGAGAAAGATGGTAGAGTTTGAGGAAAAAGTTAAATTATTCAAGGCGCTGAGGGCGAGATTCTTCAAAGAGGTTTACTACAAATACCGGCGCGACGTAAAGAACGATATACCATATGAGACGAGGCAGGAGCTTGAAAGCTTCATAGCGCGTCAGCTTGAAATAATTGATGTAATAGAGAGGAAGCTAAGAGAGATAGGAGGCTACACGTATGGTGCGAGAAAACCTGTGTTAAATTCGCGTATAAATAAATAAATTTATTTTGATGTATCTTGTTTTTGTGTTAATGTGTATTTTCTTCCGCATTTTGAGCATATTAGGTCCCCGTCTCTTGTGACTTGTATGAGTATGGCGTTGCAACAGGGGGACCTAGGCCACATCCTCATTACGTCAGCTATGCTTGCCTTGAACGTTAGGTATTCTTTGCTTATTCTTCGTATTTCATCGATGATTTCCTTTGGAACCCGTACCGGCTCTGTCATTTTTGTTTGCCCCACGCCTCGTCTAGCTTCCTGCATATTTGTTCTAATACGTGTTGGTAGTGTCTGCATGCGTTGTATAGTTCTCTTAGGTCGAAGTGTTCCTCGACTTCGTGTATATTGATCCCGTCGATTGTTGATATTTCTTTTTCTAGGAGGTGGAGGGTTGGGTCGAACTTGTCGAAGCTGGGCATGAGTCTGGCTAGTCTTTTTGCTATTTCTCTTCCTTCGTCTCTCATTGGTTCCACCATGTGTGTTTTGTTAGGCTGATTACTTGTATTTGGTTGTTGTTTTGGAACATCCAGTTGGTGAAGTTGCTCATGTGGCTGGGTGTGAAGCTCCAGAACAATTCCCACCATCCGCCCTCCTTTCTCTTGAAGTACCATTTAAACTGGCTCCGGGGCTTTCTTGGAGGTACGTATTCGAACGCTACATAGATGTCTTCCTCTATGTGTCCATCGCTTTTTATGATTAAATACTCTGACACCTTGCCATAGTGCCTGACTGTGATCTCTATTGCCTCGTTCTTGTGGAGACTTTTCAGCATTTCTTCAAATTCTTCTTTTGTGATGGTTTTTTCCTTTGTCTCGGCAACCCCCTGGCCGGGGTTACTATTTGTGTTCATTTCGTTTCACCATGTTACATTGTGCATTACCCCTATTTAAACCTTACTGTGACGCCCCT
>Ga0334722_10001843_pt1 | contig 25278 bp, 26 predicted proteins | sample C3_bottom_MG_FD_207210 | JGI IMG/M metagenome (GOLD analysis project Ga0334722, IMG submission 207210) | Sediment microbial communities from Yellowstone Lake, YNP, Wyoming, USA - C3_bottom | ecosystem: Environmental > Aquatic > Freshwater > Lake > Sediment | place: USA: Wyoming | collected... | reverse complement strand
TAATTCCCACCGGATGAGGTCTCTTCACAGCTTGACGAGAAACTTTTGAGCCGAATGCCTTTCCCACCCGCAATCAAAAGCCAATCACTTCCATCCAATTGTGAGGGTTGCAATGCTTGAGTCACACCATCGCGAAGTTGCTCCTCAAGCACACTCGGATCTAGGAGTCTGTGACTACCGCAGTATTCCGAGCCTTCGGATGCAAAATTGCGACATGGTTGGCCGGACTTAGTCATCGCAGCGCATTGCGTCATGTAATTGAACCGCCCTACAGCGGGATGTTCCCGTGCTTCTTCTGCGGCAGGGTGTCGCGCTTGTTTTCGAGTAGGGCGAGGCCGGCGAGGAGTTTGGCGCGGGTCTCGTGCGGCTCGATGACCTCGTCAATGAAGCCGTAGGCGGCGGCGATGTAGGGGTTGTAAAACTGCGCCCGGTAGTCGGCGATGCGCTGGGCGCGCTCGGCCTTCGGGTCTGTGGCGGCGGCGATTTCCTTGCGGAAGAGGATTTCGACCGCGCCCTCGGCGCCCATTACCGCGATCTCCGCCATCGGCCAGGCGTAGTTGAGGTCGGCGCGGACATGCTTGCTGCCCATGACATCGTAAGCGCCGCCGTAGGCCTTGCGGGTGATGACGGTGATTTTCGGCACGGTCGCCTCGCAATAGGCATAGAGCAGTTTGGCGCCGTGCTTGATGATGCCGCCGTGCTCCTGATGCGTGCCGGGCAAGAAGCCGGGGACATCCTCGAAGGTGATGATGGGAATGTTGAAGGCGTCGCAAAAGCGCACGAACCGGGCGCCCTTCATGCTGCTCTGGATGTCGAGGACGCCGGCGAGGACAGCCGGCTGCTGGCCGATGAAGCCGATACTCCTGCCGCCCAGCCGCCCGAAGCCGCAAATCAGATTGCGGGCGAAGTGCTCGTGCACTTGGAAGAACTCGCCTCCGTCGGCGACGGCGCGCACGACTTCCGTCATATCGTAGGGCTGCACCGCGTCGGCGGGGACGATGGTGTCGAGCCGCTCGGCGCTGCCGGGCGGCGGCTCGGCGGGGTCGGCGCGCGGCGGGTCTTCGAGATTGTTCGCGGGCAGATAGGAGAGCAGCCGCCGCACCTGCGCCAGGCACTCCGCCTCGTTGGCGGCGAGGAAGTGCGCGACGCCGCTGGTCTCGGCGTGGACGCGGGCGCCGCCGAGGGCGTCGCGGTCGACCTCTTCGTGGGTCACCATCTTCACCACATCGGGGCCGGTGACGAACATATAACTGACGCCTTCGACCATGAACACGAAGTCGGTGATGGCGGGCGAATAGACGGCGCCGCCCGCGCACGGGCCGAGGATGACCGAAATCTGCGGCACGACACCCGACGCCAGCGTGTTGCGCAGGAAGAGGTCGGCGTAACCGCCGAGCGAGACAACGCCTTCCTGGATGCGCGCGCCGCCGCTGTCGTTGAGGCCGATGACGGGCAGGCCGTTTTCCATCGCCAGGTCCATCGCCTTGCAAATCTTCTGGGCGTGCATCTGCGCCAGCGAGCCGCCGAAAACGGTGAAGTCCTGCGCGAAGACGCACACCTTGCGGCCGTCAATGGCGCCGAAGCCGGTGACGACGCCGTCGCCGAGCGCCCGCGCGCCGTCCGTGCCGAGCGCGCCCGCCTGGCTCTGCACGAACATATCGAGTTCTTGGAACGAGCCGGTGTCGAGGAGGATGTCGAGGCGCTCGCGGGCAGTCAGTTTGCCGCGCTCGTGTTGGGCGTCAATGCGCTCCTGCCCGCCGCCGAGGCGGGCCTGCTCGCGCAGGGTGCGCAGCCGTTCGAATTCGGGTCGGTCGGTCACAGTTGCGCGTCCGCCATCACTTGCGCGGCGGCGGTGTAGGGGTCGAGGCGTCCGGCCACGACCTCGTCCACGATCTGCTCGCGCTGGAGCGACATCGCCACCTTGGCGCGGCGGCGGAGCAGATCGAACAGCGCCCCCTCGAGCTGCGCCTCCGCGATGCGGCGGCGGCGCTCTTCGAGTTCGCCCGACGCCTTCAGGTGCTCCCAATGCTCTCGGATCTTGCCGGCCAGTTCGGGCACGCCGGCGCCGGTCACCGCGCTCGTCTGCAGCACCGGCGGCATCCAGCCCTGGGTACGGTCGCTGATGGCCAACATGGCGCGGAGATACGCCGCGGCCTCGTCAGCGCCCTGGCGGTCGGCCTTGTTCACGACGAACACATCGCCGATTTCGAGCATCCCCGCCTTCAGCGCCTGCACGCCGTCGCCGAGCCCGGGCGCCAGCACCACAACGATGGTGTGAGCGGCGCCCATCACATCGGACTCGTCCTGGCCGGCGCCGACCGTCTCGATGAGCACCGGGTCGCGCCCGAGCGCCGCCATCAGGATGGCGAGGCGGTGCGTCGCCGGCGCCAGCCCGCCGCGCAGCCCGCGGCTGGCCATGCTCCGGATGAAGACACCGGTGTCGAGCGTGTGCTTGCCCATCCGCACTCGGTCACCGAGCAACGCGCCGCCGGTGATAGGGCTGGTGGGGTCGACGGAGACGATGCCGACTTGCAGACCCGTGCGCCGCCACTCGCCCGCCAATTCCGAAGCCAAACTGCTCTTGCCCACGCCGGGGGGGCCGGTGATGCCGACGGCTTGGGCGGATTGCGCCTTCGGATAGAGCGCGGCCATCAATTCAGGGACTTCGGCGCCGCCGTTCTCCAATTGCGTCATCAGCCGGGCGGCGGCTCGGGCATCGCCCGCCAGTGCGGCCTCGAGCGCGGCGTCAGTTACGGCCATGGGGCGGCAGGACGAATTCTTTCTGGCGCGGCTGCCGCGGCGTCGGCTGCGGGGGCGGATCGGGCGGCTCCCAGCCGTCGCCGCCTTCGGCGCGTTGCACCGCCCACCACAAGACGCGGAACATCATCGCGGCGACGAACACCGTCACCAAGACAAAGCCGACTTCCGGCGCCAGCGCCAGCGTTGCGACGCCGAGCAATACCCAGATGACCGGCGGCGCGGCACTCAGCACGCGCCGCGTCATCGAGGGATGGCCACCCTCGAGTTGCCGGACCGTGCGGGCGATCGACCACGTTGCGACGGCGAAGAAGAGCAAGGGCGTCAGATACCGCACCATCGCCCCCCCTAGCCCGCCGCCACCGGCTCGTGGCGCTGCGACCGCAGCCCGAGATACTCGCGGGCGATGACGACTCGCTGAATCTCGGAAGTGCCTTCACCGATGCTGAGGAAGCGCGCATCGCGGAAGAGTTTCTCGACGGGATACTCATTCATATAGCCATAGCCGCCGTGGATCTGCACCGCCTTGCCGGCGCAGTCCAGCCCGACTTCCGCGGCCATAAGTTTCGCCATCGAGGCCTCTTGCACGAAGCGCTGGCCGATGTCGGCGCAGTAGGCGGCGCGGTAGAGGAGCAGGCGCGCGGCATCAATGTTGGTCGCCATATCGGCCAACATCCATTGAATGGACTGGTGCTGGGCAATCGGCGCCCCGAAGGCATGGCGCTGCTTCGCGTAGGAGACACTCTGATCGAGACACTCTTGCGCCACGCCGACGCCGATGGCGGCGAAGCCGACCCGCGCCCGGTCGAGCACTTGCATCACATCGTAGAACGCCCCGCCAACCGCCCCCAGGCGCTGCGCGTCGGGTACGCGCACCTCATCGAGGTACAACATCGAAGTATCGGACGACCGGAAGCCCAGTTTCCCGGTCATCTTCTGCGCGGTGAAGCCGGCCGTGTCGCGCTCGAGGAGAAACGCGGTCAGCCCCCGATGGCCGCCGTTCTCCTCCATACGCGCCGCGATCAGGTACAGGCCCGCCAGCGACCCATTCGTGCAGAAGGCCTTCTGGCCGCTGAGCACCCAGTCGTCACCGTCGCGCACGGCGCGGGTCTGGATCCCGGCGACATCGGACCCGGCGCTCGGCTCGGTCACCGCCCAGCCAGCGAGATGCTCGCCGCGCGCCAGGGGCGGGAGGTAGCGCTGCTTCTGCTCTTCAGTGCCGGCGATAAGGATTTGACCAGGGACGAGGCCATTATGCGCCCCGACGGTAAGCGCGATGCCGGCATCGGCCCGCGCCAGTTCCTCGATCGCCATCGCGGTGGAGAGGAAGTCGGTGCCCGACCCGCCGTATTCTTCGGGAATGCGCATACCAAGGAAGCCCAGCCGCGCCAATTCGGCGACGGCGTCGGTCGGAAAAGTCTCGGCGCGGTCCCAAGCGGCGGCGTTCGGGCGCACGACGCGTCCGGCGAATTCGCGGGCGGTGTCGCGGACGAGTTGCTGCTCGGCAGTCAGGGTGAAGTCCACAGGGCCTCCCAGCCAGCTGATGATAGCACGGCGGGTTTTGAGAAGCGTTGCGGGGGGCAGGCACATTGCCTGCCAGATTCGCGCGCCGCACGACCCCTCCCCGTGCACGGGGAGGGGCGCAAAGGAAACCTCGCTCTGTTCTCGAATCTGTGGGCCGAGGGCCTCGCTGCCAGCATGGCCACCGCTCCCCGTGTCGCCATCATCGGCGTCGGTCGCACGCCTGCCCGCGGGCGCACCGGCGACCTCTCGTACCGCGAGTTGATTTACGACGCGGCCGTCCGCGCCTATGCGGATGCGGGCATCGCCCACACCGAGGTGGATGTCTTCGTCTCCTGCGCCGAGGATATGATCGAAGGCACCAGCATCTGCGACGAATACACCCCCGACCAATTGGGCGCGGTGATGAAGCCGGTGCACACCATCACCGGCGACGGCATTCTCGGCCTGGCGACCGGCGTCATGCAGATTCAGAGCGGCGTCGCCGAGATTTGCGCGGTCGAAGCGCGGTCGAAGGCCTCGAATGTCCTGACGCTGCCCGCCATCCACCAATATGCGCTCGATCCGGTCTGGGAGCGCCACATCGACGCCCACCCGCTTTTTCTCGCCGGGTTGGAAATGCAGTACCTGCTCTCACGCGAAGGCCCGACTGACCGCGACTGCGCCGAAGTCGTCGTAAACAACCGCCGTCACGGCTTGCGTAACCCTTGGGCGCCCTACGGCGCCAACCTGACGCTCGACGAGGTGCTCGCTTCGCCGCCCGTCGCCGACCCGCTCAAGGCGCTGGAAGTGGCGCCGTACAGCGACGGCGCCGCCGTCATCGTGCTCGCCTCCGAGTCGCGCACCGCGCACACGCCGCACGCGCCGGTGTGGGTGCGCGGCACCGGCTGGGCGAGTGACAGCCCGACCGTGGCGACCCGCGACTGGGACACGCCCCGCGCCGCGCAACTTGCGGCGCGGATGGCGCTCGACGAGTCGGGCGTCGCGCTCGACACGCTCGATGTCATCGAAGTGGACGACACCTACGCCTATAAGCAACTGCAGCACCTCGACGCCGTCGGCCTCGGGTCGTCGCACGGCGCCGTCAACCGCTCCGGCGGCGCGCTGTCGCTCGGCAATCTGCTCGAGGCGTCGGGGGCGTACCGCGTCTGTGAACTGGTGGACCAACTGCGCGGGCGCGCCGAGGGGCGGCAAGTACTCGACGCCCGGCGCGGCCTGGCGCTCTCGTGGCGCGGCCTCCCGACGACTTCGTACGCCTGCTGCATCCTGGAGGCGGCGTGATGCGCGATGTCGCCGTCATCGGGGCCGGGATGACGAAATTCGTCCGCCGCGCGCAGGAGACGCCGAAGGAACTCGCCTTCCACGCCGCCCGGATGGCGCTCGATTCCTGCGGCCTCGACATCAAGGACATCGACTGCGTCATCCACGGCACCGCGCCCGACGCCTTCGACGGCATGCACATGAAGGGCGAATACCTGCTCGACGGCAGCGGCGGCTTCGGCAAGCCGTATCTGCGCTGCTATGTCGGCGGCGGCACGGGGGTCTTCGCCCCCATCTGCGCCTGGTATCACCTGGCGTCGGGCAAGTTCGACACCGCACTCGTCGTGTGCGAAGAGAAGATGTCGTCCTGCCAGCCGCACCCGCAGGCGGCGTTCATCTCGATTTTCGACCACACGACGGAACGCCCGCTGCTGCCCAACCTGCTCTGGATTTTCGCGCTCGAACAGCAGCGCTATATGGCGCGCTACGGCCTGACGGTGCGCGATATCGCGCCGGTCTCGGTGAAGAACAAACGCAACGCTCTCGACCACCCCTGCGCGCAACTCGGCGCCGACCTGACTGTGGACGACATCCTCGCCTCCCCGCTGGTGGCGTGGCCTGTCCACCGGCTGATGGTCAGCCCCACCAGCGACGGAGCCGCCGCGGTCGTGATGGCGGCGGAGCCGAAGGCGCAGCGCATCAGCGACCAGCCGGTCTGGATGCAGGGCGTCGGCTGGTGTTTGGCGTCCTCGTATTGGACAAACCGCGACCTCTACTACCCCGCCTATGTCGAACAGGCAGCGTGGATGGCGTACAAGATGGCCGGCGTCACCGAGCCGCGCAAGCAAATCAATATCGCCGAGCCGTATGACCCGTTCGCTTACAAAGAACTGCACCACCTCGAAGGGCTGCAACTGGCGCCGAAGGGCAAGGCGCCGGAATTGCTGGCGCAGGGCGTCTTCAACCGCGACGGCGACTTGCCCGCCTGTCCGTCGGGCGGCCTGCTCGGCGTCGGCAACCCAATCGCAGCGGCGGGGATGATGAAGATTTGCGAACTCTTCTGGCAGATGCGCGGCGAGGCGGGCAAGCGGCAGGTGCCCGGCACGCCCGAGCGCGGCGTGGCGCAGGCCTGGGGCGACCTGATGCAGGTCGGCACCGTCACCGTCATGGGCACGAAGAAACCGCACGGATGAGCGTGAAAATCACCAACTGGCCGGGCACCGAAGTCACGCTGGAGCAAATCCAGCGCGGCGACATCACCGCCATCCCCTACGCGCCGCGCGCCGAGTACGCCTGGGACACCGGCGTCGCCATCCGCAAGTATCTGGAGGCGCTGCGCGACGGCTACCTGCTCGGCGTGCGCTGCCCCCGCTGCGACCGCACTGTCATCCCGCCGCGGGCCTTCTGCGAACTCTGCTTCTCGTCCGCCATCGAATATGTGCCGCTGCAGGACACCGGGACGGTGAACACCTTCTCGCTCTGCTATGTCACCTGGGATGTGCAGTGGATCACCGAGCCGCTCGTCCCGGCGGTCATCGAGATTGACGGCGCCTCCGAGGGGATGGGCATCCTGCACCTGTTGGGCGAAGTGGATCCGCAAGCGGTCAAGACTGGACTGAGAGTCGAAGCGGTGTGGAAGACGAAGCGCAGCCGCCAGGGCGCCATCACCGACATCAAGTACTTCCGGCCGGTGCGCGGGAAATGACGCACGAGACGCGCGAACCGATCCTCGCCTGGCGCGGGAACATCCCGGTCACGAACCTCTACACCGTCGGTGTCGCCGGCCAGCGGTTCTTTGATGCGCTGAAACGCGATGGCGTGCTGCTGGGGAGCAAGTGCCCGAAGTGCGGGAGCGTGACGCTGCCGCCGAGTCTCTTTTGCGAGCCCTGCTTCGTGCAGTGCCACGAGTTCGTGCCCGTCGGCCCGAAGGGGCGGGTGCGGTCGTTCACGCTGGCGCGCCTCGACCTCGACGAGCAGCGGGTGAAACGCCCGAAGGTGGTGGCGTTCATCGAATTCGAGGGCGTGCACGGCGGCCTGCTGTACTACCTGGGCGATGTCCGCCCCACCCGCGTCCGCATCGGGATGCCCGTCGAGCCGGTGCTGAAGCCCCCCGCCAAACGGACGGGAACCCAGCACGACATCGAGCATTTTAGGCCGGCGTAGTCCCTAAACAGACAGTCACCGCAGGCCTCTGGCTTGACCTTAGCAGGTGTAGAATCTCGTCGGACTCCATCATGAGCCGACTCACTTCCCACGAGTTGCGCATTCTCTCTCTGCTCGTCCTGCCGGTAGCAGTCGTGGACGGTGTTCTCTTGGCCTTGTTTACGAGCCCCGCCTTTGGAAGCCTCGCTGGAATCTTCTTGGCCACAACCATGGGAGCGTTCAACGCTTTCTTTTACGGCCTCCTACAGGAAAAGAAGCACGGCATACGACCAGAGAAAAAGTGTTGGATTGTTCGCAGCTCCGAGATAGTACTCTCATCGCCAATCAGTGAGGCGCTTGCCAGTTGTCGAGAGTCAACTCAAGTGCTGAAACATGGCTCACTTCGCGAAGGGGAATCAACTGGGTCCTCTCTCGTAGTAACTACCGCCCTTTCAGTTTCGAGTTGGGGAGAAGTGATTTCATTTGAGCTCTTCTCTTTAGGCCCCGAGTCTACGCGCGTTCGAGTCGCGAGCAGGTCGCTCTGCCGATACACGCTCTTGGATTGGGGCGTGAACCAGGAGAATGTGAGGCGAGTCACGGAATTCCTTCGCTCGAACCACTATGGCGGGACGCCTGCAGTGACTGACTCTTCTTAAACTTTCCCCTTCCCCCGCTTCTCCTTCACCGCCTTCCGCAAAAATTCGACGATCTCTTTCAGCGTCGAGCCGGGCAGGAAGACCTTGGCGACGCCTACCTGCTCGAGGCCGGGGATGTCCTCCTGCGGGATGATGCCGCCGCCGAACAGGATGACATCGTCGAGGCCCTTCTCCTTCATCAGTTCGGCCAGGCGCGGGAAGATGTGCATATGGGCGCCGGAGAGGAGCGAGACGCCGATGGCCTCGACATCCTCTTGCAGCGCCGCCATCACCACCTGTTCGGGAGTCTGGTGCAGGCCGGTGTAGACCACCTCCATGCCGGCATCGCGCAGGGCGCGGGCGACGACTTTGACGCCGCGGTCGTGGCCGTCGAGGCCGGCCTTGGCAACGAGCACTTTGATCGGTCGGTCGTCAGGCATCAGTGGATGGGGAAGAGAGTTCGGCGCGCATCGCCGCGCGCCTGCTTAGTAGAGCGGCGGGGCGTCGTATTCGCCGTGCACTTCACGCAGGGCGTCCATAATCTCGCCCTCGGTCGCCTGCGCGGCGGCGCAGTCGAGGATGTGCGGCATCAGGTTCCGGCCCCGGCGGGCGGCCTGCTGCAATTCGCTGCGGGTACGCTTCCAGGCGGCGTGGTCGCGCGTGCGGCGCAGTTCGGTCAGGCGCTCGTTGGCGCGGACCTCGGCCTGTAAGTCGAATTCGTGAGTCTCGAGGCGCGGCGCCGGCCCCTCGACGAACTGGTTCAGCCCCACTTGCACGCGCTTGCCGCTGTCCACTTCCTTTTGGAAGCGCATCGCCGAGTCGCCGATGCGTTGGCGGACATAGCCGCTCTCGATCGCCGCCAGCATCCCGCCCATCCCCTCGATGATGGCGAACTCCTGGTAGGCCGCCGCTTCCATCTCGTCGGTCAGCGCCTCGAGGAAATAACTGCCGCCGACCGGGTCGATGACATTCGCCACGCCCGACTCGTGGGCGATTATTTGCTGCGTGCGCACCGCCAGTTGTGCGGTCTCCTCGGTGGGCAGGGCGTAAGTCTCGTCGAAGCCGTTGGTGTGCAGCGACTGTGCGCCGCCGAGCACCGCAGCCAGCGCCTGCAGCGCCACGCGGGCGATGTTGTTCATCGGCTGTTGCGCGAGCAGCGAAACGCCCGCCGTCTGGCAGTGGCAGCGCATCAGCAGCGACTTCTCATTCTTCGGGTGAAACCGCCGCTGCATCTCGCGCGCCCAGATGCGGCGCGCGGCACGCAGTTTGGCGATCTCTTCGAAGAAATCGTTGTGAATGTCGAAGAAGAACGAGAAGCGCGGAGCGAAGGCGTCGACTTCCAGGCCCCGGTCCACGCAGGCCTGCACATAGGTGAGGCCGTCGAGGAGCGTGTAGGCCAGTTCCTGCACGGCGGTGGCGCCCGCTTCGCGCATGTGATAACCGCTGATGCTGATGGTGTTCCAGCGCGGGACCTGCTGCGTGCAGAATTCGACCTGGTCCACGACGAGCGAAAGCGACGGCGCCGGCGGAAACGCCCACTCATTCTGGGCGTGGAATTCTTTCAGGATGTCGTTCTGCACCGTGCCGCCGAGCACCGACCAGGGGAACCCCATCCGCTGCGCAGCGTCGAGGTAGAACGCCAGAATGACCGCGGCCGGGCAGTTGATGGTGAGCGACGCGGTGAGTTTGTCGAGCGGCAGTCCTTCGTACAACTGATACATATCGCGCGCCGCGTCGATCGCCACACCGCCCAGCCCCACTTCGCCCTTCGAACGCGCGTGATCGGAGTCGTAGCCCATCAGCGTCGGCATATCGAAGGTGACCGACAGCCCGGTCTCGCCCTGGTCGAGCAGATAGCGGAAGCGGTGGTTGGTGTCTTCGGCGGTGCCGTAGCCGGCGACCTGGCGGATGGTCCACAGCCGCCCGCGGTACATCGTCGGGTAGACGCCGCGCGTGAACGGGAATTCGCCCGGGTGCCCGAGCCAGTCGAAGCCGGCCTCGCGCACATCGTCGGGGGTGTAGATGGCCTTCAGCGGCAGGCCGGAGAGCGTGCGGAAATCTGCCTGGCGTTCGGGGGTGCCGTTGGCAGCTGGGCGATAGGTTTCGCGCTCCCAGCGCGCCTGCGCGTCGGCCACAGCGCCGTTGGCCCCGTTGCGGGGGGTGTCCCCATTGCGGTCGCCCCCGGCGCGGCGTTCCGCCGGCGCCTGGGGCTTCGCCTTCGCCATCGCGTCTTGCTCCTCAGTTGCTTCGATGTCGGGCTGTGATCGGTGCAAGGTCATAGGGCCGGGCTTCCCCGGCCTCGGCCGGGGCCGCCGGCTGGGTGCCGATGGCCGCTAAAACATCGCTGGTTCGCGATAGACTCCGTAGACGGTGCGCAGGGCGTCCATCACTTCGCCCAGCGTGGCGTCCGCACGGGCCGCCTCGAGCAAGGCGGGCAGGACATTCTCCCCCTTGCGGGCGGCTTCTTGCAAGGCCTGGAGACTGGCCTGCCAGCGGGCCGCCTCCCGCTCCGCTCGTAGGGCCTGAACCCGCGCCGTGGTCTTCCTCTCGACTGCATCGTCAATCCGCAGGAGCGGAATCGGCGCGTCCGCGGTGACAAACTTGTTCACCCCAACAATCACCCGTTCGCCCCGCTCGACTTCCTCCTGGAACCGCGCCGAGGCGGCGAGGATTTCTTGTTGCGGGTAGCCCTGCTCCACGGCTTGGATCATCCCGCCCATCCCTTCGATGGCATCCTGGTAGTGGGCGAAGCCCGCTTCCATTTCATTCGTGAGCGTTTCCAGGTAGTAGGAACCCCCGAGCGGATCGATGGTGTCGGTGACGCCGGTCTCGTGGGCAATGATTTGCTGCTGCCGAAGCGCCAGCAGCGCCGACTCGTCCGTGGGCAGCGCGTAGGTCTCGTCGAGCGCATTGGTATGCACCGACTGCGCCCCGCCGAGCACGGCGGCCAACGCCTGGAGCGCGACGCGCACCAGGTTGTTCATCGGCTGCTGCGCGGTGAGCGAGACGCCCGCCGTCTGGCAGTGCGTCCGCAGCAACAGTGAGCGCTGATTCTTCGGGTTGTAGCGCTCTTTGATTTCACGCGCCCAAATGCGCCGGGCAGCGCGCATCTTGGCGATCTCCTCGAAGAACTCGTTGTGCACATCCCAGAAGAACGACAGGCGCGGCGCGAATTCATCAATGTCCAGCCCGCGCGCCACTGCCTCCTCGACATAAGTCAGCCCATCAATCAGCGTGAACGCCAACTCCTGCACCGCGGTCGAGCCCGCCTCGCGGATGTGATAACCGCTGATGCTCACCGGATGCCAGCGCGGCAGGTGCTGCGTGCAAAACTCAATGCAGTCCACCACCAGTTTCACCGACGGCTTGACCGGGAACGCCCACTCCTTTTGCGCGATGTACTCCTTGAGCATATCGTTCTGCAGCGTCCCGCCCAGTCTCTCGAACGGCACGCCTTGCCGCTCGGCGGCGACCAGGAAGAACGCAAAGATCGGCAGCGCCGGCGCGTTGATCGTCATCGAGACTGTCACATCGCCGAGCGGGATCTGATCGAACAGCCGCTCCATATCCCGCGCGCAGCAAATCGAGACGCCGCACCGCCCCACCTCGCCCTCGGCTTGCGCGTGGTCGGGGTCGTAGCCCATCAGCGTCGGCATATCGAACGCCGTCGACAGGCCGGTCTCGCCATGTTCGAGCAGGAGGCGGAAGCGGCGATTCGTGTCCTCGGCGGCGCCGAACCCGGCGAACTGGCGCATCGTCCACAGCCGGCCGCGGTACATCGTCGGGTAGACGCCACGAGTATAGGGGAACTCGCCGGGGAACCCGATGTCGCGCAGCGGGTCGGTCTTGTCGGTGTCGAGCGGGGTGTAGAGGCGCTTGGTCGGCAGCCAGGAGAGCGTCTCGTAGGCGGGTTTGCGTTCCGGCGCCTTCTGCAAGTAGGGCGCCAGGACATGCTGCTCCCACTGCTCGAGCGCCTGCTGCAATTCGTCGCGGGCCGCCTTCGCCGCCTGTTCGCTCCGCGCTGCATCCTCGGCTCTAGCCACTGCCCTTGGCCTTTCGGATTTCGGCGGTCAGCAGGGGGAGGATCTCGAAGACATCCCCGACGAGGCCGAAATCACTGATCTTAAATATATCAGCATCTTTGTCCCGATTCACTGCCACGATCCATTTGCTCGACGACATTCCCACCCGATGCTGGATGGCCCCCGAAATGGCCACGGCGATGTAGAGCTCAGGCGTCACCGTCTTGCCCGTCTGCCCGACCTGTTCCCGGTGCGGCCGCCAGCCGGCATCGCAGACCGCCCGCGAGGCCCCGAGCGCGGCGCCGAGCGAGTCCGCCAGCGCTTCGAGCAAATGCCAATTCTCCGGCCCCTTCATCCCGCGGCCGCCGGAAACGACGATGCGCGCCTCCTGTAATTCCGGGCGGTCGCCGCCCGCCGGCTGGAATTCAAGCACCTCCATCCGGCGGTCGCCCTCGGGGATGGTAACGGTGTGCTCATTCACCGGCGCCGCCGCCCCCGCGGTCGGGTCTCCGGGCGGGAAGTTGTTCGGGCGCGTCCCGATGAACGGCGGCCGCCCGGCGGCGAAGCGCGCCGTGGCGAGCACCTTGCCCGCGTACAGCGGCCGCCGCGCCATCATTGCGCCGTCCTTGTGCGCCACCTCAATGACATCGGGGCAATAGACGAACCCAGCGCGCGCCGCGAACCGCGGGCCGAAGTCGCGTACGCGGCTCGTCGTGCAGGCGAACAGCGCGTCGGGCGCGCCGGCGCCCTTCGTGTAGGCGGCGAGCGCCGCGGTGTAGGCGGTGGGCGTGTAGGGGTCAAGGCCGTCGCCCGAGAGGCGCTCAATGGACTTGGCGCCGTACCCCGCCAGCGTTGCCGCCGCCTGCGGGCTCACTGCCGGCGCAATCGTCACCGCGCTCACCGTCGCGCCCGCCTGCTCCGCCAGCCGCGCCGCCAGGCGCAGCGCCTCCAGCGACCCGCGCCGCGGCTGTCCGTCCTTCAGTTCCACCAGCGCCCAGTACGCGCCCATCACAACACCTTCGCTTCTTCGCGCAACAGGCGCACCAACTCCTTGACGACCGCGGCGGGTTCGCCGGCGATGATCTTGTTCTGGCGCTTCTGTGCCGGGTAGGCGAAGTCGCCGTAGCGCAAGTCACACGCCCCCGCCACATCGTCGGCGGTCACGCCCGCGTCGGCCGCGCTCACCGGCGTGATGGGCTTGGATTTCGCTTTCATAATGCCTTGCAGCGACGGCAGCCGCGGCTGATTCATGTTCCACTGGCAGGTGATGACGGCGGGCAGCGGGCAGCGCACCACCTCGACGCCGCCTTCGACATCTCGGTGCGCGGTCATGGTCTTCGTCGCCGGGTCCACTTCCAGTTGCCGCACGACATGGACATGCGGCCAGCCCAGCCGCTCAGCGACCGCGGCGTGCACGAGTTGGCAGTCGTCGTCCACCGCCTGCCGCCCACATAAAATGAGATCGAATTGCTGCCCCGCCAGCCACTTGGAGAACACCAGCGCCGTCGCCGCCGCGTCGGCGCCTTCGAAAGCGGCGTCGGTGAAATGGAACGCGGCGTCGGCGCCCATCGCCAGCGCCTGCCGCAGTGAATCGACGACGCGCGCCGGCCCGAGACTGGCGACGATCACTTCTCCCGTGTGCGCCTCTCGCAGCCGCAACGCGGCCTCGATGGCGAATTCATCGTACGGGCTGATGACCCAACCGAGGTCTTTCGTCTCGATGCCTTGCGCGTCGCTGGTGAGCGCCAGGCGCGCGAAAGTGTCGGGGACTTGTTTGATCAGCGCGAGCAGCCGCATGTCAGTCGCGCAGCAGGTCGCGGGCGATGACCATCCGCATCACTTCGGAAGTGCCCTCATAAATCTCCGTAATCTTCGCGTCGCGGTAGAAGCGCTCGACAGGATATTCCACCGAGTAGCCGTAACCCCCGAAGACCTGCACGCCCAGCCGCGTCGCCTTCATCGCAATGTCGGAGGCGAAGAGTTTCGCCTTCGCCGCCGCCTCGGTGTAGCGCTCCTGGCGATCGCGCAGCGTCGCCGCCCGCAAGACGAGCAGCCGCGCCCCAGCCACCCACATCGCCATATCCGCAATCATATTCTGGATGGCTTGGTGTTCGACGATTGGCCGGCCAAAAGTGAGGCGCACCTTGCCGTACGCCGCCGCGGCTTCCAGTGCCGCCCGGGCGATGCCGACCGCCTGCGCGGCGATGCCGATGCGCCCGCCGTCGAGCGCGCTCATCGCAATCTTGAACCCATCGCCCGGTTTCCCGATCAGGTGGTCGTCGGTCAGGACGCAGTGGTCGAAGAGCAGTTCCACCGTGGACGACGCCCGGATGCCGAGTTTGTGCAAGATGGATCCGACCGCGAACCCCGGGTGCCCCTTCTCGATGGCGAAGGCGCAAACGCCCAGGTGCCCCGCCGCCTTGTCGTGCGTGGCGAAGAAGAGCGTGACATCCGCCTCGCGGCCGTTGGTCACGAACACCTTGCGCCCGTTGATCACCCACTCGCCGTTTGTGCGCGTCGCCGTGCATTGCAGCGACGCCGCGTCGGAGCCCGTCTGCGGCTCGCTGAGCGAATAGCAGCCGAGGCCCTTCCCGCTCGCCAGCGGCCGCAGGAAGCGCGCCCGCTGCGCGTCCGAAGCGAAGCGCGCCAACGGGTCGCACGCCAGCGAGGTGTGCGCTGAGCAAATGACACCCGTCGCCGCGTCGGCGCGGGAGAGTTCCTCAATGACCAGCGCATACGAGACATAGTCGGCGCCGGCGCCGCCGTCCTCGGCGGGAATGGGCACGCCCATCAGCCCGAGTTCGCCGAGTTTGCGCACCGCCTCCGCCGGGAATTCCGCGCGCTCATCCCAATTGGCGGCATGCGGCGTGATTTCGCGGTCGGCGAAGTCGCGCACCATCTCGCGGATCATCCGCTGTTCTTCGGTGAGTTCGAAGTTCATTTGTCGTACGAGTAGAAGCCGCGGCCGGTCTTGCGCCCCAGCCACCCCGCCGCCACATACTGCCGCAGCAGCGTGCAGGGGCGATACTTGTCGTCGCCCAGGTCGCGGTGCAGCACTTCGAGGATGTTCAGCACGATGTCGAGCCCGATCATGTCCGCGAGCGCCAATGGCCCCATCGGGTGATTCATCCCGAGTTTGAACACCGTGTCGATGTCTGCCGCGCTGGCAACCCCCTCCTGCAGCGTGAACACCGCCTCGTTGATCATCGGAATCAGGATGCGGTTGGCGACAAAGCCGGGCGCATCGTTCACCGTCACCGGCGTCTTGCCAAGCCGACCGGCCAGCGCCACCATCGCCGCGTGCGTGGCGTCGCTCGTCCGCAGGCCGCGCACGATTTCGATCAGCGGCATCAGTGGCACCGGGTTGAAGAAGTGCAGACCCACCACCTGCCCCGGCCGCTGCGTCGCGGCGCCCAGCCGGGTAATGGAAATGGAGGAGGTGTTGCTCGCCAGGATGGCGTCGGGCTTGCAGACGGCGTCGAGGTCGGCGAAGAGACGCACCTTCAACTCGAGTTCCTCCGGCGCCGCCTCCACCGCGCAGTCCACGCCCTTGAGCGCCGACACCGTCTCCGCCACCGACAGCCGCGCCGCCGCGGCGTCGCGGTCCTTCGGCGACAGCGTCCCCTTCTCCACCCATTTTTCGAGCCCGGCGGCGATGCTGTTCGGCGCCCGCTCCCGCGCCGCCGCCACCGGCTCCACCAGCACCACCGACAGCCCGGCCCCGAGCGCGACCTGCGCAATGCCGCGCCCCATCGTCCCCGCGCCGATCACGCCGAGTGTGTTCATCGTGGGCACTGAAGTGATTCGGCGCGATCGGACCGATTCCCTCCGCAGGCAGACAAATTCGCTCTCAGTCCTAAAGCGGAGATTCAATCTGTTTGTTGGGGCAGTTCATGAACTGCCCCAACACAACTGCACCCCCTGCCATTCCCGCCAGCCCTCCTGCTCGAACTGGTCGCGACTCTTTCCTGTGTCCCCCTCCCCTTCCGCTACAATACCGGCGCCATGGACTTCACCCTCAGCGACGACCACCTCGCCCTCAAAGACACCGTCCGCCGCTTCGCCGAACGCGAAATCGAGCCGCACATCCGCGAAGCCGATGCCGAACAGAAACTCATCCCCGGCCTGCTCCCCAAGATGGCGGAACAGGGCCTGCTCGGCATCTGCATCCCGCAGAAATACGGCGGCGCAGGGATGGATTACATTTCACTCGGCCTGGCGTGCGAAGAACTCGAGCGCGCCGACACGGTCGTCCGCGTCGTGATGTCCGTGCATGTCGGCCTCTCCGGTCTCGCCCTCTTGCAGTGGGGCACGGAAGCGCAGAAGCAGCAGTACCTGGCGCCCCAGGCGCGCGGCGAACGCATCGGCGGCTACGGCCTCACCGAGCCGAATGCCGGTTCCGATGTCGCCAATATGCAGGCCACCGCCGTCAAGAAGGGCGACCGCTACCTCCTCAACGGCGAAAAGACCTGGATTTCGCTCGCCAACACCGCCGACCAGTTCCTCATCTTCGCCTACACCGACAAGAGCAAGAAGCACGACGGCATTTCCTGCTTCATCGTCGAGCGCAAATATCCGGGCGTCACCGCGCGGCCGATCAAAGGCAAACTCGGTGTGCGCGCCGGCGACACCGGCTCCCTGGCCTTTCACGATGTCGAAGTCCCCGCCGCAAACCTCCTCGGCCGCGAGGGCGAGGGCTTCAAGATTGCGATGTCCGCGCTCGATAACGGGCGCTTCACGCTCGCTTCCGGTGCCGTCGGCCTGATCGAGGCCTGCCTCGACCACTGCACCCGCTACTGCCACGACCGCAAGACCTTCGGCGAGGAAATCGGCAAGCACCAACTGGTGCAGCAAATGCTCGCCCGGATGGTGCAGATGCGCGACATCGGCCGCCTGCTCTACTACCACGCCGGCTGGCTGAAGAACCAGGGCGTCCGCAACACGCGGGAGACTTCGCTCGCCAAGTGGACGAACTGCGCCAACTGCTTCCAGGCCGCCCACGACGCCATCCAGATTTTCGGCGCCTACGGCTACTCGAACGAGTACCCCGTCGAGCGCTACTTCCGCAACGCCCGCGGCCTGATGATTTACGAGGGCACGCACCAGATTCACGAAATCATGCAGGCGCAGTATCAGTTGGGCTACCGCGAAGACAAGCCCGTCCGCTGTCCCCTCCCCGCCTGGCCGTTTGAAGCGGACCGGGAATTGGCCGCGGCGTAGTCCTACATGCAGGCGTGGCCGCCTGCGCTAACTATCCTGTAGAGTCCTCAGTCACCGCAGGTCGCCAGACCTGCGCATCACTGTTGCACCCGCGGGGTACTCTAAAGAGACCATGCCCGCCAAACGCTCCCGCTCCGAACGCGTCCCCGACGCCTTCGACACCATCGCCATTATGTTCAAGTCCGGCGCCCCGCTGGCCCACTGCCTGGTCTCGCTGGCGCCCGTGCCCGGCCGCAAGCGCCACATTGAGCGCTTCGCCCTCTTCCGCCACCAGGTCCTGCGCACCAAATCGCGCATCATCGATTTGATGAGGTCGCGCAACCGGCAGGCGCTCGGCGACCGCGACTTCCCCCTCAACACCACCCAACACATCCGCCGCGCCTGGTTGCAGCCCGACCGCAAGACGCTGGTGCAGAATATGGCGCTCGAAGCCGGCCAACTCCTGGAACTCGTGCAGAGCGCTGAAGATGTTTCCACCCGCCTGGCGTTCAACGCCGCGCTGCGCGAACTGGGGAAAGAAGGGCTGATTATGGACGCGCCCTCTGCCGGCCCGCTCGGCGGCGATGCGCTCATCCTCGTCCACCGCAGCCGCTACCCCGTCTATCCCGTCGACGCGATCGCTCGCCTGCTCCCCGAAGTGGACTACCAGAAGAAATATCACGAGCACCGCGACAAAACGACCAAGGGCATCGACCGCACTTACAAGATGGATTGAACGGCCGGCAGAAGGAAGAAGCAGTTCGCCCCTCTCCGTGAGACGGAGAGGGGCTGGGGGTGAGGTCGGAGCCCGCTTTGCCCTCTAACTTCCAATCACTTCCCTGAAATCGTTTGTCAACCTCACCCCGGCTTCGCCACCCCTCTCCGTGAGACGGAGAGGGGCCGGGGGTGAGGTCGCCTCCCGTTACGCCTTCAGCACCTCCCCAAAAATCCCCACCGCCGCCTCGATGTCCGCGTCGCCCACAATCAGCGGAGGCGAGAAGCGCAGCGCGCTCGGCCCCGCCGGCAGCGTCAGCAGCCCGCGCTCGAAGCACCCCTGCACGATGCGGTCACGCAGTTCCGGGTGCGGCTCCTTCGTCTTGCGGTCCTTGACGAACTCCACCGCCACCATCAATCCCAGCCCGCGGATTTGCCCGACTTTCGGATGCTCGCCGGCGACATCGTGCAAGCGGTTGAGCAGCATCTCCCCCTGCCGCGCCGCGTTGGCAATCAGGTTCTCTTCTTCCATCACTTCGAGCGTGGCGACGGCGGCGGCACAGGCCACCGGGTTGCCGCCGAAAGTGTTGCCGTGCGAGCCGGGAGGCCAGTTCATCAGTTTCGTGTGCGCAATCGTCGCCCCGATCGGCAGCCCCGACGCCAGCCCCTTCGCCACGCACAGAATGTCGGGCACGACGCCGGTGTGGTCGCACGCCCACATCCGCCCCGTCCGCCCCATCCCCGTCTGCACTTCATCGAGGATGAGCAGAATGCCGTAGTGGTCGCACAGCGCCCGCAACGCCGGCAGGAAGTCCGGCGGCGGAATCAAGTAGCCGCCCTCGCCCTGGATCGGCTCGACCACAATCGCCGCCACCTCGCTCGCCGGCACCGTTGTCTTGAACAGCGTCTCGATCCAATCCACGCAGCGCGTGCCGATGTCCGAGCCGTCGCCCCAGAGGGGCCGGTAGGGATTCGGGAACGGGACATGCGTCACTTCGGAGAGCAGCGGCGCGAAGCCCTCGCGCTGCGTCACCTTGCTGTTCGTCAGCGACAGCGCGCCCATCGTGCGCCCGTGGAAGGCGCCGATGAAAGCGATGAACCGCGGGCGGCGTGTCGCATAGCGCGCCAACTTGATGGCCGCCTCGACGGCCTCGGTGCCGGAGTTGCTCAGAAACACGCGGTTCTCGCCCGGCAGCATCGCAGCCAGGCGCTCCGAAATCTCGACGATCGGCCCGCCGAAGAAGTCGCCCGAAATCATGTGCATCAGGCGCTCGCACTGCTCCTGGATGGCGCGCACCACTTTCGGGTGGCAGTGGCCGGTGGTGCAGACCGCGACGCCGGCAGTGAAATCGAGGAACTGGTTGCCGTCGGGGTCTTCCACCATCATCCCCTCGCCGCGGATGGCGACCAGGCCGTAGGCGCGGGTGAGCGAGGTGGAAGTGACGCGCTGGTCGGCCGCGATGATGGCTTGCGCCTTCGGGCCCGGCGGCGTGACTTTGATGTTCGGCAACCGTGTCTTGATCATTTCTTTCACTTGTCTCTTGTCTCCAATCACTATTCTCTAAATCCGTTCCACGGCCATCGCCACCGCCTCGCCGCCGCCGAGGCAGAGCGTGGCGACGCCCCGCTGCTTCCCGTGCCGCTTCAGGGCGTAGAGCAGCGTCACCAGCACCCGCGCCCCCGAGCACCCGATCGGGTGCCCCATCGCCACCGCGCCGCCGTGCACATTCGTGCGCTCCAAGTCGAAGCCCAGTTCCTTCACCACCACCACCGTCGCCGAGGCGAACGCCTCGTTGTGCTCGAGCAAGTCCACATCCTTGAGCGTCCAGCCCACTTTGTCGAGCAGTTTCCGCGTCGCGTGCACCGGCGCTATCATCAGCCACTGCGGCTCCAGCGCGTGCTGCGCGAAGCCGACAATGCGCCCGAGCGGCTGCAAGCCGCGCTTCGCCGCCTCCGCCTCCGTCATCAGCACCACCGCCGCGGCGCCGTCGCTGATCTTCGAGGCATTGCCCGCGGTCACGGTGCCCTCCGGCGAAAAGACCGGCTTCAGCGAGCGCAGTTTTTCGAGCGTCGTCGCCCGCTGCGGCTCCTCATCAATCGTCACGACGGTCTCGCTCTTTCGCTCACGCACCGTCACCGGCACGATCTCATCACTGAACGCGCCGTCTTTGGCCGCCTTGCGCGCCCGCTCGTAACTCCGCCAGGCCAAGTCGTCCTGCTCCTCGCGGCTGGCGTGATAGCGTTCCGCCACCATGTCGCCCGTCACGCCCATGTGGAAGCCGCAGTAGCAGTCCCACAGCCCGTCGTGCACCATCATGTCCACGATCTCGCCGTTCCCCATCCGATAGCCGGCCCGCGCCTTCGGCAGCAGGTAGGGCGCGTTCGTCATCGACTCCATACCGCCCGCCAGGATGATGCGCGCCTCGCCCGCCCGAATGAGCGCCGCCCCCAGCGCCGCCGCCTTCAGCCCCGAGCCGCACACCTTGTTGATGGTCGTGGCGCCCACCGAGTCGGGGAAACCGGCCCCCTTGGCCGCCTGCCGGGCCGGCGCCTGGCCGACGCCCCCTTGCAGGACATTGCCGAAGAGCACCTCGTCAATCTCCGCGGGGTCGAGTTTCGCCCGCTTGACCGCTTCGGAGGCCGCCACGGCCCCCAATTGCGGCGCCGTCAGGGCCGAAAAAACGCCCTGAAACGAGCCGATTGGCGTGCGCGCGCCGCTGACGATGACCACGGGGTCCATGCGAAAGGTCACTCCCGGCCCCGATTGTGCCCGCCCGCCGCGGGCGGCGCAAGCCAGGTCTCGCTTGCCTGGAGGGTGTGCGATTTGCCGTAGTGTGGTAAAAGAATGAGCGAGCAAGCCCCTGGCTGGGGAGGCCCTGGTGAGGAACGCCCTGTGCGAACAGGCCTCGCCGGATAAACGCTTCAAAGCACACTCTCGGCAAAGAGGTGGGAAATGGCTGACAAGGGTGGTATGACCGTCCGCGACGCAGGTCGCAAGGGCGGGCAAACAACTTCTCGGCGGCACGGTAAGAAGTTCTACGAAGACATCGGCCACAAAGGCGGTGCGCGCGTTCGGGAACTGATCGAGGCCGGTAAGCGAGCGCTCGACAAGCCCCACCGCCCCTCCCGCCGCTCGTCCTAGCGCCCTGATTCGTGACCCCTCTCCTCACAGGAGAGGGGTGGCGACTTGTCCCCCGTAGCCCAAAGGGCGAAGGGGGAAGCCGGGGTGAGGCCGCGCAGACTGCCTCACCCCCTGACCCCCTCTCCTGTAAGGAGAGGGGGAAACTCATCTGCTGAATGGGGATACGACGCCCCGATTGGGTTCGTTTCGCAATTCTCACTTTTCACCTGACACCTGACACCGGCGGCATCCCCCTGCGTGCTAGGATTCGCCTACGCTCATGCTCGCCGCCGCCGACTTCTTCGACCTCTCCGACTTCGAACACCGGGCGGTGTTCGACGGCGCCGAGTTCGTCTGGGAGGCGCTCACCCGCCTCGGCCACTACCTGGACACCAACCTCGGCCGCGCCCATCACGGCACCGTGGAAAACGGAGCGATCATTCAGGGCGTCGTGTATCTCGGACCCGGCAGCAAAGTGGAGGCCGGCGCCACCATCATCGGGCCGGCATTGATTGACAAAGATGCCGTCGTGCGCCAGGGCGCCTACATCCGGGGGCGGGTGCTGGTCGGCGCCGGCGCGCTCGTCGGCCACGCCACCGAAGTGAAGAACTCCATCCTGCTGCCCGAGGCGAAAGCCCCCCACTTCAACTATGTCGGCGACAGCATTCTCGGCCGCCGCGTCAATCTCGGCGCCGGGTCCATCCTGTCCAATCTGAAGGTGACGCTCGACGCCGTCACGGTCCAGGTCGGCGACCGCACTTACGACACCGGCCTGCGCAAACTCGGCGGCATCCTCGGCGACGATTGTGAAACCGGCTGCAACTGCGTGCTCAACCCGGGCACACTCATCGGCCCGCGCACGCTCGTCTACCCATTGGCGTCACTGCGCGGCTACTATCCGCCCGACTCCATCGTCAAGCTGCGCCAGCAGCACCAGGTCGTCGAACGCCGGTCACCCGTTTCCTCTTAGCACTGGCTCCATCCGCAGATCGGGCAGAACCGGCAGCGCCCTTCCGTCATCGTCCCCGAGCCGCAATCCGGGCAGCCGTGCGCGGTGAAGATGGCCTTCGATTGCGAGTAATCGCGCTGCAGGCCCCGCTGACTGCGCGGCCAGCGGGTCGCGTAGCGTCCCTCTCTGACAACCGCCGAGACTCCCACTCGCCGAGTTGGCACACTCATGGCTCCGCTCCTAATGAAAATATTTGTTTGCATTATACCGGAAGCGAGCCGAGACTAAACACGACGAATGAACCTCACCCCCGCCCCTCTGCGTTAACGGAGAGGGGTGCCAGCAGGGCGGGGTGAGGTCGGGTGGGCGTCTTGGCCGCGCACCCACGCTGATCCGTCCGGGTAGACCTCCCGCTTCCAAATGGGGGCCTCGTGCTTCAATCGCTCCAGCGCGTGCCGGCAGGCCTCGAAGGCGTCGCCGCGGTGCGGGCTGGCGACCCCGATGACCACGGTCACCTCGCCCGGCAGGCAGACCCCCAGCCGGTGCCGGATGACGCACTGCGACCCCGGCCAGCGCGCCGCCACTTCGGCCTCGATTTCGGCCAGCACTTGCTCGGCCAGCGGGGCGTAGGCCTCATATTCGAGCCGCAGCACCGTCCGCTCTCCCGACCGCCCGCGCACACGCCCGACGAAATTCACCACCGCGCCGTGCGCGGCGTCGCCGAGGCCGGCGAGCGCCGCGGCGGGATCCAAGGGCTGGTCGGTGAGGCGGCTCATCCCCCGCTGACGGGCGGCAGGATGGCGACCTCGGCGCCGTCGGCGACGACGGCGTCGCGCTGACACCAGGCGCCGTTCAGCGAAAACGCGCAATAGGGCAAGAGCGGCTGCAGGCCTGGATAGTCGCCGGCGAGGCGGTCGAGGAGCGCGCCGAGTGGCTGCGCGCCTGACACTTCAAGTTCCACCTGCGGTCCCTCAACCGCATCCCGTGCCTGTGCGAAACAGAGAAATCGAACGCTCACCCGCGGCTCCCTTGTGACTTCCGGCGGTTCGGATTATACAAGAGCGGGTTCCGGCCAATGGACGACTTTCTCTCCGCAATCGGCAACGCCCCGCCCGGCGAACGGCTCGCCGCCGCCTTCCTGATTCAGGCGAGCGGTTCGACGCCGCAGAAGCCCGGCGCCGCGGTGCTGGTGAACGCCGCGGGGCGCCTCGCCGGCACGGTGGGCGGCGGCATCCTCGAGGCGGAAGCGATCCGCCGCGCCCAAGAGGCGCTCGAAACCGGCCAAGCCCTGGCCTTCTCGATGACGCTCGACGAGACACCCGACGCCGACGACGCGCTGCTGTGCGGCGGCACCGTCGAATTGATGGTCGTCCCCCTCACCGATGCCCACCTCGCCGTCCTGCGCGGCGCGGCCGCGGCGCTCAATGACGGCCGCGCGTCGGCGCTGATTCTGGTCGTAGACGGCCCGGGCGACACCCGCGGCGCGCTCGTCCTGTGCGACACCGAGCGCGATCGCCTCACCGGCCAGGTCACCGCGCTCCCGCCCGACTGGCAGACGCCCACTCGCGAAGCGCACCAGCGCGCTCCCCGCCGCACACAGACCATCGCGCTGGCCAGCGGCGGGCGGGTCGCCGTCGTGCCGGTCACGCCGCGCACGCCACTGCTTATCGTGGGCGCCGGGCACATCGGCCGGGCGCTGGCGCGCGCTGCGGCACGCCTCGATTTCGACACCACTATTCTCGACGACCGCGCGGAATTCGCCACGCGCACGCGATTCCCTGATGCGCGCACGCTGCTGGTGGGCGACCTGGGAGAGAGCATCGCCGGGCTGGCGCCGCGGCCCGACCGCTTCATCGTCCTCACCACGCGCAGCCACGCCCACGACCTCGCGGCGCTGCGCGCCGCGCTCGCCGTCCCGCACGCCTACCTCGGACTGCTCGGCTCGCGGCGCAAGTTCGAGACGCTATCGGCGTCGCTGCGCAAGCAGGGCGTCGCCGCCGAGGCGCTCGCCCGCGTGCAAACCCCCGTCGGCCTCAGCATCGGCGCCGTCACGCCCGACGAGATCGCCGTCAGCATCGCCGCGCAACTCGTGCAGGCGCGCAATCTGCCGCGTGACGCGGAGACGCGTGCCGAACGCGCTGAGGCGCACCGATGATTTCCGCCATCGTCCTCGCCGCCGGTCGCTCCGACCGGATGGGCCGCCCGAAGCAACTGCTGCCCTGGGACGGCTCGACCGTCATCGCCCACATCTGCGATGTGCTGCTCAACTCGCCGATCGGCGAAGTCATCGTCGTGCTCGGGCATCAGTCGGACCGGGTTAAACGCGCACTGCCCCGCGGCGTGAAAGTCGTCACGCTGCCCGATGCGTCGGCGCCGATGATTGCCTCCATCCAGGCGGGCATCCGCGCTGCGGTGAGCGATGTGCGCGGCTACATGATTGTCCTCGGCGACCAGCCGGGCATCACCGTGGATCTCGTCCAGCGCCTCGTCTACAACTTCTGGCCGGGCCCGAAGCGCATCATCATCCCGGCGCACCGCGGCAAGCGCGGCCACCCGGTCATCATTCACGCCCAGTTCCGAGACGAACTCCTCGCCATTCCCGAGACCGGCACGCTGCGCGATGTCATTCACGCCCACCTCGATGACTTCCGCCATGTCGAAATCACCGACCCCGCCGCCCTCGCCGACATTGATACGGAAGAGGATTACGCGCGGGTGACAGGGACGGCGCCGTCCTGATGCAATGCCCGGCCCCGAACGGCCGGGCTTATGACTACGAACTGACTCACCTGCGGCTGGCTTAAGCCAGCCGCACTCTTGCTGTTCGCAGTCCTGAGCCCGGGGGTTCAGCCCCGGGCGACGCGGGTGACCAGACTGCGACCTCACCCCCTACCCCTCTCCGTCTCACGGAGAGGGGCGATGACCCTCCTCGACTTCCCCCCGCCCCCGTGCCACAAT
>Ga0334722_10001842_pt1 | contig 25285 bp, 10 predicted proteins | sample C3_bottom_MG_FD_207210 | JGI IMG/M metagenome (GOLD analysis project Ga0334722, IMG submission 207210) | Sediment microbial communities from Yellowstone Lake, YNP, Wyoming, USA - C3_bottom | ecosystem: Environmental > Aquatic > Freshwater > Lake > Sediment | place: USA: Wyoming | collected... | reverse complement strand
CGAACGGTACAGCCTGTAGCACAAAAGCGGCTGAGATATGCCCGCGTCGTCCGTGTCGGCGGACGGCGACCATGATAGGTTGACATACGGGTATACGCCAGTGGAGGCGGCAAGCCCGGCCGGTACCTGCGGGATTGTGTTGTCCGGCGACGGCGCCGGGGCTACAGTCGCCGAAGCCACGTTAGACAGCACGCTCTGGTTGTGGATGGCCGACGCGTCGACGGCCACCAGCCCGTAGTAGTACGTGGTGTCGTGGTCGCCGGTCCTGTCCACGTACGAGTTCCTGATGCCCGACACAGTTGCTATCGGAGTGAGGCCCGCGGTCGAGCTGAAGCTCGACGTGCTCCTGTATATGTTGTAGTGGTCTATGCCGCCCGCACTGCCGGAGTCGTCCTTGTCGGACGCGCCCGTCCAGACGAGGTCTATGTCCGGGTACGGCTGCGGCAGCACCGTAAGCGGGGTGCCGCTCCATGTAGGCCTGGTGGCGTCCGTGGCTACCGTCCTGACCGTGGCGACCGCGCAGTTCGAGATGTTGGAGAGGTTTCCTTCGTCGTCCCATGCCCTGAGTGCATAGTAGTATGTCCTGCCGGGAAGGCCGCCGGCGTCGGCCGCCTCCACCGCGTCGTAGGATATGAGGTCCACCGCCGTCTCGGCCTGGCCCACGTTGTTCTCCGTTATGCAGCCGTCCGAGAGGAACGGCGGCACGCCCACGTCGGCCCGGAAAAGCCTGTAGCCGTTTACGCCCACGTTGTCCACGGCAGGCGACCAGTACACGTCCACCTCGGGCGATGTTACCGGTATGCAGTCGGTTATCACCGGAGGCGTCGGCGCCTGCACGTCCTTGCCCGCTACGATGAACGGGCTGTTCGATATCACCGACCAGTTGCCTGCCGAGTCCGCCGAGCGTACGGCGAAGTTGGCGCCCATGTGGTCGTACCAGTTGGTCGTGTACGTGTTGATCGTACCCGTAACGCTGCTTGTGTACGTCCCGCTGTACACGAGCGTAGCGGTTGTGTAGTTAGCGTCGGTGACGGGAGCCGGGTTGTCGTCCGGAAGCGACGTGTTGGGCAGCCTGTATACTTCGTAGCTCACGGCTCCCGTCCCGGTGCCCTGCCCCAGGTTGTCAGGAGGCGTGCTCCACGTAAGCGTCACCTGCGCGGTGCCGGACTCGAGCGCGTGCATCCCGGCCCCTTCTACATACGTTTCCACTCCCAGGTCGCCCACCTTGTCAGGCGCGTCCCTGTCTGCAACCGTGTTCACGGTAGGCGAGCCTCCAGACATGTCGGATACGAGCCCGTTAACCTCTTCGGCGGTCACCGCGTATGCATAGGCATGTCCGACCTTGGCCTGGAGCGCGGTGTTGTGCAGGTCGTGCACGTACTTCTCGCCTGCGTAAACCGTAAACTCGTTCACTATCGGGAAGTACGAGCCTATCCCGCCGTAGGTCTTGGTTATATATATCCTGACCTCCGTCGCGTTCACCGGCTCGCTGAATGTGTATTCCGGGTACTGCAGGTAGCTCCCTGTGACGGAGGCCCGTGTAACCCACCCCGTGCCGTCGTTGGTCTCCACCCTGTAATCGGTGGGCCAGTAGTAAGAGCTGGAGTAGAACGAGAACTTAACCTTGTATATAGGCACAGCGGACGGGAACGTAACTTTAAGCCAGTTGTCCCCGACCCCGTTCCTGCCGTACCAGGCCGTGCCCTCGTTCTCGTCGTTTGAGTAACGCGCCGGGTACGACGAGTTGTATTCGTGGCTTGCCGTAGCCGTGGCGCCCTTCGCAATGTTGCCGCCGGAGCTTATGGCGGGCATAAAGGTATCTATTAGCGTAGCGCCCGTAAGGCTGGAGAGCGGGGTGGCCTGCTCCCTGGCGTATATCCTGTACCTTGCGAGCCCGGCCAGCGTCTTCGACGAACTGAACGTCAGTACGTTCGCCGAAGTCGATGCATGGCTCGATACCTTCAGGTCGGTCACGGCCGTTGGCTTGGCGAATACTGTCCCGGTATATACCGGGGCTGTCCGGTTGCCGGCCGCGTCGAAGACCTCCATGCGGTACCTGGCCGCCGTACCTGCAGACAGCGCCTTAGGCACATCGAAGCTCTGCGGGCCGCCTGACACGTCGCGCCCGTCCGGCTGGTAGTAGCTCCCGTCGTTCGCCAAGATGGCCGAGGTGCTGGTCTCAAGCCTTACGCCGTCCACGGTTATCTCGGCCGTGGCGTCGTAGGACGGCCTAATCACTACCCTGGCGGACGTCGCGGTAGCCGACGGGCTGAACGTGCCGGAGGCCGTAAACCTCTGCCACTCCTGCCCTATCGAGGTATTCGTCAGGCCTGCCGCCTCGTAGTTGCCGCCGTTTGCCTGTATGAAATACTGGAATGTGGTATCCTTGCTCGCCTTGGCCCAGAACGACATGGAGTATGTCTGGTTCGCAACTGTCAGGCCCGTGTTAGGCTCGGCCGATGTTATGTACCCGTCTCCGGAGCCGGTGTATCTCATCTTGAGCGCCCTGGTGTCGAACAGCGCGTCGGTCACGGCATAGTTGTACGTGGCGGACGAGCTCCAGTCGGTGAAGGAGTCGGTAGTGGTGTCGTCGACGGTGCCTGTGTGGCTCTCGAACCCCGGGTTTGTCAGCCTTGTCCTGAAAATGGTTCCCCAGCTCGCGCCGCCGTCGGAGGTAGCCTGGAACCTGTAATAACCTACTCCCGACGGGGTATAGCCAGCATAATTTCTGTCTGCCGGGACGCTCCAGTCGAGCCTTGCCTGCGTGTAGTTGGACGCGGCGGTCAGGCTCACTGTCAGGTTTGTTACCGCCTCCGTCCCGACGCTGTCGGTGAGCGTGGATGTGGCGCCCGTGGACAGGACTGACTCGTACGGGGTGCTCCCGCCATATGTGCCGTAATCCGCGGCAACGGCGACCTCGCAGGTGCCGGGCTCCATCCCGGTGAGGTCTATCTGCGTACTCGTGGACGCCGCAACTGCTGGCGTGAGCCTCACGTCGTCCCAGTATGCCGTGCCCACGCCCTGCAACTGCACGCGGAGCCTAAGCTGGCCGGTGGAAGCGTTCGTGGTCCAGGTGTCGGTCATCTTATGCCACCCCGAGGTCAGGGTCACGGCTGTGGCCGTGTGCTCCGTGATGTACCCGCCTGAGGCGTTGTACTCTATTATCCTTAGATACGTGCCGCCGCTGGTCAACGAGGCAGGCACATATACGTAGCCCGTGTATGAATACGTGGTGGACGGGTACGCCTTCGCCAAGGCAGAGGACTCTATGTACTTGTCGCCGGCGGACGTGCCGGCAAGCTTTACGCACGCCCTCCCGTCAACGACGTCTACCGTAGCCGTCAGGGTGGCGGGGTTCCACCCGTTAAGCCCGTACTCGAAACCGCCGTTTACCGCAAGGTCCTCGCTGATCACTGCCGGCGTCCATGCGCCAGCCCCCCGGCGCGTGAATACGCTGTAATAATTGAGGCCCGTCGTATACGCCGGTGGACTCCAGCTTACCCTGAGGTCGCTGTCCGAAAGCCTCGTGAGCGTGACGGCGGAAGGCGGCACCGGTATATTCACGGTTGCGTCGTTGCTCGCCTTCGACTCCTTTTTGGAGGAGTCGTCCAGCGCGGTCACCCTGTAATAGTAGTCGGTGGCCGTCGCAGGCACGTTGTCCGTATAGGCAGTGGCCGTGACAGAGCTCATCACCCTGAACGCGGCAGTCAGCTCCGGCTGGGAGCCGGCCTTCCTGTAAACGTGGTAGCCCTGTATGGCGCCTACGTTCGTAGGTGCCGTCCAGGTAAGCGACGCCTTCATCTCCCTGGAGACGGGCTTTGCCGAAAGCGTCGTGATCGCGGCCGGTGCGGGGTCCACGACGGTGACGCTGAACGTAAGGCCTGAAGGCGAAGCGGATGTATTGGCGGCTGCGTCCAGCGCATAAACGCTGTAGTTGTAGCTCTGGCCGAGCTGGGTGGTGGTGTCGGTGAACGAATAGACGTTGGCGTCCGGGCTACCGTCCGCGCTGTTACTGGGGTCCGTGACGCTTGCCAGATAAACGCCGTTTCTATATATCTTGTATATGGTCACGTTCACGTTGTCGCCCGGGTCGTGCCAAGTAACCTTGACGTTATACGTACCGTCCACCTGGGAAGTCTGCTGGTCGGATATTGCGGCGGGGGCGACCGTGTCCGGGCCCAGGCTGACCGATACGCAGTTGGAGACGAACGACTCGTTGTTCTCCGAGTCGCATGCCACAACCGTATAGTAATAAGTCGTATTTGGCTGGCCCGTGTAGTCAGACCACGACATAGCGCTCCCGGAGCCGCCGCCCGCAAGCCCCTTCAATATCCTTGTTGCAAACGGCTTGGCGGCCTGGGTGATGCTCTGGCTGGAGCGGTATACGTTGTAGTGGTGCACGCCCTGGCCTGATGAGTCGGCCACGGCCGTCCAGCCAAGCCGTACGGTCAGGTCGGTGTCGAGCGATGCCGAAAGGTTCGTCACTGGGTTGGGCGGACGGCCGAAGTCGGCCTTGGCCGCGGTGGTAAGGTTCCTCCAGCCCGCGTTGAAGTTACCCCACTTCTTGTACGAATGGCAGCCCCATATAGCCCTGCCCGACGACGGTGACTGCCCGTCGGACTGGCTGAAACAGCCCTGCTTCATGAGCTTGCCCCTGCTCGAGCTGTGCGGGAAGTGGCATGCCGAGCATGAGAAGTTGTGGTAGTCGGAGCCTATGCCGTTCCCGCCGGGTGATATGTCGTGGCTTACCTTCGCCCCGCCCTTTACCGCCTCGTGGCCGAGGAACTTCGTGTTGGTGCCTGCCATACCGGCCGTCGCGTCACCGATTATATCGTCCTTTTGGTGGCACATGTAGCATAGGTTGTCGGCATCGGACGGCGGGCTTACCGTCACTACCTTGTTCCTGTTGGTGGCGACCCAGCTCTCGAAGTAATCCGTGCCGTCGAAGGGGTCTGCGTTGCCGCAGCCGCCGCCGTGCCGCGTGCTGTAGACGCCGCGCCCGCTGTGGTAAAGCTTCGGCCAGTTGGACTCCCTGAAGAACGCGGCACGCAGGTCAGGTGCGTAAGACGAGCCGTGCTCATTGTGGCACGAAGTGCAGCCCATCACCCCTTCCTTTATCGGGTGGTGCGAGCTCTTCGTCTCGTCGCGCGTGAAGTTGTCGACCAGCAGGTCCATGTTGAACGTATCCAGCTGGCTGCGCTCGCTCACGTGACAGCCAGCGCTGCTGCAGAACGTGTAATATGGCGCACCTGTAGTATGGTTCGCAAAACCTTTGAAGTTGTATACGCTTCCGAACGTAGCGGAGGTCATGTTCATGTATAGCGGCTTGTCGGAACGCATCATCTTTTGCTGTCCTGAGCCGTGAGGGTTGTGGCAGTAGGTGCAGTTTTTGTCCACCCCGCGTTTGTGCCCGAACGTCTGCGAGGTGAAGTTTGCATAGCCCTCGTATACCCCGTCAGACGACTTGTGGCACGCCTTGCATATAGCGTTCACGCCCAGCTCTTCCTTCCTCTTTCCGCGCACGGTCGAGTGCACGCCGAACCCTACCGATACGTTAGTGGAGGAGCTTATGTTCCTGAGGAGCAGGGCATAGTTTGCACTGCCGTGCGGGTCGTGACAGCCCTTGCACTGCACACTGGCTGCGTCGTGCGCGGAGCCTGCATACACGCCCTTGTCCCATTTGTTCCATTTCCCGGTGGCGGTCTCCCACTCAGGCGCGGACGTACCCTCGGCATAGCCAGGGAACTTTACCCCCGCACCGCCGCCCGAGTCATGGCAGCCAATGCAGAAAACCGTGTCAGACGGCGCCGCCGTGTTCCTGTCGTCCGCCCTTACCACCGGGCTGGGCCTTGTCACAACGTGCACGTTATGGCAGTCCTCGCACTCCACCTTGCTTCCTTTCGCAGCCTGCTCGGAAGCGGATACCTGGTGGTGGCTGGCCGTGCCGGTGAACTTCGCCTGCACGTTCACGCCGTTTTTGCTCTTCGCCGGGTCGCTGTGGCAGCTATAGCAGAACGTCTCCTCATCGCCCCTCGCGTTCTTCCTCAAACCATTGTTGGTCGAGCCGTGGTACTCGTGGCAGTCCGTGCAAAGGAGCGTACCGTTGACGAAGTGCGCGCCGCCCGCATGCCCGGCCGGGAGCCTCGGCGGGACGTGTTCCGTGCCGCCGCGCCAGAAGCTCGACGCAACCGTGGTATTCGGGTCGTGGCATTCGAGGCAGAACTGGTTTATCGTCCTGTTCCTGACCGGGTCGGCCAGTACGTCAGCATCCGAGGTGTAGTTTGCAAACCGGCTCGGGTCCTTCCTGAGCCTGACCACCCTTCCCATGTGCTTGGACTGGTCGTGGCACTTAAGGCACTCCACGTAAAGAGGCGTCGTGCCCGTCGGGTCGTACTTTACCGGGTGTATGGACTTGGACCTCGACGGGTTCGTCGGGTTGTCGTTGAACTCGGACTGCACGTCCGGCAGCGAGGTATTCTCGTTGTGGCACTGGTAACAGTCCATGAGCTGGCCATCGACCGTTGCGATATACGGGTTGTGCGAGTCGTGGCACTTTGTGCACTCATCCTTGACGCTCCCAGGCGCAACCGACACCGCGAAGGAACTGCCGTACAGGTGCCCGCCGGTCTCGGTTACTTCCGAGGCCAGGTTGGTGTGCATGGCTACAGGCGACATAGTGAACCCGCGTGATGCGGAATCCGGCGGAGGCGGCAGCGGTATAAGGTTCCCGTTGAACGTCGTAACGCCGCTGTGGCATGCGAGGCAGTGTTCGCTCGTGGAGGTAAGCGGCAGGGCGTCTCCCCCTCCGTACGGGTCGGATACCGAAAGGGCAACAGGCTGCATCCTCTGTATGGGCTGGGATGCGTCGTAGCCAGGCTTCCCGGGCTCGGTGTTGTCACGGAGCATCTTGGGGTAACTGCTGCCGTGCTGGTTGTGGCATTCACGGCAGTACATAGCCTTTCTGTCTGTCTGGGAGAAATGGCCTATGGACGTGGTTATAACGTCGTAGCCGTCCGCGTCCGCACGGCCAGTCGGATTGTAGGATAGCTTTATGTTCTTGAGGCGCTTGCTCCCGAACGATACCCCCGGCGGAAGCGTGTTGTCATGGCACCTCAGGCAGAAGGGCGCGTCGCCCGGCATAGGCTTCCTCGGCGCGTACGGGTCCGTAGTAGAGTACTCGGCCTTGGAGTCGTCTCTCGCCTGTGCCCTGTGCTGGTCGTGGCAGTTGTAGCACTCTATCCTGCTGTTATCCGCGACCTGGTCTGCGTATGTCACGTCGTGGTGCGACGCCTTGGAGAAGTCTGTCTTGACGTCGGGCGCGGGCGAGCCGTCGTGGCAGTTGAAGCATATCTCCACGTCGATCGAGCCGTTGCCCTGGTACGGTATCGTGGTCGATATCCTCTTGAAGCCAGCCCTCGATGGGATACCTGTCGTAGTGTTAACCAGTATGGCCTTTCTCGTCCCGGTCGAGTACCCTATGAAGCCCACCATGGTGCTTGAGTCGAGTATGCCGTCGCCGTCTATGTCGTCCGGTATGCCGTCCCTGTTTATGTCCCACGAGTCCCTCTGCTGGGCGTTCTGGTCGGAGCCGTGCGGGTGGTGGCATACCTTGCACGGGTATACTACGGCGTTCGAGTAGTTGCTGAACGTCTTTATGCGCTTTAAGTGGTTGCCGTGCGCGGAGTTGACGTACTCGGACTTGTCCCATACGCCCTCGGCCGGGTATTTGACGCCCTGCTGAGGGGTGGCGCTGTGGCACTTCAGGCAGAACTCCTGGTCGGCCTCGACCGGCCGCACCTTGCCGCTTATGTCCCTGTAGGCCATCAGCCTCTCGGTTATGGTGTGCGGGTCGTGGCAGTCCGTGCACTCTATCTTCGCGTCGTCGGCCGTGCCGGGAATGTTGTCCGGGCCTATCTGGTCTGCGTCGGATATCCTGTGGTGTGTCCTGCCGGCAAACGCGGCCTGCACGTCCTCGCCGCTCGCCGTGTTCGGAGTCGTGCCGTTATGGCATATGTAGCAAAGGGCTTCGCCGTCTTTGTCAAGCATGCCCGGCGTGGTCTTCCCGCCCACCCTCACCCCGTGCGGGTTGTGGCAGTTCACGCACACACCGGTGCCGTGCCGCCCGTCGGTCACAAGGTTGCCGGTGGTGCGGTTGCCGTACGCGTGCACCGAGCCGGAATAGACCTCGTATCCCGGCCAGTACGGCAGGGAAGCTTCCGTGCCGCCGTGGCATGCGGTGCATACGGAGGTATTGTTGCCTGAGTAGTTCGGCAGCACGCCCTTCCCGTTTATCGCCGTCCTTATAAGCTTTGAGTTGGCCGTGCCGTGGTAGGCGTGGCAGCTTGCGCATGCGGTCCGGGCCGAGGCCGTGCCGTGCCCTGCCGTGGTGTACGTGTCCATTATGTTCGCCGGCGTCCTGCCGCCCAGAGTTACCGGCGTGCCGTCGTGACACTGCAGGCAGAATGCCGACGACGAGTTGATGTCCAGGCTCTTTGCTGTCGGGTGGGCCTTGTCCGGGTCTATTATACGGCTGGACGCGTTGTGGTCGGCCTCGTGGTCGTCCCCGTGGCATTTCACGCAGTCAACCGTCGAGGGAGGGGAATATGTAATGTCATGAACGGACCTGCTGACGTTTGAGGACGCGCTGGTCGCCATATTGAACTGCGCCGCCGTCTCCGGGTACGGGTTGCCCGCGCCCCTTTTGTGGCAGTTCAGGCAAACGATGGTGTAGTACTGCACTCCGGTCGTGTAGTTTGCCACCGTGGGGTCGTGCATCCTGCTGTGGCAGTTGGCGCACGGCATGTCGTCTCCCTCGCCGTGCTGGCCGACATAGCCCGCTCCAAGGGGTATCCTTGTGGCACCCTTGTAGCCCGCGCTTGAGCGGTTGTGGCAGGCCTCGCAGAACGACCTGCTTATAAACTCCATGCCCGGCTCGAACCTTGCGGTATAGCCGTTGTATGTCTTTGGCGCATAGTTGATGTTGCCGGGGTTGACCGAGCCGTGGCTCGCATGGCAGTCGGGGCATCCGATATTCCTGTTCTTGTTGTGCCCGCCGTTAGGCCATTCGTCTGACAGGTCCGGTGCTCCGGTCACGTCGGACGGCATGGAACCCAGGTGGCATCCGAGGCAGAAGGCCGTCTTGTCGGTCATTGCGGCCTGGTTGTTTAACGGGTCGGCCATAACCTGCGACTGCGTGGCCGTGTGCACGTTATGGCAGTCGGAACACTTAACCTTTGAAAGGTTGTGGTGCGAGGTCAGGGCAAACTCGGCCTGCACGTCCCTGCCGTCCGCGGTGTTGTGCGTCGTTCCGTTATGGCAGTCGTAGCAGAGCGTCTCGCCGGGTGCCGCAAGCATCTTGTAGTTGCCCTTGCCGTGCGGGTTGTGGCAGTTGCCGCAGTCGCCAGCGGCCTGGTCGCCGGACGCGTCTCTCGGGCTGTGAGAGTTCGGGCTTGTCTTGTGTATGCCCGCGTTATAGCCGGTCTTGCCCGGGAAATACCCGCTTACGTACGGCGTGGCCGAGAACTTGAGGTCGTCCCAGTAGACGGTGCCGGAACCCGCCATCTTGAGGCGTATGCGCACCCAGGTCGTGTTCGCGGTCGTCGTGAAGGTGATAGACTGGTACTTCCACTGCCCGTAAGTGGCGCGGTCACCGGTTATCACGTTGTCCTTGATGCCGGAGTACGAGTACTCCGCCGGGTACTCAGTCACGCGCAGGAAAGCGTTGCCACCTGAGAGTGGCTGCGGTATGAAAACGTATCCCGAGAATGTGTACTGGGTGTTCGGCAGTATACCTGTTATGTCCCTTTGCGAGCAGTTGTCGTATGCCAGGTAATCGCTTGTGAGAGTCTGCCTTAGCGAGCCCGTCCCACTGTGGCCGACGGTGTTGTCCCAGGCGAAGCCGGTGTAGTAGAAATTTCCCCATCCGGAGGTGCTGGCGCTCGTGGCAAAGTCGTTGGTGTAGACCGATGTGGAGGCCGCGTTGTGGCATGCAAAGCAAGCCTCGTTCATCCCTCCTCCCGTTACGTTCACCGCATTCATAGTGCCGGTGTGAGGGTCCTTGATAGACGTCTTGACCGCGTTCTCCTGTCCTGTACCGTGCGGGAAGTGGCAGTCCTGACATATCCTGCCCGCGCCCGGTTTTCCGTGCCCGCTTACTGTAAACTCCGTGAGGTTTCCGGCCTTGGAGCCGTTATGACATGCAAGGCACATGCCCTGGTTGTCAGGCTGGATCAGCATGTGCTCGTTGGGCGAGCCGTGCGGCCTGTGGCACGTGAGGCACGATATGTCCTTGCCCGCCCCATAAGGGTTGTCGTCGTATGTGTGCGCCGTGTCCGGCACGGGCTCGGTCACGTCGGCCCCCCGGAAGAACGTGGAGTGGGTCATCTGCCGGTATATGTTCCGTGAGAACCTGTACTGTGCGCCGACCGATATATTGGAGAACGGCGAGTGCGGTGCACCAGCGTCCTTGTTGTGGCATACGAAGCAGTACTCGTCGGTGTCCGTGACCACGTCCGGCCCGGCCGAAAGCAGCTTTGGCTTGCGGGTCGTCGAGGCCGCGTCGAAGACGCCGTGCGGGTTGTGGCATTCAGAGCACTTGTTGTGCTCGCCGTCCATCCCGTACTTCGAGAAATGGGAGTGCGCCTGCGAGAACTCGCCCTTTACGTCGTACTGGCTGTAAAGGCTCCTGCCGTCAGGCATGGACGGGTCTATGCTCGAGTAGTTATTGAGCGTGCCCGCGTGGCACTGGTAGCAGACCGCAATCTCGTTCGCCCTCTTCAGGTTGTGCTCGTACCCCTCCCCGAGCTCCACCTGGTGCAGGTCGTGGCAGTTCAGGCAGTGCCCCTGCGGGTTTGTCAGGCCCAGGTCGTGCGGCCTGCCAGTCACGTCGGCGTACGACGGCGTGCCCAGGGCATAAATGGCCGCCGTCACCGCGATGGCTGCAACAATTTTCATGGCTGTGCTGGTCATCTTGGGCCTCTCGCGTTTCACCTCTTGTGGCACTGCTGACACATCCTGTTCCCGCCCTGCCTCTCCAGGAAGTAGTTCTTGGAGCCGTGGCTGTTATGGCATGTGATGCATGTCACCTGGCTGCCAGCCTCGAGCGGCAGCCTGGGCAGTATGTCAGTCGTGGACCAGTTGGCGTACTGCTTGTCCTTGAGCTTGAAGTCCACCGGGTGCCTCGTCCACGGGTTGCCGGTCCCGCACCTGGTCAGCCTCGTGTGACACGCTGAGCAGAACTTTCCGAACCCGGAGGAATATGCGTTAAACGCGCCGGTTGAGCTTAAGCGGCCGAACACCCTTATCCCTGTCACGTTCTCTATGGTGTTCCTCAGCATCACGAAGTTGTTCTCGCCGTGCGGGTTGTGGCACTTGCCGCACCTGAGCTCGAGCGTCTTGCCGCCCGGTGCCGTGTGCGTCCCGTCTACCGCGTGCCAGGAGACCACGTCCCCTCCGCCCGCCGAATAGCTGCCGAACGAGTTGCCGTAGCTCGTGAACACGTTGAACCTGCTGGGCGCGTCCACCCTGACGTCCGGGTCCTCCGCCCTGAAGGCATTGAACTTGGCCGTTCCGGCATGGCAGTTGTCGCAGAGCTTGGACTCCTTGGACTCGACCAGGAGCTTCTTGTTGTTCTTCGCGTGCGTGCTGTGGCAGACCTTGCAGTTTGCCCCGTTGCCGTTGAATCCGCCGTGCGTGTTTTTCACCTGGCTGCCATCGGGGTTGTAGCCCTTTTTGTGGCACTGTTGGCAAAGCGCGCCCTCGCTCGAGCTGTACGAGAGCATCCTCAGCATCGCGTAGGACGGTGAGCCGTGCGAGAAGTGGCATGACAGGCACATCACTTTTTTCGACTCGGTCTGGGCCTTCGGGCCGCCGGCCACGCCAGAGAGGTTCGTGAGCTGCGAGGCCTTCATCGCCTTGTTGACCGGGTGCCTCCTGTATCCGTCCACGCCGGAGCCGGTATCGCCGTACACCGTGTGGCACGCGGCGCAGAAACTGCTTATACCGCTCGAATACCTGCCGAACACGTTCACGCTCACCTTTACCCCGCTACGGCCGTTCACGTCGTCCCTGAGCAGCCGGTAATTGTTGTTCCCGTGCGGGTTGTGGCATGTCCCGCAGTGGTGCTCCGTCGTAGTGCCGCCCGGCGCGGGCGAGTCCGTGCGAGTTATCATGTGCATGCTCGATATGCTCCCGCCCCTCTCGGCGTTGAAGGAAGCGCCGTATGAACCGGCCGTGCCGTCCCATGCCGCGGGGGTCGCAGGCGCGTCGCCCTTCCAGACCTGGAGCGCGGTGCCGCCGGGGCCGTGGCAACTGTAGCAGAGCTCCGCCTCCTCGGCATAGAGCAGCAGTTTCCTGTTGTTCCTCGAGTGCATGCTGTGGCACGCTGCGCAGTTGCCGCCCCTGCCGTTGAACCCGCCGTGCGTGTACATTACCTCCTGGTAGCCCGCGGTACTGTCGAGCCCCTTTACATGGCATATCTGGCACATGCGGTTCCCGGGTAGCCGGAGCATGTCGGGGTTCGGCGAGCCGTGCGCGAAGTGGCATGTGATGCACGTCACCTTGTTGCCCGACTCCAGCGGGAGCAGCCGGTCTCCTCCGAAGTACATGTAGTCGGTGTATTCCCTGGAGGTGAGCGCCACATCCACCGGGTGGCGCGTGTAGCCCGCCGACGTCCCGTAATTTATATATGCCTTGTGGCATGTGGTGCAGAAGCCGGACATGCCTCCGCCGTACGACGTAGTGCGGCCTTCCGCGTCCACCGAGCCCGTCACCGATATCCCGTACTTGCCGTTCAATTTCGTCTTCAGTAGCCTGAAGTTGCCGCTTCCGTGCGTGTCGTGGCATGTGCCGCAGTGCACCACGGTCGCGGAGTCGCCGGGGGCAATCCGCGCATCGCTGTTGACCGGATGCATGGAGTAGGCAGTGCCGCCGTTTACCGGGTTATAGCTCCCGAACGAGCCGCCCGTCCCGTACCACGAGGCGCAGCTTGTGGACGGGCCGAACGCGGCCTCCTTCCACACATCGAGCCGGCTTGGGTTCGGGTTGGTGCTCGTGCCGGGGCTATCGTGGCAGTCCACGCATATAGCCGTCTCGGCGCTGTCCTTCAGCAGCTTCGGCTTGGTCTCGGCATGCATGCTGTGGCAGTCCGAGCACGAGCCGTCGTTGCCGGTAAAACCCGCGTGCGAGCCAGGAGTGCCTGCTCCGAACCTGTCTCTATCGTGGCACGTCTTGCAAAGGTTGACCGCGGAGGAGCCGGGATACTTGAGGTTGGCGCCCGCACCCGAGCCGTGCGCGAAATGGCACGACACGCATGATATGGTCTCCCCGGCCTCGAGCTCTACCTTTGGGCTGTAAGATGTGTTGTTAATAAAGTACGAGCGCACGGTGGTGAAACCCTTGAGCGACACGCCTACCGGGTGCCTTATCCAGTTCTTCCTGCCGGTGGATGTCGGGTTGTCGAAGTTCGTGACCTTGTAGCTTGAATGGCACGCGGAGCAGAACCCGACCATGCCGGTGGAGTAGTTGAGGAAGTTGCCATTCGTGTCGGTACTCGCGTAGACCCTTATCCCGGTGACGTTGTTCAGGGCCGTCCTCAGTATCCTGTAGTTGGTGCTGCCGTGCGGGTTGTGGCATGTGCCGCAGCGGTGCTGGGTCGTCACGCCACCAGGGGCGGGGCTGGCCTCCTCGTTTATGTCGTGTATGCTTTTCGCCGTGCCGCCTGTCAGCTCAGAGTAATGCCCGAAAGTCCCGCCCGTCCCCTTGAACCGCATCGGGTCCTTCGAGGTGTGGTTGCCCCAGACCTTCAGCCTGGACAGACCGCGCCCGAACTCCTCGTCGTGGCAGTCGCGGCAAAGAACGCTCTCGGTCTCCTGCACCAGGAGCTTTTTGTTCGCAAGGGAGTGCATGTTGTGGCAGTCGGCGCAGTTGCCCTCGTTCTTCAGGAACCCTCCGTGCGAGCCGGGCCCGCCGCCCAGGAAGGTGCCCTTGTCGTGGCACTGGGAGCAGAGGTTCTTCTCCGGGGTCGCGGCGTCCTTGAACCTCAACAGCGAGCGCTTCGGCGAACCGTGAGTGTAATGGCACGATACGCATGACACGCCGCCGGACTCCATCGGGAGGGCGTCCATCCCGGATGCGGTCGTGTGGGGGTAGAACGGGCCGGGAGGCATGTTTACAGGATGCCTCCTGTAAGGTGACTGGCCCCCGGTAATGTCCATCGAGGTATGGCACACCACGCAGTACGAGCTCCAGCCGCCTCTGTACTCCGTTATGGGGCCCCTCTCGCTGATTGTGGCGCTCACGGTCGGCACCGTGACTGTCTGGACACCGCTTACGCCGGTGAATACTACCCTGTCCTGCAGCAGCCTTGCGTTACGGGTGTTGTGCGGGTCGTGGCAGCCGACGCAGGTCAGGTCCACCGTGCGGCCGCCCATTGCGACCGCGAGCCCGAAGTTATGGACCGACCCGGCCGAAAAGTCCGGCCCGTACGACCCGGGTACCGTACCCATCACGTTGTATACGCTCCCGCCGTTTCCGCTGTGGCAGGCACGGCATGTGGCGTCCCTTTCGAGGCCGGGGCCGCCGATGGAGTCTTTCACCATCTTGCTGTTGGCCGTCCCGTGCGGCCCGTGGCAGTTCACGCAGTTCATCTGCTCGTGGCTGCTGTAGTTGTAATGTCCCCGGTTGGCGGGGTCGGCCTCCCACATGGACTTGATGTCCTTCGCGCGCGGGGAGCTGCCGTCGTGGCAGCCGTAACAGACGCTTTTGTCGTCTCCGCCGACCGTGCTTGCGCCGATGCTGCTCCTCAGGTTCGGGTATTTGTCCGAGCCGTGCGGGAGGTGGCACTTGGTGCAGTTGGCGCCGGGGTAGCTGAATATGCCGTACTCGTCCGGCATGGTGGCCGTGTAATTGTGGAGCGAGTCCTTGTAGCGGCCGCCCATGTTAATGGGCCTGCCCGCACTGGTATTACCCGGCCCGCCGTCGTGGCACGAGGCGCTGTTGCATATCTCAAGTTCGGAGGCGCTTTTCAGGTTCGGCGACTTTGCGTTGTGGTCGGCGGTGTGGCACATCGCCAGGCAGCTGCTCGTGGTGATGTTGTCGAACCGCACGAAGTGCTTCGAGGCCTTGCCGCCCGCGTCCACACCCGTACCGAACCCCATCAGGCCCTTTATGTCCTGTATCGGCTCGTTGCCCGCGGTATGGCAACCGTAGCAGGGCGCGTTGCCGCCCGCCGAGCTGAACCCGGACTCGTGCTTGTGGCATGAGGTGCAGTCCCTGCGTGTCTGGTGGCCCGCCCCGGAGCCGTCCGAGCGGTGGTACTTGGTATTCTTGTGGCATACCTCGCATATGGAGCTCCCCGTGTCCGCCCCAAAGCCTTTTGCGCCGGTAAAGCTCCTGAACACAGCCGCCTTCACCGTCGTGTTCCCGGCCATCACCCTGTCTCTCACGAGGTATATGTTCGTGCTGTAATGCGGGGCATGGCAGTCCGCGCAGCCGGTCGGGATACTGCTCGTGTTCGCATACTTCTGGTGCTTCCTGCCCTTGTGGGGCGCCACCTTCGACGCGCTGTGGCAGTCTAGGCAGAGAGCCGTAGGCGTCTGTTCAGCTAAAAGAGAACCGTCCCCGGACGGCGCGTTGTGCGGGTCGTGGCAGGTAGTGCAGTAGACCTTGCCGCCCTGGAGCCTGAGCCCCACCGAGGTGATGTCCCTGAGCGTGGTGTGGCTGCCGAATACCTTGCCGTACGTCACCTCTACAGGATGGTGGTCCCTGCCGGGCACGTCCCCTTCGTGGCTTACGCGAGTGTCCTTCCTGTCGTTGTGGCAGTCCAGGCAGATGGCGTCAGCGGTGTTGCCGGTGCGGAAGAATGGCTGAGGTATCTCGACGTAGATGTATGAGCCGGATGGCTGGGCCGACAAAAACGTCACGGTGCCGGTCCTGAAGTCGTACGTGTACTCGGACGGCTCGACGAGGCTCTTCTTCCTGGTCTTCCGGTTCGGGACCGTAGACCAGTAACCGTCCCTGTAAACCATTATGTTATGGGAGAGGTACTCTTTGGTGGAGGTGTAGTTGCCAAGCATCCTGAATCTTATATTGTCGCTCGTCGAGGTGTCCACCACCTGCCTCGCCGCGCTGGAGCTGTATGATGGGACGTTCTGCTCGGAGTTTTTCGCCATGGCCTGGTGGCATGTCTGGCAGCGGACCTTGTTGCCCGGCATATGTGTATTCATGCCACCGGTCGCGGGAGCCCTGGCCTTTGCCCCACGGTACGACCCGTTCCAGCTGTGCGAGCTGCCCGAGTAGCTCCCGGGTATCAGCAAGCCGGTGACGTTTTCGTAAATGTTGGTCGAGGCCGAACCAGCCGGGCGGTCGTGCGCCTCGCCGGTGGAATTATGACAGGAAAGACAGAAGTCGGTGTAGTCGTTGCCCGCATTCATACCAAGTGTGGAAGGGAGAAACTTGTCCTTGGTAATGTTATGGCAGGCCGCCCCCGGGCCGCAGTTGCCCTGGTAGCCGGGACGATAGTTTGTGTGGGGGTTGTTCGGGTCGAAGCTTGCGGCCTCGGCATCGAATGCGCCGAACAACAGTACGAGCACGACCTTCACCGCCAGAAGCGAGTGCTTCATCGCATACGCCCTTCATTTTGCGGTTAGCCTGCAAAACCTGCCGGGCAGTACATCGTACTTGGCTGTGCTCGATGTAAAATAGTTAATGCAATTTCTGTTCCCTCACCCTGTGCCATGAAGGACCGTCTTCGTGGGCGACCTATACAAGGCGTTGCAAAATAACCTAATAATTTGAATTTTAGATACGTGAAAAAAAGTGCGGCGGTCATCCGAGACGGCCGGATTGTCGTGGTGAACTGCCGTTTGTGTGTTCGCGGATGCGCAGAAAGAGGGCGCATCCTGCTCGTTAGCGCGCAGGAATTCTGGCCCTAAAGGCCCAATTTTGAAAGGGTTTTCTAATACTTATGGGTTACGTGAGGGCGTCTGTCAGACCTTCAGTTTGATGTACTTTTTCTTGCCTGCCTTTATGACGTACGTACTGCCTGCGGCAAGCTCGACACCCGCGGGCGACGCCTTCACGCCGTCTATCTCCACCCCGCCCTGCACCACGAGCCGCTTGCCCTCGCTTGCGCTCATCGGCGGCATTAGCGCGGAGAGCACCTTGCCAAGCCCAGCCGCGTCGAGCTTCGCTGTGGCTTTACCGGCAAAGAACTTTTCATGCAATTCAGGCGGCAATGCCGCCGTTTCCATGTCTTCCGGCGCCTGACCGCGGCTGAACTGGCTCTCGAAGTCCTGACGCGCCTTCGTCCCGGCCTCGGCCCCGTGGTAGCGCGCGGCAAGCTCCCCGGCGAGCGCCTTCTTGGCCTCCATCGGGTGGAGTTTGCCTGCCTCTATGTCCTCCCGCATCCTGTATATATCCGCCGAGGACTTCTCGGACAGAAGCTCATAGTACTTAAACATCATATCGTCCGAAACGGACATGGTCTTGCCGAATATGTCCTTCGCGGGCTCGTTTATGCCGATATAGTTACCGAGCGACTTGGACATCTTGTTTACGCCGTCCGTGCCCTCGAGGAGCGGCATCATAATGACCACCTGCGGCTCCTGTCCGTACTCCTTCTGTAGCTCCCTGCCAACCAGCAGGTTGAACTTCTGGTCCGTGCCGCCCAGCTCTATGTCGGCCTTAAGCATGACCGAGTCGTATCCCTGTATGAGCGGGTAGAGAAACTCGTGGACGGATATGGGCCGCTGGTCCCTGAACCGCTTGTGGAAGTCGTCCCGCTCCAGCATGCGCGCCACGGTGTACCGCGCGGCAAGCTGTATCATCTCTGTCGAGGACATCGGCGCCATCCAGCGGGAATTGAACTCTATCGTGGTCTTCGAGAGGTCCAGTACCTTCCCTATCTGCTCCTTGTAGGTCTCGGCGTTCTGCCTGACCTGCTCGGGCGTGAGCGCGGGCCTCGTTTCGGACTTGCCGGAGGGGTCGCCTATCATGCCGGTGAAGTCGCCGATCAGGAACATAACCTCGTGTCCCATGTCCTGGAACTGCTTCATCTTGTGGATCAGCACGGTGTGGCCGAGGTGCAAATCAGGCGCGGTCGGGTCGAAGCCCGCCTTTACCCGGAGCGGCCTGTTTTCCTTGATGGAGCGTTCGAGCTTTTTCCTGAGCTCGGCCTCGGAGATGACCTCGGCTGCCCCGCGCGTTATAAGCTCCATCTGGGCGTCTATATCTTTCAGCTGCATCCGGCTATCCTTTCGAGTACTATCTCCGCAAGCTTAGGGTGCGCGCCGAGATGCTCCGTCATTGTTATTTCAACTCCGGGGTGCGCCGCACGGAGCGCGTCCAGCTCCTCGGGTATATCCCTTGCCACGTGGTTGCCCAGGTACAAAAAGTACGGAACGACCACTACCCTGTCGGCCCCGCCCGCTATCGCCTGCTCGACCGCTGTAGTAAGGGAGGGACTGCAGAACTGGAGGTATGCGGGCATTACATCCAACCCGCCCATGCCTTTTATGAGGCCCGCCACGTCCGCAAGGGCAACGTTGCCGCCGTCCGCCTGCGAGCCGTGTCCGAGTAGTATTATAGCCTTTTTCATGCCTTTTCAAGCTCCTTTGTAAGTCTTGATTTATAATACAAAAGCCCGGCCATGTCAATGATTTTCGGGGATTGCCGGCGTATGCACGGCTTGATTTCCAGCCAAATAAGAGTTATAATTAATTATAGACAGCCCCTGGAAAAAGAAAGGGGTGGTTGTATGAAAAAGACAGGTAAATTCTTTGCAGGCATGCTGTTCGGCCTGGTCGTGCTGGCGGGCATAAGCAGTGTGGCACAGGCGCACACGCGGTTCAATTTCAGCTTTGGCATAGGGCCTCCGGTGGTAGTGGCACCATACCCGTACTATGCCCCGTACTACGGGCCTTATTACGGCCAGTCCTACTACCCGGCTTACCCCGACCCCCGTTACTATTACCCGTACTACCCGCGCGTATACCATGGGCCTTACTACGGGCCTTACTACTGGCGTAACCACAGGGGGTACGACCGGTACGGGCACGACTGGGACCGCGACTAACGACTGACGAAGCACTGGCGCAGGGCTTCGGGAGCCCCTCTTTAATGAGGGGCTTTTTTGTGCGTATCTGGAATAAAAACCTTTGACTGTTAAGGTGTTGCGTGTTAAGCTATGCCTGTTTTGGGCGGCAGGTACGACAGGGCCGCACGTCATCAAAAGTTTCAAGGAGGCCTGTCGATGATAGCATCGGAAAAACCGAAGCTCGGCGAGATACTTGTAAACGAAGGCGTAGTGAGCCATGAGCAGATAGAAAGGGCGCTCGGACGGCAGGACGCCAAGAACAAGAAGCTCGGCAAGGTCCTGATAGACATGGGGCTCGCCACGGAGGAGAAGATTGCAGCCGCCATATGCGGCCAGCTCGGCCTCGACTTCCAGCCCTTAAAGGACAACGTACCGCCCCAGTCGGTCACCGACCTCCTCGACAAGAACTTCGCCATAAAAAACCTGATAGTGCCGCTACGGAAGGAAAACAGCGCCCTCGTCGTGGCGGTTTCGGACCCGCTCAATATTAAGGTCCTGGACGAGGCGGCGCACGCCACCGGCCTAAGGATAAAGCCTGTGGTTTCCACCGAGACCGACATACTCGACTGCATAGGCCGTACCTACAAGATAGACGAGACCATCCAGCGCATGCTCAAGGCCTTCGACTTCAAGGACAACGTCCATTTCGTGGCCCTGCCCCAGGACGAGGAGGTGGACGTACAAAAGCGGTACAGCGTCAGCGGCGCAACACCCATCATGAAGATGCTGGCCTTCATATTCATGGACGCGCTCAAGCAAAACGCAAGCGACATATACATAGAGTCCATGGAAAAAGAGGTCAGGATGCGCTACCGCATCGACGGCGACCTCGTCAACGTGATCGGCATTCCAGGCACGCTCAAGGAAACCCTGATATCCCATATAAAGAAGGTAGCCAACCTCGACGTATGCAACAAGAAAACGCCCCAGGAAGGAAGGAGCGTCGTCCTTCTGGACGGCCGGGCAGTCGAGCTGGAAGTATCGACCCTGCCTACCCTCCACGGCGACAGGGTCAACATAAGGCTCTGCAACAAGGACAAGCCCGCCCGCTCCTTCAAGGAGCTCGGCATCCCGGACGAAAGCGCCGCAAGGCTTCTCGAGCTCGCGTCGTCGGGGCACGGCATGCTGCTCTTCACCGGCAGCAAGAACAGCGGCAAGAAGGCGACGATGTACGCCCTCCTCCAGGCGCTCAAGGAAGACTCCAGGGACATCCTTTCCCTCGAACACCGGGTCGAAAGCAAGCTCGTAGGGATAACTCAGACCGTCATACCCGACCACAGGGCCGCGTTCGAGCTCGGCAACGTGCTGAGGCAGAGGCCGGACGTGCTCATGGTAGACGAGCTGACCGACAGGGAGGAGGCGCGGGCGGCACTGCAGGCGGCATACTCCGGGGCGCTCGTTATCTCGTCCGTATCCGCCAACAACCCTGCGGAGGCGGTATTCAAACTGATTAACCTGGGCATCGGCCCTCACAAGCTCGCTTCCGCCCTTTTCGGGTTAGTGACACAGGCTACGCTCAGGAGCATCTGCCCCAAGTGCCGGGAGCAGTATACGCCTGACCTGGGCCCGATAGCAGGGCTCGAACTATCGGACAAACCCGAAGCATATTACCGCGGCAAGGGTTGCCCGTCCTGCCACGGCTCAGGCTACAAGGGCCGCTCTTTCATAATGGAGATAACAAGGGTGGGCCAACGCTCCAAAAGGGCAATGATATTAGGAGCAGAGGAGGACGCGCTCCTAAGCGCGCTCAGGCCGCATGAGCACGGCACCCTGGTGGACTACGCATGGGGCAAGGTATGCACCGAGACGACCACCGTCGAGGAGGCGCTCGCCAAGGTGTCTCCCGAATACTGGGTCAAACCCGAAAAGGAAAAAGATGTAAAATACGTCAAAAGTGCCGTGGAATATGGTCGGCCCTTGAGGCCCAATGCAGTGCAAAGGGAAATCCCGCCGGACGCGGACGAGGGCGGCCCGTGGCCAGAAACCGTCGCCCCCGAATCCGGAAAGACGCCGGGGTCACCGGTCGAAGACGGAGTCCCGGAGCGGTACAAGGTGCTGCTCGCCATGGCAGAAGGCCGGGAGTTGGAAAGGGTAAAGGACGTCCTTTTGAAAAACGACTTCGAGATAGCCGTATCCAACACCGGCAGCGACGCCCTGGACATGATTTACGCCGTCAACCCGCATATACTCATTTACGAGACGGAACTGCCTTCCATAGGCGTACTTGCCGCATACAAGAGGATATACGATTCCCAGAGGCATTACGTCCCGGTAATATCCGTGATAAAAAACTACAAGAAGGACTACTCCGACCTCGAGAAAAAGATGCGGTCGGACGTCAAGGCATACAGCCCCATGGACTTGAATACGCTCCTCGAGAACCTGTCCGAGCTCGTCAACGAGATCGGGAAGAAAAGGGACTGGAAGGTGGTCTGAAGGCCTTTTTTCTTGACCCGGACCTGCCCGGTGTGCTAAATAAATAATTCATTTTTTATGCGTACGCTGGCTTGCCTGCTACGTGCAGCGCGATACATTTGGTTTAGGGGGTAATACTATGTACATCGACCAGCCGATGAGGCATTTCCTGGACAGGCTGTCATCAAAGTCGCCCGAGCCGGGCGGCGGGAGCGCGGCCGCGCTTGTCGGCGCTGAGGCCGCGGCGCTTGTGGGGATGGTCTGCTACCTTACGCTCGGCAAGGAGAAGTATGCCGACGTGCAGGCGGACATAGAGAAACTGAAGGATGAGTCCGAGTCCGTAAGGGCCGACCTCCAGAGGCTCCTGCAGGAGGACACCGAGGCCTTCGCCGCCGCATCGGCTGCATACAAGCTCCCCAAAGAGACCGAAGAGGAAAAGAAGGTCCGCTCGGAGAAGATACAGGAGGGGCTCAAAAAGGCGACCGAAGTACCGTTCGCCATAGGCGCCAAGTCGCTCGATGCGGCAAGACTCTCCCTCACCGCCGCCGAGAAGGGTAACAAGGGCGCCGTGTCCGACGCCGGCGTGGCCGTGCTCTTCGCCGAATCGGCCGTGCAGGCCGCGGCCCTTAACGTGCGCATAAACCTCACCTCGATAAAAGACGAGGCTTACGTATCCGAGAAATGGCGCAAGATGCAGGCCATGATGAACGAGGTCGAGGTGCTGAAGGAAAAGGTGCTCAAGATTACATACGACAAAATTGGGTAAGTGCGGTTAGATGTCATTTAAGAGACATCATTAGTGAAGTGAGATTCCGGAGTTATCCGAAAACAGGCGACAGCTTGTTTGAGGGTTAGTCCGAAACGAACCTGAGCATTATGATGGCTCGTCAAATGATATCCAACCGCACATATATAACAATTGAAAGGAGAGATGTAAATGTCAGCAAAGATAATAGACGGAAACGCAATAATGGAGGAGATCAAGCAGGAGATAATTAAGGAGGTCGAGGCCCTGAAGGCCAAGGGCATCGTCCCCGGAATTGCCACGCTCCTGGTAGGCGACAACTACGGCGCGAAGATGTACCGCGGCCAGGTCGAGAAGAACTGCGCCGAGGTCGGCTTCAACTACGTCAACTGCAACCCGCCCGCAGACGCGACGGAGGCCCAGGTGGTCGAGGAAGTGAAGAAGCTTAACGCGGACAAGTCGGTATCCGGCATGCTCCCGCTCCGCCCGTTCCCCGAACAGATATCGGACTCCGCCATAATAAACTCGATTGACGTGAACAAGGACATAGACTGCTTCCACCCATACAACATGGGCAAGCTGGCGCTCGGCGAGCCGTCCTTCCCGCCGGCGACCCCCGCTGCCTGCATAGAGATGCTCGACAGGCTGGGCGTGGACTTCACCGGCGCCGAGATAGTAGTGGTTGGCCATTCGAACATAGTCGGCAAGCCCGCGATGCTCCTCGCGCTCAACCGCAACGCGACGACCTCCAACGTGCACATATTCACATCACAGAAGGGCAACACCGAGAAGCACACCAAAGGCGCAGACATATTGATAGTCGGCGCGGGCAGGCCGGGTCTTGTCACGAAGGACATGGTAAAGCCCGGCGCGATAGTCATAGACGTGGGCATCAACCGCGTCAAGGTGCTGGACGCGGACGGCAAGGAAGTTTTAAACGACAAGGGCAAGCCCAAGACCAAGACGGTCGGCGACGTGGACTTCGACGGCGTGAAGGAAGTCGCCTCGGCAATTTCACCGGTGCCGGGCGGCGTCGGCAGCGTCACCAACATGATGCTGATGAAGAACGCGCTCAGGGCTTGCAAAATCCAGCACGGGATAGCGTAATATCTATTTCCTAATTGCAGGGGCCGACCTTCGTGTCGGCCCTTTCTTTTTAAAAGGGCGGCCATATGGCCGCCCTTTTTGTTTGACATAATACCACCGATACCGGTAAAATAACTGCATTGGAAAGGAGTACAACGCCGTGAAAATAATACCTTTAACAGAAGCTAAAGCCCGGTTTTATGAAATCGCCGGGGACTTAATCAAAACGGGAGAAACGGTTACTATCTCGCGAAGAGGCGCACCTGCCGCAGTATTGGTGGGGTTTGAGAAATACAAACAGATTACTGAAGAGATAAAACGCCTGAGCGAAACCTATAGATAACCCATGCTCCTAATCAATTTCAAAACCGCTCCGGACGACACGAAGGTCTGCTACTGTACCGACATCACGCTCGGCGAGATAAGGAAGGCCATAGCCGACGGTGCGCAAACGCTCGAAGACATACAGGAGGCGACCGGCGCATGCACCGGCAACAGGTGCGAGGAGAAAAACCCCTCGGGCGGATGCTGCGAGACGGACATACGCATGATATTGTCGGAGTATTGCGGCGGGGATACCGGTGGAAAAGGGTGCAAGTGCTGCGGGTAGTTATCAGCCGCTCTTCCTGAAGAAATCCTTTATCTCCTGCGAAAGTTTGACCGGCGACGTTGTCGTCTTGACAAGATAACCGCTGATCCCTATCTGTAGAGCCTTCTCTATCTCGGCCGCGGCGCCTTTGGCCGACAGTATTATCACGGGGAGGTCCTTCATCTTCGGGGTCTCGCGTATTATCTGGAGGAGCTTGAAGCCGTCCATGACGGGCATGACGAGGTCGAGAAGCACGAGGTCGGGCAGCTCGTCCCTAAGATACTTCATCGCCTCCATCGCGCTTTCCACCGCCATTACCTCATAGCCGTCCAGCATCAGCCGGCCCTTGTATACGTTTCTTATCTGGTCGGTGTCTTCTACGAGCAGCACCTTCTTCTTACCGGAGGACGCCTTCACGGCCACCTTCGCTCCTTCGACCTTTTTCAGGATGTCGTCCAGCGCGCCCATGGCTTCATGGTCGAGGTCCATGAACCCGACCTCTATTCCCTCCCCATGGACGGCGTCCAGGACGAGGCAGTTTACAATTACGGCCTTCGTGGCACCCGGCACCGAAAGGCCGAACGCTGCATGCTTACCCCGCTCAAAGTCCTTCGGGGTAGATACGGACATACCCTCGTTGTTTATATCCTTCACTATGCCTATCAGCTTGCCTTCAAAAAGTACCGTAATCCTCAGGGGCGCCTGTACGTTCTGGCTCAATTTTATTTCTCCTGTCCGGCTTTGCCTGCTCTATACACCAATACCTTCGCCCTTTCCACCGTCACCAGCCCCTCTTTCATCATACGGTCGAGGTCCGGGAGGAATGCCTCGATCTTCTCGGTGGAGTCCACTATCTCTATCACGATGGGCAGGTCCTCCGACAGCCGCAGCACCTTGGAGGTGTGCACCCGGCTCTTTGCGCCGTAACCCATTACACCGCGAAATACCGTGGCCCCGCCGAGGGACTGCCGCCTGGCCTCTTCCACTATCGCTTCATAGAGTGGCCTTCCTTCGTACTTATCGGACTCGCCTATGAATATCCTTAGAAGTTCCGCTTCTTCCGGGAGTTTCATGAAGACCTCGCTCTCATCTGATTAAATTGCCCTCGCTATCCATGCCCCGGCTATTATCGCACCGAAGCCGAGGACGCAGTTCGAGGTGATATTGATAAAGGCAAAAAGGTACTGGCTGTCCCTGACATAGTTCATGGTCTCGAAGGCGAACGTGGAAAACGTGGTAAAAGCCCCCATGAAGCCGACAAGGATAATAGTGCGGGTCAGCACGGGTATCGCCATCCTCTCCTCGGATAGCGACCATACGATGCCGAACAGCAGGCAGCCTATGACGTTGACAGCAA
>Ga0334722_10001841_pt1 | contig 25294 bp, 23 predicted proteins | sample C3_bottom_MG_FD_207210 | JGI IMG/M metagenome (GOLD analysis project Ga0334722, IMG submission 207210) | Sediment microbial communities from Yellowstone Lake, YNP, Wyoming, USA - C3_bottom | ecosystem: Environmental > Aquatic > Freshwater > Lake > Sediment | place: USA: Wyoming | collected... | reverse complement strand
AGCTTGCCTTCGCGCTTCACGGCCGCCTTGACCTTGAGCTCAATGCGGACTTCCAGGTCGGTGGCAGTCAGCACCGCCTCGCCTTTCTTGACCTCAATGAGCACATTCCCGAGGATGGGCAGGGTCGGGCGGGTGGAAACGACGCTGCCAATGGTCTCGAGCGCTTTCAGAAAATCTTTTTGGGCTACCTTCAGTTCCACGGTTCGTCCTCCCGGGTTTCCGTCACTTTCCACACTCTACTACGAACTATATGGGAATGAATAGTCGTAGTCGTAGAGTGCGGAGGAGCGGGGATAAGGGTGCGGTTATTCATATTCAAAAAGGGTTAATGCCGGGGATAGGCTGTGGACGAGATGGTCATGACTCCAGGAGCTTGCGGATTTCGGAGACCTGGAGATTGACCTGCTGGTCGGTCTGGATCAGGTTGCGGATTTTGTCTATGCCGTAAAGGACGGTGGAATGGTCTCGCCCCCCAAACTGGTTGCCGATGGCGACATACGAGGAACCAAGCAATTCACGGCAAAGATACATGGCAATCTGGCGGGGATGAACGATGGCGTCGGTCCGGGTCTTTTCGGACAGCAGGTTGGTGTCGATGTTGAAATACCTGGCCGTGCAGGACATGATCCGCTCGAAATTAAGGGAAACCCGGGGAACGGCGATCAGGCCGGAAAGGGCTTCCCGGGCTGTTTCCAGGGAGGGATCCTGGCCGAGGGCGGCGGCCCGGGCCACCACCAGCTTCAGGGCGCCCTCGATCTCCCGGATGTTGGATTTGACGGTCTCCGCGACGAAGATGAACACATCCTCGGGCACGGAAAGGCTGTCAACCATGGCTTTTTTCTTGAGAATCGCAATGCGGGTCTCAATGTCGGGGGTCTGGAGGTCCGCCACGAGGCCTGACTGGAAGCGCGACCGGAGGCGGTCTTCCAGCTTGATCTCGTTGGGGTGGGTGTCGGAAGTCATGACAATCTGCCGGTGGGTGATATACAGGTCGTTGAAGGTGTGGAAGAACTCCTCCTGGGTGGCTTCCCGGCCCTGCAGGAACTGGATGTCGTCGATGAGGAGGAGGTCCACCTGGCGGTATTTTCTCCTGAATTCAGCCATGTTCTGGTCCCGGAGGCACTCAATCATGTTATTGGTGAAGCGTTCGCAGGTGATGTGGACCAGGCGCTTCTGGGGATTGTGCTTGTGGAAATAATGCCCGATGGCGTGCAAAAGGTGGGTCTTGCCCAGTCCCACCCCCCCGTACAGGAACAGGGGGTTGTGGCCCCGACCGGGGTTTTCAGCCACTCCCTGGGCGGCGGCATGGGCGAACTTGTTGCTGTTTCCGACCACGAATGAGTCAAAAGTGTACTTTTCGTTGAGGATAATGCCTGCCACTTCCTCCGGCGGGGGGGCCGGACGCATGATCTGCACCGGCGGGGGGGCGATGGGGGCCGGGGCCATCTGGGGATCCAGGTCGAAACGGATGTTCAGGGGCAGGGAAGACGACTTTTGTATGGCTTCTTCGATGGTGGACTGGCAGTTTTTAACAAGATAAGTGCGCTGGAGCTCGCTTCCCACCCCCAGAATCAGCGTGTTTCCTTCCATCTGGAGGGGGCGCAGGGGGGCTACCCAGGCGTCTATCTGGGTCTTTTGAAGCCGGCCTTCCAGCTCCGCCAGCGCGTTTTTCCAGACTACCGAAGGCTCTTCCACGGCACCTCCCCAATCATTCCCCTGCGTTATCCACAGGTTGTTAACAGAGTGTTTATAAGTCCCTATTTACTAGTCACAGGTTATCCACATGTTGCCAACTGTTATCCACATTTATTGGGCAGTACCCCCTAAATGGGACAATAATCCCTCCGTAATCAACCTCTTATCCACATTATTAAGGGGTTGTCCACAGGGGGGATGGCTGGGAACAGGAAAAGGCAGTCTGGGGGGGCTTCAGCCACAAAATATCCACGCTTGTCCCCCGCTTTCCACTTCCGGGCACTCCGTCCGGTCTCCGCTCCAGGAATGGGAGGGGCGTCTTGTTAGATCCCCCCGCTTTCCTCGAGTCATGCGCCCCGGACCCCTTCGGCCCGGCGGCACGCCATTCGGAACGCTGTTCCCTTTTTTCCGCCCCTGCCGTTCGTCCCCTTCCCCGGGGTTTCCGCGGTTTTCGCGGGAACCGGCCCGGGGTCAGAGGGCCAAAACAGGCAAAATCTGGGCGGTTTTTTTAATGAGAACCAGAGCATAACCAAGCCAATCGGTCTTGTCAAGTTTTTTCTTGGGGAAATCCCGAGCGTTGCTATAATCAAAATGATGATAGCGATTGTGATGGCCGGCGGCTTCGGTACACGGATGCGTCCGCTTACCTGCAACACCCCCAAGCCCATGCTGCCGGTGGCGAACTGCCCGGTGATGGAGCATGCGCTGAAACTTTTAAAGAAGCACGGCATCACCGACATCCGCACCCTGCTCTTCTACCAGCCCCAGGTCATCATCGATTACTTCGGCGACGGAAAACCGCTCGGCATCGACATGAAATATGTCCGCATGGAGACGGACCTGGGCACCGCCGGCGCGGTCCACTTCGCGCAGAAGGGCGCGAAGGACTCGGTGCTCGTAATCTCGGGCGATGTGCTGACGGATTTCGACCTCACCGCGGCGATAAAATATCACCGCGAGAAAAAGGCGGCCGCGACTATCGTCCTCACGCGCGTCAGCAATCCCCTGCAGTACGGCGTCGTTATCACCGAGCCCTCCGGAAAGATCGTCCGCTTCCTGGAGAAGCCGACCTGGGGCGAGGTGTTCAGCGACACCGTCAACACCGGCATCTACATCCTCGAGCCGGAGGCGCTGGCCCTCGTCCCCGATGAAAAGGAGTTCGATTTTTCCAAGAACCTCTTCCCGCTGATGATGGAGCGGGGAATGGTGATCCAGGGATACACCGCCAGCGGGTACTGGCGCGACATCGGCAACCTGGGCGACTACCGCCAGGCGCAGGTGGACATCCTGCACGGCGAGGTGGATGTCGAGATAAAGGGCCAGCGCATCGGCCGCATCGGCAAGGATGTCCGGGTGGGCGAGGGGACGCGGGTGGATCCGACGGCGCGCCTGAAGCAGGCCGTCGTGCTCGGCAAGGACTGCGTGATCGGGGCCGGTGCCGAAATCACGGACTCCATCCTGGGCGACAACTGCGTGATCGGCGAGGGCGCGGAAATTTCCGGCTCGGTGCTGTGGGACCATGTCTCGGTCGGCGCCGAGGCGGAGCTTACGGAGGATGTCGTGGCGTCGACCTGCACCATTGGGCGCAAGGCGTTCCTGGCCGAGGGCGTGGTGGTCTCCGACCATTGCACCATCGGCGCCGAGGCGGTGGTGAAGGCCGATGTCAAAATCTGGCCGCACAAGGTGGTGGAGGAGGGCGCCACGCTCTCGACCAGCCTGGTATGGGGCGACCGCTGGTCGCGGACCCTCTTCGGGTTCTACGGGGTAACGGGGCTCACCAACATCGAGGTGACCCCGGAGTTCGCCGCCAAACTCGGGGCCGCCTATGGCGCGTCGCTCCCCGAGGGCGCGACCGTGGTGGTGAGCCGGGACCCGCACAAGTCGTCCCGCCTGGTGGGCCGGGCCCTCATGTCGGGAATACTTTCCTCCGGGGTCAATGTCCACGACCTCCAGGCCGTGCCCATTCCCGTTACCCGGTTTGCCATCAGCTCCACCGGCGACGCGGGCGGGATCGTGGTCCGGCGTTCGCCCTATGACCGGCGGGTAACCGACATCAAGTTCTTCGACGCGGCGGGGATGGATCTGCCGTCGGGCAAGGAAAAGTCGATCGAGGGCCTGTTCTTCCGGGAGGACTTCCGCCGGGCCGACGCGGAGCGCACCGGTGAAATCACCTTCCCCCAGCGGGCCATCGAATATTACAAGGAGGGCCTGCTGGCCACCGTTGACGCAGCGGCGGTCCGCCGGGCCAATCTCAAGCTGGTCATCGACTACGCTTACGGCCCCGCGACCACGGTGTTCCCGTCGGTGCTCGGGGAGCTGGGCTGCGAGGTCGTTTCCCTGAACGCCTTTGTGGACGCCAGCAAGCTGACCCGCTCCCAGGAGGAATTCAACGCCTCGCTGGGCCAGCTTTCCACCATCGTGGGCACCCTGCGCGCCAACCTGGGCGTCATGCTGGATGCCGGCGGGGAGAAGGTTTTCCTGGTGGACGAGACCGGACGCATCCTCTCGGGCGACGAGGCGCTTTCCGCCCTGGTCCTGATGGGCCTGAAATCCGGGGAGATCAAGTCCATCGCCGTCCCCATATCGGCCTCACAGGCCTTCGAGGAGATGGTCAAGCCCTACGGCGGAAAGGTAATCCGGACCAGGACCACTTACCGCTCCATGATGGAGGTGGCCGCCGCCGGGCAGGTGCAGGTGGTCGGCGAAACCAAGGGCGGGTTTATCTTTCCGAAGTTCCACCCCGCCATGGACGGGCTGGTTACCGTGGTCAAGATGCTCGAATTCATGGCGAAATCCGGCGAGGCCCTGTCCAAGGCCCTGGCGTCAATCCCGCCCTACTTCATGGTCCGCGAGCATGTCCCCTGCGAGTGGGCGATGAAGGGGGCCATCATGCGCCACCTGATCGAGGCCACCAAGGACGAGCAGACCGAGCTTATCGACGGGATAAAGGTTTTCAAGGACGGCGGATTCGTCATCGTGGTTCCTGATTCGGACCGGCCGATGTTCCATGTGAACGCCGAGGCGAAGACGGAACAGAAGGCTCACGAACTGGCCCAGCACTACATTGACCAGATCAGGTCGTGGATGGACCAGGAGTAGCGAGGGGGCCGTGAAAAACTGCTACGAGTCCCTGCAGGTGTTTCCATCCGCCGGCGAACAGGAAATAAAGGATGCGTTCAGGTTCCTGCTGTTCCGGTACCACCCCGACCACAACAAGGGGCGGGAGGAATGGGCCGTCCAGCGGACCATGGAGCTGGTGGACGCCTACCACACCCTTTCCGATGCCACGCGTCGCGCGCACCACGATGTCATGCGGGCGGTCCGGTTGCGCGAGGAGCGGGGGAAAAAATCCGGGGGGCTGTTTGGGGGCGGGGACAAGGCCAAGATGGCGGCGGCCGACGAGGCGTTCCGGCAGGGCGTCGAGGCGTTCCGCGCCGATGAATATGAGCAGGCGCTGAAGAAGTTCGGCAAGGCCCTTGAACTGGACACGGAAAACGCCAACACCAAATTCAACCTCTCAATGTGTTTTCTGGCCCTCGAGAAGTTCAACGAATCGGTCAACTGGCTGCAGGATTACCTGGTGAAGGGCAAGGATGACCTGGATGCGAAAACCCTGTTTGGGAAAATCACACTTCTGCAGAGGAAGAAAAAGTAAGAAATCCCCGGTTCAGGCGGTTTGGGCGGACAGGAGCCAGGCAAGAAAATAAACGGAAAGCAGGATGATTCCCGGCAGGAAGGCGGAGCGCGCCCATTCCCGGCTCCTGATGCGCAGGTGTCCCGCGGAGATTATGTTCGGTATGTTGCCCGGAACCAGCATCCCCCCGCTCAGTAAAAGGCCCAGCAGGACCGCTTTGAGCTGGTCGTGCGACATGGCCGGGGTTATTTCCGCGGCGGCCAGCGTGGCGTTGTCCAGGACGGCCGATAAACAATTGGCCCAATAAAGCCCCCCGGCGGGCAGTCGGGGAATATACCGGTCGGCCAGCGGGGAAAGGCCGGTTCCCAGCAGGACCAGGGCGCCCACGAAAACGAATACCTTTCCGGCACGCCGGAAGACCGCGTCCAGGGATTCCCGCCTGTCCCGGTCGCCGAGGGTGGATCCGCCATGCCGGGCCCTCGTCATGGCCGCCGCGATTCCCAGGGCGAGGATTCCGGGAACCACCCAGGGCCACATCATCCGCCCCAGGAACCAGAAGTCCCCGCGGAGTTTGGCGGTGGCGATGGCGGAGAGGGGCTCGCCCAGCGGCGTCAGCACCGCGCCCAGGCTGATGGAATAGCACGCCAGAACGGTGACGGCGGTTTCCTGTTTCCGGGGCAGCTTCAGGAGATGGATGGCTTCGACCAGCAGGAGCGCGGAGATTATCGCGGTCAGGGCCGAGGAAACCAGTCCCAACCCGGCGACTAGGAGGAATAAAAGCAGACGCCGGGGAAGCCGTTTCAGAACCCGGCGGAACCAGGCGTCCAGCACCCGGCGTCCGTAGTGGAGCGCCAGCCCGACGGCCAGCACGGCCAGGGCGATGGGAACGGGAGCCGTGACCGATTCCCCCGCCAAGGCGGCCGACCAGCGGGAGCACAGGGAGACGGCCAGCGCACCCGCGGCTAGCAGGAACAGCTCGATATTTTCCTCAACAGCCCGGACCGCCAGCGGCAGAACCAGCACCAGCACTACCACTCCCCACAGCATCGGCTCCGCCCAATTCGGCATATCCGGGGGGGGCAACAGGTGCGAAACGGGCATGAAGAGATTATAATCGTCCTCTCGTGGCACAAGAACAGGGAGCAACCGCCCGCGTATTTTCCGCCACCGTTCGCGGTATTGACGGTTATATGGTGGGAGTTGAAGTCGATTTAGCGGACGGGCTCCCGGTATTTTCGATGGTGGGGCTCCCCGACGCCGCGGTCAAGGAAAGCCGGGAGCGGGTCAGGGCCGCCCTCCACAATTCCGACCTGGTATTCCCGGTCCGGCGAATCACCGTCAACCTGGCCCCGGCTGATGTGCGCAAGGAGGGCCCGCGCTTCGACCTGCCCGTGGCCCTGGCCATCCTGGCGGCGTCGGGGCAGGTTCCCCGGGCGGCGCTGGAAGGGCTGGCGGTCCTCGGCGAGCTCTCCCTGACCGGCGAGGTCAGGACGGTTCACGGGGTGTTGTCGGCCGCCATCGCGGCCCGGGAGGCGGGATACCGGCGCATCCTGGTTCCGGCGGGGAACGCGGCCGAGGCGGCTGTCGTCGACGGCTTGGATACCTATTCGGCCCGCACCCTGCTGGAGTGCGTCGAATGGCTGGCGGGGCGCGCGCCGATCACGCCGGTTGCCGGCGCGCCGGATGCGGCCGAAGCGGCCGGCCTCGACACCGATTTTTCCGATGTCCGGGGCCAGGAGCATGTGAAACGGGCGCTGGAGATCGCGGCGGCGGGCGGGCATAACCTGCTGATGATCGGGCCCCCGGGCGCTGGGAAAACCATGCTGGCCCGGCGGCTTCCCTCCATCCTTCCCCCTCTTTCCTATCCGGAAGCGCTGGAAATAACGAAAATCCACAGCGTGGCGGGCCTGCTTCCCGAGGGCAAAGGGCTGGTGCGCGCCCGGCCGTTCCGGTCGCCCCACCACACGGTTTCGGATGTGGGGCTGGTGGGGGGCGGCACCTCGGCGCATGCCGGCGAGGTTTCGCTGGCCCACCTGGGCGTCCTGTTCCTTGATGAATTGCCGGAATTCAAGCGCCATGTACTGGAAGTTCTGCGCCAGCCCCTGGAGGACGGGGTCATTACCATTACCCGCGCCGGGTATACCGCGGAATTTCCCGCCCGGATCACGCTCATCGCCGCCATGAACCCCTGCCCCTGCGGGCACCTGACGGACCCGCGCAAGGGCTGCCGGTGCAGTTCGCGCGACATCAAGCTGTATCAGGCGCGGATTTCCGGACCACTGCTGGACCGCATCGACCTGCATGTGGAGGTGCCCTCGGTGCCCCACGGGGAATTATCCGGCGAGCGGACCATCGAGCCGTCCTCAGCCGTAAGGGCCAGGGTCGTCGCGGCGCGGAAAAGGCAGGCCCTCCGGTTCAAGGGCACCAAAACCTGGACCAACTCCCTCATGCCCGCCAAGCAGGTCCGGAAACACTGCCCGCTGGAAAAGGAGTCCCGGGACCTGCTGGCTTCCGCCTGCGAACAATTTGGATTGTCCGCCCGCGCCTATGACCGCATCCTCAAGGTGGCGCGGACCATCGCGGACCTCGAGGGCGTGGAAATTCCCTCTACCGCCCATGTGGCGGAGGCCCTGCAGTACCGGGTCCTCGACCGCGCCAACTGGTAGGGAAACACCCTTTTTTCGGGCCAGTCTGGTCCTCGGCCGGATCCCCGGTGGCGGCATCAGGCCCGGCGGGATACCATCAGGCGAAGATGTCTAAAGGATTGATCAGCCTCGCCGGGGCCGGATAGGGCAATGGCTTCCCCCCGCCCCATCCAGCGCGTGGACTCGGCCGCCCATCCCACCATTGTTTTGGCCCGTTCCCTGGCCCATCCCCATGGCCGGAAGAAATCCGGGCTGATCCTGCTGGAGGGGTTCCGGGCCATCTCCGGTGCGCTGGATGCCGGCGCCCAACCGGAGGCCGTGCTGGGGACCATGGAGGCGTTTTCCACCGAAGCGGGCGCGGAAATTACCGCCCGGTTGGGCCGGTCCAACTGCCGGATCCTCGAAATCACCCCGGCCATCCTGGAGGCGGTGTCGCAGGTGGAATCCCCGCAGGGGATCGTCCTGCTGTGTCCCCCGCCCCGCGCGGAACTGGAATCGGTTCTTCTTGCCGAATTCATTGTTATTGCGGACCGCATCCAGGACCCGGGGAACTTAGGGGCTATCATGCGCACAGCCAGGGCATTCGGGGCCGGGGCCATGATCACCACGAAAGGCACGGTGGAAGCCGGAAATCCCAAGGCCTTGCGCGCCTCGGCCGGGGTGTGGCCCGGCCTGCCCGTGGCGGAGGGAATCGGGGCAAGCGACGCCGTGGAAGCGCTGGGAAAGGGCGGTTTCCGCATGATTGTTGCGGATTCAAGGGGCGGGGAAAATTTCCGCTCCCTGGACTGGAAAGGCAAGGTGGCCCTGGTTATTGGCAGTGAGGCCCACGGCCCTGATGATGTTTTCATCGAATCCGCCTGGGCCCGCGCGTTCATCCAAATCAGCGAAAAAGTGGAGTCCCTGAACGCCGCCACGGCGGCTGCCGTCCTTCTGGCGGAGGCGGCCCGGGTGCGCGGCACATTTGGCGCGTTATAAGGGGTTGGGGGAATTGACAGGGGGGAAACCCGGTGCTAGATTTCAACTCAAGGTATAAGTGTTGTGGCTAAATCTTCCGAAGTCGGCAATCTAGAAGTCCTGTGGGACCTGTTCGAACGCACGGGATCGGTGGAGGTATACCTCCTGTTCCACGAGGCGAAGAAGAACACGGTTATGCTTACCAGGGCCAAGCAGGCTGTGGATGAAATGAAACGGGGTTTTGAGTCGAAGTAGTGACATCATAGAAGGGAAAAGGAGCCGGACGATGAGACGGGATAGGCAGGGAAATCTTCCCTGCTTTTTTGTTTTTGCGGCGATTCTGGCGCAATTGATTCCGGCCACCGTGCCGGCCGACGGCATCTGGAGCGACGCCATCGTTCCGCCGGTATCGCCGATGAATGCGGTCGACTTCTCCGACCGGGCCAATGCCTGGGCGGTGGGAAACCAGGGAAACATCCTCCGCTACCAGTTCGGGGCCTGGAACATCTTTCCCTCCGCCACGGACCAGAACATGTATGCGGTGGACACCCAGGGCGGAGATAGCGCCTGGGCGGTCGGGGCGGGCGGCACCATCATGCACTGGAACGGCGACCGCTGGGCGGTCCATCCGGCGAGCGGGGTGGCGACCGACAAGGACCTGTTTGCGGTCGCGTTCCTGAATGAGAACAACGGGTGGGCGGCCGGAGGGGGGACGACGGTTTTTGGCGGCAGCGACCAGCCGGGAGTGATCCTCCACTACGATGGCACTTCGTGGACCATGGCGAAAAATCTTTCCTGCACTGTTACCGGGATGGCGGCGGTGGCCTCGGACTATGTCTGGTTCTGCGGGTACAACCGCTCGCTTACCCTGTTCAACGGCACGGGGTTTTCTTCCACCAATTTCGAAACCGACGGGAAGGCCTGGCGCGCCGTCTCATTCCCGTATAACCGGCTGGGCTGGGTGGTTGGCGATGAAGGGGCGGTGGCCCGGTTCAGCCCCAGCAAGTATCCGGCGGGAAATTACCTTGGATGGGGAACCTACTTCGTTGATTCGAGCGGGATCGCCTCTCCCACGGCGGCCGGCTATGCGGCGACGGCGGCGCAATTGAACGGGGTGTGCGTTCTTCCGGATCCGGAGTGGGGCTATATAGCCGGGGCGGGGGGCGTGCGCCTGCGCCTGGGTGATGACAGCATCTTCCGGCAGGAGGCGGCGGGGGGGACCGACCTTTTGGATATCGATCTGGCCAACCACGAGGAGGGCGCGGCGGTCGGGGGCACCACTCTCACCGGCCCCCGGGTGGCCATGCTCCGCGAACGCACGACCGCAACGGGTTTTCCCGGAACCCGGATTTATCCCAACCCGTTCGAGCCCATGAAGGGCGGGATTCTGACCCTGGACCGGCTTCCCGGCAACGCATCAAAAATAGATATATTCACGATGGAGGGCGATAAGGTTGCCGCGATTGGAAACGGGGTTGAATACCGGGCCGATATCGGCGTGGCCACCTGGAACGGGAAAGTCGGGGGTAAAGCGGCCGCATCCGGAGCTTATCTGGTCCAGCTCTCCGCCCCGGGGGTCAAGGGCAAGACGCTGGTTTTCATATTGGTGAAGAGATGAAGCAGGGAAGGCCCCTTCGACTCTTCGCCAAGCCTCATTCGCTTACCCTTCGCGCTGTCGCGCTACGGGTATTTCCCTTCGCCTACGCCCGACACAAGGCAACGGCTCCGTCCTCGCAAAGCTCGGACTCGCGACCCATGGAATGGGTGCCCCGCTCGGGTCACAGGCGCGCCCAGCTTTTTATTCTGTTTGTGCAGGGTTTTAGCTTTGTAGCGGTATTAATGTCAGTGCCATCTCCGACCTTTGCGTCTGACGCCGGACTCGAGGGCATGTTATTTGCCCGGATGGCGACTGACGCCAGAGGGGCGGCTCTGGGGGCGGCGGGGATGGGGGTATCCGAGGGGGTATCTGCCCTGTACGCCAACCCGGCGGGATCAGCCCTGCAGAAAAACCTGGCATTCGGGACCACCTACCAGTCCCGCCCCGGCGGATTTCAGGGAGGCTCCCTGTTCGGCCTTTATCCGGTCGGCGATGAATCCTGCGTGGCAGCCTCCCTATCCCTGCTTACCCACGGCGACCTGCGCGTGACCACCGACGCTATACCGGACGGCACCGGTGAATTGGCCGGATTTTTGGGCGTGGAGGGCGAGGTTTTGGGGACCCAGTGGATAAACGGGGATACGGCTGCGGGGGTCGGTCTCCGGTTCCTGCATGAGGATCTGGCCGGGGCCACCGCGGAGGGATTTGCCGTGGACACCGGGCTGGCCTTCGCCATCAATCCGGCGCTGACTGCGGGCGTGGCCATCCGCGGGCTGGGCCAGGAAGTGAAGTCAAAAGATGTGCGCGATCCTTTTCCGCTTTCGGTCCTGCTGGGCGGCCGGTTTTCCCTGGATCCCTCGCCGGTTCGGATATACGCGGGGGGTAATTGGGCGCCAAACTCGGTTTCCTCGGCCGGGGCGGGGCTGGAGGTGGGCGATTTTTCCGGGATTTCCCTCCGCGGTTCCGGGGAGTGGCGCGAGACCGGAACCGCCGGGTTCGCCTTCGGCATCGGGGGACGGTCCGAAATGTGGAATGTGGATTACACCTGGTCGTCCGCTGGCTCGCTGGGCGGAGTGCACCGTGTAACCCTCCTGTTGAGGTTCGCGCGGCCGGATAAAAGGCCGCAGTGAGCCTGTTCCGCCGGATGGTCTCCTGGATGAAGCCCTACCGCCTGCGCATCGTGGGCGCGCTGGTTTGCATGGGGCTGGTATCCGCCGCCACGGTCGCGTCCATGTGGCTGATCAAGCCCCTGCTTGACCAGGGCCTGTTCGCCCGGCCTGCCGACGACGCGGCCCGCCATGCCGCCATGATGAAGCTGGTGTGGATCGCCCTGGGGGCGGCGGGCATCATGGCCCTGAAGGCGGTGGCCCGGTACGGGCAGGATTACCTCGTGGGCTATGTCGGCCACCGGGTAATGTTCGACCTGCGCATGGCCCTGTTCCGCAAGCTCCAGTCGCTGTCGCTCTCCTTTTTCAACGAGAAGCGCACCGGCGAGCTGTTGTCGCGGGTCATTTCGGATGTGGGTGCGATGCAGATGATGCTCACCCAGCTGTTCGGCCCGGCGATCTCGTCCATCCTTTCGGTCATCGCGCTTTCCGGCTACCTCATCTGGGTGAAATGGGAGCTGGCTGTGGCCGCCCTCTTGGTGTTTCCCTTGGCGGTGTGGCCCACCCGGTCATTTGGCAAGCGCCTGCGCCGGTATTCCCGCAATGTGCAGGAGCTTTCCGCCGATTTGTCGTCCCACCTGGAGGAGACGCTTTCCCAGATGAAGCTGGTGAAGGCTTACCAGGGCGAGGAGCGGGAGATGGAGCGCTGGCGCCGTAAGCTGTCCGAACAGTTAACCGTACTGTTGCGCACCCTGCGGGTCCAGGCCCGGTCCTCCCCCCTCATGGAGGCGATTGGCGCGCTGGGCTTCTCGGGCATGGTGATATGCGCGGGTTATTTCATCCTGCTCCGGGGCTCCATGAGCGGCGGTGAGCTGGGCTCGTTCGTGGGCGCCACCCTGTCGCTGTATCCCAACATCAAGCACCTGAACGGGCTGTGGAACTCCATCCAGACCGGCATGGGCGCGGCCGAGCGCGTGTTCCCGGTTCTGGACGAAGAGCCCGCGGTTGTCGACGCGCCCGGCGCCGCGGTCCTCCCGGCGTTTGCGCGGACGATTGACTACCGCGACATCTCGTTCGCCTACCGGCCGGACCTGCCCGTGCTCCATGGCGTGAGTTTTTCAATGCACCGCGGCCAGCGGGTGGCGCTGGTGGGCCCGAGCGGTTCGGGCAAGACCACGCTGGCGGACCTGCTGATGCGGTTCTATGACCCCACCGCCGGGCAGATAAACATCGACGGGCATGACATCCGGAAGGTAACGACATCCTCCCTGCGCGACCAGGTGGCATTGGTGTCGCAGGAAGTCCTGCTGTTCAACGCCACGGCGAAGGAGAATCTTCTCTATGCCCGGCCCGGGGCCACGGAGGCGGATATGGTGGCGGCGGCGAAGGCGGCGGCGGCGCACAATTTCCTGTTCAGCCTCCCCCAGGGGTACGACACCATGATCGGGGAGCGGGGCGTGAAATTGTCCGGTGGCGAGCGCCAGCGGTTGTCCATCGCCCGGGCCTTCCTCAAGAACTCCCCCATCCTGATACTGGATGAGGCCACGGCGGCGCTGGACGCGGCGTCGGAGGCGCAGATCCAGTCGGCGCTGGAGCACCTGATGGCCAACCGGACGGTCTTGATAATCGCCCACCGGCTGGCCACGGTACGGAAGGCCGACCTCATCCTGGTCATGGAGGCCGGCAAAGTGCTGGAGCGGGGCAACCACGAGCAGCTTTACGCCCAGGGCGGGCTGTACAAGAAACTTTGCGACCTGCAGTTCCAGGAGGCCCCGTCGGCCTGATGCGCGGGAAAAGTCAGATGGTTTTGCTGGACCGCGACGGCACGGTCATCATCGAAAAGGCTTTTCTGGCCGATCCCAAGGGGGTCGAGCTGATTCCCGGTTCCGCCCGCGCAATTAAACGGCTTAAGAAAGCGGGATATGCCGTGGCGATTGTTACCAACCAGTCCGGGGTAGGCCGGGGGTATTACACGCTGGCGCAGATGAAGGCCACCAATGAAAAAACCCTGCAGGTCCTCCGGAAAGCCGGGGCCCGCATTGACTCCCTGGAATGGTGCCCCCACCACCCTGAGGCCAAAATCAGGAAATACCGCCGGAAGTGTCAGTGCCGGAAGCCGGCTCCCGGCATGGCCATCCGCGCGGCGCGCAAGGCGAAGGCCACCTTAAAAGGGGTCATCGTCGTCGGTGACCGGCTGGTGGATGTGGAACTGGGCCAGAAGCTGGGAGGCAAGGGGATACTGGTGCTGACGGGGTATGGGAAGAAGCACCGGGCGCTCGCGCGTAAAACGGGTGTTAAACCTGATGCGGTGGTAGGCAATCTGGAAAAAGCGGCGGAGTGGATACTGGGGGGGCAAGGCTAGTAATCAGTGGTCAGTGGTCAGTCCTGCGACTATGAGCTCAGGACTCCCAAGGGTCGTTTTCAGTCAATCGGAGAAACACCTTCTTTTCGGACTGATTACTGAGAACTGACTACCTTCAATCTCCCCACTCTGACTGACCACTGACAACTGACCACTAAAAACTAAGGCGGTGTTTCTAGCGTTTCACTATTTCCAGCGAGAAGTCCAATGCCGGGGCGGAATGCGTCAGCGCCCCCGCCGATATATAGTCCGGCTTCAGCTTTGCAAACTTCTCCACCGTCGCCAGAGTAACGCCCCCCGAGATTTCCACCTTGGCTTTTCCTCGCGCCATTTTTAGGGCGAGGCGCATGTGGGAGGTCGACATGTTGTCCAGCATGATGGCATGCACCTTCGCGGCGAGGGCCTCGTGCACTTGGTCCAGCGACTGCGCCTCAACCTGGATGATGGTGTTCCGGTGGCCGAGGCTACGGCGGACCAGGCGGACGGCGCGGGTAACGGAACCCGCGGCATCGATATGGTTGTCTTTGATGAGGACGGCGGACGAAAGCGTGAGGCGGTGGTTGTTCCCGCCGCCGACCCGGACCGCATATTTTTCCACCACGCGCAGGAGGGGCGTAGTTTTGCGGGTATCGAGGATGGCCACCGAATGCCGGCCCGCCAGCCGGACGAATTTACGGGTCAGGGTGGCGGTGCCGGAAAACTGGGAGAGGAAATTAAGCATCACCCGCTCCCCCGTCAGAATGGCCCGCAATTCCCCGTGCAGGTCGGCAATCCTTTGCCCCTTCCGGACGGCCTGTCCCTCCTGCACCAGGGTGTGGATGCGGGAATGGCGGTCCAAAAGCAGGAGGACCTCCCGGGCCAACGGAATGCCTGCGAGGACGCCGGAATCCTTTGAGGTGATCACCGCGTGGGCCTTCCGGCCGGCCGGGATGATGGCATCCGTGGTGATGTCGCCCAATCCCATGTCTTCGGCCAGCGCGGCTTTGGCCAGTTTTTTGAGAAGTCCCCGTTCAGGCAGCGGGAACGGCCGCCAATATCCTGACTTCATATGGTTTAAGTGTAAGGCTTCTGGGAATCTTTTGCCCGGTCAGCGCGTCACGCCAGGCCGGGCGGGCAGGCATGGCCAGCTTCTGGGTCTCATCCGCGTGGTTGAGGATGAAAAGCAGGCGGTCATTTCCCTTCACCCGCTCCGTGATTTCGATGGTGTCGGAGGGGGCGTAGGGTGAGAGTATGTCCAGGTCGGACAGGAGCCACCGGCAAAACCACCTGTAAAAAACCGTATCACCATAGAATCCGGAATAGATAACCCGCCCCGCCCCCACCTTGTTGACGGTCATGGCCGGCGAGCCCTTCCAGGGCCCTGCCTCATAGCGGGCCACCGCTTTGGCGCCCGCCAGCTTGAGCTGGTCCAGCCAGATGCCCGCCTTGGCCGGCTTCTTCGGGAGGGGGGCCGTGAAGCTGACCGGGAACTCCTCCCCCCGCACCATGGCGGCGTATTCCTCGACCTCGCATCCGGCCATCTTGCGCAGGACGCCGGGCAGGCGCTCATCGACGACGACATTGGCGTCGTCTTTCACCCCGGAGCGGAAGGTCAGCACCACGGTCCCGCCTTTTTCGGCGAAATCAGCCAGCTTGGCGGCGAGCTTTTCGTCGCACAGGAAAAGGGTGGGGGCCACCATGACTTTTATCCCGTTGAATTCATCGGCTGGGTCGAAGAATTCCACGCCGGCATGGCTGTATGCGAAAGCCGATGACCAGCCCTGCAAGTGCCGCATAAAGTCGAATGTAGGCACGCCGCGCTGGATTTCCAGCGCCCAGCGCGATTCGGGGTGGTGGATGATTCCGACATGGGCGGTGTATTTGGCCCCGACGGCCCGGTCGCCCAGCGCGGTGAATTCCTGCGAAACCCGTTTCACTTCCCGGTAACGGCGCCCGGGAATGCCGTGGTGGTCGAGGATGCCGTGCCAGTACTGCTCAATCCCGAAACGGCTGGTGCGCCACCGGAAGTAAACAACCCGATCCGCCCCGTGGGCCACGGTCTGCCAGGTCCAGAGGCGCAATTGGCCGGGGTTGTCGGCTGAAGCGTACATATCCAGCCAGCCGGGCAGTCCCGAGCGCTGTTCCATGACCGTGAAGGGCTGGTGCTTGATTGAGCGCATGTAGTCGGCGTGGGCGCCGATAACCTTGCCGTGCCAGCGGTCGTTGGCGTAGTCGCCGGGATAGTTGTCCCACGAGACGAAGTCGAGGTTCCTGCAGAGCGCCGCATAATCAACCTCGTTATAGAAGCCCATGCAGTTGTGCGTGACGAAGTGCCTGGGACACAGGGCCCGGATAGCCTTCACCTGGAGGTCGTGGTACGAGACCACCTGGCTGGAATGGAACCGGAGGTAATCCAGCCTGATACTGGGGGAATGCGAGGCGACTTTTTCGCGGGGGACGGGTATCTGGTTCCAGTCCGACCAGATCTGCGCCCAGAAAATCGTGCCCCAGGCCTCGTTCAGCTTTTCCAGCGTGCCATAGCGGGACTTCAGCCAATCCCGGAACGCCGCAGCGCAGTTGTCGCAGTAACAGCGGGGTCCGCCGATTTCGTTGTCGGTTTGCCAGCCGACCACCGAAGGGTGGTCGCAATAATGCTGGCACATGGCTATGACGATTTTGCGGGAGTAATCCCGGAATGTCTGGTTGGTAATGCAGTAATGACGGCGCCCCCCCGGTTCGGCGCAGGTCCCGTCCTGCATGTATTCGGCGAGGATATCGGGATGCTCCGCCATCATCCACGGGGGCGGGGCCGCGGTGGGAGTTCCCAGGATGACCTTGATGTTGTGCTTGTGGAGGACCTCGATGGCGTCATCCAGCCAGCCGAACTCGAACTTGCCCGCGCTGGGCTCCATTTTGGCCCAGGCGAATTCGGCGAGACGGACGACTTTGAGGCCGGCTTCCTGCATGAGGCGGGCGTGGGTTTCCCAGTCCTTCCGGTCCCAGTGCTCCGGGTAGTAGTCGACTCCCAGTTCCATTAAAGGGCTTTTAACCGCTTCATCGGATAATAATCATACTATTCTTCTATTCCTGGCGATTCTCCCCCCCCGATCAGGCCAGATGCTGACGCGGCTGGAGGGCCACCCGGATCTGGCGGACCTACCCCGGGAAGGCCCCGGGCTTGACAAGGTAATTTTGGCATGATATATATCCTAGTATTCCGATAGGAATACTAGGGTGCGCCGGTCGCCGCAGTGGCTTGGAACCGGCTTGTCCACCCGTTCCCCCGGAAAACTTTAAAAAATGAGGTAAATTCAATGCAAAATCAGGGTTTGCACACACAGTCGCTTCACGCCGGGCAGGTCGCGGATCCAACCACCGGAGCCAGGGCGGTTCCCATCTACCAGACCACCTCCTATGTCTTCCGGGACACCGAGCACGCGGCGAACCTTTTCGCCCTCAAGGAGTTCGGGAACATCTACACGCGCCTGATGAACCCCACCACGGATGTGTTCGAGAAGCGCATCGCCGCCATCGAGGGGGGAACGGGCGCCCTGGGGGTGGCTTCCGGGCAGGCGGCCATAACCTACGCGCTCCTCGCGATTACCCAGGTCGGCGACGAGATAGTGGCCGCCAACAACCTTTACGGCGGCACCTACCAGCTGTTCCACTACACCTTTCCCAAGCTGGGCCGCACGGTCAAGTTCGTGGATTCCAAGGACCTGGACGCCTTCAAGAAGGCCATCACACCGAAAACGCGCGCGATATACGCCGAGACCATCGGCAACCCCAAGCTGGATGTACCCGACTTCGAGGGGATAGCCAAAATCGCCCATGAGGCGGGGATTCCGCTGGTGGTGGACAACACGGTGGGAATCGGCCTGGTCAAGCCGATAGATTTCGGGGCCGACATCCTGGCCAATTCGGCGACCAAGTACATCGGCGGGCATGGCACCTCCGTCGGGGGGGTCATCGTGGACTCGGGCAAGTTCAAGTGGAACAACGGAAAGTTCCCGGAGTTCACGGAACCGGACCCCAGCTACCACGGCATCAAGTACTGGGACGCCTTGGGCAATGTGCCGGGCATGGGCAATGTGGCGTTCATCCTCAAAATCCGCGTAACCCTGCTCCGGGACATCGGGGCGGCGCTCAGCCCGTTCAACGCGCACGAGTTCCTGCTGGGGCTGGAGACCCTGCCCCTGCGCCAGGCGCGGCACAGCGCCAACGCGCTGGAGGTGGCCCGCTGGCTGAAGAAGCAGGCGTCCGTGAGCTGGGTGGCCTATCCCGGACTGGAGGATGACCAGGCGCATAAGGTGGCGGCTAAATACCTCAAGAAGGGATTCGGCGGGCTGGTCGGATTCGGAGTCAAGGGCGGGCTGGAGGCCGGAAAGAAGTTCATCAATTCCGTGAAGCTCCTGTCGCACCTGGCCAACATCGGCGACGCCAAGTCGCTGGTGATCCATCCGGCGTCCACGACGCATTCCCAGCTGACCCCGGCCGAGCAGGCGGCCACCGGGGTTACCCCGGACGCCATCCGGCTGTCCGTGGGCATCGAGGATGTGGAGGACATAATCGCCGACATTGAGCAGGCGCTGGCGGCCTCGCAGAAATAACGGAATTACAAGAGGAGGACTGAAATGAAGATTGCGGAAGACATAACCAAACTGGTGGGCGGGACGCCGCTGGTCCGGCTGAACCGGATGACCAAGGGGTTGAAGGCGCAGGTGGCGGTCAAGCTGGAGTCGTTCAACCCCATGTCGTCGGTCAAGGACCGGATCGGGCTGGCCATGATCGAGGCCGCAGAGCGCGCGGGAAAGCTTAAGAAAGGTTCCGTCGTCATCGAGCCGACGAGCGGGAACACGGGCATTGCCCTGGCGTTCGTGTCGGCGGCGCGCGGTTACCGGCTGATCCTGACCATGCCGGACACGATGAGCGTGGAGCGGCGCCAACTGCTGGCGGCCCTAGGCGCGGAGCTGGTGCTGACCCCCGGAGCGGAGGGGATGACGGGGGCCATCAGGGCGGCGGATGAACTGGCAAAAAAGACCAAGGATTCCCTGATATTGCAGCAGTTCGAGAATCCCGCCAATCCGGAAATCCACCGGCGGACGACCGCGGAGGAGATCTGGGCTGACACCGACGGCCAGGTTGATGCGGTGGTCGCCGGCGTGGGAACCGGCGGAACTATAACCGGGGTGGCGGAAGTCCTGAAGAAGAAAAAGCCGTCGTTCCGGGCCATCGCCGTGGAGCCGGCGGACTCCCCCGTACTTTCCGGTGGCAAACCGGGGCCCCACAAGATCCAGGGCATCGGCGCGGGATTCGTCCCGAAAGTCTACCGGGCCGACCTGGTAGACGAGGTCATCCAGGTGACCAAGGACGCCGCCGGGAATGCGGCGCGGCGCCTGGCCCGCGAGGAGGGGATCCTGGCGGGAATTTCATCCGGGGCGGCGCTGGCGGCGGCCCTGACGGTGGCCGACCGGGATGACATGGAAGGCAAGCTGGTCGTAGTCATCCTGCCGGATACGGGCGAGCGGTACCTTTCCACTTGGCTGTTCCAGGAACAGTAAGGGAGGCGGCGGGAAAAACGATGAAAATCAGGGTCAACAATGAGGCGCAGGAAATCAGCGGGCCGGCCAGCGTTTCCGGACTGCTGGTAACCAACAAGGTGGAAATGCCCGAAATGGTTTCCGTCCAGTTGAACGGGAGCTTCGTGAAAAAGGAGGCCTTCGCCACCACCATGGTCAAGGAGGGGGATGAAATCGAATTCCTCTATTTTATGGGCGGGGGGCAGGAGGGCTTCACCACCCGGGCCATCCACAGCAAGCCGGTGAAGGAGGATGCGCACCGTTCCCTGCATTTCCCCGTGTATGAAAGCGTCTCATTTGATTTCGCCGCCGCGGAGGACCTGGAGAAGGCCTTTTCCGGCCAGAGCCCCCGGCACATGTATTCCCGGATAACCAATCCGACCGTGGAAAACTTCGAGCAAAAAATAAGGGCCGTTACCGGCGCCCACGGGGTGGTGGCGGTTTCCTCTGGCATGGCCGCGATATCGAACCTGGTCATGGCCATCGCCGGCAGCGGGGACAACATCATCACGACCAAGTTCCTGTTTGGGAACACCTATTCCCTGTTTGAGCAGACGCTCAAGCCGTGGGGACTGGAAATCCAGTACGCCAGGCTGACGGATGTCCAGAGCGTAAAAAAGCTGGTAAACAGCCGGACCCGGGCGATCTACCTGGAGACCATCACGAATCCCCAGCTGGAAGTGGCGGACATCCGGGAGCTGGCCCGGGTGGCCAACGACGCGAAAATCCTCCTGGTGGCCGACACCACCGTAACCCCGCCCTACCTGTTCAACTCGAAGGAGTTTGGGGTGGACATCGAAGTGCTTTCCAGCACCAAGCTCATCTCGGGTGGGGCCACCTCGGTCGGGGGGCTGATAATCGACAACGGCACCTATGACTGGGGAAACAACCCGAAGCTGGCCGCGAATGCCGGGAAATACGGGCCCTTTGCCCTTTTGACCCGCCTGAAGCGGGAGGTGTACCGCAACTTTGGCGCGTGCCTGTCCCCGCAAAACGCCTATATGCAGAGCCTGGGCATGGAAACGCTGGCTCTGCGGGCCGACAAGTCCTGCGCCAATACGCTGGAAATCGCCGGATACCTCGAATCCCAAAAAAAGGTCAAATCGGTCAACTATCCCGGCCTGGAAAGTTCCTCCCACCACCAGACGGCCAAAAAACAGTTTGGCGTGAGGCCGGGCGCTCTCCTGACTTTTGACCTAGCATCAAGGGAGGACTGCTTCAAATTCATGAACCGGCTGGCCATAGTCCGCCGGGCCACCAACATTAACGACAACAAAACCCTGGTTTTGCACCCGGCGTCCACGATATTCTGCGAATACTCCCCCGAGACCAAGAAGGAAATGGGCGTCCGGGAGACCCTGATCCGGCTGTCCGTCGGGATTGAGGATGTGGCCGACCTGTTGGCCGACATCGGGCAGGCCCTGGAGGCAATCCAGTGAATTTCACGGACGAACAGCTCGAACGGTACAGCCGCCACATCATCCTGAAGGATGTGGGGATCGAGGGGCAGGAGAAGATCCTCAACGGGAAGGTCTTGATCATCGGGGTCGGCGGGTTGGGAGCCCCGGCGGCCCTGTACCTGGCCGCGGCCGGGGTCGGCACCATCGGCCTGGTGGACGGCGATGTGGTTGACCGCAGCAACCTGCAGAGGCAGGTGATCCACTTCACCCCCGACCTGGGAAAGCCGAAGGTCCTGTCCGCCAGGGAAAAAATAAACCAGATGAACCCGGATGTGAAAGTCCGGACTTACCAGGAATTGGCTGTCGCGGGAAACATATCCGGCCTCATCCGGGACTATGACTTCATAATCGACGGGACCGACAATTTCCCGGTCAAGTTCCTCATCAATGACGCCTGTGTGCTGGCCGGAAAACCGTTCTCGCACGGCGGCATCCTGCGCTTTGACGGGCAAACCATGACCTATACCCCGGGGAATGCCTGCTATCGCTGTGTTTTTCCGGCACCGCCCCCCCCCAACGCCGTGCCCACCTGCTCGCAGGCGGGAGTCCTGGGGGCGATCGCGGGAATGCTGGGCACCATCCAGGCCGCCGAGGCCCTAAAGTTCCTTATTGGCAAGGGCACGCTAATCACCAACCGCCTGCTGATATTCAACGCCCTGGACATGGGCTTTCGTTCGGCCAAATTCAGCAGGAATGCCGATTGCCCCGTGTGCGGAACGAATCCTTCCATCACCGAACTCAAGGATTACGAGCAGGCCGCCTGCGACCTGAAGGCCCGGGCCGTCTAGAAATGGAAATCCCCGGGAAGATCGCGGAGGAGATATTTGCCCATGGGCTGCGGGAGGCCCCCCTGGAAGCCTGCGGATATTTGTCGGGCAGTGGCGCGGCCGTGGTCCGGGCCCATCCCATGCGCAACGCGGACCAGAGTCCGGAACATTTCACGCTGGATCCGGAGGAGCAGTTCCGGGTAATCCGGGAGGCCCGGGCGCAGAACCTGAAGATACTGGCCGTGTACCACACGCATCCGGCTTCCCCGGCCCGCCCTTCCGCCGAGGACATCCGGCTGGCTTTTGACCCGAACATCGTCTATGTCATCGCCTCCCTGCTGGGCGGGCAGCGGGACATTAAGGCTTTTAATATCGCCGGGGGCGTCGTAAAAAACATTGAACTGGAGATCAAATGAGCCAAATTACCGGACAGAAATACGACCTGGCCGCCCTGAAAAAGGTCGGCACCATCCAGCAGCGGGACAAGGAATATTTTGTCCTGCGATTGCGCCTGGTCGGGGGGGATATCACCTCAAGGGACATGGAAAGCGTGACCGCGATTGCCCGGGAGTACGGGCGCGGGGAGATCCACCTGTCCACCAGGCAGGGAATCGAGATCCCCTTTGTGCCCGCCGGCCGGGCGGAGGCGGCCCGGAACGCCGTCGAGGCGGCCGGGCTGAAAATGGGCGCGTGCGGGCCGCGGTTCCGGGTCGTCATCGCCTGCCCCGGGAACACCGTCTGCAAATGGGGGACGCTGGATACCAAGTCCCTGGCCCGGGAGATGGACGAAAAATATTTCGGCACGGAGACGCCGCACAAATTCAAGATGGCGATAACCGGCTGCCCCAATAACTGCGCCAAATCCACCGAGAATGACATCGGCATCATGGGCGCCATCCTGCCCGGCTGGCAGGAAGAAATCTGCACCGACTGCAAGCTGTGCGTCAATGTCTGCCCCACCGGGGCGATCACCCGGGAGGCGCGGGACGGCGGGAAGGGGCGGTACATCCTGTCCGAGGAAAAATGCATCAACTGCAGCATCTGCACCAGCTCCTGCCCGGTGAATTCCTGGATACCGGTGAAGATTGGTTGCAACCTGACCATCGGCGGGACCATGGGGAAAATCCCCCGGCTGGGCACCATCCTGAAAAAACTGGTCACGGACCCGGAGGAATTGCGGGACCTGGTAGCCAAATCCATCGCTTATTACCAGAAGAACGGCCGGAAGCGGGAACGCTTCGGCCACATGATCGACCGGATGGGGGTCGAAAAGGTCAACCAGGAGATTTTAAATGGAAATTAAAAAAGCCATCGATTTAAAGGGGGTCATCTGCCCGATGAACTTTGTCAAAACCAAGGCCGCTCTGGCTCCCCTGCGGGCCGGGGAGTTCCTGGAGGTCATCCTGGATGAGGGTGACGCCATCCTGAATGTGCCGCGCAGTTTGAAGGAGGAGGGGCACCAGGTGGTCAGCGTGGAAAACCTGGGGGGAACATTCCGGGTCATTGTCAGGAAGGGGGCCGAATAATGGTGGACAAGCATTACCGCAGCGTGGTGAAGGCCGTCTCCTGGCGGATGACCGGCACCGCGGATACCATCCTGGTTTCCTGGTTCATCACCGGGAAACTTTATACGGCCCTGTCGATCGGCGGGGTCGAGGTATTCACCAAGATACTGCTTTATTACGCCCATGAACGGGCCTGGAACAGGCTGAACTTCGGCCGGGAAAAGGTCAAACAGCCTGAGTACCAGATTTAGGAAATCAGCATGTCAACCATTGAAGCCGCCCAATACCTGGAGTCTGCCGGGTCAAAAACCCCGCAGGAGTTGATAGCCTGGGCGGTCGGAGAATTCGGGCCGGAAAATATCGTCCAGGCCACCAGCCTGGGGGCCGAGGACCAGGTCATCACGGATATGCTTGTGAAAAACGGCGCCCCGGTGGATATCTTCACCCTGGATACGGGGAGATTGCCGCAGGAAACCTATGCGGTTTTGGAGGAGACCAGGGAAAGATACGGCAGGAATATCGGGATAGTGTTTCCGGATGCCGGGGCCGTGGAATCCATGGTGAACAAAGGCGGGCCGAACCTGTTTTATAAATCAACCGAAAACCGTAAATTGTGCTGCCAAATACGGAAGGTGGAGCCGCTGAAAAAGAAGCTGGCCGGCATCAGGGCCTGGATTTGCGGGCTGAGAAGGGACCAGTCCCCGACCCGGACCGGGCTCCAGGCGGTTGAATGGGACGCCCAGTTCTCGGTTTTCAAGATCAGCCCCATCGCGGACTGGAACGAAAGCCGGGTCTGGGAATATATCCATCAAAACGGCGTCCCCTTTAACATCCTGCACGGGCAGGGGTATCCCAGCATCGGCTGCGCCTGCTGCACCCGGGCGGTTCAGCCCGGAGAGGATGCCCGGGCCGGCCGTTGGTGGTGGGAGGCACCCGAACACAAGGAATGCGGGTTGCATCCCGGGAAATAGGCATGGACCATCTGGACCGTTTGGAGGCGCAAAGCGTGTTCATCCTCCGGGAGGCTTACCGGGAGTTCAGGAGCCTTTGCATGCTCTGGTCGATCGGCAAGGACAGCACGGTGATGCTGTGGCTGGCGCGCAAGGCGTTCTTCGGCCATGTGCCGATGCCCCTGGTCCACATTGACACGCATTACAAGATCCCGGAGATGATCGAGTACCGGGACCGCCTGACCCGGGAATGGAACCTGAACATGGTCTACGGGGAGAACCCCGAAGCCCTGAAAAACAAGCTCACTTTCCCCGACGGCAATGTCGACCGGCTTACCTGCTGCCGCAACCTGAAGAGCGAGGCGCTTAAACACACCCTTTCCGGCGAGTGGACGCGCTACCGAATGGACCACAGCCGGGGGAAATATGTCGTTGACGCGAACCGGGAGCCGTACACCGGCGTCATCGTGGGGGTCCGCGCCGATGAGGAGGGCAGCCGGTCCAAGGAGCGGTATTTCTCCCCGCGGGACAAGTCCAATGAATGGGATGTCGGCGACCAGCCGCCGGAGTTCTGGAACCAGTATAAGACCGATTTTGCGCCCGGCACCCACCTGCGCATCCATCCGCTCCTGGACTGGACCGAGCTGAACATCTGGGAATACATAAAGCGGGAAAACATCGGGATGGTTTCGCTGTATTTCGACCAGGGAAAGGGAATTAGGTACCGTTCGCTGGGCTGCCACCCCTGCACCAAGCCGGTTGAATCAACGGCCAATAATGTGGGGGAAATCATCGAAGAGCTGAAAAGCGGCAAGTTCAGGAATGTGGCTGAACGGTCCGGCCGCGACCAGGACAAAGAGGACGGCGGCGGCCTGGAGACCCTGCGCCGCGACGGGTACATGTAATGCCCGTAATCCAGGCCCAAAAAGAGCAGATGAACATCGTCATTGTCGGCCATGTTGACCACGGCAAAAGCACTGTAATCGGCCGGCTTTTGGCGGATACCGGGTCCCTGCCCCAGGGGAAGCTGGAGCAGGTCAGGGCCAACTGCGCGAAGAACT
>Ga0334722_10001840_pt1 | contig 25321 bp, 21 predicted proteins | sample C3_bottom_MG_FD_207210 | JGI IMG/M metagenome (GOLD analysis project Ga0334722, IMG submission 207210) | Sediment microbial communities from Yellowstone Lake, YNP, Wyoming, USA - C3_bottom | ecosystem: Environmental > Aquatic > Freshwater > Lake > Sediment | place: USA: Wyoming | collected... | reverse complement strand
GAGATCATGGACAGCGGCAGTTACGGCCGGTGCCTCGTGCTGGACGGGAAGATGCAGTCTTCCATCACCGACGAGTTCATCTACCACGAGGCGCTGGTGCATCCCGCCCTGCTCTGCCACCCCAACCCCAAGCGGGTGTTCATCGTGGGCGGCGGCGAGGGAGCCACTCTCCGCGAAGTGCTCCGCCACAAGAGTGTCGAATACTGCATGATGGTCGACATCGACCAGGAAGTTGTTGAAAAGTCCAAGGAAATGCTCCCCGAGTGGCACCAAGGGGCCTTCGACGACCCCCGCACCGACCTGCGCTTCATGGACGCCCGGAAATACCTCGAAGAGACCACCGACACCTACGACGCCATCATCATCGACATCTCCGAGCCCGTGGAGGAAGGCCCCGCCTACCTCCTGTTCACCCGGGAGTTCTATGAGATCGTAAAGGAGCGCCTTTCCCCGGACGGGACCATCTCCCTCCAGGCCGGCACAACGGCGCTCCACCAGCTCCTGAACTTCACGGCGGTCAACAAGACGCTCGAGGCGGTCTTCCCCGTGGTCGCGCCCTACGGCGTACCGATCCCGTCCTTTGCCCTGCCCTGGGGTTTCACCCTGGCATCGAAGAACCGCGATCCCCGGAAGTTCACCCCCCAGGAAGTGGACGAGATGATCAAGAAGCGGATCAAGGGCGAGAACCGGTTCTACGACGGCATCACGAACCTGGGCCAGTTCAACCTGCCCAAGCATATCCGGAAGGCGTTGGCCGAGCAGAAGCAGATCATCGAGGATAATGCGCCGTTGTTCACGTATCATTGATCGAAACTTGAATATGCCGGAACCAAGGGCTGAAGTAAAAGGCATCTCTCGCAACCAAAAGTAGGCGCTTCTAAGCGAGCCGCACCAACAGTAGGCGCCTTTAGGCGAAGACGCAAAGGAAATCCATTCAAAGATGTAAGGATGCACAGGCAGCAGGGTCGTCATCGGCCGATCAGATTTCATCAGCCCTTATCTGCGTCCACAAAAGGTCTTAGTGAATTAACCGGCCATGAGCCCCCCTCCCCCCCGATTCGACGAAGAACAGCTCAGAACTCCGCTGTTCGACGCCATGGTCAACCTCGCGGAAAGCCGCAAGGTCTCCTTTCATACCCCCGGACATAAGAGCGGCAAAGGCATTGCGACGCGGTTCCGCAAGTTCGTGGGCCCTCGCGTCTTTTCGATCGACCTTACCACACTGGATGAGGTCGATTCGCTCCAGAACCCCACCGGTGTCATCAAGGAGGCCCAGGAGCTGGCAGCCAAGGCGGCCGGCGCCGACCGCTCCTACTTTCTCGTGAACGGCACCACCGTCGGGAACCACGCCATGGTCGCCGCGACCACCGGGCCGGGCGACAAGGTCCTGATCGCCCGGAACTGCCACCGTTCCGTGCTTACCGGACTGATCATGAGCGGGGCAGCGCCGATCTTCTTTCAGCCCGCCTTCGACCGGGACCTCAAGCTCACCCTGAACGTCACGTTCGCCGCTGCCAAGGCGGCCATCGATGCCAATCCCGGCGCCCGCGCGCTGCTGATCACCAGCCCGAACTACTACGGCCTCTGCACGGACATCGAAGCGATCATATCCTATGCCCACGAGAAGGGCATGATGGCGTTCGTGGACGAAGCACACGGCCCGCACCTCAAGTTCAATCCCAAGCTTCCCAAGTGCGCCCTCGAGGCCGGGGCGGACATGTGCGTCCAGTCCACCCACAAGATCGTGGGCGGGATGACCCAGGCGTCCATGCTCCATGCCAACGCCCTCCGGGTCAACATCGACGACGTAACGAACACCCTGAAGCTCCTCCAGACGACCAGTCCGTCATACATCCTCATGGCGTCCCTGGACCTGGCACGCATGCAGATGGCCACGGAAGGCAAGAAACTGCTCACCCGGACCATCAAGCTGTCCGAGGACGCACGTGCGCAGATCAACGCCATTCCGGGGATCACGTGTTTTACCAAGGACCGCGCGAAACAGGCCGGTATGGCGGATATGGACGTCACCAAACTTACCATCACCGTGTCGGACATGGGGCTGTCGGGCTACCATGTCTCCCAGATGCTGAACAACCGGTTCGGCATCCAGGTGGAGATGGCCGACCCGTTCCACGTCCTCGTCATCGTATCCATCGGCGACCGGCAGGACGACCTGAACCGCCTTGTGGAGGCGCTCAAGCAGATATCGGCCGAGACCGGGCTCCAGGGGGCGCTCCTGCCCCTTGACAAGGTCCATCCGCCGGCGCTGACGAACAAATTCATCATGACGCCCCGCGACGCCTTCTATGCCGACAGCGAACTGGTGAACGTGAACGATTCCGTCGGCAGGGTCTCTACAGAGATCGTGACCGTCTACCCGCCCGGCATCCCGCTCCTGGTCCCCGGGGAAGAGATCTCCCAGGACGCCCTCAACTACCTCCAGAACATGGCCGGCCTCGGCGCCATCATCGACGGGCTGAACGAGAACAACTCGCTCGTACGCGTGGCAAAAAACTAGCTAACGGCTAAAGGAACGATTTCTGCAAGCACTAAAGGCAAAATATTCTACCGCGCCTACGTTTGATCGCTAGAGATGCTGTTCGGTTTTGGCTTGTCAGGACCAGGAATTGGGGGGTACAATGGCGGTACTGAGGAAAAAGAATGCAATTAAGAAGTCACGGCCCCGGCCGGCCCTGATCCGCGAGGCCAAGGCCATGCTGTGCAAGGCAGAACTGACCGATGCGATCACCGAGGCGATGGTGAACGACCGGGGGGAGCTGGGGTACGTGCTGAGCGTGCTGAAGGAGCGGCCCCGCATCTTTAATCCCTACCTCCTCAAAGGCATAGCAGTGTACAAAGAGCCGAAGGCCCTGGACAAGAAGACCGCTGAGCTGGTTGCGGTCAGTGCAGCCGCTGCGCTTCACTGCGAGCACTGCCTTGAGGCGCATATGGCCCGTGCCGTTGCCGAGGGTGCGACGCTCGACGAGATCATGGACACGCTTCTCGTGGCGGGCATGATCGCCGAGTCGTCCCTCTACTCGGTCGCCTTCCGAAAATATAAACAACTGGAAGCGAAGATGAGGAAGGGCGGAGCTCGAGGGCGCTGATGTGCTTGATGACGGAGGAGAGGTGCCCCGGTGATACGCCGCAGCAGAACACGGTTCACGACCGGCGGTAAAGATCACAGAACAGAAAGTGAAAGTCCCCGAGTATGAACAGAATAGACCAAAAACAGTATCATTGGCTCCGTTGGGTCGTCGCGGGAGCACTTTTTGCCGGAGGCCTCCTTGCCGGCGTCATCATCGATCGCTCCTTGACGGGCATCGGAAAAAGGCCGGCGGCGCTCGTCGAGAAACGGGAGGGCGGCTACACGTTCATTAATCCGCTGCTTGAATGTGAGGGGGGGGCGGACATCATCGGCGATTGGGAGATCAGAACGCTTCGGCGCAAGATCGACGCGTATATCGGCGATGCGGTGAAAGGAAAGCGCGCGTACCAGGTCTCGGTCTATTTCCGCGACCTGACCAACGGGCCGGCCCTCGGAGCGAACACGGAAGCGCAATTCTCTCCGGCGAGCCTGCTCAAGGTGCCGCTCATGATCGCCTATCTGAAAATGGCGGAGTCCCGCCCTTCGCTGTTGAAAGAACAGATCCTCTACGATCATCGACAGGATCTCAATACGTCAAAACACTTCAAGTCCTCCCGGTCCATCGAACAGGGAAAACGGTATTCGATCGATGAACTTATCCAGATGATGATCGTGCACTCCGATAATAATGCGATGTTCCTCCTGTTCAACCATCTGGACCGTGAATTCCGGGACAAGGTGTATATGGACCTGGGCATCATTAGACAGGATGCGACAAGCGATTACGTGATGAATGTGGAACAATATGCGTTCTCGTTCCGGGTCCTCTTTAATGCGTCCTATCTGAACAGGGAGCTGTCGGAACAGGCGCTCCGCTATCTCGCCCAGCCCGATTTCCCCTACGGCATTTTCGGCGGCGTGCCGCCCGGCATCACCGTTGCGCAGAAGTACGGAGAGCGGATCCACGAAGGGACGGACGTCAAGGAGCTTCATGACTGCGGGATCGTCTATTTTCCGCATATGCCGTATCTGGTGTGCGTGATGACCAAGGGGGCGGATTTCGATGTTCTCGCCGGGATGACGAAGGAGATGTCGGCAATAATATTCAACGAGATCAGCGGAAATTACAGCGCGCGTCAGGGGAAGGGAAGAAAATAATGAATCAGATACGTTGGGCCCGTTATTTTTCGAGGGCTCATGATGGACCACGTGATCGCATGATAGTGTTCACGCAATGATGCCAAGGACATAACGGCACCTGATATCCCGGCAACACACCCCATCAATGCCCCATTGCAATTCTTGACAATTACTGGAATATATTTATAATCGATTTATGTTCCTTCCAGAGTCGTAGCATTCCCTCCCGCAAGACGTCATTATTTATTTTCGAAATCATTATTGCAATGCTATAACAAAATTCGTTTTCTGAGAGTTTTTCGCTTTCCAGGCAAAAGGATGGCAGCTTTTTTCTTGCGAAGAACCGGTTAGCAAGGCATTGTTTACGCGTTGCAACGACGATCTAGGCGAATATGAGCACGTAATCTTGAAAAGGGAGAGATAACGATGGCCAGTCTAGATTCAAGTTCGATGATGGCAGATACCGCTGAAATAGATCGAGTCAACAGCTTAGCCGAAGACAGATCCTGGCTCGACATCGAATACGAACAAATTCGCGGCAGGGAGATCAGTAAGGCTCTTCAAAACTAATAGCTGCGATTGCCATAAAGCATTTACCCCTGTGATCAGAAGTAATATTAGCGATCTGCGGCAAGAGGGTCGCTGAATAACCCATTTCTAACCCATATAAGCTCAAAGGAGTGCATCATATGCATTGCATCGCAAAGCGGTTCCTATTGGTCTCTCTGTGTCTCCTGTTCTGCGCATGCGCCACAGCCCGCCTGCCAAACCAGGGTAACGTGAAGGCGCCGATTGAAATGAAGACATACAGGATCAATATAAACGATGAAGGGTCCTGGAAAGCATGGGAGGCATCCACGAAGCCGGAGAATGACACGCTCGTTCTAAGGAGGTTAAAAAAATGGCCCCTCACGGGGGAGGTTCAAGGCGGTACAATGATGACCGTTATAGGAGATACCATTGCACCCCAAGGATGGGGTCTTACCGAAGCCGAACATGCCGACAACATCCGCTCTATGGAAGAGAAGACCATGAGAGAAAGGGGTCCGGTTGAGGGCCATTACGAGATACAGGAACTAGCAAAGGGGGATCTCATACGTAGTGGCAAGAAACTTTATTATATGACATGGACTTCCTCACAAAGATCGGAGGGCCTTGCTGACTATAAGCGGAAGTCTTTTTCGAAGTGTGCCATGTACCTGTATTTTCCTGAAGGATACAAGAACACCCATGTGTTTTACCGCTTCGTGATCATTGATTCTCTCCTACCACCAACCTTAATGAGCACAAATATCGAACAGATCTATCCCCTCATTGACGGTTTTAAGATGAAATAGTAAATTGTATAATGTATTATGAGGGCGAGCCGAACGTTTCAGAATAACATCCGGCGCCAACGGCCTTTGCTTATATAATTTTTATCTATGATCATCCAAACGACCTGCACATCCTCATCATTGTTCTCCGGCGGCCGCTTCTCCGTCATCTATCGCATCTACGGCAGTGAGAAGGACGCCCGCGCCAAAGCGGAGGACATCTGTATCGAGCAGACCGTGGAGTTCCCTGCGGAGTGCGTGGGGGAAGGGACGATCCGGGACCATGTGTTCGGCAGGATAGAATCCTTTACACTACACGACAAGGCGAGCTTCCGCGCGGTCGTCAGCTACGCCGTCGAGATCGCGGCGGGCGAGCTCACGCAGCTTTTGAACGTTATCTTCGGCAACACGAGCATCAAACCCGGCATCCGCGTCGAGCACCTGGACCTGCCGTCGTCACTTCTGAATACTTTCAAAGGCCCCCGCTTCGGCAGGGAGGGCATCCGCAAACTTTTGAATGTTCCATCCCGCCCTTTACTTTCCACGGCAATTAAACCTATGGGCCACTCAAGCGAAGAGCTTGCCGACCTTGCATACCGTTTTGCGCTGGGCGGCATGGACATGATCAAGGACGACCACGGACTTACGGACCAGGCATGTTCTCCTTTCGAGGAGCGAGTTGAGCGTTGCGCCGCGGCGGTCAATAAAGCGAGCAAAGAGACGGGCCAGCCTTCTCTTTATATAGCGAATATAACCGCGCCCCATAAGTACGTGATAACGAGGGCGCATTTCGCCCGATCCGCCGGCGCCGGAGGCATCATGGTTGCCCCGGGTATCATTGGGTTCGACCTCATGCGCGAGCTTGCCGATGACGACAGCATCGGTCTTCCCATCCTGACGCACCCTGCGCTCCAGGGAAGCTTCGTGACCGGCCAGGGCGGCATGTCCCACGGCGTCGTCTTCGGCCAGCTCGCGCGGTTGGCAGGAGCGGACGCGACCATCTTTCCGAACTTCGGCGGCAGGTTCTCTTTCAGCCGCGAGGAGTGCGCCGATATCGTTCGCGGCACTGCCGAAACGATGGGAGATATCAAGACCATCTTCCCCGCGCCCGGCGGCGGCATGAGCCTGGACCGCGTGCCGGAGATGCTCGAGACCTACGGCAAGGACCTTATGTTCCTGATCGGCGGCGGATTGTTCAAGCACGGGCCGGACCTGGTGGAGAACTGCAGGCATTTCAGGCGGATGGTGGAGAAGTTCGGCTAGACGAAGAACTTCAATGCTTGTTTATAACCACGGGTCCGACAAGTCGGACACACGGTAAAGATTAGGGTCGGATCAAAGATGCAGAAGAAATTATAAAGGTTCCCTCTGTGTGTCCCGACAAGGTCGGGACCCGTGGTTACATAGTTCGTGGTTTGTTTCGCGGTAAATTGGTCCTTATATGTCATACACCATCCTCATTGCCGGTCTTGGCTCTCTCGGCACGGTCTTCGCGACCATGCTGAAGCAGGCGGGCCACACCGTCCACGCGCTCACGCGGGAGAAGTATCTTTCCGCGCTTGCCGACGGACGGACGCGCGTCACCGGCATCTGGGGCGGGCACGAGGCCGTGCTCGACGGCATCCATTCTTCCATCGACCCTCTGAAAAAAATATCGTTCGACCTCATCATTCTCACCGTCAAGTCCTACGATACGGCCGCTGCCGTCGAGCAGGTGAAGCCGCTCGTCGGGGAAGCTACGCTGGTCATGGCCGCCCAGAACGGCTACGGAAACTATGAGACCGTTGCTGCATCCGTCGGAAAGGAACACGCGCTTCTGGCACGCGTCATCTTCGGGGTGAAGCTCCCTGCGCCCGGCAGGGCAGAGGTCACGGTCATCGCAGATGACGTCCGCGTCGGCCAGCCGCAGAACGCCGTCGATGCAGGCCGGATCAAGGCGATTGCCGCTGCCATCAACGCGGCAGGGATACCGACAGCATATGCCGCAAACGTCGCGGCCATTCTTTGGGACAAGATCCTGTACAACGCTGCGCTCAATCCCCTCGGTGCTGTGCTCGAATGCACCTATGGCCAGCTCGCGGAGGACCCCGGATCGCGGCTCATCATGGACAGGATAATCGACGAGGTCTTTCTGGTCGCACAGGCGCACGGCATGCCGCTAAACTGGCGAACGGCAGAAGAGTACCGGACGCATTTCTACACAAACCTTGTCCCGCCAACGGCAAAGCACTTCCCGTCGATGTATTACGACGTCAGAGCCGGCAAGCGGCTTGAGATCGACGCGTTGAACGGCGCGATCGTCAGGCTTGCCCGTGAGAAGGGTGTCTGTGTCCCGGTAAACGAAACGATAATGCTGCTCATTAAGGCGAAAGAGGCATTGGCGGGAAAAGTTGCAGGATAGCCAGGGCGGCATTATTGGCCGCCAGCATGCGCAGTAATCACAAAAGAACAGGTATGCCGGCATTCATTCGCGGCCTTTGCGACTGGCGGCAAAATACTTCCCGGCCGTTATCTGTTCCCCTGGGTCACTTCATCGGTTTTTTCTTCGCGATATAGACCACATGCCGCAGTCCGCCGCGGCCCGGCCGGGAGCGTTCGAACGTAAATCCGGCGGCAGCCATCCTTTTTTCGAACGCAGCATCCGGATTTTCCCCCCAGACCGCAAAGATACCGCCCGGGGTCAGCGCGTGCGCAGTTGTCTGGAGCGCGTGGCTTCCGTAATAGGGATCGAAGTGTTCGTCCGAGTCTGCGCTGGGGCCGACATACAGGTCGATGACGATGGCGTCGTAGCGCTCCGCGCCCTTATGCGATGCGGCAATGATAACAGCTGCGACATCATCTGTCTCGACCGTGACGCGCGGGTCGCTCACCGCGCATTGCGTCAGGTCGGCGAGCGGACCGCGGCACCAGGTTACCACCGCGGGGTCCAGTTCGGCCACGACGACACGCGCGGAAGCGGGAAGCGCATCGAGCGCGGCGCGCAGGGTGAAGCCCATGCCAAGGCCGCCGACCAGCACCCGGGGGGCCGTCCGTCCTGCCACCAGCCTGCATGCCTGTTCGCCCAGTGCCACTTCGGAACGGTTCGCGCTGCTGTTCATGAGCACACGGCCGTTGACCAGCAGCAGGTAGTCCTTGTCGCTGCGCTTGCGCAGTTCGAGAACGTTGTCCCCTTTGTCGATCTTGTCGATGGTCTGCCAGGGTTTGGCCACGGATACTCCTCTCCGCATCACAAGTACTGGGCATGATACACGCGCGGTCACGACGGGTCAAGAAAGAAGGCATAGCGGCGGGGTGTCTGCTTGCAGATCGATGCGTGTCAATAATAAGGGAAGAGAGAACGGTCCGGGAGGGGCCCTATTTTTTGCTCTTGGTGTATTCTACACAGACCTCGTACGCGATGCTGGCGTGGTTGTGGCCGAGGCTTTCTGTCTTTCCATGACAGGCGATATTTCCCTTGACCGAGGTCTTGCGGTTCTTTACCAGGCTGGTGATCACCGGCGTCAGATCGAAACCGCCGTTGGAGCATTCATCGCGCATGCAGTCCATGCGGAAGCAGGCGTATGTGGAGGGCGTGAAACTGACCGTCCGCTTCATCAGGATCGGGTCTACGGTCCTCTGGTAATAGGTCATGCGCAGTTCGATGTTCGAAACCCCGGGATATCGCTCCGACACCAGCCCGGCGGCGACCAGGACGATCCTCTTTTGCTCCATCTTGTCCTTATAGCTTTGTTTTTGTATCATTTTTTTCACCGTTCCGGATCGCCCCAAGGAAAAATTAAGGCCACAAAGACGCAGGTCTTTGTAGCCTGTCCATGTCAATTTATTGTAAGTATATCATATATTCGCACTTTTTACGACGAATAGCAACAGTTGTTTGGCAGGCCGGAATGTGCTGGCGGATGTTTTGATATACTAGTATCAGATTACGCGTGACCACTCTGCGGCAGGAGGGCCCGTGGAGGTCAAGGGCGCCCCGGCTGCATCCATGACAGCGTCAGCGTATGGTAGGGTCCGGACCGCGGCGACCCGGGGGGAGGAGCAAACGTGGCTCAGAGGTTGGCAGGCAGGCAGACGACCGGTCTTGCTCTCGTAAGGACATCCGACAGGGCTGCCGGGATCAGGAGAGCGATAGAACTCTTGGGCATCGATCCCGTGCGCGGGAAGGACGTTCTGCTCAAGCCGAACTTCAACACGGCGGACCCGTACCCCGGATCAACGCACAACGATACCCTCATGCACCTGGTGCACCAGCTCAGGTCCATGGGCGCCAAGAACATCACCATCGGCGAGCGGAGCGGCCCTGCCGACACCGCGGATGTCCTGCGGGACAAGGGGATAGCCGAACTCTGCAGGAGCCTGAATGCAGGGCTCCTCAATTTCGAGACGCTTGCACCCGCCGACTGGGTGCGGATCAAGCCGGAGCGGAGCAGCTGGAGGAACGGTTTTGAGGTAGCCCGGCCCGTGCTCGAGTCGCCCTGCGTGGTCACCACCTGCTGTCTCAAGACCCACGGTTTCGGCGGCGTTTTCACCATGTCACTGAAGCTCTCCGTGGGGATCACGCGCAAGCGGAACATGGCCGAGCTCCATACCTCGTTCATGAGCATGCGCAAGATGATCGCCGAGATCAACCAGGCCTACACGCCGTCGCTGATCCTACTGGACGGGATCGAAGCCTTCGTGGACGGGGGGCCCGGCCGGGGAACGAGAAAAAAGGCCGACATCATCCTCGCCGGCACGGACCGCATTGCCATCGATGCCGTGGGGGTCGCCGTGCTCAAGGATCTTGGCAGCAACAGTGCCATCATGGGAAGGAAGATCTTCGAGCAGGAGCAGATCAGCCGGGCCGTGGAGCTGGGGCTGGGCGTGTCCCGGCCTCAGGACATCGAGATCATTGTGGATGATGAAGCCGGGAAACAGTATGCAGCTCGTTTACGGAACATCCTGGACCAGGGATGAGCATCATCCGGTAAAGAGCACGGGGACGAGGATACGATCTGATAACATCACTTTTAGGAGGAGACCATGAACTATCTGGTAGTGCTGGGAAGGGTCCTGTATGCGCTTATCTTTATTATGGCCGGGCCGGGTCATTTCACGGCGAACACCATAGCCTACGCCGCAAGCAAAGGGGTGCCGTTGGCGTCCGTCGCCGTGCCGCTGTCGGGCATCATTGCTCTTGCCGGAGGGCTCAGCATCGCGTTGGGGTACCGTGCCAAATGGGGCGGTTGGCTGATCGTGCTGTTCCTCGTACCCGTGACGTTCATGATGCATAACTTCTGGGCCATGACCGACCCCAACATGGCGCAGATGCAGCAGATCATGTTCATGAAGAACATCTCGATGCTCGGCGCTGCGCTGCTCATCGCGCACTTCGGTTCCGGGCCGTTGAGCCTGGACAACAGACAGACAGCTTAGGATGAACGGTCGGGCCATCCTGACGAACAGTCTCGCGCGCAGACAGGGATTGAACCGGGATGCCGCGAGCTAGATCAGGATCGCAGCAACAACGAAGATGATCGTCAGGACCGCTTCGCCGACACCGCGCTCCGGCCGCTTTTGCATATCCGGAGCCGGCGGTGGTGCAGGCGGCAGCTCGAGGCGGACCTGAAGGACCGTGGGATCGCTTTCGAGCCCTTCAAGCCCCTGTTCATCGATGCTCCGCAGGTGGAGGTAGTAGGTCCCGTCCTGAAGGTCCGTCGCCTGAAAAGCCTCTCCCGGCGCAAGGACCTGCTCGGCCGCAACGTCCCGTCCTTCGCGGTCGCGGGATAATGCTGCGCGATGCTGGCGAGCACCTTCGACGTGCGCCAGCCCGATGGTTATCGGCATGGCCGAGTAGCTCTGCTTCAGGTCAGCGGGCGCGGGACGGGGAAGAAGCCTGCTCGGGGCTGCAGGTTGCATGCCCTGCTTAACGACGGTGCCTTCGCCCTCCCGAACCTCGACCTCCTTGCCCATGGCGCTTACGCCGATAGCTCCTTCCTGAACTTCGGCCCGCGTGGTCCGGTCTTCGAGCACCGTAAGACCGAAGCGTGTCCCCCGCGTTCCGGCGACCGCGGTCGCTGTCTCGATCTCAAGCCGCGATGAGACGTTCTCCCGCTTCACGGCCTTCGACACGATCCTGCCTATATCCAGAAAAAAACGCTTGATGAAACCCGCTTGTTCCGAACGTAGTGTCGTGACGGTAAGCTCGGTGTTGGGGCGGAGCAGGAGGGAGGAGCTGTCCTCGAATGAAAGCTCTGCTGAACCGTCCGGGCCCGTGCGGACCCTGCTGCCCTGGATGACCGGGTCATGAAGGGCCAGAAGACGCCAGCCTGCGGCATCCTTGTCACGGACGACCACATCCCCCTTCACGAACGTGGCCGTTCCCTGCATCGCCGGCGCCGGTTTTGTTTTGAGATAACCGGCCGGGATGGCGATCCGCTCTCCCGGTTCGATCCGGTCGGGGTTCTTCAATTGGTTAATGCGGGCGATCTCCATGCATCGGGCCGGGTCCTGCAGATGTTGTTTGCACAGCTCATTCAGGGTATCGCCGGGTTTCACGACGATCTCCAGCGGCGGCTCGTCGGCGCGAACGGGCGGCGCAGTCGTGAAAAGGAGCGCACCGGACAGGAACATGACGGCTGCGGTCGCGCGCGCGTACTCGGCCGCTGCCGGAAAGCGTAAAGAACGGGCCCTGATCATGAAGTGCACCTCCAAAGCGTTATGAACGCCGGAATTAGGAAAGAGATCTAACGAGGTTAATGTTCGGTGCTGCCGCTGTCTGGTGCCCTGTGTGGTCAGGCGACGAGAGCTGAAGGCCGCGGACCCGTCAGGTTCAGGCGCTGTATCTCTTGATCGATAAACGCAACAAGGGCCGATTCTGCGCCGGGCGAGAATGCCTGGAAACGGATCCCGCACCGGACCGTATTCACTGCTGACGCCGAGACGGTTACCCGGACGATATCACCGGTCGCTTTCACGCGGTAGCCGTCGGGAAGATAGAAAGAACATTCGACCCGGTCTCCCGCGGAAAGGTTTGCCCGGGTGCTGATGAGCATGCCTCCGGCGCTGACGTTCTCCGAATTGCACAATATCGGGCGGTTGTTGTGGACGCCTTCCACGGAGATGTTCAGCACGACACGGTAGGCGTGCCGCGGGGGTATGTCCAGCAGTTCCTGTACCTTGCCGGCGAACGTCGCGGTGTCGACCGGGCGTGTCAGGACAGCGTTGACGTTGCATCTTCTGGCAAGTTCCTGCTGCCGCGAGCTGCCGTCGCATAGAAGGAGTATGGAGACCTTTTTCATCGAATCGCCCTTGCGGATGATGTCGCAGAGCGAATCGCATGCCATTCCCGGCAGTGCCGGGTGCGTTGTAATAAGGTGGGCGTTCTTGTCGACATGGAGCACGAGGAGGTCCTCGTTCGTCGCCGCCGTGTGGATCGCGATGTCCGAGCGGCGGAGAAAGCTCATTGCGTTCAGCATCACGGGTTTTAGATCATGTGCGACCAGAAGGTTCTTCAACGATGGCCTCTCCGCAAAGATCGGCCCCTAACGGCGGCCGACAGGTAAACTATAGCAAAAAAAGGGTGGTTTGGCCGACTTTCAAGGGGAATGGCGGGTATGGCGGTTGCTCAAGTGCGGTTTCTCAGCCCGTCAAAGAAGAGCCTGAACTCTTCCCGGTCGTCGGTGATCCGGCATTTGGGGATGGATTTGAGGAAGGACCGGCCGTAGTTCTTCGTCATGATACGCGTGTCAAGCACCGCGACGGCGCCCTTGTCCGTCTTCGTCCTGATGAGCCTTCCAAACCCCTGCCGGAACAGGAGCGTTGCCTGCGGGACCTGATATTCATAGAAGGGATTCTTCAACCGCTCCATGCGCGCCTCGATCAGCGGCTCGTCGGGCACGGCGAAGGGGAGCTTGGCGATGACCACGCACTGAAGCGCGTCACCGGGGATGTCGATGCCCTGCCAGAACGAAGCGGTGCCGAGCAGTACGGCGTTCGGCTGCTCCTTGAACTGCTCGATAAGCCGGTAGGCCGGCATCTCGCCCTGGCAAAGGATGCCGAGATCGGGCATCGCACTGCGCAGGGTTTCCTTGGTCTTCCGGAGCTGGCCATAGCTCGTGAACAGGACGAGCGTCCTGCCGAGCGTAATGCCGAGGATCGCCATCAGCTCCCGGTCGAACCGCTCCTGGTGGCCCGCTGCCTGCGGATCGTCGAGTCCCGGCGAGATGTACAGCAGGGCCTGGTTCTCAAAATCGAAGGGAGAGTCGAGCAGCAGGTCCGTGGGCGCGTCCAGGCCCACCCGTCCTTTAATATAATTGAAGGACCCCGAGGCCGAGAGCGTTGCGGACGTAAGGACCGCGGTGTCAAGCCTGCCGAAAAGGTGCTCCCGCAGCGTGTCAGCGATGTCGATGGGCGAGGCCACGAGGCGGTAGCGCTTGTTCTCCCGCTCTGCCCAGTACACGTAACCCTCCTGCCCCTGGTCGAGGTTCTGCCTGATGGCCGAGGCCATGCCGCCCGCCCTGCCGGCGAAGGCTTTCACTTCCTGTTCTTCTTCCAGGGTGTCGACCTTGAGCGTCAGCAGTGCGTCCTTGAGCAGGGTGAGCGGCCCGCTCAGAATGTCGGGAACGATGCCGGGCTGCCGCACGCGCAGGACCGCATCCTGCTTCAGCACGTCGTGCAGGTTCAAAAAAAAGTTCTCGGCCGTGAGCCGCAGGTCATCGACGATGTCCCGTGCGGCGTGGGCCTCCCGGCCCTGGACCTTGAGCCGTGTGAGCAGGCCCTTGCGGGTGCGCTGGGAGAGGAGGTTGTCGAGAAGATAGCGGACCGAAAAATTGGACACCTCGATGCCGAGATAATCCGTGGCCACGTCCTCGATCTGGTGGGCTTCGTCGAAGACGACCGCTTTGTGCTGGGGCAGGACATTGCCGCCCGTTGCCATGTCGGCGAAGAAGAGGTGATGGTTCGCCACGAGCACCTGGGCCTGCTGTTCCAGCATCTTCCCTTTCTGGTAGAAACAGTCCTTGTAATTGGCGCATTCCCGTCCGAAGCAGAGGTCTGCTTCGCGGCTGGCCTTACCCCAGAGCCCCCATGACGGCTCGAAGGTGAGCTCGCTCCTGAGGCCGGTGCGCGTGTGCGTGGACCACTCGAAGAGGCGGTTCAGCGGCTCCACTTCGGATTGTTCGTACAGGTCGCCCATGCGGAGCTGGTCGAAGCGCCGGAGGCAGAGATAGTTCTCGCCGCCCACGCACAGGGCCACGCGGAAATCGCCCAGGACGGTCTTGAGGAACGGGATGTCCTTCTTGATGATCTGCTGCTGGAGTGCCTTGGTGTAGGTGGCAATGACGACGCGGCAGTTCTCGTCGCGCGCCCAGAGGATGAGCGGGACGAGATAGGCCAGGCTCTTGCCGACGCCGGTGCCTGCCTCGACGATCAGGTGGGTCTTGCTTTGGAGCGCTTTCCGGACGGCCTCGGCCATCTCCATCTGCTGGGGACGGAACTCGTAGGCCTGCCCCATGGCATCGGCGACGAGCCCAGTACTTCCGAGGATGTCCGCGATCTTCATGGGGAGGTACAGTACCACGGGGGAGGAGAGAAGGCAAACGGTTTCCTTGCGGACACGCATCCGCGCCGCGTACCGGTATCCCGCTGTTTTTGGTTTCCTTTTTTTTGGTTTCCTTTTTGGGGTTGACAGTCCGGGCATCTTACGGTACGATTGTTACTGCTAAGATGCCGATCAAGGACCGTGCCTGGTTCCCCGGGCTCATCCCTTCCAATTAATGACAGATCTTCCCAGAGATCATTTCAGGAGGCAATTCATGAAGACGCGATCCCGTTGGTTGTTCCTTATTTTCGTACTGGCATCGGTGGTCGGAGGCTGCGCCATCCCCCATATGCCGATTCCGACCGACCCGAGCAACCCGCTGAAACGGGTCGCGGTCCTTCCGATGAAGAACGATACGACCGACGTGGACGGTCCCGAGGTGGTCCGGCAGAAGATGGCCGAGGCCCTGGCGAAGCGGTCCTATGTCGTCCAGGAGCTCAAGGAGACGGACCAGATCCTCCGCGACCGCATGGGCATTACCCTCGGCGGACAGCTTGAGCTCACGACGCCGCAGAAGCTCGGCGAGACCCTGGGTGTCGAAGGCGTTCTGTACGGGACCCTTATGGACTTCGACGAGACCACGACCGGCCTGTACAACGCCAAGAAAGTGCGCGGCATGTTCAAGATCGTGAATACAGCCACGGGCCAGACGGCGTGGGAGCGGGGGCTCGGCGTAAAAAAGGAACAGGGAACGTCCAGCCTGGCGAGCGGCCTGGTGAAGCTCGGCGCAAGGGCGGCTGACGCCAAGGACAAGGACGCGCCGTGGGTCCTGCTGCAGAGCACGACGACCAACCAGTCCCTGGGACAGTCCTTTGCGATGGGCCTCGGGACCAAACTGCTGTCGAAGGCGATGGGGACGCACCTCGAGGCCGAGTCCAAGGAACTGGCCAAGCTCGTTACGGACAATCTGGGCTGGGGCCCGGGAACGGGAGCGGCGCCCGCCGCCCCTGCGGGGCTTAAGTTCGCCATGCCGGAGATCAAGGCGCCGGCGGCGCCGTCCTTCGGCTATATGGATTGGGAAGGCAAAAAGGACTTCTACGCGGACGTCCATTCTTTCAGCACCAACAAGAGCGATAATAAGAATTGGGTCATGGACTCGAAGCTCTGGATCACTGGCCCGAAGATGAAGATGGAAATGGACCTGACCAAGATGTTCCAGGCCTCGGGCGGCAAGGACGCGGAGCAGTCACCCATGAGCCGGATGACCATGTTGAACCGCGGGGACAAGAAAACCGGTTACACGCTGTACCCGAATGTTCAAAAGTACCTGGTCAACACCGAGACCGCGGAGCACGGAGAGAAACCGAAGGTAGAGAAGACCAAGGTGGGCAGCGAAACGATCGACGGCCATCCCTGCGACAAGTACAAGGTGGTGATCACCTACAAGAGCGAGAAGCCGCAGGAAGGGTTCATCTGGAACGCCAAAGACCTGGGCGGCATGACCATCAAGAGCGAGGTGGAGAACAAGGACTTCAAGATGACGACGGAGCTCAAGAACATCGTGCTGAAATCATCATCCGCTTCGGTCTTCGAGATCCCGCAGGGATACGTGGAGTCGAAAAACTTCATGGAGATCGTGATGCCGGCGCAGCAGCAACAGAAATAAAAATAAAAAGAACATACCGTTATTCGGTTCATTAAGGAGGATACAATGAAAGCAGTACTTCGGTTGATGGTAGTAATGATGATCGTGACAGGCATGTTGTTGATGGCCGGGTGCGCGCCCAAGACCTCCGGCGCGGTGAAGGACGACACGACGGTCACCGGGACGTCAAAGGAACTGGCCAAGACGTCGTCCGATGTCGAGCAGTATACGGGCCCCAAGCTTCGCGTCGGCGTCGTGAATTTCCAGAACAAGACCCCTTCGAAGGTGCTGGGCATCGGCGAGGCCGCTGCTGACATCCTGGGTACGATCCTGCAGAAGACGGGCCGGTTCATCGTGATCCCGCAGCAGGATATCGAGCATATCATGCAGCAGCAGCACATGGGCGCGACGGGCGCGATCAATCCCGACACGGCCGCCAAGATGGGGAACATCCTCGGGCTGAACGCCATCCTGACCGGCGCGGTAACGGCCTATTCCGAGGCTGAAGAGGGCCAGGACCTGCTGGTCTACAAGACCAAGAAGCAGGTCGCCCGGGTGACGGTCGACTACCGCATCGTCGATACAACGACGGGCGTGCAGATGATGGCGGACTCCGGAGCGGGCATCTACGAGAAGAGCGTTGGCCGCGTGCTCGGCATGGGCGGCAAGTCGTCCTACGATTCCGACCTGCGCGATGGCGCGCTCCGCGATGCGCTTACCAAGGCGATGGTCAACATGATGAAATCGCTTGAGAGCAGCCCCTGGAAGGGCAAGATCATGAAGGTCGCGGGCGCCAAGGTCTACATCAACGCAGGCAGGAAGACCGGGCTGAAGGTCGGCGACAAGCTCGATGTCTACCGGGTAGGCGAGGACCTGATCGATCCGGATACGAAGATGAAGCTCGGCACGACGGAGGACAAGATCGGCCAGGTGCTGATCACGCAGAACGACATCGGCGACAAGGGTGATGTTTCGATTGCGACCACGTCCGCCGGTACGGGATTCAAGCAGGGCGACATCGTCAAGTTCACCAAATAACGGAATTGCTTATAAGTTCGAAGCCCCTTTGGGTCATGCCCAAAGGGGCTTTTTTATCGTGTGGACATAACGAGACCTGTTCGCCATGATAGTTCTTTATATTATGAGATTCTTCCATCGCTTTATACTCATATTGCTCCTGCTCGCCTCCACGGGCTGCAGCGGCCTTTTCTTCTACCCGTCGAGGGTGATGCAGGAAGGGCCCGCCGTGAAGCTGTTCCCGCACCGCGACGTGGTGTTCCAGGCCCGGGACGGTGTGGTCCTTCATGGCTGGTACTTTCCTGCCGAGAACGCCCGCGGCAGCATCCTGGTCCTGCATGGCAACGCCCAGAACCTGAGCACCCATGTGAACAGCGTCCTGTGGCTCGTGAAGGAAGGGTTCAACATCTTCATCATCGATTACCGCGGATACGGATGGTCCGGCGGCGACCCTGATCTGGAGGGCGCTCACCGCGACGCTGACGCGGCCCTTGAGAAGCTCTTCAGCATGCCCGAAACGGACCCGGACCGTGTTGTTGTCCTCGGCCAGAGCCTGGGCGGATCGATAGCCGTCTATACGATAACGCATTCCCCGCACAAGGACCGCATCCGCGCATTGCTGCTCGACAGCGCTTTCTCGAGCTATCGCCGCATCGCCCGCGAAAAACTTGACGGCTTCTGGCTCACCTGGCCGTTCCAGTATCCCTTGTCCTGGACGGTCACCGACGACTACAGCGCTGACCGATGGATCGGAAAGGTCTCGCCGGTGCCTGTCCTCATCCTGCACGGGCTCAACGACCCGGTCGTGCCGTTGCATCACGGCAGGATGCTGAACGATGCCGCGCGTCAACCGAAGGAACTCTGGCTCACTGCCCGGCCCGGGCATGTCCAGTCCTTCGGCGACGAGGCGGTAAGAAAGAATGTAGTGGAATACCTGTTGCGCGCGATGCAGACGAAGCCCGCCAGCGGCACGGTCCCGAATGGGTCTTGACAAAGATACTAAAATAGGCTTTAATTACTTCACTGTTCTAAATTTGTTCATATTTCGAAGGAGGCACTATGAAGAAACTTGCGGTTGTTGCAGCAGTAGTGGTAGTGACGCTTGTGCTGGTCGGATCCGCGTTCGCAGCGGGCCAGGCACAGACGAACACCGGTTGTGGTCTCGGCACCATGCTGTTCAAGGGAAGCGCTGACAACTCGGTCCTGCTCCAGACGTTCCAGGCGACGACCAACGGTATCTACGGCAACCAGACCTTCGGTATCACCACCGGCACGTCGGATTGCCAGCAGCCGAAGAACTTCGCGAACAATGAGCGGCTGAACGAGTTCATGGTCGCCAACATGGACAACCTGGCCCGCGATATCGCCCAGGGCCGCGGTGAGACGCTCGATGCATTTGCCGAACTGCTGCAGGTTCCCGCAGAGAAGCGCACCGAGTTCTATGGACAGCTGCAGTCCGGTTTTGCCCGCATCTTCACGTCCCCCGGCGTCCAGATGGCGAGCGTGATGGACAACATCTCGACCGTTTCGACGAAATAATGGCATCACGTTCCCGGGTGTTCTTTTCCCAACGTCTCACCCAGGCATGCAGAACGCTTCGTTCTGCATGCTTTTTTATTTGCCTGTTACTCTGTGCCTCCTTCCCGGCCGGGTCCGCAGCTGCTGCGGATGGTCCTTCGGACGCATACCTCGGCGAGCTGCAGCGGCTTGCCCGGGAAAAGGGGCTTGCCCGTGCCCGGACCTGGGAAGTTCTGCTCCATTACAAGCCTGCCGGTTCCGGCATCAAAAGCCTGGTGGACGATCCGCGTTTCTTCAATGCGCCTGACGGCAGCCGCAACCCCGAGGCCGAGCTGTTCGCTACGCTTGCCGCATTCTTCCAGGAGGGCGTGAAGGAGGACGAGGAACATCCGCGCTGCCGGTTCATCGCACGGTATACCTGGCTGCATGAACAGCTTTCCATCGACGAGCAGCGCCTTCCCAAGGCTTCCTGCGCCAAATTCGAGAAGGCGTTGGCCGCCGTGAATCCCCGGTCGGTCGTGCTGGTCTTTCCCAATACGCTCATCAACCTTCCGTCATCGATGTTCGGCCATACGCTTCTCAGGATCAACACGCAGTATGAGAGCGACCTGCTCTCGCATGCGGTCAATTATGCCGCCATCACCGGCGACAGCCTCGGCCTTTTCTATGTCTTCAAGGGCATCTTCGGTTTCTACCATGGCCGGTTTTCCAACCTGCCTTACTACGAGAAGGTGCAGGAGTACAACGATCTGGAGCATCGTGACATATGGGAATACCATCTGAACCTGACGCCCGATGAGGCCTACCGCGTATTCCTGCACATATGGGAGATGAAGGAGTTCTATGCGAACTACTACTTCTTCGACCAGAACTGCTCGTTCAATCTCCTCTTTCTGATCGAGGCCGGGCGCCCGTCGTTGCGGCTGACGGATGAGTTCTACGGAAAGATACATTTCTGGGTCATCCCGGTCGACACCGTCCGCGCAGCGAAAAAATTCGGCATCATCGAGCGCGTGACCTACCGGCCGTCGCGGGCCACGAAGATCCTGCGGATCGCCTCGGACATGGATTCCGGTCTCAAGGACATGAGCAAGGCGATCGTGCGGGGCGAACGGAAACCGGCGAGCGTGCTGACCGAGGACCTGACCGTCGAGCAGAAGCGGGAGGTCCTCGACCTTGCCGCAGAGCTTACGCAGTCCCGTTTTTCGGGACGCAAGCTCGAGCAGGAGCTTTACCAGAAACAGTTCCTGGATGTTCTTGCCGCCCGCAGTATCCTCGGCACCCCTCCGGCGGACCCCTATCCCATTGCGACACCGACGCCGCCGGACCAGGGGCATCTGTCCAGCAGGGTCAGGACAGGCGGCGGCTACCGGACGGGGTCGTGGTTCACGGAGCTGGAGTGGCGGCCTGCGTACCACGATATCACGGACCTCGACGAGGGGTATGTCCGGGGAGCACAGATAAACTTCATGGACATGTCGTTCCGATATTATTTTGATGAGGATAAACTGCGGCTGCACCGGTGGCACGTGATCGACATTGTTTCCTTTTCACCGTGGAACGGGATCTTCAAACCTATTTCCTGGAAGGTGAACGCCGGCGTGGAGGAGCTGCTGCTTGCCGACGGCAAGGAACATCCCGTTCCCCGGCTGAACGCCGGAGGCGGCTTGACGGCAGGCGTTGGCGACACGGGCAGAGCGTACCTTCTTGCCGAGGCCGATCTTAACGCAAGCACCCGCCTGGACAAGGACTATGCGCTCGGCTTCGGCGGCACGGCGGGCCTTATGACGAATCTGACGAAGGATTGGAAGATGAACCTCTGGGCGCAGGGCCTGTTCTACAGCGCGGGGGACGAGCACCGAAGTTTGGCTGCAGGCCTGCAGCAGAACCTTCGTTTCACGACGAACACCAGCCTTTCGCTGGACGTGAAGCGGGAGCAGACATTCAACATTTACAAGACCGATATCGTGATGCGCGGGAACTGGTACTACTGAGCGAAGGGGATAGGGCGGGGTTAGTATCCGCGGGATGATAGCAAAGAGATAAAAAAAGGCCGCGTTATGAACGCGGCCTTTGCTGTTGCCTGACGTCGGGGCAGGCCTAGTCGGACTTGCGCCGGAAAAAGCTGGGCATGGGGATGAGCCCCCTTCGCTCTCCGGAATCCTGCTGAACCGACTTGGTCTCCGTTGCTTCTATGTCCAGGCTGTCCTTGCTCGAGCTCCTGACCATGCTTCCGTACGCGACGGCGTTCGGCGTGATCTCTTGGAGGATCACTCCCATCGCGGTCTTGTCCTTCACGTCCTTGATCTCGATCAGTCCGGTCTCGATCGTCTCCACGTCGAGCACTTCGCCGGTCTTCGGGTGCTTGATGATCTTTCCTTCCTTGAAGACAATGAACTTCATGCCCGGCCGGACGCCGATCTGCTTGCCCAGGTCGATCGTCACCTTCTTGTCGCTGCGCTGAACGATGTAGCCTTCCATGGGGAAGGCAAGGACGATCTTGTCGGTGATCTTGGTGACGAGGTCGCGCAGTTTCTCGGTGCTGCCGGCGCGCACTTTCTCTGCCGCGATGATGGATGCCGAATCAACGTTGATGAGCCGGGCATTGATCTCCGTATAACCTTCCAGGCTCGTGACCGTTCCTGATACGATGATCCTGACCCCGAGGATCTTGCCGAGCTGGGCCGCGCTGTTCGGATCGATGGCTCCGGTAACGCCGAGCTTCTGCTCCTCCAGGAGCTTTTCGAGCAACCGGCGTTCGATCACGTCGAACCTGCCGGTCTCGACGAGGCCGGTGATGAGCCATTCGGCGACGATCTTGCCCATGTCCTTTGCCGAGGTCTGTTCGCCTTGCATCTGGAAGTCGAGTACGGCGATCTTGGTCTTTTTGAACTGCGCGTCGGCCGGTGACGAAAGAACCAGGAGCAGGATGACAACGAAGAACGGGAGCATAGTACGCATGATTTTCATCGATTTGACCTCGTGATCAGGAATATTGTTCATTGTAACCGCGCCCCTATTGTTTGTCAAGGATGACCGGTGGATGACCGGTGGATCGTCGATCACGCCGCTGCATTCGGCAAAGATCGCGAGGGGAATGGCGGTTTTAATAGACGCCGGACGGCGTCATGGCCGGGCAGCGTATCAGCAGGGAACATCAGGGCCCGGGAGAACAAGGCGGCAAAACAACCCTTGACAATCAAGGCAGTTCCTTTTAATATGAGCCCCGTGCCGAAGTGGTGGAACTGGTAGACGCGCTGCGTTCAGGGCGCAGTGGGAGCAATCCCGTGGGGGTTCGAGTCCCCCCTTCGGCACCATTATAGACCTTTCTAACCGCAGGGGACGCAGAGAAAATCAGCAGCAGGAAAAAGCGTCCGTGATAGCCACCCTTCTCTGCTAAACGGTTTCATAAAGCCTTCCGGTCACGATGAAATGAGACAAACTCCCGTCATGAAAAAGATCATACCCATACTGTTGCTCGCGTTCCTGGCCGGCTGTGCCAAGGAGCCGCCCTTCGATCCGGTCGAGAAGTTCAAGGAGGCCGAGGAGAAGATGCAGAAGTTCAAGTATGAGGATGCACGCAAGGCTTACCAGGAGATCCAGGAGAAGGCGCCGGACCGGAGCTACGATGCCGACATCATGCTCAGGATCGCGGACACATACTACGGCGAGGAGAAATACAGCGAGGCCCTGGTGGAGTACCAGGCCTTCATCAACTTCCACCCGGTGCACCGGGACGCCTCCTACGCGCAATACCAGGTCGGCATGTGCAGCATACAGGAGTTTACGACCATCGATCGCGACCCCGCGATAACCCGTTCCGCTCTCAAGGAGTTCCAGAACCTTCTCGCGAAGTACCCCGGAAATCCTTACGAAGAGGAGGCGAAGAAGCACATCGCCTCATGCAAGGAACGGCTTGCCGAATACGAACTGTACGTGGGAAAGTTCTACCACAAGAAAGGCTCCTATGTGGCTGCCGTGGGCAGGCTGGAAAAACTGTTGAAGGATTTCCCCGGGAGCCCGGTCGAAAAGGACGCACTCTATTATACCGGTCTTTCCTACCAGGAGTTGTTCGAAGCAGAAATTAGCGACGAAGAGGCCGGAAAAACAAGCAGGGAAAAGATCGATGCGGAGAAGAAGACCCAGAAGGAGCTGGCGCTCAGGAACTTTGAGACCCTCGTCGCCAGGTATCCGGACATGACCAGCAAGGTTAGTTCCCGCATCGCCAAGCTTCGCACGCCATGAAGTACTATCCCGCTTTTCTCGACCTGCGCGGCCGCCCCTGTCTGGTCGTTGGCGGCGGGCCTGTTGCTGAGCGCAAAGCGATCGCGCTCTTCGACGCGGGCGCAGACATTTCCGTCGTCAGCCCCGACATCACCCCGCACCTTCGCGATCTTGCCGACAAGGGCAAGATAACGCATCATGCCAAGAGCTTCAGCGAACACGATCTTGCCGGAATGTTCCTTGCGGTTGCTGCAACCGATGTTGTTGCGGTGAACGACGCAGTCGCTCATGCCTGCCGGACGAACGGGGTCCTGGTCAACGTGGCGACCTCCCCGGATGAAGGTACGTTCATCGTTCCCTCGGTGGTGGAGCGTGGCGACCTGCTGATCGCGATATCCACCTGCGGGGACAGCCCAGCGCTGGCGCGGCGCGTGCGGGAAGAACTGGAGCGGACGTACGGCCCCGAATACGGCGTGTTCCTTGAGAAGATGGCATTGCTGCGGAGAAGGCTCCTGCAGGACGTGCCGGACGAGGAGGTCCGGCGAAAGGTCTTTCAGGCGCTGGTAGATGCGGATATCGTTTATCTTCTGCGGGCGGGACAGGCCCACGAGGCGGACCACCGGATCGCGGAGATCGTGAAAGCGGTTGCCGGATGGCCGGCTGCTTGACCCCTGCTATTTATTGAATAACTTCGAGAACACACCCTTCTTCTGTTCGTCTGCCGATTCCACCACGGAGCCGCCGGCCGCCTTGATGGACTCCCTGAGCTTCGCCGAATCAGGAAAGCGCATCAGTGCGTTGTTCAGGATGCCGAGGCCTTTCGCTTTGTGCCCTGCCTTTACGTAGAAGTTCCCGAGGTCGAGATAATGCTCAAGCTTCGACGGATCGAGCTCGAGCGCCTTCCGCAGGGGCACTTCCGCATCCTCCCGCCGTTTCACCATGTTGAGCAGACAGATGCCGAGATAGTAGTGGTATTGCGCCTTGGTAGGGTCCAGCCTGACGGCATCGGTGAGGCTGTTCACCGCCACACCGAAATTGTTCACCCTGAAATCCTTCAGCCCATTGTTGAACTTCTCAAGCGCCTGCGCTGCGTTCACCTTGGAGACCTTCGGCCGCGGTCCCGTCTGCGGCGCGGCTTCACCCGCGGACACGGCGGCAAGCTTGCCTTCGCCGGCAGCGATGATCGCTTCCTGGATCTTGTCCACCCAGGAGACCTGATCGAGGGCGGTATTGAGCACGGCGAGCGACTTCGTTTTGAGCCCGCTCTTCAGGTACAGGTTGCTGAGCTCGAGATGATATTCCACCTTGGTGGGGTCCAGCTCGATGGCCTTCTGGAGGCTCTCTTCGGCCTCGTGCTTTCTGCGCGGGATGTTCATGAGGCAGAGCCCCTGGTAATAGAAATAGGGTGCCTTGATGGGGTCGAGCCGGGTCGCCCAGGTGAACGCTTCCACAGCGCCCCAGTAATTCCCGCCCTTGAACTCCCGCATGCCGTTGTTGAACTGGTCCGCGGCCCGCGCTACCTTTTCCTTGTAGTCCTCCTGATATCCTTCAGGCCGTTTTTCATCGAAATCATCCTTCGTGGAGCGCTCAGGCTGTTTCGCAGTGGCCTTTTGCGCGGTGGCAAAGTCGTACTCGGCGCGTTTGGCCTGGTCGCTCAGGACCGTATAGGCCTTGTGTATCCGGTCGAACAGCGCCTCGAGCTTGCTCTTCATGTCCGCCATGGCCGGGTCGAAGTGCCGGTCAGGGTGGTAGGATTTGGCGAGACGGAAGTAGGCATGTTTCAACTGCTGGGTGTTTGACGTTATGGTGACGCCAAGGACCTGGTAATGGTCGCTGGTTGCCAATTTGTC